>LNFM01005629.1_pt1 | contig 21459 bp, 16 predicted proteins | sample 596031 | NCBI WGS metagenome assembly LNFM01 (sample SAMN04254537, study PRJNA301005) | activated carbon metagenome | isolation source: dual media filters at the Ann Arbor, Michigan drinking water treatment plant | place: USA: Ann Arbor
GATGCAGCTCTACCCACATCAACCCAGACACCCATCGAGTAATCTTGAATCCGGACTTCCACTTCTGATTGGTACGTCTACAGGGGGCAGGTCAGCTGAAGGAGGCGTGCTGTCGCTGGCCGTGGCTGATGGAGTGGGTGGTGGTGCGCGGGGGGACTTGGCCAGCCAGGCGGTCGTCTCCCATTGGGTGGGTGCACATGTACCGGATCAATCGGAAGATGTGCAGGCATTTGCACACAACACTCTGACGGCCACAGAGCGGTTTCTGGAGCACGCGTTGGTGCGGGCAGGTGAAGCGGGAGCAGGGCACAGCGGCAGCATGCTGGTGGGCGCCTGGCTGTTTCCTTCGGGTGATGTGCTGCTGGCGCATGTGGGCGATTGCAGGGCCTACTTGTTTCGGCTGGGTGAACTGCTGCTCCTCACGCGCGATCACACCTACGGCAATCTGGGCTTGACGCCGCCGCCCTGGCGGCGCTCTGAACACCCCGCGCGCATGGTGGGCGGCGGCATGATGGGTCCGCCCGACGTGCGGCGCATGTGCCTACAGCCTGGGGATCTTTTACTGCTGTGTTCCGACGGCCTGCACGCGCCCCTGGCGTATGAGGCGCTGGCAAATGCACTGCGCAATGCCTGGCAGGCGTTGCCGATGTCTGGGCAGGCGGTTCGCACGCCCCTCCTTTCGGCCATGTGTCGCTACCTGGCCCAGATGTCGGTAGATGCCGGTGGGCAGGACGATATCAGCGTGGCATTGGCCTGGTATGCCGATGCTGGAGCGGGTGCGGGATCGGACAGCGAGACGGCAGTTTGTGGTGAGGCGCAGGGGTTGACCGATGCCAACTCGAGCCAATCGGTCTGGCCGTCTGATGTGTTTGGCGGAGCCTCGTCTTAGGTTTATGCCAGCGACTCAGGACTCGATCTGTCCGGAGCTTGGGTCTAACAGCACGACCGTTTTTGTTGTCACACCACCATGGTCACCAAGGAGTTCTCATGAAGCCCAATTCGTCTCTGAATCTCGTCACCAGCCGCGCTGTGCCAGCCTTGGTGGGGTTTGTTTGTTTTTCTTCGGCTGGGGCGGCCCTTGCCTCAACCAAGGACGTGGTACTCGACCGGCTGCATCCACTGGTGGTTGCTGGCCCGCCGGCATCTGACGCGATGGCGGTCAGCGTGCTTCAGGAATCGCCCGACGGAACCTTGCGCTCGCGCGGCATGGATGCACAGATGTGGACCGGCGACCGACTGCGCATCAAGGTGACTGCGTCGCGAGAGGGCAAGCTCTCTATCTACAACACGACGCCTTTGGGGGAGTTCAAGCCTGAATCGGTTTGGACGGGCACGGTGCGCCCGGGGGAAGAAGCAGTGTCGCCACGCATGAGCCTGACCAATCAATCTGGCGGCGGGGTGGAGCAACTGCATGTGGTGCTGGAGCCTGTCAGTCCCCCCAGCGGCGTATGGGCCTGGGTGAGGCACTGGCTGGGTTCCGTGGGCGCGGGGGTGCGCTCTACCGTCAGCAAGGATGTGGTTCTGGACGTCGAACACACGCCCACAACCACATACCTGCTGAATGCACGGGGCCAGGGGCTGGTGACCACGCTGCGCGTGGCGCATCGCTGACCCATTGCACTCGCCCAGCTCTTCGCCAATATCTAAAGGAGATCTCATGTCGCACACCGCTTTCTCCATACTGGCCCGCCGTACGCTGACAAGCGCTTTGTTGTGCGCTGCGCTACCCCTGCTGGCGCATCAGGCGCCGGCGCCCCCAGAAGTCAAGTCGGTGGTGCCGGAGTCCCTGCCAGCTTTCCAAGCCATGAACCAGTGGCTGACCACCCATGTCCTGGTTTTGCCGGAGCCTGCGTCGATGCTCACTCCCAAGGTGCAGGCCTGGCAAGAGGGTGCCTCTGGCGAGCGTGCTTTCGAGGCCCACCCTGTCATCGTAGGTGCGCCCGAACTGCCACTGCAGTCTGCCAGCGCAACGCGGCGAACCCAGCTATGGGACAGCACGCTGAACTATCAGGGGGTGCACATGAGTCTTCTGGTGCTGGATGCGGTCAGCGGGCGGCTGGTTCAGCGGCCGTTGTCCTACTTGCTGACCGTGGGTGAGCGTTTCAAGATCCGCATCACTCCCACTTTTGATGCGGTCACCGAGCTCGACCAACTGGTGGGTGGGGCTTGGCGCAGCCATCGCACAGGCCAGGCCTACCCGGCCGCGGGAACGAGCGTGGCCATTCAGGCGGGCCAGACAGTGGACTTGCCGCTGGGGGGCAATCTGTTGTTTGGAGTAGACGGCAAGACGCCCAATGAACGCATGGTGATATCGGTCCGCCACCCGCAAGCGCTGCGCGATGCGGCCAGCTCCCAGCCCAATTACCGGCAGGAGAACCCGCGAGGGTCGAGCTATTTGCAGCTGGTTCCTCCAGGCAAGTTCCCCATCATCGAGCAGGTGATTTCGGTGCAGGTGCGCTGACCACGTACGATGTTTGACGAAAGGAACTGGACATGAACCATCCTGATTTGATGCGTCGTCACCTCTCCCTGTGGTCGGGGATCGGCTTGGCTGTGGGACTTGTCAGCCCCTTGGCGCTGGCGGGCGGCAACGACGCTGCTGAGCCCGTGCTGCCCTCCGACATCCTGGTCGAAAAGCTCAGCAAAGACATCGTGCTGGACGAACCGCAGGGCGGGCAACGACTTCAGCGCCCTCGGGTGGCAGCCGATCCCAAGGTCAGCCTGAGGCTGCACTTTGCCTTTGGCTCTGCCCAGCTGCTTACGCAGGGGCAGCGCCAACTCGACCAGCTGGCGTCTGCACTGACCCACAAAGACTTGTCCAGCTTTGCTTTCGAGCTCGCGGGCCACACCGATGGGGTGGGCTCGCATGCGTCCAACATGAAGCTGTCGCTGGACCGGTCTGTTGCCGCCAAGACCTACCTAGTGCAAACCCATGGTCTGCCATCGGAGCGCCTGCTCACCGTCGGGTTCGGCTTCACGCGCCTGGCCGACCGCCTTGATCCGCGCTCGGGAGCCAACCGCCGTGTTGAGGTTCGGCGGCTGAGGTTGTCGTCCTCGACACCCAATGCACAGGGCGCGGCGCCAGCGGCACTGCAACCCGCAACGGGCGAAGGGATCCTCGTACTGACGCCCAAGACGTCACTACAGTAAGTGCAACAGAGGGCATCGCATTAAACCCATTGAAGTTTCGAACCGTCATTGCGCCATGCAGAGGATGGCCGTCTGTTTGGGTCTTGTCTGTCTGGTGGGCTTGGCAGGCTGCGGTACCCCGATGGTTGCCGATGACGTATTGCTAGCCCGTGCCGAGACGCTGCTGCTTGGCGGCCAGCGGGGTGTGGTGACCCTCGCTTTGTCGCCGAACACGTTGCCCACCGGAGCAAGCCCGTCGGCGCTGTTTCAGTCCTGTCGCCCGGGGTCGGTCTACCTGTATCAGGTGGGCACGGACGGCAAGACTATCAACCTGGTCTTCCCCAACGGATTTGATATGCAAAACACCTTGATCTCAGCCGGCGCGCTCGCCGTGCCGCGTTCCCACTGGCGCCTGCGTGCTCTGGGTCAGGCGGGCGCCGGGTACATGCTCGCAATGGTCCGCGAAGAGCCTCAAGAAATGCCTATCCTTATTGGGTCGGCAAGGGATGGTCGGGTTCAGGTTTCGAGGCGACATGCCGCGGCCATGGTGGCGTTGACCGAGCGCTTGTCGCGCTGAACCTTTCCCCTAAGGCCCTCAGGGTACTGAAAACCATGCGATTTCCTATTCACATCAAACACAAGCCACCGTGTTTTTCGGTGGCTGCGATTGCCTGCGGCTCTCTGCTTGGCTTGGTGAGCACCTTCTTGTCTGCTCAGGTGCTGACCGATCCCACGGTTGAGCAGCTGGTGGGCGCATTGCAGAGCGCTGACGAAGGTCCTAGCGTGAAGTCCTTCCGGCGCACCCTTCCGCCGGACTCCAACAACCTGTGTCCCGAAGTGACCACCACTTCGGCAGGCAGCAGCAGGAACATCGAAATCGTGCCGTATCACATTCAGCCTTCGGCACGGGTGGACCTTCCCCTGCAGTTTGCCAACGACTCTGACGCGCTTCATCCGTCGGATCGCCGTGTGCTCGACAAAGTGGCGCAGGCCATGAAAACGACCCAGTTGCAGGGCGCACGTTTTGCTCTCGCGGGCCATACCAGTACCACCGGATCTCACGCCAGAAACCTAGAACTGTCCTGTGCCCGTTCCCTCACGGTACGCCGCTACTTGGTGCAGCATGGCGTCTCGGCAGACCGGCTCACTGCCTACGGCTTCGGTTTCTCCCGCACCCTCCCTGGCCGCGACGGCGCAGATGCGCAAAACCGCCGGGTGGAAATCAACCGCGAGTAAGCGCGGTCCTGGTGTCCCTCCCCCTCATTTCATGCGCTCAACCATGAAACTCCGAAACATCACCCTCTCGCGTATTTCCTCAGCCACTTGCTTGGTCCTGGGGATGTTGGGCGCCTCCCCTGCGCTAGCCGCCAACCACGCCCTCATTATGTGGATTGGCGACTACGGTTCTCCCGGTCGAAACGATTTGCCCGGTATTGATCTCGATGCATCCAGCGCCAGGCAGATTGCGGTGCGCCTGGGTGTACCTCTTGGCAATATTCGTGAGATCAGCAACGCGGCGCTCACACACGCGGCCATCGAAGGGGAGCTTCAGCGCCTGGTGAAAACTGTCAAGGCGGGGGACAACGTGTTTGTTTATTTCTCCGGGCATGGCCGTCAGGTGCGCAAAGATGCTGGTGGTTGCACCGAGGGCATGGTGCCCTCGGATGCACGCAGTCTCTATCCTGATGAAAAGCTCAGCAGTGCTCTGGCCATCATCAGCGCCAAGGCGGGTCAGGTGATCATGCTCAACGACTCCTGCTTCTCCGGTGGTGCAGCCACCAAGAGCGTCGGGCAACTGGACGAGACGCTCGTGCCCAAGTACTGGCAGGACGAAGATGCCGACAAGTCTGGACCTGCATACGTCTGCGGCGATGCTGTGAACAAGAGCACGCGCAATCTCTTCGTGTCAGCAGCTGGCCAGGGTAACAACATGCTGTATGTGGCTGCCTCGGCCGACAACGAGGTGGCCGCTGCTACGCGACGCGGTAGCCTAGCCACCTTGGCCTGGACGCAATGTCTGCTGAGCAACGCGGCAGACACCAACCGAAGCGGCGGTATCGACGGCGAGGAGCTTCGTGCCTGCGCTCAGGAGATCGTCCGTCGGTACCGGGGAAGCCAGACCATCACCCTGGTTGGGAACCAGCGGCTGCCGGTGGTTTTCGCAACTCCGACCAGTGCACCGGCCAGCGGAGCGAACGTTATCTCAGTGCGTCAAGCGCTTGAGGACGTGCGCGCATCTGCATCGCCAAGTATGCGGGTCATGCTGAACAGCAACACCCAGCGTCTGCGCATCAAGCAGGACTTCCTGAACTTCACCGTTACCACCAGCGAAGCTGGCTACCTTTACCTGCTCCACGTTGGTAGCGACCAAAAGACGTACGACCTTCTTCTGCCAAACCAGATCGACACTGGCAACTACCTGCAGCCAGGAACGCATCAATTCCCGCGCGCCAGATGGAGGATTCAGGCGGGCGGGCCGGCGGGAACCAGCCATGTCATGGCAGTGCTCTCCTCGACACCACGCGATTTTGGGCGCTTCATGCAGTACAAAGGTCCGATCTCGGATGCTCCAGTGGATGGGGCCATGACGCGAAACATCGTTATCAGCAGCAGCAATGCCGACAGTGGACGCTACGGCGCAAGCAATATCCTGAGCCTTCAGGAATATTGATCAAACATTGATTCGTTAGACCCCATTGCCATGACACACGCGCCCGTTCTTCCGCGTCGAGGTCTTCCGATTTCCAAGATGTATGGACCGAGAAACCTCCTGCTCGGTGCCCTGGTGCCAGCGGCAGTGTCCACATTGCCTCACGCCAGACCCGGCGCGAAGAGTTCGCCGCCTGCAGGCGATCAAACTGCGCTCGTGACGGTGCACAGAGCCGCAGACCCATCAAGCAAGGATGTTTTCTTGGAGCGGACGCCTGCGGCTTCTGTTCAGAACGTTACCTTGAGCTCGCAGGACGGTGATGGAGCAAATTTCGGCGAGTTGCTCGGCAAGAAAGGCCTCACGAAGCTGGACAACGTCTTCCATGCGGCAAGTTTCGAGATCGATCAGTCGGGTGGTGAAGGTGGTGCGACCACTCCGGCGGTGGCCGTGGCCAAGAGCTTTCCTGTACCCACTACCCAGTCCGAAATCGATAGGCCGTTTGACTTTGCGCTCACGTACAGGATGACGGGCACGCCGCTCTTCGAGGGCGTGTCACAGACCCGACGATTCCCTAGGCTTGGGCAAGACTCAGCCGGCGGCACACTCAGTCCAATCCATGCGAGAAATGACCATGAACAGAACATCGGCCCCTGGCCGCTTTAAGACCATTTTCATTACCTACGCGGTGGCATTCTCATTCGCGTTGGGGGGCAGCTACTTTTGGAAGCGGGGGGCGCGTTCTGCTGAAGTTTCGCCAGTGCAAGTGATCAACACACAGCCTGCCACCGTCCCCGTTCCTGCTGCACGGGTACCAGCGCCAACCTCCGCGCCGGATACAGTGCCCCAGGTCCAGCCGCAGCAGGCTGATACAACTGCATCCACGGCGCCGGCATTGGTGCCCAGTCTGACCGCCTGGATCGTATACGCCGGGCGAGACATTGCAGCCGGGCAGGGCAAGATCAGCTTGCCAACTGGCGCGCGGTTCTCCGTCAAAGTGCAAGCCACAGCCAACGGACAGGTGGCGTTCCACACCATCAACCCCGAGGGCATCAGCGGCGAAAAGGCGTTGTGGACAAGCCAAGTCCAGGCTGGTCAACCTGTCACCGGTCCCAGCTTGCGCCTTGCGGGACCCACCGGGCTCGAGACTCTTCGAGTGCTGTTCACACCCGATGGAGCCGGCGATGCGTTGGAGCAGCAGTTGCAGATCTGGCACGTCAGTCAATAGGTATCGCATCCCCGATGGTTGCATAGACAGTCCTCAGCATAGAAAGGTCAACCATGGTTGATGCCCCCTCACTGCCGCCTCACTTAATCATCGACGGCAACAACCTCCTGTGCTGGAAGGTTGTGACACGTCCGGATGGGCAGTATGTCAACGATCATCGCGGTCGCGATGAGCTGGAACGGGCGCCTCTTTCAGTGCGCGAGAACGCATTCTGGTTCCGACAGATCAAGCATGGAGTCTCCGAACCGACCAGCGCTGCAGACTTTCACACCAACTTGAAGGCCCCCAACCTTCGCCTGTTGAACAACTTGATGTGTTTTGTCGCTGAACAGCAAGGATGGAGCTGCACTCTGTTCACCGACACCACTTTCGAGCCGCTGGTTCGATCAGCAAACAAGCGTAGCCCGGAGATGGGCTTTGCAAATCTGTGGGCAGAGATGAAGAAGGCTTGGGGTCCTCATGGCCGAAACTGGATCCAGCCACGTCCTGAGAAGTCAGGTGATGGGACAAAGGCGCAGGCCGACCATCATCTGCTCGCTGCGGCTCGACTCTATAAAGAGACGCGTGATGTACTGATTGTGTCAAACGACCAGTTCAGCAAGCGAGGCGAAGGCGAGAAGTTCCCGGACCTATTTCCACCCGGAGACCTGCGCGGTCGCATTCTGGTGAAGTTTTCAATGGGTGCGGATGAAACGGCTGTCTTCAACTTTCCAGACCCCTATGTACTTCTGGTGCTGCCCATCAACAAGGACAAGCTGCTTAGTCCTGCACCGGACCAAGCTGCACATTCATCCGGTGGAGCTGAATCAGGTCCACCACTGCAGGCGAAAACCGGCGGTGCCTACTTCTCGCTACCGGTGGCGGAACTGCAGGAGGTGCAGGTAGATGGCATGTCGCTGCGTGCCATGTCCGAGCATGTAGTCGCGCAGCTCGGAGACTCGAGGACGATGCGATCGATAAAGATCGGTACCGGCGAACAATGCCAGATGCGCGTGGACCCCGCACGGTATCCCCACATTTCAGCGCTGCATCTGGAACTGAGGGTAAGGAGCGATGGCGTTTGGGAGGCAATTGACCACGGTAAGAACGGCACATACCTTGCCGATTTTCGGCTACCTCAGGCACAACCTGTTGAGCTTCCCGAACACGGATTGCTGGCCCTCTCGATGCCGAATGTTGAGTCCGAACGATGTGTGAAGCTGCTGTTCCGTGTCACGCTGGACCAGAAGGGGCTGTCGCCCTTCATGCGGAGCCGGCGCCCAGAGCGCGCCGGCAGACCCGACACCGAGTTCTTCTGGCTGTCAGTGGACGGCAAAGACTGCATAGGCAAGGCGATGAATGCCACGTTGGGGCCGCAGGTGACCGATCTGGTGGAGAACGAGCGACAGGTGCTGCGCCTTCTGGCCAAAAGGAACGCGCCCGTCTGCCAACTCGTTGCAGATCCGGATCACCCGGACTGGCTGGTCACCGAGTTTGCTGGCCTGAGCCTTCAGTTGCTCGGCGATGGGCACCCGGCTGGGTGGCCCTCTTTGACTTTTCAGGAACGGGTATCGGTGTGGGCGCATTTCCTGCGCAAAGCACAGGCGCTGGCCGATCTGGGTGCGGTTCCGCTTGATCTCGCCGAGCGCAACTTGGTGGTGCCAATCGGCAGCAGCGGGCATCTGCAGCTCAATGAAGCCGTGTCGATCGACCATGCCCACACGGTGCTGCCGAGTGCTCGCCTACCTGGAGGAGAGCTTCGACGTCCCGTCTGGATCGACGCCAGCAAAGGCACGCACTTAGCACCCGAAATTCGTGCCTGCCTTAAGCGCGATCTCGAAAAATTCCTCACCCATCTCAATGCCGCGGGTGCACCGTTGCCTGGCACCACAGCGGCAGTATTGGACCCAGGGCAGCTCTCTGCCAGAACCTGGCTCGCCTACGATGCGCCGCAATCGATACAGCAACGCATCAACGACGGAAGCATAGAGGCCGACAAGGCTATTCAGTACGCGGTGGGCGAAGCCATCCATCGTCGCCTGACAGCAGACTCACCGTACACAAGCCGCATTGCACCAGTGGTTCGCAGGATGTGCGCGCAAGACCCGAACCAGCGCTTCAAAGAACTTGTGCATGCGGCTGACGCTCTCAAGTCCGCGCTCGATGGCAAGCTGGCCCTCGCCAGCATTCACGTCTACCGCGCCTCACTCCCCGGAGATCTGATTCCGCAAGCAGAGGAGGCTCAACAACCCATCTCGCTGGGAAACTACAACGTTGCTGGCAGCAACCCCGCTCCGGGTGGTGAAGATGGTGATTCGGATGACGACATCATGTACGTGGAAGTTTCCGCGCAACAAGAACCAGATAGTGCGGTGCCATCCGGTGTGCCTCAGGCGCAATCGACGACCCGATCCAGCGACTTCGCTGCCTCCGATCGCTCCGCAGCAGGACAACAGCATGCTGGTGGTCTGCCCTTGCAAGACGGCTTGGGCGCAGACTGGCGTTGGCATTTGGCAGCGGTGGTGTTGGCGCTGGCCACAGGTATCCCGCTCGGCCTGTGGTTTGCCGGCCAATAATCATCCTTCGATCGCGCTCTTCCATAACGACAGTACCCAACCGACATGGAACCTTTTAACGCGCCTCCATCCACGTCAGCCCAACAGCGCCTGCGCGATGCCGCTGAAATCGTGCTGACACACCTGAGCGAGCCAGGGAGGCAGAGTCGGGCTGACGCGGCCCAGGCCCTGGACAGGGTACTTGGGCCTTGGCTGGATCATTACTTTCTGAGAAAAGGAGTGCGAGAAACGGAGGCGGAAGAACTGACATTTAATGTCTGGACCAAGTTGCTCGCTGGCAAGCACGTGGCCCACAGCAACGCATTTGCCTTGATTTGCAGGACTGCACATAGCGTACTTGCGGACCACGTCAAGAAAAAGGAAGCTCAGAAAAACCGGGCTAACGGTGAGCGCGGCGGCCTTCCGGCGGAGACCTTCATGAGCGATGAACTCGAAGATTGGATCCAGAACTCGATATCGGGCCAGCATGTGGACCTCGAGCTGCGGGATTGTGTCCAAAAAATGTGGGGTCTCTTTGTTGACAAGCACCCCGCGCGTGCCGAACTCATCGAGTACCGGTGGGAAGGACTGAGTTATCTCGAAATTGCCAACCTGTTATTTGGCGAGATTGCCGAGAAAGACTCCAAGGCCTATGTTGCTCGTGTGCGCAATCGCATTGAAGAGGCGCGCAAGCAGGCCAAGCCGCTGTTCGAAGAGTGCCGGGACTGAGGAGCGATCAAGCTCCCACCGACCACACCTAATCGGAGTCACCATGAACCAATCTGAACTGGACCACTGGGAAGCAGTGCTTCAAGGCCGCACACCAGCCACTGATCGAGACACCCGCGAAGCGCAGGCCATCCGCGACTATTACGAAGCCACCCTGAACCCGAAGCTGGCACCGAGAGAGGATCCAGCTCGCGAGCTCCGACTGCGAAGCTTGGTGGAAGCGCGGTTGGGCACCCAGGCCAGCCAAAGCAGCACTCCAAAGCCCTCCATACCCCAGCGCGTGCATCCATTCAAAGCCTGGCTGGACAGCCTGAACTTGGGTTGGCCGGCAGTGGGGGCGGCTGCAGCCGCAGTGGTGCTGGGCGTGCTTGTAGGCCCAATATGGCAAAGCCAAACGACACCCCAAGATGAATGGGTGGTTCCCAAGTCGCCCAACGCCAACGGAGCGTCATCTGACGGGACGGTTCCCAAGGGATTTGAGCCTGGGGCACCAGCGCCTGGCTCACCACAAGATGTGGCCGAACAGATTCGGGGGGAACTGGCGAAGCTGGGCATCGTCGCGCGCATCGGCAAGGCTGATGACGGTTGGCGAGTCGCCGCTGAAATCAGGCCCGAGCAACGGGTCGCAGCGGTTGAGGCCCTCAAGCCCTTTGGCATCAGGGTGCCCGGGGACGGTCAGCTGAAAGTGCTGATTCGCTGATAGCCAGTTCAAACCTGCCCGGAAGAGGAGTCATGATAAGTAGCATTGGAATCGCGCCTACTCGAATGTGCCAGATCATGACTTGCCTAGGAAAGGAACACGATCCCAGCGCAGATGCCGCCGCGCCTGGTTTTTCCTGGCGCAGATGGACGGCAAGGTCATCCGAGCAATTCAAACTTCATGTTGACTTGGCCGCCGATCCTATCGTTGATCGCAGGACCTGCGCCGCGGTAGCGAATATGCGAGAAGCTTAGCAATTGATGCGTTACAGATAGAGAGAAGGGATTCCACCTGCGGGGACCAGTCCCTCAAGGCAGATCAGCTTTCGCCCGTCGATTTTTTAGAGGGCTGCTGCGTTGTACGTTTGATCTCCGCTATTGACCCTAGAAGCCCATTGAAACTGGTAGGGACGATTACGACGGCACCGTTGGTCGGATTACAGAAGCCAAAGATTGCGTTCGATTCAGCTGGGGGCGCAATCACGCCTGGATAATGTGCGAGGATGCATTCCAGATAGCGCAGCATCGCGTTAGCTGGCAGTCCAAGCCCATCAGCATACAAAGACGTATCTTGATCGAAACGCCTTAGATCAGCGCAATTGATGTGGGTGTAGAACTTATCGAAATCCGACTCGAAGCTTGCGTGGTCGAGTTCATGATATCGATTGGTTGCCAGATTACCTGGCCCAACGGTGTGGGAATATGGAGCTATCCGTAGGCTTCCGTTTGACCAGGCAGCGAAATGCCCAAGTCTTGCAAGCTTTCGGCAATCTTGGTCCTGCCTGAGGTGTTGGTACAAGTTTGTTCTAGCCAGCTTCGCGGAGCTAGAGTGCACCTCATCAAAGAAGCCAGACTTTCCCGATTTGAACTCCATCAAGAAATAGCGACCTTCGACTTCGCCGAAAACGTCTCCAATGAGGTGATCTAACGGATTCTGAGCGTTGCTCAAGATCGACAGGGAGGGCTGCTTTCCCAAAGCTGCATCCCCGTGTCCCCAGAGGTAATTGAATGCCCCAACGAGGGCGCTTTCATAGAGCATCACTTCTCCTTGGTGTGTAGATGATGTGGTTTACAGGAAACTATAACGTGGCCACGAGCGAAGCAAGCTAGCTTCACGCAATGTTGAAGAATTGAGATGCTCTTTGTCCGTGGTGGATCAGCACACTTTCAGCGTGCATGCTTCATCAAGGACATACGAAACGGCTAGCGCTTTGCATCGTTGCTACTTGTACGAGGAACATCCTCCGGCCACCACTTGGGCGGATCGCTGTTCCAGCGGTTCCCCGCTATGCAATCTGCCAACATGTGTAGGTGCAGCGGAAAATGCTTGAGCTCGCCACGAACCTCCGTGATCCAAACGTAGAGTTTTTCCCGAAATGGCTCGCTAGAGGTCCTGAGCTTCGCACACCGGCGGCATTTCCGCGAGCTCCTCTTAAGCACTGCAGTTTGCAACTCAACTCCTCTGGCTACCCCATGCTGAGGCTCGGGAGAAGACCCTGTAAAGGATGACTGCCGCAAGAGTAAGGGGGGCATTTCACAATATCGAAAAACTTATCAACGGGAAAGTGCAGTGACGCGGAAGAGAAGGATGAGTGGCTTTCCGCATCATCGAACCGAAGCAGTTGAGGGTGGTCCGACGACATGCCCCATACCGCGTCCGTGTCCAACAGTGCTCTCGATCGCCCCATACCGTTTGGGCCCTCGAGCCGTCTGATCCAGTAGGGGAAGTCCCCGATCCAGCTAACAATGCGCCGCCCTTCGCTGATCTCAAAGTGCAGCATCAGCCGGGTGAGCGCCGCATCACTGCACAAGTCTGCTGCTGGCGCAACCGACTGGAAGGTATCGGTAGGTGACGTGTAGAGCATCGGACGACATCCAGCCTCCGGAGAGTCGCCGCGGTCTCAATTGCCTCGGCACTTTGTCTGACGCAATGAAGCGAACTTCGTCAAACATAGAGCGGACGTCCCGTGCAACCGATCAAGCGTAAGTGGCCGGCTTTGTGACGCGTTTGCCTGAGCACTATCTGAATGTAAACCAGTGGAGGATCTAACCTTGATACCAAGCTACAAACCATTGGCTACCAACCAGAGAAGGTGGCGTCGGCTTGACTGGTTGCTGGCTTGCATTGTTTTCCTGGTTGGCTGGGCCTGGTTACTGGGTCAGAACGCCAGGGTATTCGAGCGCCAAGCAGACGCTTCGGTGGAGCGCTTCGTGGCCGACGCCGTCGCGGTGCCATTCCCCGAACTTCTGCCCTTGTCGGAACTGGTGGCACTGTGCCGAGAGCCGCAGGCATTTGGTCTGCGCTGGTGGCCTGGCACAACCAACCGGCATGTTGCGCGCTGTTTGGCAGATCCCGAACTGATGGATGACGACCGTGCGCCCGAACTGCTTAAGTCATGGGCAGCGGACTTGCAGGCGCGAATTGATACCGTCGAGCGCTGGGCTGACGTGTACGAAAAGGCGTATCCCGGCTTGCGCAAGGCGCTGGAAGTACAGCTGCACAAGCTGCAGGGACCGCATGAGGTGGGTGCTGCGGAGGAGAACACGGTGGCCAATTCTTTCGGTGGCGAGGGCATCTTGCGCACACCGGCGCAGGGCCAGGCTGGTGCCCAGTTGCGCAAGCAGGCACGGGACACAGAGCGTTGGCTCGGCCAGGTGCTTGCGGACAGTGCCACCCCAGCCACCGAGCGGGCTGCCAAGGTGGGTTTGATGATTGCAGGGAAACAGGTGCAGCGGGATTTCGGTCTGGTGCCGGCCGGTCTTCACCTCAACAGCGACACGGGTTCGCTGGCCGAGTCCATTGAGTGGCGCAGGAGGGGGCAGGACTACATCAATGATGGGTTTTCGCTGCCCGTCCTCTTCCAGCTGGTCAAAGGCGTTCTGCTGGGATCGCTTGTGCTGCTGGCGGTGGTCGTCTGGGTTGGCATGCTAGCTACTCCCTGGGCACTGATCTCGCTCCTGCTAGGCACGGGAGCCTTGTTGCTGGTGGACCTTGCCATGAGCGCCGATGCCTCCTTCCGTTACTTGGCCTTCCGTCAGTGGGCTGGCTGGCGTCTGCCAGGAACCGAGCTGGTGTTGTGGTGGCCATTGTTGGCAATTGCCAGTGCTCTGGTCCTGCTGCGTCATGCGCGCGTCGTGCAATCACGCTTTGCGCAAAGCTTAGGCCGTATGACAGAACGCTTTTGGGTTCGGTTGGCCATGTCGGAGCGCTGGGGATGGACTCAGCCATTGTTCCTACTCGGGGTCGGGCTGGCTTTGCTTTTGCTGCCGGGCATGGCAGCACTCAAGAGCGAGGTCATCATCGGCCTCGGCTGTCTAGGCTTGGCTACCTTTCTCGCGGGTCAGACCGCATTGGCCAATGTGGGCGGCCGTTTGGCGCCGGCGGGCTGGCTCTGGCACTGGCTTGGGCAGGAGCGAGCGCATCGCCGGCAAGTGCTGAGCAAGCATGTCATTCGGCACGAGCGAATGCGGGTCTGGCAGCTGCTGGTGGCCACGGGAACCGTGTGGATCGGCCTGTCGGTGGCCCTGGGGGGATCGGTCAACCGGGGCGATCTAGGGCACGCGCTCATAGCAGCCGGAATGGCTTTTGTTTTCTTTGTTCTGTTCGGCGGGCGTTCGGTGCGCTGGTTCGTGGCTGCTGTTGTGGGATTCGCGATGGCGCTGCTGGCCTACATCTACCAGAGCGGGGTCATTCCTGGCCCCGTTCAGACAGCGATTCAGGCCCTTTTGCCTTTCCACGCTCAGGAGCGCTTTGTGGGCATGGTCAACCCGCTCACCGTGGCCGCATCCGACATGGCCCGGATCCGTTGGATGATGGACAGTGCTGGCTCGTCGGGCTGGGGTGCCGGCTGGGTGCCCTGGAGCGGTCTTGGCGATGTTCGTATGACTGACGGGTTACCACTGCAAGGCCCGAGTGACTATGTGCCTGCGCTGCTGGTCGCGCAATGGGGCGCCGTACCGGGGGCACTCATGATCGTGCTGACCCTGATGTTGTTCGTGGGTGGCGCAGTGGCTGCGGCACGCACGGCACTGGCGCAGGGAGTGAGCCAGTCGATTCGCTTTTTGGCAGGCGTGGGGCTGTTCGGCTGCGTATTGATGGCGTTCAAAGTGGTGCTGTCGCTGGGGGGCGTGACGGGCGTGCTCCCACTCACCGGCCTACCCGTTTCCCTTGTGGGGTACGGTCCAGTCAGCACGCTTTTCGGGTTGTTCTATCTCGCCTTGGCCTGGGGAACTCAACGCCAGACTTCCAGCACTGGAGTGCAAATGAGGGAGGGTTCCGCGCTGCAGGGCGAGTTGGTGAAACGTGGTCGCCCGCTCATCTGGATCGCAGGTGGGTTGGGCGTCCTGCTCACAATGGCGAGTTTGGCGCGCATGAATGCCCCTTTGTTTGACGACACAGTTGCATCCGCCTGCAACCTGCCCGAGCCTGACGCACTGGGCTCAATGGTCGTAGCGGATCAGGGTCAGAGGCCGGTAGGCCGCTTCTACCACCGTAACGCCGTACCCCATTGTTCCGGGTCAGCCTACCGGCTCACTGAAGCGCTGGTGCGGTCGGTTGATTTGTCCATGCCGAAGGACGACCAGCCCACTGGTGGAACGGTACTCGCCGGCGTCCATGCCATGGCCGAGCCTGCGCCCTCCGCTGAGTCAACGCAGCCGGATGAGGGCACTGACGGCGGAGTTTCCGATGATGCCGCCACCGATTCAGAAGGAGGCATCGTGGCAGATGCACTGCAGGCTGAGCGTCAATCGGAATCCGGTACTTCCTCATATTCGGCGATGGTCGGTGCTGTGTCAGTCAACGTGTGTCCGGCGATGGGTCAGGTGGTACAGGCTTGGAACCAGCGCATTGCACAACTGCGAGGTCAGGGGGCAGCCCATCTGCAAGCCTTTGACGAGCAAGCTCTCTTCACCCAGCTTCAGGCCCTTGGTGTGGGCTGGGGTAGCGCCAGCGAGTGCCGCCACCGCGCTCGCGAATTGGGTCTGCTGCTGCAAAGCCGCCTGCCGCAGTCCCTGGAGCGAGGCGGCAGGCCAGAGGGAGGGGAGGCCAGGCGGTTCGAGGACTTTTTCAACCCCAGCGCGAGCAAGGCGGTTGCCCGTGCCGACTTTGAAACTCTCAACGCCTGGCGGGGATTGCCGGGGTGTATCGTGCCTGTCACTGCGTTGTCGCCCGGCCGTAGTGCTGCGCTATGCACGGTGGCCGACCGTGCCGCCCGCATGGTGGCGGTACCTGGCACAGACGGGGTGGCTGAGGGCACCATAGGCTCGCCGCGGTCGTCGGGCCAGCGGCCGAGCTCCCTGCAGCCGGTGGAACGCGTCACGCTCAACAACTTTTGGCTGCAGCAGCAATTGGCAGGGCGACTCGCTACGGTCAAGACCTACAGCGATAAAGATATGCAGTTCGAATGGCGACGTCACCGCTTACAGGCCGGCCCCGTGGCCGCGCTCACGCTGGACCCTTTCCTTCAAAACCTGGCCCAGCGCACCGTGGAGTGTTTCACCGGCCAGCGGCGAGGAGAGCGGGCGTGTGGCGAAGTTTTGCCCGCTAACGACACCCACGCCCGAACCTTTTTTGCCACAGATACCAGTGCGGAGGACAACCCTCGCATGCGTGCAGGGGCAATGGGTCTGGTGCTGGCTGAGGTCGACTCTGGCAGGGTGGTCGCCTTTGCCAACGCCATCAGCGACTGTTCGCTCAAGGCGCTGGCGACAGTGCAACCCTTTGATCGCAACGCCAGGCAGCGCCCGGTGATCGGCGATATCGACCTCGGGGTCAAAGAAGCAGCGCCGTGTTCGCCGTGGCCCGACCGTCGCAAGGGAACCGAGTTCCTTGCCCTCCAAGCGCCCGCGCTATGGTTGGTGCCACCGGGCAGTTCGCTCAAACCACTGGTCGTGCTCGCCGGTGCAACGCACGGCAGGATCAAGCCGTCAGAGCGAGATCGCTGGCGCAGCATTCTTGCGCAGTCGCATGACCTCGGGTTTCCCGGGCTGCAAAACAGCATCAAAGAGGTGGCTATCGTCGCCGCACCGACCTATCGAGACGTATTGCAGGAAGCTGGGTTCGATCTGGAGCCTCAGGCCCAGCGCCCCCTTGGCCGAGACCTGCTGTGGGGCGACCCGGCGGGTCTGGGAGATTCTGGGCAACCGCTGTACGGTAGTCGCTGGTCGGTGCAGACCGAGCTCATCGGTCACCGCGTATCCATCAATGAGTCGTTCGTGCCGTGGCGTCTTCCCCGCGGAATTGGCTGGGCCCAGTTTCTGGCTATGTGGAACGACAAGCAAAACGGGCTTGCCTATACCAAGCAGGTCCAGAAATACGGACCGGAAGTGCTGGGGGAATACCCGTTTGCCCAAGCTCTCGCCAACGCCGCCATTGGTGGCGGTGACATCCGGATCAGCGCCATGGGCCTGGTGGACGTGTGGCGCAGCATCGACCTGCGATCCCGCAGCCGAGACCAAAAGTCGGCCCTGCACCTGCTGAGCACACCGGGCGTTCAAGTGCCTCAACGGCCGCTGAACTTGGGCACACCCGCTGCCGCCGCGCTGGCCCTTTACGCCAGCAGTGGAGTCACGGCGCAAGGCGGTACAGCCCAGCGGGCTTGCAGCCTGGTGATGGGGGACTGCAAGCCCTTGAGGGGTATTCCGGCGCTATGGGGCAAGACTGGTACCAGCGATTTCACCCAGGCCAATGCGGCGCTGGCCAAACCAGGCCTTGATCTTCCCGCCAAGCTCTTCGGCGGCGTTTTTGAGGTTCAGGGCAAGCGCTATGCGGTTGCGGTGGTGGGGCTGCGCGTGCGTGAAGGCCAGTTGCTGGACAACACATCAGCCCCCGCCGAAGCCGCTCTCACCCTGCTGCGCCAGATGCAGCTCAGGACCAAGGAACAGTCACCAGCAGGGCCCTAGGGGGCGCCGCATTCACCGCGACCTTGAACGGCGTCTGACTTTCCTCAAGCGGGTTCGTCTGAGTTTCTGTCCAAGCCCAACTCATCCCCAGCCATGAACAGTACTTCTCCAGCACACCTTGAGTCCTTCGCAGTCAAGCTGCGCGACAGTGATTCCACGCTCGATGGCGCCATTCGCTGGATAGACCGTCACATGCATCGCCAGCCCGACCTGCGGCGAATTGAACTTCGCTATTCCAACCGTGTGGCGAATCCCATTGACAAGACCGAGGCCAACTCCCGAATAGCCTTGTTGATCCAGCAAAGAGGGCTCTTGGTGGGTGCCCACGGCAAGGGCACGGGGATTGCATACGTTGATGGTGGCACGCTGTCAGAGAACAAGACGGTGATCGCTGTGTCGTCCAGCTTGCATGAACTGCCTCTGGACAACGATGCCGGGCACACAGCGGTACGTCTCTTTTTTGCTCGTCCGGAACCAAAGACAGACGAAACTGGTGCCGATGGAGGTTTCATGTCCTTCCTCCGGGCCATGTTCGGGCGCGGCAATGACAAAACACCAGACACAAGCTCCGGATCCGTCGACCTGCTTGTCCAGAAGGCTGTGGACACCTTGCTTCGTGGCATAGAGCAAGCTGTCTACCGTTTCAAGCAGGACTCGGCTGAGTCTGCCGTCAGCGGCGTGCTCGTCACCGTCAACGCGCCAGACCTTCACCAACTGCTTGCCTCCAAAATGCCGCCGGCTGATACCGTAAACGCCACTCGTTGGTTGGCTAGTGAATTGGCCGAGCGTGGCCTCATGTCCGACGACAACCTGTGGGTCACCTACCGCTTTATGGGCCCCCTGTCCGACAGCACCGATCTGGTGGGCGATGGCGACCTTAGTGTGCGGCTCATGCCATCTGGGGCGGCCAAGGAACCTGCGCCGGCTCCAATCGATCCGAAAAAGCGCCGTTCGGCCGAGACCCCCATGCCCCTACCTGGTGGCGACACACCCCTGCCCATGCCCAACCTGCCAGTCGCCGCGGTTTTGCCCACCGTGCACCTACGCGTGCTCGGCACCTGGCAGGGAGGGACGCTGGTGTCGTTCCGGGAGCCTTTTGCCTGCAACCTTGGCCCGGTTCCCACCAAGTTCTCGCGCAGCACACTCGAACTCCAAGGCTTCATGCGCCGGCCAGATGCCGAGCTCGCCCGCGCCGCCAGCGACAGCACGCCACTGGGATTTATCGGCGACGGAGATAGGGGCATCCAGCTACACGCCGCACTTCGCCCAAACAGCACGCTCGCCATGTACCATTTTGCGGTCGATCTTTTGCCATGCACCGGCGAACATCCTCTGACTGGGCCGGTGCGCCTGGTGGTCAACGGCCCCGCGCCGCTCCAAGACGGGCTGTTTCCGCTAGTGATTGAAGTCTCCGCTGGCGCTTGATGGTCGCCGGCCAAAGGGATTATTGCGACGTGATTGAAATCTTTAGCTGTATAGCCCGTCATGCCACCTGTCGAGTGGTCAACGGTTCGAAAGATTGACGGGAAACTGACTGCACGACCAGATCGACGATCAAACAAGTGTGTACATTCTCCAAGAGGGAGGAGGACCCTTATGTCAACGAACAAGCCGACAAACTGCACAAGGTGCGCCAAGTTCGTTGACTCTGGCACCGGGCGGATGACCTGACCAATACATATCGCGGGGTTGGTGTGAACATATGAAAGTACCTGATCGCTATCCCACGGGTAGAACCCTGAGGATGCTGACTGCGGCAATCTTTTGCATGGTCATTGCCCTGTCCGAAGCTCATGCAGCACGAATTGCGCTGCTGATTGGCAACGACAACTACCGCGCACTGACTCCGCTGCAAAACGCCGCCAAGGACGCTCGCGATATGGCTGTCGAGCTACGGAAAACCGGCTTCGAGGTCCCCGAGAAGTGGGTCGTGCAGAACGGAACCCGTCGGCAGATGGACGCTGCATTGCAGGATTTTCTTGCTCGAATCGGCCCTGGCGACGAGGTGGTGTTCTTCTTTTCCGGCCATGGGGTGCAAATCGGTTCTACTGCGGCACTGGTACCGGTAGACATCAGTGACCCGGCACGCCGCCCCCTGGATGGCAGCACGCGACCGCTGAGCGAGGTGGCGCTGGCCGAGCAACAGGTGCTTGACGAGTCCATCACCCTCAACCGTGTGGCTGCAGACATTGCCTCACGGAACGCGAAGTTCTCACTGTTGGTGGTGGATGCCTGCAGGGATAACCCCATCATCGACTTGCTGCGGGAGGCTAACGCTGGCAAGAGCAGTGGACCTGCTCCCACGGTCGGTCTTATCGCGGATGCGGCGGCCGATACGCAGGTGTTGCTGTTCTCGGCCAGCAAAGGTCAGCAGTCATTGGACCGCTTGGGCCGAAACGACCCGGTGAAGAATGGGGTATTCACCCGGGTGCTGCTCGACGCTATCCGCACCCCAGGGTTGGGTCTCCGAGACTTGATCCCGCAGGTGAAGAGCGAGGTTCGCCGACTGGCAGCTACGCAACGAGACCGAAGTGGTCGGCCACACGTTCAAGAGCCACGCAGCATGGCGTCCTACGATGCGCCTAACTTCTTCTTCCATTCGCAGCAAACCAGCGCGCAGTCTGGGGGCAGGACACTTGAGGTGATCCCAGTTATTCCGCTTACTCCTTCACATATTCCTCCGCTCCGGGAGCCGCGAGTGCCGCCAGCCATCTCTTTGGTAGGACGGTGGGTCGGTGCTGCCGACTGCACTCGGGGAAGGTATCCGATCATTCTGAACATCATGTCTGCCGCGGGGAGCGAATACACGCTGGAGTTGGTGAGCCACCTCAACCTCAAGCAGAACATGCAAGGTTCAATGGTGTCACTGCCCGGAGAGGGGAGAAACGCCGCAGCGCGCTACGTTGTTCAGTTCCAGGACGACCGTGGGATACCGATCAAGAACGGTCAGCGGTTCGAACCTGGTGAGCGTGGCGAGCTTAGGGCCGAAGGCGGCGCTGGTCGATGTGCCGTAGTCCTCTGGAGCTCCTCGGCCGATCAGGCTGGCTCGAACAAGAGTACCCTGCCGAATTTGGCTGGTAGTTGGGCTGCCGAGCTCCAGTGTCCCAGAGGACCGTCTCTGGCTAGGGTGAGAGCTGTACGGGTGTCAGCGAGCGAGTACAAACTGGAGTACTCGGATTCACTCAACACCCAAATCGATGAAGGCCGATTCTTGTTGCACGAGTCCTTGGGGATCAACGGAAAGTTTGTCTTTTGGCACTTGGATGACAGGTTCACGATGATGAAAAATGGTCAGTGGCTGACACCGTCGGGAGCTACCCTCGATCTGGAAGCAGCGGATACGAACAGGCAGTGCAAGGGCACGTTCTACAGGCAGTAAAAGCCTGCAAGCAAAAATGTCCGACTTCAGGATGAAGGCTACCGAGAATTCGTAAACTTCAAACTGAACCGCCTACATGGTCCGCCCGAGGAGAACAAGTTTTCCGCGTCGTGATCTTCTGAAAGGTTTGCTGCCTTACATTCGGGCTGTTTTTGCAGTCGGTGCTGCTGCCCATGATGGCTATTCGCGGTTGGAGCTCCTACCTCCGGGC
>LNFM01005631.1_pt1 | contig 21458 bp, 16 predicted proteins | sample 596031 | NCBI WGS metagenome assembly LNFM01 (sample SAMN04254537, study PRJNA301005) | activated carbon metagenome | isolation source: dual media filters at the Ann Arbor, Michigan drinking water treatment plant | place: USA: Ann Arbor
TGCCATTTTCCACACACTCTGCAATTGTCTTTATGCCGAATCCTTTGGCAATATTGCTTATTGCCTTGACCAAAATCTGGTCCAGCTCATTTTCCGGTAAATCTTTTATGAAGGAACCATCAATTTTTATATAATCGACGGGAAGTTGTTTCAGGTAATAAAATGAACTAAACCCAACGCCAAAATCGTCAAGCGCAAACTTGCATCCCAAACTCCGGATCGTATTTATCATTTCACATGCAGCAGAAAAATCAGCTAGCGCGGCAGTCTCGGTTAATTCAAAGACCAATTTTTCAGCCTTGATCTTGGTGCTTTTTAACAAGTCGTTTAATAATGTCAGTAATTCAGTATCCCTGAACGCATGCGCCGATAAATTGATCGAGAAGCTCAGCCCTGGGTTTTGCCGGTCGAATGTTTTTAAATTGTTAATGGCAGTGCGTAAAACCCAATGGTCAATGGCATGGATTTGCCCGGTTTTTTCCGCAACCGAGATAAATGTCCCAGGTAGCCGCAATTTTCCGGACGCGTCACGCATGCGTAAAAGGACTTCATAATGTTTGATATCGCCACTGATCACATTAACTATCGGCTGATAGTGAAGGACATAACCATCGTTAATTAAAGCATTTTCAATCTTCTGTTTCCAGAGTACTTGCTGCTCGATACGTTCCCGCACTTGCTCCGCTTTTGAAAACATATGCCACGAGCCTTGGCCGTATTCTTTCGCTTGATACATCGCGATATCCGCATTGGCGAGCAAGTCGCCAATGATTGTGCCGTGTTCGGGAAACAGCGCAATGCCGATACTGGCCGATACCACCACCCCCGGAATGGTCAAATCATGCAAATGCCCACTGATCTTTTGCGCGACGCGACAGGCGCCTTCCGCATCGATTTCTGGCATCAGGATCGCAAACTCGTCACCGCCAATACGCGCAACGGTATCCGTATCACGAATAATTTTTACAAGTTCATTAGCGACAACTTTAAGTAATGCATCACCGATTTGATGTCCAAGAGTATCGTTTACGTATTTAAAGGAATCCAGGTCAAGAAATAGCAAGGCGCCACTATGGTTATAACGTTGTCCTATATTTACAATTGTTTCGCATATTTCCTGAAACTTCCTGCGGTTATAAAGACCGGTTAGATGGTCGTGATCCGCTAGCCAGGAAAGTCGGCCCTCTGCTTTTTTCCGCTCTGTTATATCGATCCCGACTGAGATAAAGTTCGGTGCGGTGTCTGAGTCATTTACAAGATGAGAGTGAAGCCATGCGATCGTGCGGGATTCGTCATTTTTACTGATTAATTTAGATTCATGCTTCAAGAGAGGTTCTTGACCTTGCGCCACCTCAGTCAGCATAGATAAAAAATTCGTCGGTAACGTGATCGATTCGATTAATGACACAAAAGATGTCCCGGCTAGCTCCTGGTGCGTATAGCCAATCAGGGATTCGCCATGTTTGTTAAGAAGAAGTATTTGCCCATGACGATCCTGCGTCAGGATAATGACTTGTGCCATGTCCAGGAGACTGCGGACAAAATCACGCTCCCGCGTTAACTCGCGCATTTTTTCCGCCAGGGTTTGCGTCCTTTGTACGACCGCATGTTCGAGGGCTTCCAGTTGGAATGATAACTCGATGGCGCTATCATTCAGGCGATCTATTTCATCCATAAATTTGCCAGTCTTTTTTGACCGGCCTATATTGGCACGTACCGAGTCAAATTTGCTTTGGGCGAGCAAAGGGAGCGCCATTGCCGTACGCCTTAAACGCGACAAAGGAACCCAGAGAATCGCAAGTACGATAGCTTCCGATATCAAAAATCCAAATATGCCAATAACGATGGTCTTTTGGCCGGCCTCGCGAATTTCATTTAACTTCTCGGACAGGTTTTCAATTGTAACTAAATAGCCAGAACCGCTATCTGCCAGATCTCGCAACGGGTATAGCCAAATTTCATATGCATCAGATTCAGTGTTCGATGTAACACCGTTTTTTAAAACCTCATCCAGAGAGGTTCTGTCTGCAACATTTTGCAACACATCCTGTAGTACATTGGCGTTAGTCAATGCAACAATCTTCGTTTTCCATCTCGGCAGAAAGCGCTCATTTGCTGTGGAGGCAAGCGGCGGCGCATCCAACTCCGTCAGGATGCCGATATCCGTTGTGGCTATTTTCTTAAAATTGACGATAGTCTCGGCTAAGGTAGTACCTAAAAGTATGATACTTGAGAAATGGCCATCAGAAAGAACCGGTACTAACACGTAATGCTGGCAGATCAATTGGCAATCCAGTACGGTCTTTGGCCGCTCGGTTGCCTTTACTTGGCGTACTGCATTGTCAATCGTTTCACGCGCCTCTTTTAGCGCACTAATATTTCCCCAACTGGCAAGAGATACGCCATCAGGGGTAAAAAAAGTGATGACTTCAACACCAATATCAAATTGCAAGAGCGGCCAGTGGTGTTCAAACGCGCGGATGATTTCCTTGGAATCACCACGTGAAAGCGGCAATTTCATCCCTTCCAAATCCGGAATCAGTTCGCCTGTCTTTTGTAAAACAGATGAGGTTTGTTCGGTAAGTCCTTTAAGGGTCACCGCATTGCGGTCGTGAATAACATCGCGTTGACGGTTATAGTTATCGTTAAGGCTCGATTTTTGCATCAGGTAAAAAGAGGCATTCAAAAGCATCATGACAACACTTAAGAGCAACAATGTTTTCCACTTTAAGCTTAGGAAGGGCTTGGGACTGATAATATTGGGGGTCGTTTTTATTGGTTCTTTTAACATGATGTCGCTTGATATGGGTCGGTAATTATTTCGCGGTTAGAAACGATAAGAAACCAGGACAGTAAAAAGGCGCCAATTTTGAGAAGTTTTCGAACGATCAGGATTATCTTGAAATGGTAGCCATGCCGTGCCGTTTATCCAATGTTGCTCGGCGCGCACCATCCATACAGGAGAAGGATTCCATCGCACACCGACCGTCCAATCCTTCGAAAACTGTGAGTGGGCAGGAATTGCTCCTGCGGCCAGGGCTGCGAACTTTTGTCCCGTTTCATCATCAACGTTTTGGTAGGCTACATCGTAGCGTGCCATCAACTCCCATTTTTCCGTGAGCCTGTATTCGCTTTGCAGGTAATAACTTTCGCCCGTTATTGTTTTTAAAATCGGTGGAACATAGGCTATCTGATCGCCAAACAAAAAGTTTCGGCGTGCGTATTCAGATGTAATAGTCCAGCGCTCAGAGTTGAATTGGGCAGAAAGAATGGTTGGGGTGAATCGTATTGCCCCGGCACCGCTAGGGTCGCCCAATCCCGGTTGATACTCCAGATTTAATCGCGCGCTACTGATGGCCAAGCGTACGCGTCCTCCGGAATGGTCATAGGTTAATCGTCCGATAACCGATGTATCGCCTCCTAAATCGCCCAGGCGATCAGCACCCAATAATGCGATTTCTGTATCGACATCATTTGTGCGCGGTTGCGCAACCATTAACTCCCAGCCAAGTGTATTTGCAGCGAAACGGAGCTCCCCATACATCTCGCCTCCATCAGATGACAAGGCGAGATCACGGGTACGTTCGAAGTAGATGGATTGAGGGAGAATAACCCCGGGGCGAGTAAAAGCTACATCGCGGGTATCGTTATACAGACCCAGGGGATTTTTAATACGGCCCAAGCGCACGCCGTGATGGTGCTGTTCATTGGAAAAAAAACGATAATCCACCAGGCCGTAGTCGAGCTGAATTTTGTCGTCACCGATATTTCCCACTTTTCGCCATAACAGTTGACCAGACAATTGCAGTTGGGGAAACATGCGCCACGATGCATTGACGCCGAATTCAGTGGCTTCGAAGCTGCCATTCCCTGTGCTTTCGCCGAAAAAGTTATTCTTGTTCGTTAGTGTATATGCCTGGCTCGCAAATCCATGCACCTGGATGCTTTTCGCGTCAATCGCCCACGCAGGTAGCGCGACACATACGCCAATGGCTAAACTATAGGTGAGTACCCGTAAGTACGGACCGGCGAGTTTACTGTATCGGCAGTAGTCGTACGTTTTCATCAAAATCTTTCCTGGATAGATAGCCAATGGCACCCGGTGTTTCAGCGATACGCTTGAGCATCTCTTTTTCCGATTTAACGCTAATGGGGGGTTGTCCCGTCCCTGAAAAAACCAAAAGATCCCAACTTCGTTCCAATTGATGGGGGAAAACACCCAAACGTTCCTTTATGAAATTTGTATGAACCGGGTTCTTTGGAGGTAAAACAAAGACAGTAATGGGCTCGCCATTTGGCCACTGCAATAGCCGCATTCCAAAAATTGCGCGCAGCGTGTTTTGGGAGATGGTAGATTGGCTTACGCCGGGATTGACAATGACATCTGCAGCATTTGAGTGAGCCGATATTAGGGCGGTACAGATAATAAGAAGGTGCCCAATATTCCGAACTGTTGATGCGCGCATGTTATTGGATGTTCGCTCCTTGCCCGGTTTGTCGCATGAAATGTAATTTCGTTTGGCGAAATATTCGATTCGAATTAAATCGCACATCCACCAAAGTAAGCTGCCTGTCTCCCGGGAATCCATGGCGAATCCATCAAAACGAGTTTGGGAGCAACACGCAGGTGTCCGCGAATGTTTTACATTAAGGAATTTACGAAGCTTAACGGGAATCAATTGCGCCGCCATTTCTAAAAAGCCTTTTGAGATATCCCTGTCATCAATATAGATGGTTGTGTGGCGACACCCTCGCGCAGATCCCCCTTAAAAACAATATATCCCAAGCGTCCTGGGGTTGCTGACCACGCTCGCGTACTTATTGGAACCCTTCTTCGCTTCGCTCTTCCCTGGTTTGCCCAACGTTACTCTCGCCGTTCATTTCCTCAACAGCATCAATAGGCGAGACATGCCTTTTGTCATTCCCTGCTTGACGAAAGCCCGGTTTACTCTTGAGTAGATGTGAGCCATTGCTTTAATTGCGGGGTCAACTTTACCATAACATTATCTTGTACACTAGAATGGTTAAGGCGCATTCCATTTATCCAAACTAAACCATCTTGTGAGATATATCATGTCCATAAATATAATTTATTATAATTTCACTGTGTCTCGAGCTGATTTGGCACGTGTATTGGCGCTGCATGATTCCATGAAGGCGCGATCCTGTTGGCCGCTCGTACGTACATTGGTTTTTGAGTGTGCCAATTAAATTGCCTGCTCAAAAGTATATTGCCTGCCTCCTGGGAATCCACTACCATCCAATAACCCCTCAGGATGCGGAGAAACAAACATGTGCCAACGAATATCTCACATGATGTGGTTTAGAAGCCCCTTAAGCCTTAAATCTAGAAGATTGTTTCTATGGTAGATCATTTTTCAAAATTTGATCAGTTTTTCGAAATCGTTCTCGCTTCAACGGAAGAACAGATTACCCAAGGTCAACGCTTGCGATTTCAGGTTTTTTCTCTTGAGCGGAAAATCTTCAACGAAGACTACTATCCAGCAGGCATTGAATGCGATGCCTATGATGGGCGCTCTGTACATTCCATATTACGGCATCTGGCGACCGGCCAACCGGCCGCAACTGTGCGTCTAGTGCTGAGTGATAACAATTCTCCAGACGAAGGATTCCCACTCGAAAAGCAATTACAATGCCCGTTGTATTTTGAAGACATCGACATACGAAGCTTACCCCGCTCATCCATTGCCGAGATCTCCCGATTCGCGATTTCAAAACAATTTCGCCATCGTGCGCCTGATGAATGTTTCGGTTATTACGACACTGAAAGGCGTGTTTCGACTCCTCCTGATCAGCCCATAAAGAACCAGCGGGTAGAAAGTCGCCGGAGCTTTCCCCACATTTCCCTAGGGCTGCTCAAAGCTATCGTACAAATGAGCGCGGCAAACAATGTGCAATATTGGTACGCTGCCATGGAGCCGTCTCTTATCAGGTTGTTGAGTAGCTTTGGGGTGCAATTTCACATGCTTGGGCCGATCATCGACTATGTTGGGAAGCGCCAGCCATGCATTGCAAGCGTAGAAAAATTACTGGCCGGAGTCGCCAAGGAACGGCCGGATGTATGGAGATTTATCACGGACGATGGGAATTTGCTGCGTGGGCAAATGGCGGCAGGCCCTGAGGTTCCCTCACGGGCCGCGGCTGATAGTTAAAGTGGTCCTGCCCCGAATCTATGGGCAGTTGAAGTCATGCCGCTCGGCAAGTTGCCCGTTCTTCAGCATTGCCCCCAAACCCCGGTAGTGGTATCGATGAAGCCAGTTTCATCCGGCCGATGATTGGAAGCGCCCGCCGCGCTTTTTGCTGGCGAATCCACACGCCTTTTTGCCTGATAACGCTTGACCAACCGTATTTGGCGAGTGCTAACACTTATCTGCTTTCAATGCTTCTGATTGACTGATTTTGCCATTTGTCAGCAGATCCAGTGCTTGTGTCCACCCCACTTCTTTTTGACCCATGAGCTTGTCCATTTTCCTAATATCTATCGCTGGTTTTAACAGGGGTGGGTTTAATCACGAGCAGACATTTCTATTTGAGAGAAAGCGGACATTACTGCTTGGCCTAACAATATTTTCAATAAACATTGAAAAACTACCCCTTATTGATGTATCATGCTTTGATATTGATGCGGGGTGGAGCAGTCTGGCAGCTCGTCGGGCTCATAACCCGAAGGTCGTAGGTTCAAATCCTACCCCCGCTACCAGCATAAAAATAACCCCGGGCAACGGGGTTTTTTGTTAAAGGAACCAGGAAATGCAGTGGAGGGGGCGTAATGAGTCCAGTCCGATCCAGCGCCTTTCACCTCAGGTTGCCATCAGTTCCTTTAAAATATTGATATAATACAATGCGTTGTTTATATTTTGTGCGTGCCAGCGCTTGATGATGTGGGCTGGCATGGATTCAAATGTAGTGGGCCGTTGGCCCATTTTTTGTTTTGACGGGTTTGGTGGTCACTATACTGGTATGGCGCGACAGGCACCTGTAAGTTTGCAGAAATTGATCGAGCCTGCGATTGCAGCGCTGGGTTATGAGTTGGTTGGCACTGAATATTTACCGCAAGGCAAGCATTCCCTGCTCAGGATTTACATTGATACCCCGGACGGTATTAAAGTAGAGGATTGCGAGCGGGTGAGTCATCAGGTAAGTGGCTTGCTTGATGTGGAAGAGCCTATTCAGGGGCAGTACACTTTAGAGGTGTCCTCGCCGGGACTGGATCGACCCTTGTTCAAGATCGAACATTTTGACCGGTTCGCAGGACAGCAAATCAAGGTGCGCCTGAAGTTGCCCTTGATTGGGCAGGGGAATGGCCAGCGTAATTTTACCGGCAAGCTTTTAGGTACCCGTGACGGTGTGGTTTTGATGCAAGTCGAAACGACAGAGAAGGGCGGTGAGGCGATGCAGGAACTTGCGCTGCCACTGGAGAAGATAGAAATGGCGCGGTTAGTACCGGCTTTTGATGTGTAAAGGGATTACTATAAATTTACTTTTATAGTAATCCCCCGAAGTAACTGGCTGAACGTGCGTTGTAAACTGAGTCGATGTTCTGAGGACTAGGGCCATGAATAAAGAAATTTTGTTGGTTGTCGATGCGGTGTCGAATGAAAAAGGCGTCGCTAAAGAAGTCATTTTTGGCGCGATAGAAGCGGCATTGGCGATGGCGACCAAAAAGCGCTATGACAGCGAGGTAGAAATTCGCGTGGTCATCAACCGTCTCACCGGTGATTACGAAAGTTTTCGCCGCTGGCTGGTTATTGAAAATAACGCTTCACTGGAATTTTCCGAGAAAGAGCTGCATCTGTGCGACGCGCTGGAGACAGATGACAAGGCTCAGGTAGGTGGTTATGTCGAAGAGCCGATAGAATCCATCGCGTTTGGACGCATCGCAGCACAAACCGCCAAACAGGTCATCGTGCAAAAGGTGCGTGAGGCAGAGCGCTCACAGGTCGTGGATGCCTACAAGAGCCGCATTGGCCAGCTAATCACGGGGGTGGTGAAGCGTGTTGAGCGTGGCAACGTGATTCTGGATCTGGGTGCGAATGCTGAAGCCTTGATAACCCGCGAAGACATGATTCCCCGTGAAGCCGTGCGTGCCGGTGATCGTTTGCGTGGTTATTTGCGCGAAGTGCGCCCGGAAAGCCGTGGCCCGCAGATTTTTGTAAGCCGTTCCGCACCCGAATTACTGCTCGAGCTTTTCAAGCTGGAAGTGCCTGAGGCTGGCGAAGGCCTGATTGACATCATGGGCGCCGCCCGTGACCCTGGTTTGCGCGCCAAGATCGCGGTAAAAACCAATGATCCGCGCATTGACCCGGTGGGCGCATGCGTCGGTATGCGTGGTTCGCGTGTGCAGGCCGTGTCGAACGAACTGGCCGGCGAGCGCATTGATATTGTGTTATGGAATGATAACCCCGCGCAGTTTGTGATTAACGCCATGTCCCCCGCAGAGGTCACCTCCATTGTGGTCGACGAAGATGCGCACAGCATGGATGTCGCCGTTGCAGAAGATAATCTTTCGCAGGCGATTGGCCGTGGTGGCCAGAACGTGCGCCTTGCCAGCCAGTTGACCGGCTGGGATCTCAATGTCATGACCGAAGGGCAGGCTGAAGCAAAGAGCGAAGCCGAATCCCAAACGTTGCTGGTCATGTTCATGGAACAGTTGGATGTTGATGAAGATGTGGCTGCGATTCTGGTGCAGGAAGGCTTCTCCAGCGTGGAGGAAATTGCCTACGTACCCGTCACTGAAATGATGCAGATCGAAGAATTTGACGAAGAAATTGTTAACGAACTGCGTAATCGTGCGCGTGATGTGCTGTTGACGCGCGCAATTGCCAGCGAAGAGAAACTGGAAAAAACTGCCCCAGGTCCGGACTTGCTGGAGATGGAGGGCATGAATCAGGACTTGGCTTATTTATTGGCTGAGCATGGCATGGTGTCACGTGAAGATCTGGCTGAGCAATCGGTGGATGAGCTTACGGATATTGACGGTATTGATGAAACACTTGCGCGCAAGCTGATTATGACAGCGCGCGCACCTTGGTTTGCCGCCGTTGATCCAATGTCAGGGCGTCAGGCTTAAGGATAATGGGAGAAAGGAATGTCGCAAGTAACGGTTGAACAATTTGCGAATGCCGTTGGCATCCCTGTTGATCGCCTCCTGACACAGTTAGGGGCGGCTGGGTTGTCGGTCAAACGTGCCGATGAAGCGATAAGTGATAAAGAAAAGCTGGCTTTGCTGAAGCATTTGCGTGAAAGCCACGGCGAAGTAACGCCTGCGGTGGCGCTGGAGCCGAAGAAGGTAACCTTAAAGCGTAAAACCGTTAGCGAGCTAAAGCAGACGGGCGCGCCGGGCAAGGCAAAAACCGTGAATGTCGAAGTGCGCAGCCAGCGCACTTATATCAAGCGCAGTGTCGTGACAGCCGAAGAAATGGTGCGCCAGGAAGCGCAGTTGGCTGAGATCCACGAACGTGATCGCCAGAGTATCGAAGAGATTGAGGCGCTGAAGCGGCAAAAAGATGCCGAAGAACAGCAGAAGCAGGAAGCTTTGGATAAGCAGGCGCAGCAAGCACGTCTGGAAGTTGAGCAAGAAGCCAAACTGAAAGCAGCAGCGCAAGCTGAAGCGACCAAAGTCGAACAAGCCGCCGCCGTTAAAGCCAAAGCACCTGCCGATACCGCCGCTGCAAAAGCCAAAGCACCCGTCACTCCCGAGCGTCCTGATGCGGCCGCCAAAAAAGGTGGCAAGCACCGTGATGGCAAGGAAACCAAATACGGCCGCCAAGAGCTGCACGTTGCCGCTGAAAAACTCGGACACCGCAAGAAGAAAGTCACCGGCAAATATTCTGGCTCGGGTAGTGGTGTAGCCGCCAAGCATGCTTTTGAAAGGCCCACCGCGCCTATCGTGCGTGAAGTCGCCATTCCTGAAACCATCACGGTGGCTGAGCTGGCGCAAAAAATGTCGATCAAGGCCGCAGAAGTCATCAAGCTCATGATGAAAATGGGAAGCATGGCGACCATTAATCAGGTGATTGATCAGGCCACTGCTGCGATCGTTGTCGAAGAATTAGGCCATACGCCCAAACTGTTAAGTGAAAGCGCTCTGGAAGAAGAGTTGGCGCAGGTGGATATTACGGGTGGCGGCGAAAAATTCACGCGTGCGCCCGTGGTCACCATTATGGGTCACGTTGACCATGGTAAAACCTCGCTGCTGGATTACATCCGTCGCGCCAAAGTGGCCGCCGGTGAAGCTGGTGGCATTACCCAGCATATTGGCGCATACCATGTGCAGACGGAAAAGGGCATGATCAGCTTTCTCGATACGCCCGGTCATGAAGCCTTTACCGCGATGCGTGCGCGCGGCGCCAAAATCACGGATATTGTGGTGCTGGTCGTAGCGGCGGACGACGGCGTGATGCCGCAAACCATTGAGGCTATCCAGCATGCGCGTGCGGCAGCGGTGCCGCTGGTGGTTGCGGTCAACAAAATTGACAAGCCCGGTATCGACCTCGAACGGATCAAGCAGGAATTAGTGCAGCACGGCGTGGTGCCTGAAGAGTGGGGCGGTGATGCTATTTTCGCTAATGTATCGGCCAAAACCGGTGCAGGTGTCGATGCCTTGCTTGATTCCATTCTGGTGCAGGCCGAGGTGCTGGAGTTGACTGCGGTGCGCGACGGCCCTGCATCAGGCGTGGTAATTGAATCCTCGCTCGACAAGGGGCGTGGTCCGGTGGCGACGATTCTGGTGAAGAGCGGCACGTTGCGTAAAGGCGATATCTTGCTGACCGGCCATGAATATGGGCGGGTGCGCGCCATGCTGGATGAGGCAGGCAAAAGCATTGATGAAGCGGGCCCTTCCATTCCGGTGGTGGTACTTGGCTTGTCCGGCACACCCAATGCGGGCGATGTTGCCGTGGTGGTGACCGAAGAGCGCAAAGCGCGCGAAATTGCGCTGTTCCGCCAGGGTAAATTCCGTGACGTGAAGCTGGCGCGTCAGCAAGTGACCAAGATCGAAGATGTGTTCACGCAAATGGAAAAGGGCAAAGCCAACGCCCTTAACCTGGTCATTAAGGCCGATGTGCAGGGCAGCGCCGAAGCATTGCGCGATTCGTTGTCGCGGCTTTCCAGTGACGAAGTGCATGTGCGGGTGTTGGGCAGTGGCGTGGGTGGCATCAATGAATCCGATGTCAATCTGGCGATTGCTTCACAAGCCGTATTGATTGGCTTTAACGTGCGCGCCGACGCAGGCGCACGCCGCCTGTCTTCAGAGTCGGGCGTCAAGCTGCACTACTACAGCATCATTTATGATGTGATTGACGAGATCAAACGCTCCATTTCCGGCATGCTGGCGCCGGAAATCAAGGAGCAGATCATCGGGCTTGCAGAAGTGCGTGACGTATTCAAATCGCCCAAACTGGGCGCGATTGCCGGTTGCTTGGTGGTTGAGGGCTCGGTGCGGCGCAACAACCCGATCCGGGTGCTGCGCAACAACGTGGTGATTTTCCAGGGGCAACTGGAATCGCTGCGGCGCTTCAAGGATGATGTCAATGAAGTTCGCGCAGGTACGGAATGTGGTATTGGCGTCAAGGATTACAACGACGTCAGACCGGGCGATCAAATTGAGGTGTTCGAGCGGATTGAAATTGCCAGAACGCTTTCATAAATTACAGACATAAGTTACCGGGCCTGAAGAATGGCAAAAGAGTTTAGCCGTAAACAGCGCGTCGCCAGCCAGATTCAGAAGGAATTGGCGACCCTGATCCAGCAGGAACTGAAAGATCCCCGGCTGGGTATGGTCACGGTTTCTGCGGTGGAGATTGCCTCTGATCTGCGCAATGCCAAGGTGTATGTCACGGTATTTGCCCACACCTGCCCGGCCGAGGAAGTGGTGCAGATATTGAACAGCGCGGCGGGTTTTTTGCGTCATGCCTTGGCAAAACGTATTGACTTGCGGGTCAGCCCGGTATTGTTCTTCGTCCATGACGTGTCTGTGGAGCGGGGTGCTACCCTTAATGCCTTGATTAACGATGCAATTGCCTCACAGCGCAAGCCTACTGAGAAATAAGCACCCGTAGCGGTGAGTGAGGTTGGTTTTTGTTGAATTAGCAACCATTTTTCAAGATTCAACAACCGTCATTCCCGCGAAGGCGGGAATCCAGCATTTGGAACAGATGATAAATCAATAACTTCTGGATTCCCGCCTTCGCGGGAATGACGGATTATTAAAGGTGCCCTATAGCCAGTAATGTTGTGGTTGCATCGCAGTTTTTAGCAGGTTTCCCAAGTTTTATTGATGTTTAGCTTGTCACCCATCCCGCAGGGCGGGTACAATTACGGTTTTAGATCGCGTGAGCACACGAGGAGTTAGTTACCCATGCCACTGAATGCACAAGACAAGGGCGCAGTTGTCAAGAAATACCAGCGCAGCACCAGCGATACCGGTTCGTCCGAAGTCCAGGTGGCGCTGTTGTCCGCCCGTATTGAACAACTCTCTGGCCATTTCAAGGCCCATGCCAAAGACCATCACTCCCGTCAAGGGCTGCTGAAGATGGTGAGCAAGCGCAGAAAGTTGCTTGATTATGTCAAGACCACCAATGTTGAAGGCTACCGCGAATTGATTTCGCGTTTGGGCCTGCGTCGTTAAGTAGTAGTAAATGCCAAATCAAAAATGCGCCCGCCCCTGTTCCCTACAGGCGCGGGCGCAGGTTTTCATGGGTACGCATAGTATTTTTTGCGTGTCCTGAAAGTTGTCGGTTGTCGAAAAAACACAGGTTCTGGTAGCGCTTCGCTATAAAGTAAAGTAACGCTTTGCTATAAATTGGAACGCGCGTTTCCGCGCTAAATTATTCGTAAGGAATGTGACGTGGCTCTTGTAAAAAAATCTTTTCAGTACGGCGGCAATCAAGTAACCATAGAGACCGGCGAAATCGCCCGTCAGGCATCCGGTGCAGTGATGTGCAGCATGGGTGAAACCGTCGTGATGGTTACCTGTGTCGGCATCAAAAAAGTCGTGCCAGGCCGGGATTTCTTCCCGCTGACGGTGAATTACCAGGAGCGTACCTATGCCGCCGGTAAGATTCCCGGTGGATTTTTCAGGCGCGAAGGTCGCCCCACTGAAAAAGAAACCCTCACTTCCCGCCTGATTGACCGCCCGTTGCGCCCCTTGTTCCCCGACGATTTTATCAACGAAGTCCAGATCATCGCTACCGTGGTGTCACTGGATCCTGAAATTGATCCTGATGTCCCTGCGCTGCTCGGCGCATCCGCTGCTGTTGCCATTTCCGGCTTGCCATTCAGTGGCCCTGTGGGCGCTGCCCGCGTCGGTTATATCAACGGCCAATACGTACTGAACCCTACCTTGGCGCAGCTTAAAGAGTCCGCGCTGGATCTGGTGGTTGCCGGTACGCAGGATGCCGTGTTGATGGTGGAATCTGAAGCCAGAGAATTATCAGAAGCCGTGATGCTCGATGCTGTAATGTTTGGCCACACGCAAATGCAGGTTGCCATTAATGCGATTCGTGAGATGGCCGCTGAAGTGGCAACCCCCGCCTGGGATTGGCAGCCACCCGAGAAAAATGTTGCGCTGGACAATGCGGTTAAAGCGGCATGCGCCACTGCAATTGCCGATGCTTACAAGGTTAGGGAAAAGCAGGTGCGCCAGAAGCGTCTGGCCGAGATTCGTGCCGATGTGGTTGCTAAATTGACTGCTGAAGGTGATGGTAGCTTGTGGTCTGCTGATGCAATCAAAGGCGCTGTCGAAGCCATCGAAAGCAAACTGGTGCGTAACATCGTCATCGCCGGTGAGCCGCGTATTGATGGCCGTGATACCCGTACCGTACGCCCGATTGCCATGCGTACTAACGTGTTACCGCGTGCGCACGGCTCGGCATTGTTTACCCGGGGTGAAACCCAGGCGCTGGTCGTGGCAACCCTCGGTACTTCGCGCGATGCGCAGGTGATCGACGCCATTGAAGGCGAGCGCAAAGAGCCGTTCATGCTGCATTACAATTTCCCGCCATCATGCACGGGTGAAACCGGCATGGTCGGTAGCCCCAAGCGCCGCGAAATCGGTCATGGCCGTTTGGCCAAGCGTGGTGTTGCCGCGATGATGCCGGACATGATTGATTACCCGTACTCCGTGCGTGTGGTGTCTGAAATTACTGAATCTAACGGCTCCAGCTCTATGGCTTCCGTGTGCGGAGCCAGCCTGGCGTTGATGGATGCCGGTGTGCCGATCAAGGCGCCCGTGGCAGGTATCGCCATGGGTCTGGTGAAAGAAGGCGAGCGCTTTGCAGTGCTCAGCGACATCCTTGGTGATGAAGATCACCTGGGCGATATGGACTTCAAGGTTGCCGGCACCAAAGACGGTATCACTGCCTTGCAGATGGACATCAAGATTAACGGCATCACCAAGGAAATCATGCAGGTTGCCCTGGCGCAGGCCAAGGAAGGACGTTTGCATATTCTCGGCTTGATGAATCAGATCATTTCGGCGCCGCGCAGCGAACTGTCAGAATACGCGCCGCGTTATGTGACGTTCAAGATTAATCCTGAGCGCATTCGTGATGTGATCGGCAAGGGCGGCGCAACCATCCGCGCATTGACCGAAGAGACCGGCACCAGCATCGACATTACTGATGATGGCACGGTGAAGATCGCCTCCGTCGATAAAGCCGCAGGCCTGGAAGCACGTCGCCGCATCGAAGAAATTACCGCTGATGTGGAAGTGGGGCGTGTTTACGAAGGCAAAATCTCCAAGCTCATGGATTTCGGCGCGTTCGTTACGATTCTGCCGGGCAAAGATGGCTTGGTACACATCTCACAAATTTCCGATGACCGCGTTGAGAACGTCAGCGACAAACTGACTGAAGGTGAAATCGTGAAAGTGAAAGTGCTGGAAATCGACAAGCAAGGCCGCGTGCGTTTGAGCATGAAGGCTGTGGGTAAAGATAGCTAAGCGGCTTTCTGGTTTTAATCTCGTTCGGGTTTTATTCCCCGTAGCTTGCTGCGTTTATTGTCATCCCGAACGAAGTGAGGGATCTTGCTTAAGATTCCTCGCTGTGCTCGGAATGACATAGAAATACCCCGCAGCTTGCTGCGGGGATTTTTATTTTTTGCTGTAAAAAAGGCCGGTGAGATTATGTCTCACCGGCCTTTTTTGTTGATCCGTCATTTCGACCGTAGTGTAGTGGTCAAGTAAATTTGGACAGTCGCTTAGGTTGCCAACTCCCGCTAAGCGGCTTTCAAAAACTGTTGTTCATATTGAGTGGATGACATTGTGCCAATGGCGGAAGGTATCCGTTGCGTATTGTAAAAAGGGATATACTTTTTCACCGCCCAGACCCGTTCCTCCTGGCTTTGATGGCGGTATCGGTTGATGGATTCCCCCTTCAGGCTGCGAAAGAAACGCTCGGCATTATCCCATCAGTTGCCCCCGGCGGCTCCATGCGGGCCTTGATGCCCAGTGCCGTCAGGCGATCCTGGTAGGCATGGCTGGGGTACTGACAGCCTGGGTCGGAATGGACAATACCCCCGAGTCCGACATGCGGCGGCTGCCGTAGGTCTGGTTGACCGGCAGGGAGGGTCTTGACGCGTACCTGCAGTTGCTGGCGAGCGACCGGGGGTTAGCGGTGCGCCTGCCAGCAAGCGTAGTATGCGCTGTGCGCGCGAAATGGGCGTGACATGCTACGCTTGCTTTTTACGCTTCTTTGGGGATATGGATGAAAAAGTAGCGCGGCTCGTCCTTGATAAACAGCCGGATATCGGAGGATCGTGAGCGGCTTTCGCCGGGTGTCAGGTCGAGGCGTTCATTGGTTTCTGCCATGCCGATCTGCACCCCGTGGCTGTTGAAAACGAATATCTGAACCTGGGGGCGCACTAAAAGGTTGGATGTGTTTTCCATTACCAGCTTGTATTCATATTTATTTTTAGAGTTCACGCTGAGCACGGAAAACATGATGTTCTTTACATATCCATCGCCGATAGTGAGAACCTTATCGGGTTCGAGGGTACGGAGATGTGGCATGCGGCCTTTTATCATCCCCTCCAGTTCGCGTTGCGTTTTCTTTACCTCCGGCAGCAGCTTGCTGAGTTCACTCTTCGTGTCAAACAACTCACTACGCAGTGTGCTGTTCTCCTTGTTTAAGTTAATGATGTGTGTGCCAAACAGCACACTCTCCACAATAATCACTGCCACGGCCAGTCCAAGGCCTGTTGCCAGAAGCAGCCGCTGGCTCACTCTGCGGCGGCGCCCACTCTGCCTGCCAAGTCCTCCTTCACGTGTGAGTCCGCTCGAACCACTGCGGCCCGAACCATTGCGCTCGGGTGTATTGATAACTTTCTCGGTGTGTTTTTCTGTCACGTTGTTCTATTCCTGCGGCTCACGAATGTCACTCTACGATGGAGGCCATATAAATATACTTCATTATGCCATGTGGCAATGTCAAGTCAAAGGCACCGCACTTTCTAATATGACCCAGGCACCGGCCATCTAATCGGACGGTAATTTTTGCACACCCTGCCATAAAAAACACGCAGCACGCGGCCATCGGCGGCACGGGCTTCGATGGGGGGTAGCGCTATACACTGCTCAAAGGCTTGAGCAAGTTGCGCGGGAGGGGATGGGCTGCCACTGACAAAAATAGCGTTGCGGCCTGCTTCACGGTCGATGCTGGGCCACAGGTCATGCTGATTAAAGCGCCGGCCACTGTTGCCAGTGATATACACGGGCACGCGATGCGGCCAGTAAAAGGCTAACTCGCCAGCCATGGCGTAGGATTCTGTCAAAATAAAATCATGGTTGGGCGCTTGTGCGGCGAGCATGGCGATGGGTTGTTGCCAGGCTTTGGTGTCCTTGAATGGGTCGCCGCTCAGGCCGAAGACATGGGGAAAGTAGGCGATGCCCATCAACACGGTGGCCAGGGCCATACCGGTATACAGAATACGTTGCTTGATATGTGAAAACGCTGGAACGTGTCCCGCAAATAAAATCACAAGACCAATATAGCTGGGCGCAGGCCAGTTAATCTGCACCTTGGCGCTGAGCGCCTTGAAGGCGAAGAAGCCGATCCAGCACAGCGCCAGCCACCACAAAAAACGTTGGTCATCGCGTGCCGGGCGCCGCCACAATACGCTGACGGCGAGTGCTGCCACGATCGGCGATAGCGCCATGAACTGGCCGCCGATAAAATCCAGCAGGTATTGGTTGGATGAGCCACTTTTTACATGCCCCATTTCATGGCGGAACATCACCCAGTTGTGGGTGGCGTTCCAGAAAATCACCGGGCTCATGAATGCCAGCAACACTGCCACGCCGCCCCATACATGCGGATTTTTCAGGTGATGGCGCAACTGGGGATTAAGCAGAATCAGCAGCCCGGCAAAAAATGGCAACAGGCCAATGCTGAGTTTGGTGAGCGCACCGATGCCAATTGCGGCACCGGCTTCATACCATGCCAGCGGTTGATTTTTGAAAAGCGCGCGATAGATCGCCCACAATCCCCATGTCCAGAAAGTGAAGAGGAAGATGTCAGTAGACATCACCATGCCGAGGGTAAAATATAAGGGCGTGAACAGGGTGATGATCACTGCCCACCACGCGGCGCGGCGGTTGCCCCACACATCGTGGGCGAAGAAAAATACCAGCGCCAGCAAGATGCCGTGCGCGAGCCAGCCAAACAGGCGTACCTGCCATTCGCCATGGCCGAACAGCGCTTCGGATAGCGCGATCAACCAGGCGAGTAGCGGACCTTTGGAATAGTAGCTCCAGTCGAGTTGTTGCGACCACTCCCAGTATTGCGCTTCGTCGTAATGCAGATCAAAACCGGCGGCCTGGGTGAGCCAGGCTTTGAAACCCAGCAAGGTGATGGCGAGCAGGGCTAGCGTGCGCACGTCCCGATGCCGATCGGATAATGTCACACGGGGTGTTTCCAATCCGCGTCGGAGACGTTGTCCACCGCCGCTTTGTTGCGCACAATGTAGGAGTGGGTGTTGCTTGATTCAAAATAAGTGCGTGCGGTCAATTCACTGAGTACGCCAGTCGTAAAAAACTGCACCGCGACTACTACGAACAACACGCCGATCATCAGTAGCGGTCTGGTGCCAATGTTTTCATCGAGAAACACTTTGATGAAAAATAAATAGCCGAGAATGGCGGTGCCGAGTGCGCCAAAGATAAAGCCGATCTTGCCAAAAAAGTGTCCGGGGCGGCTCCTGTAACGCATGAAAAAATACACCGAGAGCAAATCGAGAATCACGCGGAAGGTGCGCGAAATGCCGTATTTTGAGGTGCCAAATTGCCGGGCATGGTGTTGCACGACTTCTTCTTTGATGCGGGATGGCGACGTGCTTGAGGCCAGCCATGCAGGAATGAAGCGGTGCATTTCACCGTAGAGGCGCACGCTTTTCAGCACATGGGCGCGGAATACTTTGAGGCTGCAACCGTAATCGTGCAAATGCACTTGCGTGATGCGGCCGATCAGCCGGTTAGCGATCCACGATGGCACTTTGCGCAGCCATAGGCCGTCTTTGCGGTCTTTTCGCCAGCCTGATACCAGATCAAGATCTTCGTTGATCAGGCGTTCCACCATACGCGGAATGTCGATGGGATCATTTTGCAAATCACCGTCGAGCATGGCGATGATGTCACCGCGCGCGGTATCAATGCCCGCTTGCATGGCGGCGGTCTGGCCGAAGTTACGCTGCAAATTCACCACCCGCACATGCGCGCCGTATTGTTGTTGCATGTGCTTCATCTGGTGTTCAGTATTGTCGGCGCTGCCATCATTGACGAGAATCAGCTCCCATTGATACGCGTAATCCTTAAGCACTTCATGAACGCGCGCAGCCATGGGAGCAACGCTTTGCTCTTCGTTATACATGGGAATCACAATCGAAAGCCGATGTGGTGAAGGCAAGCGGCCGGAAAGTTGCTCCTGCATTTCCGGCACTTCCGCCGTGCAAGGATGCACAAGTGCCGAGGGCGCAGGATGCGCAGGATCGGCCTCCATCCCTGGCGGTTGTGTGATGGGTTCAATGATTTTCATGGGTCAGACTTTGTTGTCCGTAAAGGGAGCTTTAATAAAGTGATCCGAGCTTGAATGCGTTGCATGAAGCCAAGGTATTTTAACCCAATCCAGGCGCCAAGAAAGCCTAATATTGCGCCAATCGTAGCGCCCGCGAGCACTTGCAGGGGGTAATGTTTACCTAAATAGATGCGTGAAATGCCCACCAGTAACGCTAATGTGAGCAGGCTTACTGACCAGGCCCACGAGCGCATCACCAGGCTTAAAAAAATAGCTGTGGCAAAAAAATTGAGCGCATGGTTGGACGGCATGCCATTTGGGGCGCTGCCACACGGGGTATTGGGGGGCGCTCCGAGCTGGCGCACCAGCTCGGGTTGTGCGGAGCAGGGGCGTAGTTGATCCGTACTGTGCTTGATGATGTTGCCCAGCCCGTCACCCACGCCAATCACCAGCACCAGCACCAGCCACAGTTTCGCGCCGTCTTGCTTGAAACGCCAGCTATAAAATATCAGCAATAATCCCAGCAACGGAAAACTGAAGCTGGCGCGTTGTGAAATCCAGTGGAAGAAGACATCCAGCGCGGGGTGCGCCCAGTCCTGGTTAATCCACAGCAGGAGTGTTTCATTCATGCGTTTTTTTCTCATGCGGTGATCGGCCCAGCAACAGGCTGATCGCGCCACCGATCAAAGTCGACGCCAGCAGAAACAGATGCAGGTTGACCGCCGCAGGCAACGCATTTTGCGGCGTGATGCCATAAGGCAGCAGCCCGGCGATCACTCCCGCTTCATATGTGCCCATACCTGCCACGCCGTGTACCGGCAACACACTGGTAAGATCGCCTGCAATCACGCCCATCAGTGCGGCGGTGGGCGCAATATCAATAAATAACAGCAGCACCCAGGCGAAGACCGCCAGCTTGACTGCCCAGGTGATCACCGTCCACGCCCAGGCGCGCCAGAAGTCGCTGCGGCTCTGGGGCAGGCTATTGAGGGTTTTGTGCAGTAGTGAGTGAAATCTGCCTGTGGCAGTTTTTTTCTGCAAGGTGCGTTGCCAGTGGCCTTGCCCCCAAGACATCAGTAGAGGCAAAAGCATCCATGCCAGCAGCAGAATGCCTCCCGCCACCGCAGAGGGCGCCGTACCCCATGCCCATCCAGCGAGAAGCGCGCACGCACCCAAAGTGTGCAAATCCAGCAGACGGAACCAAAACAGAGCAGGGATAGACCGCGCCATTGGTATGGCGAAGTGCCGCATCATCAGCACCGGAAAACTGATTTCGCCAGTACGCATCGGCAACAGATTGTTAAGGAAGTTATGTTGTAGTGTCACTTTGAAGCACAGCGCAAATGCGCCCTGCATTTCCTTGCGACCGGAAAATTGCTCCTGCATTTTCGGCACTTTCGCCGTGCAAGGATGCACAAGTGTCGCGGGAGGCAGGATGCCGGAAGCGACCGCCATCCGTGGCGGGCGGTCGGAAAGTTGCTCCTGCATTTCCGACACTTCCGCCATCCGTGGCGGGCGAAAATAGTCATATAAACGCATGGCGCGTGTCCAATAACTGACGAACGCCAATCCCAGTGCGGCGAATATTTGACCGGCAGACAGGGTTTGCCATGGGGCGAGTAATCGCACCCAGCCAAAGTAGTGTTCCACAAGCACCACAAAGCCAATAAAGAGAGCGACGCCCAATAGTTTTTTCAGTGTGGTGCCTGACCAAAGATTGCGGATTATAAAGGAATTTGTTTTCACACCCGTCAGTATACCGCGATCTTCAACGAAAGTGCGCAGCCAGCCTGGCGCGATTTCTGCATTGTCTTTTATCAGAAGCTTGCTGATGGAATCGAATTCCTTGGATTAGCATTGTCACCGCAAAATTTATGGAAAATCGCCGAAAACAGGTTTAGCTTCGTGAATTACTGGCCGATATGTCGTTAGGGACAGTAGTTTTGTCAACCAACCGGGTAGTTAGTATATTGGGGAGAGTGTCATGAATGAGTTTCTTGTTGAAGTGGTAGTAATCTCGTTTACGATTGGTGGTATTGTCGGTGCATTAGTGTCATTAAGCCTCACTACCAAGAAGAAAAGCGCTATTGAAATTGCCGAAGAAAAGCCACAGGATATTTTTCATTCCTGATCTGCTGCTGATCAAGTGGTGTTGTATGACAGCGTAAGCAGTGTTTTGCCTGCCCGCTACGCATCCCGCTTAGCCATATAATAATGATCTGGAATCCAGATCCATCGGTCTTTATTATCATGCCGAAGACGCCCTGCGGGCTTGTCGAGTACACAGTCGCTGGCGATGGACAGCCGGTATTGGTCGTGCATGGCTCCGGCGACGGATTTAACCGAGATTTCCCATTAGCCCCCAATTTCTAATGGAAGCCATTAGAGTGAGTTATTGATTTTGATGGTTTTTAGGGTATTCTTTATCTA
>LNFM01005632.1_pt1 | contig 21458 bp, 16 predicted proteins | sample 596031 | NCBI WGS metagenome assembly LNFM01 (sample SAMN04254537, study PRJNA301005) | activated carbon metagenome | isolation source: dual media filters at the Ann Arbor, Michigan drinking water treatment plant | place: USA: Ann Arbor
GCTGGAGCCGGAGAACGCGCGCAACTGGTTCGACTCGTTCCTTCAGACCGAGTGCGACCTGTCGCGCCTGGTGTTCATCGCCACGGCCAACTCGTTGGCCGGGCTCTCAACGCCGCTGCTCTCGCGGGTCACGGTGCTGGACTTCGGGCGACCGACACCCGAGGACGTCCGTGGGGTCATTCCGTTTGCGTTGCAAGACATTGCGAAGGACTGGGAGCTGCCGAAGGACGTTTTCGATGCAGTCGTTCCACCGGTTGACGTCGATGTGCCCAACATGCGCGATCTCAAGGTGTGGCTCACGTGGTACCTCGCGCAGTGGGCAGATGAACATCTGCGAGCTGGGCGGCAACACTGATGCTTTGCAGATCATCAGTTCACACTCAAGGGATAGATCATGGTGCTTTTTGAAAAGCAGGAGGAGGAAGCTCCAATGGCGCAATTTCTCTCGGGCCAGTATGCGAAACGACCCCTGATTCGAAGTCTGACATGCTGCTCTTTCTAGATACCGAATTCACCGACTTCATCGACATCGACTTGATCTCGATCGGGCTCGTGAGCGAGGACGGCAGAGCTACCTTCTACGCTGAGAGAAACGACTATCGGCGAGATGCAGCAAGTGACTTTGTTCGCGTGGCTGTGCTTCCGCACCTAGAGCAGCAGCCGGAAAACACCTGCTCCCGTAAAGAGCTGACACGGCGTCTCTACGAATGGCTACACAGGTTCCCGGCCACTCTGCAAATCGCCTGCGACTCGACACATGATCGAGACCTGCTATGGGATGCGCTTGAAAACGGACTCCCACCCAACGTGGAGCCGACAGTGCTCAAGTTGGCATGGCAATCTGAAGATCGAGTCTTCAACGAGGCGGTGTGTAAGTACCACGACCAGCCGGGCCGGCCGCGCCATCATGCCCTTCACGATGCGCAGGCTCTTCGCTGCGGGTGGCTGGCAGTCAACGCGTGAGGTTGATACCCCTTGATGGGTAGCGACCTACGCGAAGCACTAAGCGAGAGGTTAGGCTGCATTCTGCAGGTATCGGCTAGCCCAGTAGCGAATTGCAGGCGAGACCTCGTGGTGGTTCGACAAAACCCGAACAAACCTGTGAACCTTCTCGACGGTCTTGGCATGCTTAGCTCGCGCTAGCACGTCAGAAGGACTCTCAAAGTACTGGCAGTTTTCGATTTTGGTACGAATGCGATTTCCTGACGCAGTCCACAACAGACTTACTGCATACGCGGGGTTCCAGACGCTGCGTTTTGTCTCGGGCTCGATCTCATCAAAGTAGATGAGCTCGATGGGCCTCGCAGCCATGCGAATCATGTTGCCGCCAGTGATTGCTGGCTTGAATAGATCCAACTCTAAAAGTTGGGGCACACTCTCCGTTGATCTAAGCCCCCTGTCATCGACGGGTTCAGTGGATTGGGGCTTCTCGCGGCTTGCCCAGACTTGCTCTGCATGGTCGAGCACGTCGTCTGTCACCTCAGCTGCCGTTCGCCAGTGCGTTTCGAACCAGTGTTCGACCGCAGTGGCGTCAATGGCCGCTGCTGCCTCAAGCCAACCACGGTTCTCAGCGCCGAGGAACCCAAGACCATTCGCAGAGAAATTTGAAGAGCCGACTATTGCTTTCTTGTCCGCCAGAAAGACCTTCGCGTGCAGTTCTGCAAGATGACGAATGTCGACGTTCGGCATCGCTCGCAAGGCTCTAATCACCGTCGGGTTCGTGCCACCTGCGGTGAGGTTGCAGATGATTCGATATTGCCTGACAGGAACGACTACGGCTTGAGCACCATCGCCCCAGAAGGCGACTGCAATTCGCAGAGGCTTGGACGCGGGCTGTGCTTCAGTCAACTGCTGGATCAGAGTGAGCACGGCTTTCTTGGACCCTAAGAACACTGCGAACCTCCTTTGTTCGACCAACGTTTGACATGAGGGGCAATTAACCGTGGCGCTGGCGACCGTGCGCTTATATACGTTGGAAGAGACTTCAAGATGGTTGTCCAACAAACCTAGGTAGTCAGCTAGCGACTTCTAGTAATCTTGATAATGAAGGGTGCGCCCGAAAGCACTCAATTCAGATGACGGCACCGGAGCTCCATTCACGCAGCGAATCCACAGTCGCGTCGTCCAACACCATCTGCTCGCCCGCACAAATCACACGCATGCTCTCGATAAAGCGGCCACTCAACGCAGCGACTTGGTCGTTGCCAGAGGCGAACTCGTGGCCCGCGATCAAAATGCCTTTAAGGACATAGCTGACATCGGCTCGGCTAACACCCAGGCCCGCTTCCCGACAACGATCGCGTACGCGCTTGCCTGTGTCAGACAGCGCAAACGGTTGGCCATCCACCTCGGCCACCAACGCACCGAGCAGGCCTTGCATCTCCTGTGGCGAAATCAGCGGCATGCCTGTTGCCGCATGAATCTGCTGAATGATCGGTAACAGATGTGCTTGCTGGCCCCAGTCTGACGTCCGTATCACTGGTGGCGTTTCAAGTAACGTCGCTCGCGCCTGTGGGTCAAAGACATGGCCGCCGCCGTTCTCCCAGCTCAGTTTCAATGGACCCAGATTCAGCGCTTCCAAGAAGGCCCTGAATGAACCCTTGCCACCCCAGTCCGCGGCCAGTTCTCCGTAGCGGTCCAAGATCAACTTCGCTAGACGGGCACATGGGACAGGACGCCCAGCCTGATCCAGCTCGTTTCGTATGAGGAGCGCGACATTTTCGAGAACGGCGTCGAGAGCTACTTCGTCCACCGGAGCTTCCGCCTTCTGGGCACTGGCGGTGTGGCGGATAGGATCCAGTACTGCACCGGTATTCCAATCGACTGTCAACTTCGGAAGTTGAAGGGTCTCCACCAGTCTTTTGAAGCCGCCAAACCCCGCCCAGTTGGCAGCATCCAAACCCTCTACATCCTTGAGTACCTTGCTGGCAAGGGTGGAAAGCGCAACCGGTTTGGGCGACTCCGCGACACACCGTGTAATGAGCATCTTGACGTCTTTGATGACATCGGCCGAAGGACGAGCTGTCGGGGTGGGGACTGGTGCAACAGGAAGTTCGGGTTCCGCAAACCCAAGTCCGAACCGGACGAAGTTGTCTTGGTCGATGAGCAAGTCGGCCGAAGCTTGGTACGCAGCCGATGGAAAGCCGACCGCCAGAACCGTTGTGCGCCTGTCCGAGCGCCGCAGTTTTCGCAAGAGCGGCGTGAAGTCAGCATCTGCTGAAAATACAATGAACTCGTCGTAGTGCACCTCGTGCTGCAGCAGGTCCACGACGTCCAGCACCATGTGGATGTCGGTACTGGTCTTGCCCTCGCTGGTCATGGGCGGGCAATCGATGATCTCAAAACCAGCCCGGTTAAATGCGGGCCGAAAACGCTGATAGGCCTGAGGATTCAAGTAACACCGCCGCACAAGGAGCCGCCGCTTGGCTCCCTCCGGCGCATGCGGTGGAGCCACCAGGGAGTCGGTCAACCAGCGAATCCAATTGATAGGCTGGAAGGCAAAGCGCTCAGCCACTGCGGGGTCGAGCCTGCGAAGCCCGGAGTAGACGTTGTCAAAATCGACAAACAGCGCACTTCTCATTTTTGAAGCCCCGGAAAATCCGCGTAAAGCGAAGCGTGCGCACCGATGGGTGGATCACCCTTGAGCAGAAGTCCCTTGGGTTCGATGTAGCTGTAGATAGAACGCGAGGGCTGCTCATGCCAGCCAATATTGAAGGCGCACAACTTGGGGAAGAACTGGAGCTTGCTGTAGGGCAGATGGTTGTGGATCCAGTACGCCATGCTCCGCCAGTCTGCACCCTTCTCGTAGCGATCAACGAACCAAGGCAACACCACACAAGCCATGGCTCCACTGTGCCCGTTCTCGTCGCGGTGGTCCCAGATGTGGCCTGCATAGTTGCTCTGGTTCGAGCCGCAGTTGTCGCCCTTTTCATTGCCCAATGCGTTGATCGTTGGCGAGCGATACGCCGAACGAATGGCCACGCGCCCAAACGTCTGTTGCAGAGGCTCCAGCAGCTCTTCGCACAGGCGCGTACCCGCCTCGATGGCGAGGTCTGGGTTCTCAGGAATGTTGGGTACGCCGTAGTGATTGGCGATCTCGCTGTAAAGGAAATCTCGCATGAAGAAGGACTTCGAGAGCCGCACACGACCCAGCTCCTCGAGTGCGTTGACCGATTTCGGTGATCTCAATTCCTTCTCCCTGGATGTGACAGGTTGGCTAAACAGACTGAGTTGAGAACACTTGCTTGAGCCTCTCCACCGTGTGCCGCCACTTCGGCGTTGTCGGCTGGCACACCGTGTTCTGGTTCCCAAAAAGTCCGACCTCATTGAAGGCCTTGTTGGCCTCCAGCGTGTCGATCCATTTCACCTTGACGAACTGCTCGCTCAACTCCGGTGTGTCGGTCAGCGCCCTGTACTTGACGCCGTGAAGCACCACGTCCATCACCGACTGTTCGCCATGATCGGTCATCACGGTGAATTCGCTGGCAGGTTGCACGGCTTGTTCAACAATGCCCACGCCAACGTACCCCTTCTTGGGGATGTTGACCCAGACCCTGTCGCCGGGCGACAACATCTTGAGTGTCTGGGTGTACCAGGTGCCACCGCCAGCGCTGATGTATCCGTACTTGCGGGCGTCGTCCCAACTGCGGCTGGTGGCGTCCCCGAAGGACACGTAGTACTCGCCGTTCCACGGCTCCTTCTCGCCGACGCTGCTCTTGCCCACAGCCGCGTTGGCCTGGGTTTCGCCCGGGTCGATGAGCCAGGTGCGACTCAGCAGTTGGTGTTCGCCGTGTTGGAACACCTGAAAGAAAATCACGTTGATCGGGATGTCGCGTTCGTTGAGGTAGCCGACGATTCGCTCGGTGGATGGATCAATCTCCGCCGCCGCGATGATGATCTGGTGGGTGTGGTTGAGGGAGTCTTCGTCCAGCGGAGCGCCGAAGCGGCTCTGAAATGCCGCCTCCAGACTTCCGCCTTTCGAGAAGCGGCTGTAGATCTGAACCAGGCGATCGGCCGTCAGCCCTTGCAGCCAGGACGCATAGTCCAAAGCCTGTGCCACGATCTCGCGCGGTGTGCGATCACGCTTCAACTCAATCAGCACCAACGAGCCATCAGGTGCGATGGCCAACAGGTCGATACGGCCGCCAAAGGAGGTTATCTCTTGTCGACCGATCAGCATCCACTCGCTGGACAAGATCCGTGGGTCGCTGACGATCATCTCCTCCAGCAGCTGCTCGCTGGGCAACTTGCAGTTTTTGAGCGGCAAAGGCTGTTGTCCGACTTGCCAGATGGCGTGCTGGATGGGCATGGTGGGCTTCTCCGGTGTACCTTTGTTGCTAGGCTAAGAGTAGCTCAGGCGGACGGCGCAGACGGCATGGATGCAGAGCGATCAACCTCGAGTTCGTGGGCAACAATTCCAGCCTTCGCAAGGTAGCCTTGAGCGCCCGTCCAAAGCGCTTGCCGCCATTCCGAGTCTTTGCCCGGCAAGGGATCAATGAGGTCTTCTGGGTGCCACTGGCCGCGGCGACTTTTCATGACCTCGGGGATCAGCTTCTTGCCCGCTTCCAGCAGTTGGAGCTCGCGCAAAGGGACATCGCGACCCGTGACCCAGACTTCCAAAGTACGTGCGACCGCGATCACAGCCAAGAGGTTTTCGAGGCAGGGCGCGTGGTCAAGACTCCAGTGATCTGACAACAACCAGTAACGGGTGAAATCTGACCTGTCCAGGCCGCCGGTTGTTTCCTCGTAAATCAAACAGAGCGGCCCGTGGCCACTCGGGATCTCCTGTCCAAGCGGCTTCAAGACCGCGAGGAAACGGGACACGTTGGGCTCAACATCAAGGCGGTTCTCCAGCCACGCGAGATAGCCTTCAGGCGACTTGTAGTGGTCTTCCACTAAGTGAGGCATCTCCTCGACGCCATCGAACCAAGAACGGCTGATAGCCAGATGGCCGGCGGACCAATCCAGCAGCTCCGGCGTAACCTTGTCTTTCAACTTGTCTGGCGTCGAGAACGCTGCGTTCGGCAGCTTCAACTCGAGGGGCAAGATTCTGGGGATCTGCTGGCGGGCGATACCGTAGGCCTCGAAGGATTCGATGAGGCGTTTGGCCTGGGCTCGGGCCGGGTCAAGTCGGTCGCGTAACCAACCCCACCCCTTGCTTACCAAGCCAAGACCCCAGGGAAGGTTGACTCCATCCAACATGCTCAGGCCACTTCGTCGATCAAGGCTTCGGCCAGAGTGCCTAGCTTGGTTTGGCGCGCGGCGAGGTGCTGGCGAAGGTCGGCGCAGAGGCAGCGCAGCGATTCAACGCGGGCGACGATACGAGCTTGTTCTGCGAGAGGTGGAAGCGGAAAAATGCAGCCCTTCAACTGAGTCATATTGATGGACGCCAAGTTTGTAGTCTGCTTGGCGCAAGAAGCGAAGTAAGCACGAGCAAACGCTGAGTTCAAGTAGAGCTCGGCCCAAATTGGGTCCCATTCCGCATTGGTCCCACGCGCCTTGAAGACGTGGTTTTGATGCAAGCACACGGCTAGCTCGTCACGCCATAAAGTGGTGCGTCCCACCTTATCCCAATCGCCGCCTTCTGTGATCAACAGATCGCCATATACAAGCTGGAACCGCGTGAGTTCTGATCGGTCGACTACGACCTCCTTCATGGAATCCAGATTCAAGTGCCAGCGCTGCACGTTTGCCACGCGCAGATAGGGGTATGACACAGGCGCGGGAATGGCTGTCTTCCTTCCAAGTGTTATCCCGCTGGAGATCGAAACGACCTCACCCAAGCGTACCCATTCCCAGCTTTGGGGCGCCTCAAATGGTTTCTCTTCTTCCGCAATACCCGCCAACGGCTTTCCCCGCTTTATTGTCCCCGTAACAATCAGTCGTTCCTTCTCGGCGTGAATCCTCTTCAGCAGCTCGCAGGCAGGTTCGTCCTCGGGGTTCTGGCGCACAAGCAGGCCGCGCACAGCAAGTTGAAGAATGGTTTGTTCCAGTGCGTCGATGGCTTCGGGGCGGTCGAGCAGGAGGTCGAAGTGCATGGCTAAGCGTTGCCAGTTCTCGGCCAACTCGTCTTGGGTGTCGCTGGCAGTCAGCGCGCCCAGCAGGGTCTGTACAAGCTGGGTGTGTTGCGAGGCTTCGATCTGGCCTTTCACTTCGAGGACATCGCACAGGCGCATGAGTTCTTCGACTCGAGCGACGATACGGGATTGTTCGGCGAGGGGAGGCAAGGCAACAACAATACTGTTGAGCTTTGCCTGATTCATCTTGGGCTGGGCTGTCCCAGTTACGTATGGCACTAGCGAAATTGAGTTGATGAACAGCGCCAAATAGTTCATCAACTCAATATGCGTCGTATCGATCACGTGAGCATGGTTGTTCACCCAATACTGGCCGTGAGCAAGATAGGCGATAGGCGTCGAGCGATTGAGGAGGTTCGCGCCATCTTCCCCAATCAACAGAAGCGTTTTGTCAAAAAGAAAACCGTCAATTTTGTCGATGACGCCAGAGGCTCCGTAGTAGTCGTAGATCTTTGCGCGGTTGTCTCGTTCACTGGAAGAAACGGGGATACGCTCGCCGTCTCGGTTGATCGAGATCTCGCCAAATCTCGCCCACGTCCAGCTCTGCGGCAGCCTGAAGGCCTGTTCCTTTTCGGAAATTGGCTCCAGCGGCTTTTCTCGTCTTGTCTTACCCGCTACAACCAAGCGGTCCTTTTCAGCGCGTATCTCTTTCAGCAACTCAATTGCCGGTTTCTCGCGGGGGTCTTGCGGCACTAGCTTGCCCTGCACGGCCAGCGTCAAGATGAGTTTGCGCAGCCGGACCAAGGCACCGGGCGCTGTGGCTATCAGCTCAAAGTGGTGCACCAGCGGCGGCAGTAGGGTGGCCAAGTATCTGGCGCTGGGCTCGCGGGCTGCTAACACTGCGCTCATACGCGCGGTCCACTGAGCGATTCGGCCAAGATGGCCTTGAGCTGGTCGCGCAGGGCTTGCGCTTCGGCCTGCAGTCTGGCGTAGTCGGCCAGCAGCACCTCGGGGTCGTGGTTCACCGCGTCCAACGCGTGCGGGTTCTTCTGGTCCAAGTTGTAGTTGGCGTCCTTGATCTGGTCGATGCTCACCTTCCAGGCACGTTCGTTTTCCACTCGGGCGGCAAAGCCATCGGCCGCGCTGCCCCACCAGGATTTTTCGGCGTCGAACTCTTCGATACGGATGGGCTTGGTCTTGTTGTAGCTCTTCACGCCCTCGGGGTAGGGGTGCTCGTAGTACCAGATGTGCTGTGTGGGCTGGCCCTTGGTGAAGAACAGCAGGTTGGTCTTGATGCCGGTGTACGGGGCGAATACGCCGTTGGGCAGGCGCACGATGGTGTGCAGGTTGCACTCCGCCAGCAGCTGTTCCTTGATGCGGGTTTTGACGCCTTCGCCAAACAGGGTGCCGTCGGGCAACACCAGGGCGGCTCGGCCGTTCACTTTCAGGATGTGCTTGATGAGCACCAGGAACAGGTCGGCGGTTTCTTTAGTGCGCACATCGGCCGGGAAGCCTTGCTCGATGCCCGGCTCTTCAATGCCACCGAAGGGCGGGTTGGTCAGCACCACGTCCACACGGTCGGCCTGGGTGACTTCGCGCAACGGGCGGGCGAGCGTGTTGTCGTGCCGGATGTTGCTGGGGACTTCAATGCCATGGAGCATGAGGTTGGTCACGCACAGCATGTGAGGCAGCTGCTTCTTCTCGACGCCGCGAATGCTTTGCTGCAGCACGGTTTCGTCTTCGGTGGTCTTAACCTGTTTGCGCAGGTGTTCGATGGAGCAGACGAGGAACCCACCTGTGCCGGTGGCGGGGTCGAGCACGACTTCGCCCAGCTGGGGATTGACCATGTCCACCATGAACTGGGTGACGGCGCGGGGTGTGTAGAACTCGCCCGCGTTGCCGGCGCTCTGCAGGTCCTTGAGGATCTTCTCGTATAGGTCGTTGAACTGGTGGCGCTCGCTCTGCCGGTTGAAGTCGATGGTGTTGAGCTTGTTGATCACCTGGCGAAGCAACTGGCCGCTCTTCATATAGTTGTAGGCGTCTTCAAAGACGCCACGCACCACATAGCCGCGCGGGTTGCGTACCGGGTCGGCCGGCAGGTTTTTGAGAGTGACGAATAGCTCGGTATTGACGAAGTCTTGTAGTTCGTCGCCGGTCATACCTTCCGGATTGGCCGCCCAGTTACGCCAGCGCATGCTCTCCGGAATCGGGCTTTTGTAGGCGTCTCGGGTGAGTTCCAGCTCTTCTTCAAGCGAGTCAAAGACCTTCAGAAACAGCAGCCAGGTGAGTTGCGATATGCGCTGGGCGTCGCCGTCCACGCCAGAGTCCTGGCGCATGATGTCTTGGATGGATTTGATGACGGGAGAGAGGTTGGACATGCGTTCGGGAGATTCGGAAATCAGAGGAAATCAAGGATCAGGGAGACGCGGGTGCGTAAAGCTCGCGCTCCAGCGTGTTCAGTGCAGCTAAGTATTGTGGGCGACCACCGAAACTCCGAATCAACTCCACGGGTAGACCCAGCTGGTTGACCGGTGGCAGGCTGAGCACGTTGTTGGCTTCGAGAGTTGCTATGCCTTCGTCAGCGTATTTGTCGAGCAAAGCTTCGATCACTTGGCGGGCCATGGGGCCGTACTGTGTGAACACGTTGCGCTTCTTGACTCGGTTCGCCCTCTCCCGCCGGGTGATTGGCGGTTTGTTGTAGGCCACGTGCAGCAGCAGGTCGAACGGATCGAGGTCCTTCAGGCCGGTGTGGGCAACTTCATCCGCCAGCGCTTCGATCAGCACGCCTTGGCGTTCCAGTTCTTCGACCAGTGCGGCTTTTCGGTCGGCATCGTTCCAAGCCTGCAGGAACTTATCAAGCGAATCGTATTGGCGGGCAAGGTTGATGCGGGTGTAGTCGCGCAGGCTTTCAGTGATTAGCTTGCCATCGGCGTTGAGATACTGCACACGCTCGCGAGCGACAGCGACAGTGACCATGCCACCCACGACGTACTTCTTGGGCTCTCCGTTTCCGCCTTCACCGGGGCCGGTGGTGATTGGACCCAGGGGGGGTGGTCCTTTGCCCGGTTGCTGCGATGCGGTCGGATCGTCAACCACAGGCGGTTCAATGGGATCACCTTCGCCGGGCTCGTAGATCTGGACCGGATCACCATCGAACGCGGGGTCTGCAAAAAGCTCGGTGGCACGCTTGAAGTCCATGATGGTGAACCAGCTCTTGCCCAGGTCTTCGCGCAGACGGGTGCCGCGGCCGATGATCTGCTTGAACAGCGTCATGGACCGAATGTTCTGATCCAGCACGATGAGCTTGCATGTTTGCGCGTCAACCCCGGTGCTCATGAGCTTGGACGTGGTGGCAATCACCGGATAGGTCTTCTCGGGGTCAATGAAGTTGTCGAGTTCTCGCTTGCCTTCTTGGTTGTCGCCAGTGATCTGCACCACGTACTTGGGTTGGGTGGCACAGATGTCGGCATTGGCGTTGGCCAGCGCTTGGCGCATGCGGGCAGCGTGGTCGATGTCTTCGCAGAAAACAATGGTCTTAGCGTTGCGGTCGGTGGCCTTGAGGTACTCGGTGATCTTCGCGGCCACGGCCTCGTCGCGCTTTTCCAGCACGAGCTTGCGGTTCATGTCGGCACCGGTGTAGATGCGGTCTTCGATCAAGTTGCCGGCTTTGTCGGTCATGCCCTCGGTGGGGCGCCATCCGAATGTGTCGCGGTCCAAGTCAATGCGAATGACTTTGTACGGCGCGAGGTAGCCGTCTTCAATGCCCTGCTTGAGGCTGTAGGTGTAGACCGGCTCGCCGAAGTAGTGGATGTTGGAGGCCGCGTCGGTCTCCTTGGGCGTGGCGGTCAGGCCGATCTGGGTCGCGTTTTCGAAGTAATTGAGGATGTCGCGCCATGCCGAGTCTTCTGCCGCACTGCCCCGATGGCACTCGTCGATCACGATAAGGTCGAAGAAGTCGGGCGAAAACTGCTTGTAGATGTTGCTTTCTTCTTCTGTGCCGGTGACCGCCTGGTAGAGAGACAGGTAGATCTCGTAGCTCTTGTCGACCTGCTTGGTGGACTTGTTGACCGCGAGTTCCACATCGTCGATGGTGACGGTGCCCTGAGCGTCGACACGCTCCACACCCTTTGCGTTTGGACTGAGCTTGGCCATGGCGCCTTTGAACGGGCGGAAGTCATTGACCATGGTCTGGTCGATGAGGATGTTGCGGTCAGCGAGGAACAGAATGCGCTTCTTGGCGCCGCTCTTCCACAGGCGCCAGATGATCTGGAAGGCGGTATAGGTCTTGCCGGTGCCGGTCGCCATGACCAGTAGCACGCGGTTCTGACCACCGGCAATGGCCTCGACCGTGCGGTTGATGGCGTTGAGCTGGTAGTAGCGCGGAGTCTTGCTGGGGGAGTAATCAAACCCGGCGACGCGCGCCACCTCGGGCGTCCAGCCCTTCCAATCGCAATAGCGTTTCCAGAGCTCGGCTGGGCTTGGGAACTCTTCCAGGGAAATGTTCTGCTCCAACACACCAGTGGCCATGGTGGCGTCGCGGAACACAAAGCCATCTCCGTTGGAGGAGAAGCTGAAGGGCACGTCCAGCAGATGGGCGTAGTTGATGGCCTGGGCCATGCCCGCACCCATGGCCATGGTGTTGTCCTTGGCCTCGACCACCGCCAGTGGAATGTTGAGTTTGTAGAAGAGCGCGTAGTCGGCGCGAAGTACCGTTGTCTTGTCGCGATACGACTTCTGCCCGCGAACCACGACGCGTCCGGCGCGCAGGGGGAACTCGCGATAGATTTGATCCATGCCATTCCACCCGGCGGCTTCCATGGCCGGGCGGATGAACTTGTCGCAGATGTCGCTTTCTGAGAGATTCTTCTTGTCCATCGGGCTCCCTGGGCTCGAGTCGAAATTGACTGCTTCCGAGCAGCTGTTCAGTAGAAACAACCCACCATCGTCATATCGCGTTGAGGCACAAGGCCTTCACAGGCACCGTCCGCTTCAATCACTCGGCGTTGATGCGGGCGTTCGCCTCGCGCTTGCCAATCTTTCGAATGGCCAAGATCTTCTCCAGCTGTGCAACTCTGGGCGTCACCTGCCCGCTTTCCCACTTGTAGATCGAAAGAGAAGAAACGCCCAAGAGCTCGGCCATCTGGGCTTGGGTAAATCCCAGATGCTTGCGAAGCTCCAGCAACTCCGCAGCACCAAACACGACTTTTCGCCCGGGCTTCCCACGTGTGACCGCCGGGGCCTCACGGAGAGCCGCAGGCGGTTTTGGGACGGCGCGACCCAGTGCTTTCACCTGCGACTCCAGCCCTTTGAGCCTTCGCTTGAGCTCAGCGATGTCGGAGCGAAAGTTCGCAGAGGACTTGCGCAGGCTCACGAGCTCGTCTCGGAGCTCCTTCCTGGCAAGGCGAGCGATTTCTTTCTTCAGGGATTCGGCGAATGTAGTCATTTCAGTATTGTGTCCGGTCTAGAACAAGTTCGCGCATGGGCGGCTACGAAAGCGAAACCCATATGACGAGTCAATGCAGGCACGCGCGCCTCAGATGCAAACTGTCATTTTGGCTTCAAGCGGGTCCTTTCAGATGCCACGAGCGACTCGTAAGTGGCTTTTGGACACCTCGCTTCTCATTAGTGCTGCATTGAGTTTCCTGGCTTGTCAGATTGTCAGGACCTTCGCTTCCTCAGGCGTCAAGGCCGAACGGGCCGCGGCCGCTTCAACGTCAGCCTCTTCCACGATGGTTGCTGCCTGCTAGGCGTCCTCGGGAAAGGCAAAGTGTGCGCCGAGTGGACAAACATGATCCTTGTGCCCTTGGGGCATCGTTCCCTCGGCCATCTTTGAGAGAACTCGCACTTGCTTGCGGTTGACCGCAAACTGCGAGGTGATGGAGGCAGACTTGAGGCCGGCGGTCGAAATGACTGCTTGTGAAGCCCTGCGTGTGACTTCAAACGCGAGCCCAGAAGCTGAATGCGCGTCCGATGGATGGGGAAGGTGACTATCGCCGAGGTCGCGCCCTCTCGATAAGACTCCCAAGTGTAGGTTTCGGTGTGGCCTTCTTCGGGCTCCGCTCCTTGTTACGCGCCTCCCCGCTCAAAGCATCTTTTTCCTTGACCTCATCCGGTGTCAAAGAAGAATGGGCAGCAGCCTCCTGCGTCCTCTTCCTATCAAGCTTCTGAGCGACCGCTTTTGCTGCCTTCAAGAACTCGGCGTCCATGCTGAAAGGGCATTCAAGAGATTTCTTCCCCGCAGGGGCGCGTCCTGTTAACACCAACGTGCGCAGGTCTTGAACATCAACTCGGAACTTGTGGAAAGCGGTGGAAAAGAAGGCAGTTTTCAAGTCTGAGGAGTTGACAACATGGCGCCCATCCACCCTAGCGTGGAGGTATGCGGCAGTAAGCAGCACGATCCTTCCTCGGTGCAGGTTGAACGTGTACTCCGCGACCTGCTCAATGAAACATGCATCAGCCGGAATGGCACCCGAAGAAAGCCGGTTGTACTCGGTGTATATCGCGGACATTACGGGATCGTCCAAAGGCTCTGGGTACACCACCACTGGGTCCGCACAGAGAATGTCTGACACCTCGTGATCCCGGCTCATTAGCTTTTGAACCAGGCTGAAGTTTCCGATGTACATCAACGGTACCCCGATAAAAGACAGTGTGAGAAGCTTCTTTGTCACGCTCAAATACGCTGCCGCACTCAATGACTGAAACTGAAACTCGTCAACAATGAGGAGGGCCAGACCCTCGCCGTGCAACTGACGTGACAAATGCTCTCTCAGTTGAGAGATGGACAAGCTAAGGGCAACCGAATTCTCATCGAGTTGAAAGATCTGCAGTAAATCTTTGGTGGACTTTGCCTCTTTCAGCTTAATGTGGACGACGTGTCGAAACTCTCTGGAGCCATACCCTGAGCCAAGCTGGATAGAAGTTGTTCCGTTCATCAACCTGTATATCGCCCTCGCGATCGCACTCTTTCCAACACCCGCAAGTCCCGTTAGGCATATAGGAAATCGGTCCAGGAAAGGGCTACTTCGCCCGTTCATTGCGCGAAGATAGGCTAGTGAGTTTGAGTAATAGGTGGTCAGATGCCCTTCACAATCAGCCAACATCTTTCTGATCACCACTAGGCCCTGGCGAGAAAGGAAGAAGACTTTCTCAAGCTCCAGCTGCAGCAGCTTTGCGGCCAGATGTGGGCTGTTCTCTTCAAGACCGAGCGCAGACTCTCCCTTAAGTTCGACGCGGCGTCGAATCTCATGGTCGTTTAGGTTGAATGCCTCCAGGCGATATGGCCACGTCCCGTTCGCATTCATTGGTGACCCCTCCGGGTTCCACGCCGCGCGAGGTTGTTGATCTCGCGCTGACTTGCTGGAGACCTCGCCTTTGAACGCCCATTGATCACCCGGCTAGCTCCAAACCTCCCTCCTATCTGCTTAGCGTGGCGTTCATTCAAACGAGCAGTCGCGGCGGCCTTGCGCGTTTCCTGTCCTCGCCGGAACTCACGCACGCACTTGGAGTGGTTGACCAAGTCTGACAGAGGAAGATACTCATCTTCCCTAGGACCTCGCAAGGGAAAAACGATCTGGACCTTGATCAACTTGCCCTTGATATTCACCCAGGCATTTCTCACGCACATAGACAAGACGAATCCCTCCACCTCAGTTGCAACCTTGCTGGACAGTTTCCCAAGCACCCCCGTCGCGCGAAGCTCTTTCGAGTCGTATCGGAGCTCCTCAAGCCAAAGAGAGCCATTGACAAGCGTGAAGGTAACGGGGCTTAGAAAAGCTCGAATGGCTCGCTCCAAGCTCATTTGCTGAGCGTCGTTTCGCCCCAGATGGTCCAAGTACCTCCAGATGCCGTCGGGTGTCGGTACGACGCCCGCGTTTGCCATCGCGGGTGTAAGACGACGAGAACGGTCGGCGCTCTCGTTGACGCGGATAACATCCAGAATCTCACCTCGTGCCAAACCGATGACGTCATGGCGGCTTAACTTGTGCCGATGACGGCCGCGGATCGCGGTCGACCTGGGGTGAGTGGCTTCGACCGAACCATGAGTCTGAGGAGCGTACGAAGGCGGCATCGACAAAATAGTCGTGACTTCCTTCAAGGCAACAACAACACTAGCGCTCGCCCCAGGACCACGGTCGGGAATGAACCGTGTCGGCAAACCTTTGCTCGGCCAGTCCTCTTCGGAGATCGATATTCCGAAAAGTGCGCAGAACTCCACTTTGTTCATCGCGGCACAAAACAGAGCGCCTAGATATGCTTCAGTCGTCTCGGACCCATAACTGAATCCGATGCCCACGATCATTCCAGATGCAACACAGATCAGGCGTACAACATAGAGTTTGGGAGCAGCATTTTCAGCAAGGAGTGCTTTGGGGTTTTCTGCAGTCGAGTATGCGTCGGCCTCACACCGCTCCATGAGGTTTGCGACTTCCTGCGAGTGGGATCCAACTGGTGCGGCCTTCTTGTTGCGATGCCCTTGTGTGCCAAGCCTTCCTTCGCTGACCAGATCGGCGCCGATGGCCTTTCTGACGTGGTACTTGAACTGATGGATGCTGGGAAATGGGTTCCCGGTAGGGTGATAAAACCCGTCGTTCCTTTCATTTCTGTTCTTGGGGATGCACTTGAACACCCTGGTCATCGTGGCTTCGTACACTTCGTACCAATGGCCCCCCTCTCGGCTGTGTTTCTTGTAGCCATCCACACAAGCTTTGACCATTGCTGGCGTGCAGTTGTAGCCTTGATCCTTCCCTTCAAGACTAGGCCTCCCACGCTTCTTCTGTATCGATGGGTCTCCACTTGAGGCGTCGACGGTGTCCATTGCCTTTCGCGCCGCCTCGGAAGTATGAAAGTTCGCCGGCAACAGCGCCCAGGTATCGTGACCGAACGCCAAGTACGTAAAAAACCAAAGCCTGGCTCTGGTTTCGTTCTGCGTAGGCTTGATCGTCCGAATGAGGCGATTGAGCGCTCTTTCAAAGTTGACTTCAAGGACAAGCCGTGGCATTTCGTCAAGCAACGGTTTTATCGTCAGCCAACGACGCTGTGTCGCGTCACGATGGAGAATCCGGGGACGGCTTCGCATGGCGTCCAGCTGCTCGGGGTCTCTATCCTCGATAGATTGGAGCCAAGGTGGCATCGTCTTGTCTTCGGGACAATGAACGATGGCCTTAGAGACTAGACCGAGTTCAAAATCATCTGAAGGCAGAATGTCCAGAAGGACATGGGGACGTGGGAGCCCGTGAAACGAGGCGATGATCACACGCTGATGCTCACGGTCCCAAGTTATTCGGTGATATCGAACACCGGCGCGAAGGGTTTTGAATCCGTTCGGGGCAACGAATTGGCTGGTTGATCCCATGGCTCACCTCGCGAACCAAGTTGAGTAAAACTCCAAAACATCCCGATCCTCTGGCACCATGGGCTTGTCAATCGCGATGGGTTCGAAAAGGTCCACACGGAGGATTCGGCCCCAGATCGACTGGTAGAACAGGCGCTTGCATTCATGCAAGTCCAGGTTCGATTTCTTTACCAATGAAGATGAACAAACAAAGGGCGGGTCTCCCTCCTCCAATCCTCGGCGCCAGCATTCGAGGAGGTCTGTCTGAATCAGGGGATGTATGTCTGGCTCACGAAGTGACCATCCGAAGAGTTGCCGAAGATTTGCGCTGACGTCGAAGTCCAGATCCTCAGCTGCCACTGGGACCATCCGTATCTTGAGTTCAGCAAAGAGCTGCTTCTGAACTGCGTACCTCGCTGCTGCTCTTTGCGTCGATCGCGATGTGGTTCGAAAGGACACCGTGCGAGGACCAGGCTTATCATGTTTTCCACGCTTGTCTTTGACATCCCAGTACACACAGTACGGGCCTCGCGAATCAAACATGAAGAGGAGCAGGTCACCTATCCAGGTCTTAGGTGCCCATACTTTAGCGTCCGGGTCTTCTGGATCCTGCACCTTGATCATCGGATGGTTTTTCAACACGCCCAGAGAATCGGCGATCGTTAAAGTACCCCGATGATTCGGTAGCCACTTCGCCGTTAACTCCGGGTGAGACTGCAGCGGATGTTCACCAGGCAGCGACTCAAGCTCAAACTGGTCCCAGATTTCAAACAGTGTTGGGTTGTAGAGCGCGTGCAAGACAAAGTTCATCTCCCCTTGTGAGATCGCGTTAACGACGCGGTTGTGGCGAATGGTATTGAGCTGTGACGCCCAAGATGCGGATGGTGCCTCTCGGGGTTTGGCGCGGATCAAAGGGTCGTGATCGTTGATCCAACCAGGAGCACTTCGAAGCCTGTCGGCTTCCATCGTCAGCTCGGCAGGTGGCCTGCTCCAGATCTTCATACGGGCTCCAATTCAAGGTACGTTGCGCGTCGGCAAAGCCGCCGGACGAACCAGCGGACCGTAGCGATCTCCAGTCGAAACAGGAGTCGCACGCAAACGCCTTGCGGTTGGAAAAGGTCGCCGAAGGCAAAGGAGGCCTCAGCCAGGCTTGACAGCCTGGTAGTTCTGATGCAGCATCAGGTCAAGGTTTGGTGATGAATACATGACCTAGCGGGGCCCGCGTCTTTGCCGAGACGCGGGCCCTGCGCACTTTCCGCCCCATGATTTCTATGGTTTTGCGGTCATGCCACCTCCTTCTTTGATGTCGCCGTGAGTTTCTCCCTCGCGGCGTTCATTTGCGTTTTGTGAGAGCGCTCTGGCCCAGCTTCGCCAGGAAGCGGGCACAGCGGCTGAGCCTTAAGACCTAACGCAATCGCGATGCTATGCGCCTCGCCACGGTCGCCGACGGCGCGCCCGCTCAGGACCGCATAAACCAAGCTTCTCTTGAACCCCATATCGTCTGCCCACGTTCCGATCGACCTGCCGTTCTGACGGAATAGGTCTCGTAGGGTCTGCCGCTTGTCTTGTCCGCTTGTCATGTCAAGAAGTCCTACCACTTCGTACGAATTTATTTCAGGTGGTACCTGTTGCTGAAAATTTGCCCATTCTTGATGGCGCGTGCTGGTTAGGCACATAGAGCTTGCTCTATTGATTATTTGTTGTTACTTATGCAAAATATACCCCTCACAAAATAGTTATTGCGTGTTAGATATCTCATTCACAGCCAACCTCCGGTTGACCGTGAGACGCGAACCTCTATGGAGCACCACGGTCAAGTAAGTCATTCGCTTGAAATCCAAGGCCTGCACAAAGGGCTCTTGATGTTTTGGCTGCCCGATGAAACGTTGTTCAGCCTTTGCAGTCGCTATCACCGGCTCTCTTGCAACTGGAGAGCTCACCAGACCAACTACGACCTCTTTGGAGCGTTTCGCGCAGGACATGCGCACGACTTTCCAGATTGCCTGGACAGCTTCGAACAGAAGACGCATGGCACGCTCGGCTCTGCAACGGAACTCATTCAGAACAGAACTCTGCTGCCGTTCTATCTCCCCTTCCGAGGACAAGCGCTTGAGGAGCAATGCACTCAGTCGATGCGCGGAAAGGGCATCGGATCTCTCAAGTTCCAGTTAGGCCTTCTCACCAGCCGATTTCGTGCTCACCACCCCCTTAAGGTCTGCATTCAGTGCATGCGCGAAGACCTTGAGGAAGGCCACGCACCTTACTGGAGGCACTCCCACCAGTTTCCTGGCGTATGGGTATGCTCAAAGCATCAGACGCCTCTTCGTGCGTCCCCCATGAAGGCCACTGGTGTCGGCCGTTTCGGATGGCACTTGCCCGACGAGATCGCGCCGTCTCCAGAGTTTGAATCGGACTGGGCAAAGTCGCTTGCCGCTTCGACCTTCGAGCAGATATCGCGTTTCTCCGCCGCTTGTACTGCGCTTGGCAAGACACCCATTGGATTTCGGTTCGATCCCAAGGCGTTGGTGGACACCCTCTCTCAGCGGCTGCAGGAACTTGAACTCATTTCCCCGTCGCGTCGGTTCTACCGCGAGCGAGCAGCGGAGTCATTGGCCGACTACAGCAAGTCGTTTTCTGCCGTTACGGAGCTAGCCCCGCTTGCAGTCTCGACAGCCGCAGCAAAATCACAGCTGATCCGCACGCGTGACCCGGCAAGGGTGCTAACTCACCCTCTGCGCCAGATGTGGTTGATCCTCTGGTTGTTCGAGGACTGGGAACATTTCAAGGCAGCTTATCTTGCTTGCGTTGCACGCGCTTCGAGGACCGCAGAACATCGCAGCGTCACATGCACCAGCGAGCGTCTGCAGGTCGAAGATAGGAGAAAGCACGATCTCATTCAGCTGCTGTCTTCTGGCCACTCAATTCTGAGCGCCGCGCACAACGTACGAGTGGCGACGGCCACCGCGATGGCATGGGCTGCTCAAGCAGGCATCGAGACTCGGCGTCGACCGAAGATTCTTAAGGCAACGGTACGCGAAGAGGTAGTTGCGAAGCTACGTCTTGGATGGGAAAAGCAGACGTTGGCCGATCAGTACGGAGTGTCAGTTCAGACCATCACCACGACTCTTCGCACCGAAATCGGCCTCCATGATGCGTGGAAGGAGGCCCGATACAAGATCGCCCGAGACCAGAATCGGCAAGCGTGGGAGGATTCCTGCAGTGCCCACCCAGGAGCGTCATTGGTTGTCATCCGACACCTGAACGCGGCCAGCTACGCATGGCTCTATCGAAACGATCGAACCTGGCTCAGTCAATTCGTGGCGATGATGCCCAAGCCTCAAGGCGGCAACAACGTGAAGGTGCAATGGGACAAGAGAGACATCACTCTGTGCGCCGAAGTGGAAAGAGCTTGCGAAGAACTCGCCAGGACCTCACCTAGGAAAAAGCGGGCGCTCTGGGAGATTTACCAGCTCGTGCCTGAACTCAAAGCAAAGCTCGCACGTCTAGATCGATTGCCGCTGACGCACGCGGCTATCAAACGAGCAATTCAAGGTGTGCAGAGCCAGCTGTCGAAGCAATCTCTCTTCTAGATCTACCTGAGTCCGGATGCCTTGTTCGTCGGGCACCGCACTCATGCGTCAACTTCAATCCAAAACTCTCCATCGACCGTCTTCAACAAGGACTTGCTTAACATCATGCATTTATGTATATTTTTATGCATGCTAAAGAATGGACTCATAGCAGAGCTCAACGGAATCCGAAGCCTGGCAAAGACGCATGGCCTGAGCCAGAGCCACATATCAAAAGAGACGGGAGTCAGCCAATCGCAAGTGAGCCGAATCTTGTCTGGCTCTTGCAAGCGCCGATCAAACGCGGTCGACGCTGTGTGTAGCTTCGTACGTTCCAGCGTCCCGGGTGTCGCAAATCGCGACGTGCGCAGATGCAAACCGCTGATCAATGCCATCTCCGCGGTTTGGGATGGCTCTCAAGCCCACGCTGATGCGCTGGGAAGCGTCATCCGGAGCCTGGGAGCACTGGCACCTCCCAACAGCTCCCGTCGACGGCCGCCCGCCAGTCAATAGCGCAACAAGGAACCTCCCATGCTCATCTCGCGAGACATCTACCCGGATGAAATCCTTGCTGGCTATAGAGGTCATCTTCGATTCTTGAACAGGTTCAGGGATGGATCGGACACCACCGCAGCCCTCAACGAGGGACGAGCGATGGGATCGGCTGGGACGTCTCTACATCCAAAGTCCTTTGTCCACCTGCTTTCCGCGCTCACAGGCCGCAGCGTTTTTCATTTGGTTCGCGCTCATTCAATGTGGCCGTTCACCGCAGCGATGCGCAGGACCGATGAACCGGCTGAGGTGGAGGAATTCATGGACACAAGGGAAGGTCGGACCTCCCTCATGCGCACGGCACGGCAGCGAGCATGGCTCTGCCCTCATTGCGTTAAGGAAGATCTTGCCTTTTGGGGTACATCCTACTGGCGGCGATCACACCAATCGCCAGGGGTACTGTGGTGCTGCAAGCATGTTTCGCCTCTTATGCACACCCATGTGAGTTCGATGGAAGCTGGGCCTCCGGATCACTGTGCCGAAACCGAGCTTCTTGACACAAGACCATGGAGCAACGGCCTGCAAGGGCACAAAGGCATTCAGACCTATCTCGACTTTTGCTCGAATATCCTAGAAGGCGGGGCGCTCCTCGAACCATCAGCATGCAGGATTGCCATCCTGAATCGGGCGGCGACAAAAGGGCTCCATTGCCTGGAAGTCGATAATGTCGAAAAGATCCTCGCACAAGTCCCGATAGTTTTTCCGGTTGAGTGGCTCGCTGAGCTTGACAGGCGGTACGTTGAGATCGGGCGCGGTGGTGGCTCGATGGCTCGACAGTTCTTGCGTGGCCATAACCTAAATGCAAGCATGCAGATCGTCGCCCTGCTGATCGCCACCGTCTATTCCACTGCAGATGAAGCGCTCATGGATCTCACCGGGCCTCTCAAGAGGCCTGTTGAGCAGAGATAGCCGCTTACACAGAGAGGATCTTCGTCACTGCCGAAGGACTCAATCTTTTCGGTTTGAACTACCCTTATGCAGCGAAAG
>LNFM01003816.1_pt1 | contig 21457 bp, 17 predicted proteins | sample 596031 | NCBI WGS metagenome assembly LNFM01 (sample SAMN04254537, study PRJNA301005) | activated carbon metagenome | isolation source: dual media filters at the Ann Arbor, Michigan drinking water treatment plant | place: USA: Ann Arbor
CCGGAGAGATGGCCGAGTGGCTTAAGGCGCACGCTTGGAAAGCGTGTGTGCGGGAAACCGTACCGTGGGTTCGAATCCCACTCTCTCCGCCAGCCTCCCATAAGGTAGGTTTCGTATTTCGATGGTTGACCCCCGAATTGCTTCTGAGGGGACAGGATCTCGTAAACCAGCGTAGTCCTTTCTGAAATTCGGTCGAGAACCCGGCTAACTGCCCCGACGAGGGCTAGCGTTTGCCCTGTTCACGGCAATTTAAAAGCATTCTTCACGCCGAAATTGTCCACCTCCGGTTGGGGTGTCCGTAACGGTATCCATACTGTTCATGGCGGTCCGTTGCCGCGGTTAGAGAGGGGCAGGTTGATGCGGAAAGTCGCGCCGCCGTGATCCCGATTTTTTGCCGATATCGCCCCGCCGTGCGCCTCGATAATGGTACGCGCGATGGACAGTCCCATGCCCATACCTTCGGCCTTGCTGCTGTAAAACGGCTCGAAGACCTCTTTTAATTTGTCTTCGGGAATGCCCGATCCGCGATCTGATACGGATAACTCGGCAAAGCTCTCGCCGCGCGAAGTCCGGATGCTGATGATGCGACTTTGGCTCGGTTGGTCCCTCATCGCGTCGATCCCATTCACGACAAGGTTCAGAATAACTTGTTGGAGTTGGATGCGGTCGCCCAGGACGGGGAGCGCGTCCGATGTGATGCGACTGACCAGCTCGACCTTTCGCCCAACGGCTAGAGACGAAAGAAATTCGACGGTGTCTCGAACAAGGTCATTGAGGTCGAAGTTTTTCAGTTCAAAGGGCGCCTTTTTCAGTAGGCTGCGCATCCGCCTGATAACCTCGTTGGCTCGCCGGTCATCCTTCAAGATGTCGTCCACGATTTCGTTCAGTTCCGCGATGTCGGGGGTCGGGGACCTGAGAATTGCCCGTGCGGTTTCCGCGTTGGTCAAAATCGACCCAAGCGGCTGGTTAATTTCGTGAGCAATCGATGCGGTTAGTTCGCCGGCGGTCGAAAAGCGGTTGACATGGGCAAGTTCCGCCATGCGCTGCCGGGACTGCACTTCGGCCAACTGGCGACGTCGGTGTTCATTCAATAGGACCGCGATAAGTCCCGCCTGTATCAGAATGAGTGCAGTCACCAACGCGATTTGCCACGAGTACCGTTCCCACACCGCGGTTTCCCGGAAATAAACGGAGCTGCCGGGCGGCAGGCTGCTCTCGCTAATTCCCCAGCGCTGCATTTGCCGCCAGTCAAATATCGGCGCTGCGAACCCAGTTGGCTCAGTTTTGATATCGCCTGCCTTTTCACCGTTGAGGATACGAATGGCGACCGCAGCGGTGATCTCACTCAACTGGCGCGCCGAGTGCATCGGTCCGCCGACGATTGCCTCCCCGAAGAAGGAACTATCGTAGGAAAAAATCGGCGCGTTGGCTGCGCGAAGGAGTTTGTTCAACGCGTCATTTGCCTCGTGCGCAACCCCCGCCGCATCGACATTCATCAGGTGCCAGAAGATCGCACTGTGAGGCGGAAGTCGCGCTGCGTCGATCAGAATTTCTTCGAGCGACTTTTCATCGTACCATCTAAACTCGACCCGCTCCGCCAGCGGCACGAGTTCGCGGCGCAGCACGTCCTTCCAAAAAATCTCATTCGGAGAGGTTCCGTTGACGACTGCGATGGTGTTAGTGAGGGGCAGGACGCGCAAGATATTGTCAAAGGCAGCCGGGAAATCATGCGCAACGGCAACCACCGTATCATTTTCAGTCAGCTTCTCGTATTCGACCCTGCGCTGCTCCACCGCCGTGAAGACCATTGGCGTTGCTGGAAATAGCGTCTGGCGATAACGCTGTACAAAGGCAGCGGCGGGTGCGCCGATAGCGACGATGAGATCGACTGGACGACTGGTGTAGAGGGCGCGAAGATACTCTGCAAACAGACCTTCCGCGTTTTCATCTTCCAGCCGGGCATTCACCAGCGATTGGTCGAGGAAATCCACCGGCTTTTGCCAACGTCGGCTTATCTCCGACCGAATGGCCTGTTCGTAGTCGCTCCACGGTTTGAAACGAGGACCGAATGAATGGAGCATCAGAACACGTTTGGGTGCTGGATCAGCCGCCAGACTTTGGCACGGCGTCGCTAACAATAATGCGATTGCTAGCGCAGTGGTGAAAGTCCGCGCGCAAAAAGATCGACTTGGTATGGCAGTTTGCCAGAAGCGCATCGCCGATCGGTCTCGGGAAAAACGTGCAATGCACTCTAATAGCTATGGCGGGCGATTGAAAATAGGGTCAAAGCGGTGGAATGCCGAAACAGTCAGCCACCCTGACCATTATTGATTATGCAGTTTGTGCAGCGCCTCCATTCGAATTCGCTTCCTAGCTTGTGCCACGCTTCACCGCCCGCCATTCAATCCACACGCGGCGGCGAGCCGTCACCCCGTCGAATTGACGGAAGCCGCGCAATACCTAGTCCTGGCTCTTGTTGTCGCGCTTGATCCTAACGAGCCGACGAAAGCGATGCCAGGTTGTGGTCTGCCAATGAGCCGTGGCGGGCGCCGAACCAGCGTTCAGCACCGGCCCAACGGGACGCCCGCACGACCCGCATCACACACGACCGTCTTGGCAAACGAGCTGCCAAACCATTTGCTCGTCAACGACCCCTCCTTGTCGATCCACGGAACCGGCGGCAATGTCGGCAGGTACGACGCATACGGCATCACCTTCGCAAGCGTCACCCGGCCCGGAAACTGTCCGACGAACGTCTTGTTCATTCCGCCGTCCAGTCCGCTGTAGATCGGGGCGGCCGGCACATTGTCTTCGAGCAATCGCGCGTATTCGAGTTCGTCGGCGCGCCGCTTTTCCTGCGCCCGCCGGGCGATTTCCGGATTGACGACGAAGGGCGGACATTTTTCGTTCGCGTTGAACACGAGAGGGGACGGCGAATTCGCCGGCGGTTGCGCATCGAAGACATAGCGGCGGTTGCACACATCTACCTTTGGTTCGCGTTGCGTCGTCTCGAAATGATCGTTGCCGATCTTGAGCATGTTCCAGAAGGCGAGGTTCGGACTGTTTCGATGCCGCGCCAGGTTCGAAGGCGTCAGGCGGAACGGATAGGCCTGGACCTGGAACGACGGCCGGCCGCTGAGCGAGTCGCGCGCCAGCGAATAGATCTCGCTGATCTGTTCGTCGGTCATGGCATAGCAACCGCTCGACCAGCAGTCGCCGTGGATCATCAGGAAACTGCCGTTGCGCTTGTTCGCCCTGTCGAAGCTGTTGGGAAAGCCGACGTTGATCGAAAGATAGAAGCTGGAGTTGGGATTCATCAACTCGGGCGTAACCGTATAAAACCCCTCCGGCGCCTGCCGGTCACCCTCGCGCAATTTCGGTCCGAGATCGCCGGACCACCGGCAGATCGGATAGGTCTTGAGGATCTGGAAACGGCCGGCAGTATTCTGTTTCCAGACTTCGAGCTCCGACTCTTCCTTGAACACGCGCAACACGATCGGCGAATGTTTCGGCATCTTCTTCTGTTCGAGCAGCGCGAGCAACTCGGCGGGCAATTCCTTCGTTGCCTTGGCCGGCAGCGGTGTGCGGCTTTCGCCCTGGCCCATGGCCGGCGTCAGGCCTGCGGTAAACGCCGCCGCCAATATGAGCGCATGTCGGACCATGGCGCGGATCACTGCTGCACCTCCAGCCCATCCGCCCGCGTGGCGCTAATGTAAGCGCTGCGTCGGCTACTTGCAGACCTTCGATACCTTCTTGTCCCTGAGCGCTTTGTCGCAATAGCCGCTGCAATTTTGGCCGCCGGCCTTTTGACAAACAACCAGACATTTCTCGGCCGAACAGCCCCAAGTGTCGGCCAGTGCGACAGAGGATGTCGCGGCCGGGCTGAGAAGTATGACGAGCGCGGCGATGGTCCCGTGCAATATTTTGAGCATCTGCAATCCTTTTCAATGATCAATGATCGCAGTAGGCCATCGAATTCAGTCGTTATCAATAAACCTCCGGAAGTTGTTCGTCCACGTTACACGATGCGAAGCACGCGTCATGCCCGCCGCTTACCTCTCGAACCCGACAAACACCGTCGCTTCCTCGACCGACTTCCGCTCCGACACGACAGCGTTCGCCGGAAACGTCTCGTCCGGCCAGCCCAGCGCGATGCTTTTCATGATGACCTGGTCGTCGGCGATCCCGGCGTGCTCGCGCACCACGGGGGATTGCATGATGCCCTGGCTGTTGATCACGGCGCCGAGCCCGCGGGACCAGGCGGCATTGACGAGCGCGGTCGCCACGGCGCCGCAATCGAACGGCGTATCGTCGCTGCCGTCGAGCACGCGGTCATAGGTGATGATCACGCAGACGGGCGCGTCGAACTGGCGGAAGCCGCGCAGCACCCAGTCCTGGCGCTTGTCCTTGTTGTCGCGCTCGATCCCCATCGCCGAGAACAGTTGCTTGGCGACACCGACCTGCCGGTCGCGGTGCTTGCCGGCGAAAGGTTGCCCGGTGCGGAATTCGCGCGAATGCGGAATGCCCGCCACGTTTCGTTCGGTATTGCCGGCGCGGATCCGGTCCAGCGGTTCGCCTGTGATGACGTAGAAATTCCAGGGCTGGGTGTTCATCGACGACGGCGCGCGCATCGCCAGATTAATGATTTCCGCAATCAGCTCTTTCGGCACCGGATCAGGTTTGTAACCGCGGATACTCCGGCGACCGAGGATAACGTCATCGAACTTCATCTGTGTGGGCTTTCCCTGAAAAATTCTGAACCTGCCGGGATTTTCACGGTTTCTGCGCCCTCGCGCAAGCGGCGACGGCGTGTCCTCAGCGGTCTAAAGCATACGATGAAACTAGATTTGATTGCGCCCCCGAAGAAGGTGCGCTCCCTCTCCCGCTTGCGGGGGAGGGCTGGGGGGGGGGGGTCTCCGCGAGTCGCACTGTTCGTGTGGAGGGAGCCCCCACCCGGATCGCATCTACGATGCGATCCGACCTCCCCCGCAAGCCGGAGAGGTGAAGTGCTCCCGCAGCTAGGCTTATCTAACCAAAGGTCATCAGGCTTTAACCACGCGCAACATGATCGCATCAGTATTGCGCGCACGCAGTCGTCTTTGCGAACTCCGGGATGATGAAATTGTGCCGCCGATTTGCCCGACGTGTCAAGGTTTCGGTCCGAACGGTCTTTGCGGCGGCCGTCCGGCTACTTTGCATGGGGTTGTTTTCGATATTTTTGGTGCGGGCGGCGGCGCCTATTCCTCATCCGCCCCCGGCGTCTTCCGCAGCATGAAATGTCCGAACGCCGACGCGATCGGTTTGGCCGGGTCGTCCTGCCAGGCCTGCGCTTCGAAGGCGACGACGCGGCGGCCCTGCTTCACGATCGAGACCCTGGCGTAGCTGTCCAGCGCGCGGCCGGAGCGCAGGTAGTTGATGGTCAGGCCGATCGGCTTCGGCGGGGCCAATACGCCGAGTTCGCGCGTCACGCCGACGACCGCGGTCGTCTCCAGAAAGGCGCCGGTCATGCCGCCGTGGATCGCTGGCAGCTGCGGGTTGCCGATGATCTTGGGCGAGAACGGCATGACAAGCGTGTCGTCCGCGCCGAGGCGGATGCCGAGACAGCGCGCGAAGGGGCTGTTGGCAAATGGGCTCGTTGGATCCTCCGGGGCGTCGAGGGCCGGAGGCGGGCCATCGTGGATCCGCTCGTCGGTCAGCATGTTGGTCCGGTTCGCGCCGACCATGAAGCAGGCGGTCGCGGTGGCGACCGGATCATCCTCGGATTCCTGGTAGGCGGCCGAGCGCACGAAGGCGATCGAGCGAGTGACGCGGTAGCAGTGCGAATGCGCCTTGATGTCGAGGCCCGGCGTCGCCGGCTTCTGATAGTCGATGCGCAGGTCCAGCGTGGCGATCGATCGCGTCCCATCGAGCGCGAGCTGCACGGCCATGCCGCAGCTCTCGTCGAGCATGGCGGTGACGACACCGCCATGCAGCACACCCGTCTCGGTGTCGCCGACGAAGACCGGACGGTAGGGCAGGCTTGACCACGCTTCGCCGGGCGCCGCGCGGTCGAGCCGAAGTCCGCTGATATATCCATAGACCGAACGGCGCGCGCCGATGGCTTTCGCAAGCTGCTCAAACGCCAGCGGCGCATTCGTTGATTGGGTCATACGTCTACCTGAATGGCGTTGTCGTACGCGTCGATGCTTGCCTTGGCGCGAACCGCTATTTCCGCGGACGTCATGCCTGGCTTGTAGAGGCTGCTGCCGAGGCCAAACGCAACAATGCCGGCCCGCGTGTAGTCCGCAAAGTTCCGGTCGGAGACGCCACCAACCGCCGCTATCATCAAATCCGGGGGAAGCACGGCGCGAATGGCGGTAATCCCCGCCGCGCCGAGCACGCTCGCCGGAAAGAACTTAAGGCACGAGGCTCCCGCCCTGGCGGCAAGCAGCGCCTCCGTCGCGGTAAAGACGCCGGGCATTGTGACCATGCCAAGTGCCCGGGCGCGTGCGATGACCTCAGGGTCGACGTTGGGCGCTACCAGCAGCCGGCCGCCGATGTCATGCAGCCGCTCGACCGCTTCCAGCGTCAGCACGGTTCCGGCACCCACGAGAATCCCGGCATGGGACATCCTGACGGCAATCTCGATCGAGCGGAACGGATCCGGAGAGTTGAGCGGGATCTCGATCGCCGTCATGCCGCTGTCGATCAGCGCGCTGACGATATCCGACGTCTCCTCAGGTCTGACGCCGCGCAGGATCGCGACCAGCGGACGCCTCATCGGTGGAAACGGGACAACGCTCATTCGCCTGATCCTTTATGCATCCAGATCGATTGCGCGGCCATCGCAAGGCCGCGACGGACCGCATCCTCGGCACCGATGGATCGGACGGAAACGGAGACCGTGTCAAATGCCAACTGGTAGAGCATCTGAAGCCTTCCGGATGCTACCAGCGTGATGCCGGCGCCGGGCACCTCTCCGGCAAGTCCGGCCGCCAGTTCAAGGCCGATCAGCGTGCCCGATATCTTCTCTCGGGCCGCGGATGGCGTGCCGCCGTAAAGAAGCTGCCCCGATCGCACCTGGAACAGCAAATTGGCGGCGAGCGCAGGCGCATCGAACGAAGCCGTGACGGCCGACTTGAACGCGTCGATATCCACCGCATCATCGGCGCCGCTCACCGCATGGGACAGGATCGTTTCGCGCGACACGGCGTCGAACAGCTCTCCCGTCATGAACGTGGCGAAGCGTTCGACGGTGCCGCCATTCACCCGGACCCACTTCGAATGGGTGCCCGGCAGGCAGACCACCGCTTCCCCAGCCGCGTCGATACCCAGCGCACCGAGCAACTGCGTCTCCTCGCCGCGCATTACATCCGGCGCCGCGCGGTCGCGTTGCGCAATTCCCGGCAGGATGCGGATGTCGCGATCCTGTCCGGGAACGACCACGGCATGCCTGAGGATCGCGGCGAGCGGCGCCGGGGTGTCGACGTACCCGGCTTCAACCCATCCCTGCCGGGCACCGGCCATGCCGCAGACGATAACAGGCAACTCATGTGCCGCGCCGACAGCGTCCAGATGCGATTGCAGCACGGCCGCGAAGCCAGGCTTGCCCGCCGCCACCATGCCCTCGTGGCTGCGCCGTTCGCCGAGCACGTTGCCGGCGCGGTCGACCAGCCAGAGCCGAAAACTGCTCGTGCCCCAATCGACCGCGACGTACGCCGCCTGTTTCATTTCAGCCCCGCCCGAATGCCATCCGCGCGTCTTCGACATTGCAGTTGATTTGCCGGAATGCAATCAGCATGATCCGAGGTAATGCGGGGAACGCTGCTTGCAGCGGGCCTTGCCAATGAACGCGTCCACGAGAACGCGTCATGCAACAAGGGGGAGGGTGCCGTTGTGATCAATCGGCTTTGCAGGCGCGCGCTTGTCGGCCTGGGTGTGTTGCTTGCCTTCCTATCGGCACAGGCCCACGCGCAATCGAACCCCAAAACCATAATGCTTGTGGTTCCCTATGCCGCCGGCGGCGGCACGGATACGGTCGCACGTCTCATTGGCGAACGGATGTCGCGCACGCTGGGGCAGACCATCATCATCGAGAATGTCGCAGGAGGCGGCAGCACGCTGGCCAATGATCGTGTCGCCAGATCGGCGCCCGATGGCTCTACCGTGCTGATCAATCACGTCGGGCTGCTTGCCGCGCCGAGCCTGTTTACCAACCTGCGGTACGACACGAAAACGGCGTTCGAGCCGGTCGGCCTGGTCAACAACGCGCCGATGGTCCTGATCGGCCGCAAGTCGCTGCCCGGCGCGGGGCCGAAGGACTTCGTGGCGTGGATCAAGGCGCAGGGCGACAAGGCGAACTTCGCGCACGGCGGTCTCGGGACCAACAGTCACCTGTGCGCGGTGATGATGGGCAATGTGCTCGGCTTCAAGCCGACGATCGTGGCCTATCGCGGCTCGGCGCCGGCCATCGCCGACCTGCTGGCGGGGCAGGTCGATCTGCTGTGGGATCAGGTGACCAACGCGCTGCCGCAGATTCAGGCCGGGACGCTGCACGGCATCGCCATCACGTCGCCGGCGCGGCTTGAACAGTTGAAGGACGTGCCGACCACCGCCGAACTCGGTATGCCCGAGGTCAGCTACTCGATGTGGCATGGGCTCTACGTCGCCAAGGGCACGCCGAAGGAGACAATAACTGCGCTGAACGCCGCGCTCCGCGGCGCGCTGTCCGATCCCGTCCTGCTGGAGAAGCTCAAGCAGCTCGGCACCTTGCCGTTCCCCGACAGCGAATTGACGCCGGAGGCACATGCGCGCCTGTTCGCCGCAGACTTGCCACGCGTGGCAAAGCTGATCGAAAGTTCGGGTATCAAGGCGAGCGAGGCGAAGTAGGGCGCGCTCGGGCTACAGGAAATCCCGGAGCCTGGAGAGTTCGGCCGCGAGTTCGGAGGAGATCACGGCAGGGATCAACTCGCCCTGCGGGGCCGTGTGAATCTCGTAGAGATGACGCTGCCCCACCGGCTGCTTCAGGAACTTGGTCAAGCACTCTTCCAACGTGCCATCAAAAACCTGGTACGGGGTCGACCATGCAGCATCCTTGACGCGTTCGTTGTTCTTCGAAGGCCATTTTTTGAGAACAGCAGGAACTGCAAAGTCCATTTGAATGCCATCGCCGAGAACAAGTAGCCGCATCCAAAAACGCTTTTCGGTCTCCGGAGATAACTTCCCAAATCGGCCGTGGTTCGACCGAAGCGTCCATCCTATTGATGTTTACTGTGATGGACCTGACGCGCGGCAGGCCTTCATTCAGGTCCGGGAGTCCAGCGCCGGCCGCTCCGGCAGGGCGACGCAGCCCTCTTCCAACGCGGGGCCGCAGCTTAGGGACGCGCTTCCGAGGCAGGCATGACAAAGACCTGGCCGGGATAGATCAGGTTGGGATTGCGGATCTGCTGCTTGTTTGCCTTGTAGATCGTGGCATAGCGCGTGCCCACGCCATAGGTGGCCTGGCTGAGGCGCCAAAGCGTGTCGCCACGGGAGACCGTGGTAGTCGCGATCTTCGGCACGACCACGGTGGAGGACGAGCCTGCGTCCGACGCGACACTCCCTCCGGCTGCCGCCAGTTGTGGCTGGCCGACAGCGGCAATGTCCGTTCGCCTGGGCGCGGCGGCCTGCGCCGTAACCGTCCCGGTCACGGCCTGGTCCGGAACACTGAACGGCACCTCGGCGCGGGCGCGCACGCTGGTTGAGTTCGACTCCATCTCGTCGACCCTGACGCGATAGTTGCCGGGGGCGACGCCTTCATTGATCGTGACCGCGAACCGGCCATCCTTGCCGGCCGTTACCGGCGCAACGAAACTGTCGTTCAAATAGAGCCTGACCGCAGCGCCGGCGCGTGCGCGGCCGCTGACGTGGAACTTGCCGCCCGGCTCGATCTCGACCGCCTCCACGATCACTGCGCCAGCCGTCGCCTTCGAAGAATCCGGCTGCGACAGGACCACGGTGGGCTTGTTCGGCGTGATCAGCGCCACGACCGGCGCGTCGGTTGACCTGGGCTCGATCGCAACGGCAACGCTCTGCTTGGACATCGTTTGCTTGCCGTCGGGACCCCGCGAGCGCAGCGTCAGATCGTAGGTGCCGGCGGGAAGCTTCGGTGAGATCATGACGAACTGCCCGGATTTATCCGCGACCGCGCGATCGTGCACCTCGCCGTTGCGAAGCAGTTCCACCGTCGCACCCGGCGTCGTCCGGCCTGCGATGACCGCGTCGCCCGACGGTTCGACGCGGGCAACGTCGAATTCCGGCACGCCGTCAGCGCTCTCTGCCGGCAACGGGGATCCGGTCAGGCCGCGGACCACCGCATTGGCCTGCGCTTCCGCCGCTGCGAGCGCGGCGGACTCCCTTGATTGCGGGCCTGAGGCCGGCGTTGAAGCGGCCGGCGCGGCGGATGTCATCTTGGCATCAACCGGCGGCTCACGGCGGGCGTACTGGATCGCGAATACAAGCGCGATGCCGCAGGCTGCCGCAAGCGCGACGTAGGGGACGGCCATTCGGCTCATCGATAGGGCAGTCATGATGTTCGTCCGCCTGGAAGGTCAATTCAGCTCAGTATGATACCCCATTTTGATGGAATTGAATGCCTTTCGAGACGCAAGTCGCCGGAGTTACCCACTCTTGGAGCTCAATGGCGCATTTTGGCTTCACCGGGGACCGTTGTCGTCCCGTTTTGGGGCACAGCCGGTCCCGGTAGGGCGTCCGATCGGGTGGCTGATTCGGGTGTTCTCACCGGCCACTATGGTTTCCGGACGTCACCGAGCGTCCATCCCGCCACTGATCGGAGGCCGCAAGGCGGGCATCGTTCGGTCACACCATCAGATCGTGCAGCAAATGGCTGACATCGTGCCGTTCATGGCCTGGAATGCCGCCGTGACTGTCGGACCAATGATGACTTGATGGAGACAGGTCGTCAAAGAACGACGGATGCCCGCTGGCCCCCTTGCCGCTTCCATGGTGGCTCATCGATGCCGCGATGTGATCCATGTCGCCGAGCTTGATGTCCGAGGCTTCAGGACCGGAATTCCTGAAGTGGAATGACTCTCCGGACTTGCCGACGCCCCCAGAGCCAAACACTTCACGGGCGATCGAGAAGGGCTCGAAATCTGCCGCGTCGCCCGCTTGCTGGCGCCCACCGTTCGATTCGCCTGAGTTCGAATGACGGTCGCCATCGCCATGGTCATGACGATCGGAATCGTTCCGCGAGTCATCGCGTCTCGCGTTCCACCACCTTCCATGATGTTCGTGGTTCGATCGGTCATCGGAGTCCGTTCCAGAATGGCTCTCAGCCGTAGCGTGCGTTGGCGCGAGCCGGGCATCGCCCTCCATTGCCCGGACTTGTTCGATCAGCTGTGACGCTGCTCTATCGTCGCTCGGTCCGGTGGCGCCGGTACCATGGTTGAGCACGGGGGTCCGGTCGGACACCAAATGACTTTCGATCGGCACCGTCACTTCGCCGTCCTGCGGCGCTTCTCCGCTCGCCGCGGTAATCGCCGAATCGTCATCGGTGTGCTCGCTCAAATGCGTTGCCGCGTCGTCGGAACTGCTGCCGCCATCGGTTGTCGGCACGGCGTGGCTGCCGTCGACGGGTTGCGCGGGATCACCGCCGGTCCAGTCGAACGTAGCCTCGTCAGCGCTCATCGAGACCAGAGTAACGTCAGCGGTTGCGGCGAGATCCAGACTGGCCGGTTCGCCGGCGGCTGCCATGTGCACCGTCGCCGGCGGGGGAATGATGTCTGACGGCTCAATGCGGGTAATACCCTGCAGGTGGATTTCCACGAGACCGGAATCGCCGATCGTCAGGGGCTGATGTGTCGGATTGACGTAGGCAATGGTTTGATTGGCTGCGCTGTCATAGAGCCAGGCGACGGTATGCGGCGGCACGAAACTGCTCGAGGAAGTCAGTGTCAGGAACGAAAGCGCGCCGAGCGCCGATAGATCGATCCTGTCGGACCCCGATCTGAAATCCGAGACGACGTCGTACCGGGCCGCGTTGGAATCGGAGGTCGACAGAAAAACGAAACGGTCGTCCCCGTTGCCGCCGGTGAGCTTGTCGGCGCCATATCCGCCGATAATGGTATCGCACCCGTTGTTGCCGTTGATCGTATCGCTGCCCGAACCTCCGTAGATCGTGTCATCCCCGTCATTTCCCTTGACGGTGTCATTGCCGGATCCGGCGTAGATCAGGTCACTCTTGCCGGTGCCGTTGACGGTATCGCTGCCGGCACCCGCAAAGACCTTTTGGCCGTGGTGGCCGCCTCCCGCGATGGAGTCGCCGCCGGGGGTTCCGTAGACGAAATGGCCGTCCGATATGACCTTCTTCCCCGTGGCCAGGTAGTCGAAATCGTTCGGATCCGCGTCGTTGCTGCCGTGAACCGTGACCGTTACCACCATCGGAGTGCCGTCCACGGTCCTGACGGTGAACGTATCGGTCAGCGTGTCGCCATCCTCGAGCGCCTGCACGTCGCAGTTCTTGTTGTCGAGCGTGTAGGTCCACACGCCGTCCGCCGTCATCTTGAACGTACCGTAGCCGCCGTCGCTCTCCTTCGGGTAGTTGACCGCGATGAAGCTGTTGTCCGGATTGTCGACGTCGGTATCGGTGAGCGTGCCGGTTGCGTGCGGCGTGCCGTAGTCGTCAACGCCGGCCTCGGTCACCGCGCCGGTTTTGGCGCCGGAAATGATGGCGGCGTCGTTGGTGCCGTCGATGGTAATCGTCACCACCTGCGGGGTGCCGTCGATGGTGGTCACCGTGAAGGTGTCGGTCAGCGTGTCGCAGGCATTGAGCGCCTGCACCGCGTGGTTGCTGTCGTCCAGCGTGTAGGCCCACACGCCGGCCGCCGTCATGGTGAAGGTGCCGTAGCCGCCATTGCTCGCCTTTGGCGTCGTGACCGCCGTAAAGGTGTTGGGCGCGTTGTCGATGTCGGCATCGGTCAGCGTTCCGGTCGCCGTCGGCTTGGCGTATTTGCCGTTGGAATAGCCACCGGCCTCGGTCACCGCGCCGCATTTGGCGCCGGAAATGATGGCCGCATCGTTGCTGCCCTCGATGGCGACCGTCACCACCTGTCGGGTGCCGTCCACGGTGGTCACGGTGAATGTGTCTGTCAGCGTTTCGCCGACATTGAGCGCCTGCACCGTATTGCTTTTGTCATTGAGCGTGTAGGTCCAGGCGCCGTCCGCGGTCATCGTGAAGGTGCCGTAACCGCCGGTACTTGCCGTCGGTGAGTCGACCGCTGTGAAACTATCGGACGGATTGTCGACATCGGTATCGGTGAGCTTGCCGGCTGCGGTCGGCGCGCCGTACTTGGTGCCGCCGTCCTCGATGACCGAGCCGGTCGTGTCGCCGGAAATGATGGCGGCGTCGTTGGCGCCGTTGATGATGACCGTCACCAGCTGCGGGGTACCGTCCACGGTGGTCACGGTGAATGTGTCGGTCAACTTGTCGCCGACATTGAGCGCCTGGACCGCGTGATTGGAGTTGTCGACCGTGTAGACCCAGACGCCAGCCGCCGTCATGGTGAAAGTGCCGTAGCCGGCGTTGCTTGGTGTCGGCGAGGTGACTGCCGCAAAGGTATCGGGTGGGTTGTCGACGTCGGTGTTGGTGAGTGTGCCGGTAGCGGTCAGCGGCGCGGACAGGATATTCAACTCGTCGCCGCCGCCGGCCTCGACCGTCGAGCCGGCGGTGTCGCCGGAAATGACGGCCGCGTCGTTGGTACCGTTGATGGCGATCGTAAAGGTCTGATCGGCCGAGAGCGTGCCGTCCGATACCGTAACCGTGAAGTTTGCGGCCGCGGGCTCCGTCAGGGCATTGATGGCGTCATTGTCAGGGACGAACGTGAAGTCGCCGTTTGCGCTGTTGACGAAAAGCGTGCCGAAGGGACCCGCCTGCGATACGTCGAATGCCTCCCCCTCCACGACCGTGCTGCCGGCCGTTCCCCCGCTGATGCCGAAGGTCAGCGGGGCGCCGTTGGAGGTACTGGCCGCGAAAGTGCCCGAGGTTGCGGTGAACGTGTCGAACGCAATGGTGTCATTTTCGGTCGGTGCCAGAAAAGCACCGAACGTCGGCGGCGTCGGTGCCGGTGGCGGCAGACGTCCGATAATGGTCTCGGGGACCGACACGAAACTCGCCGGCAGCGGGGTGAGCGCGTTCAGCGTCGGCTGGATACTGTCGTTCTGGATGAAGTTGATCGGCTGCACCGGCAGCGAATTGTCGGACGGGGGTGTACTCGACCCGGTCGACCCCACCCCTTTGGTAGCGGTCGAGAGCACCTCCTGCTGCGCTTCCTGCAACTCCGCCATGCGGGCGGGAGAATTCTGGAGCTGGTTTACGATGACCGAGGAACCCTGCGGTCGCAGGACGATGGTTACGCCGGGATCCTCGACGACGATGTGTCGCGGCACGGCCTCCTTCGTTACGAGTTCGAATGCGCCGTGCTCAAGATCCTTGTAGGTGATGTTGCCGTCGTCCAGGAACGTGACGTTCGGGTCTGCCGCTTTGGCTTCCTTCCCCAGCGAAAAGGTCAGGGCCGTAAGCCACGACAGCAGGCCGGCCTCGCCGCCCAGCCACCGGCTTCGCCGGGCGGTGTCGCGCCCGGTGGCAGTTTCAATGTTTCCGGTGGAGTCGGCGAGCGGGGCCGCAGCGGCCTCGCGTTCGTCCCCGGTCCTGGCGTGGGACCCAACCAGCATGGTACTCATCCCTGGCACTAGCCTCGCGCGCGGTGCGCTGCTTTGCCCGGGCGCCCGAGGTCAAACAATCCCGGCGCTGCCAGCCGAAGGCTGGTCGCCGAAACCCTCCTGAAGGGACCCGAGGATAGCCAATCGCCATGTTCCCGGCTCTAGGCTCAAAAGGTGTAATACTTTTGAGCCAATGGCCGCTGGTGGTTGGCGCTGACATAGTGTCTGATCCTGTCGGCGTTGGAATCCGGTAGCCGGCTACTCGAACACGATCTTCTCAGGAAGGAGGGGATCATGTGGACGCATGCGTTTTCCGTATTGGCGACCGGTTTCGTGCTGACCGCAGCCGGCTTTTTCGCGGGCCCGGCTCAAGCGCAGAGCGATTCCGCCAAGCCCGCCGTGCTGGAAGTCGCAGCAAAACCTATCGGAAAGGTCGTTGTCGCCACGGGTTCGGTCACCCTTGAACGGGCTACTGCGGTGGTCGTGCAGGCCAGCACCTCCGGCCCGGCCGGTCAGGCGAAGGTGGGCGATCTCGTCTATCAGGGTGATGCGGTGGCAACCGGCGCCGACGGCAAGGTCGGCATCAACTTTACCGACGGCACGTCGTTCAACCTGTCGAGCAACGCGCGCATGGTCCTGAACGAGTTCGTGTACGACCCGGCCAGCACGTCCAATTCCACCTTGTTCAACCTGACCAAGGGAACCTTCACCTTCGTCGCCGGCAAGGTCGCCAAGACGGGCGATATGAAGATCGACACCCCCGTTGCCACCATGGGCATTCGAGGCACCACGCCACGCGTCGAAATTTCGGACGATGGTACCGTGAGATTTTCCACGCTCATCGAGGAGGGCAAGAGCAAGCTGACGAAAAAGGCGGCGGCCCCGGCGCAGCAACTCGAACAAAAGCCCGCTCCCAGGTCGAATACGACCATCTGTCGCGGGTGCTAGGCCGTTGCGGGCGTCAGTCCATTCGCTCGTGGCAACTTCGGAAAGACTGGCATGGAAATTGGCGCAATCAGGCGCATGATCTACGGCATAGCGCCGGTTCTCGTCTGGCCGCTGCTCGGGTCATTGGCAGCCGCAGAGACTCCCAAGAGCAGCGACTATCTCAAGAACATCGAACTGTGCAACGGCACCGGTCGCACGTCGTTTGCCGTCCGTATCGCTGGCTGCACGGCGCTGATCGATTCCGGTCAGGGCACGACGACGTCACTGGCCATCGCCTTCAACAACCGCGGCAATGCCCATACCGCCAAGGGGGATTATGACCGCGCCATCCAGGATTTCGACAAATCCATCAAGCTGGATCCAAAGAACGTCAAGCCCCTCAACAATCGCGGCGCGGCCTATTTGCGGAAGGGCGAATACGACCTCGCCGTCCAGTCTTTCGACGAGGCGATCAAGCTCAAGCCAAACTACGGCGGAGCCTTCGCCAACCGCGCCGGCGCCTACCTGAAGAAGAACGAATATGATCGCGCGGCGCGGGACTATGACGAGGCGGTTCGTCTTGAGCCCAACCGGGCCTCCGTATGGGCCGGACGCTGCTGGACCCGGGCCGTTCTCGGTTCGTTGCAGGAGGCGCTGGACGATTGCAGGCGCGCGCTGCAGCAGTCGCCGGATGACGCCGCAGCATATGACTCGCTCGGACTGATCCATCTGAAGATGGGCCAATTCGGCACGGCGATCGGTGATTTCAGCTCGGCGCTGCGCTTCGATTCGAAGCTGGCAAGCGCGCTTTATGGGCGCGGGCTCGCCAAGCTAGGGAAAGGCGACATCGCCGGCAGCAAGGCCGATATGACAGCGGCAAAGACGCTCCGGGCCGAAATCGGCGACGACTTCACGCGTTATGGCGTGAAGGCGAGCAACTGATCCGCCTTCGCTTCGCTTCGGCGCGACGGGTCCGCCATGAGACAGAGAACGGCGGGCGCCGGGCCTTCCAGCGTTAGTCCAGCTTGACGTTGGCCTCGGTCACGACCTTGCGCCAGCGCTCGACTTCCGCCGACACCATCTTGGCGAATGCGTCGCCCGTGACGTTGGGAACGTCGGAGCCGTTGCGCTCCCAGGCTTCCTTGATGGCGGGCGTCTGCATCGCCTTCTGCAATTCGCTGACCATCTGCTGGACGACGGCCGGCGGTGTGTTCTTGGGAGCGAACAGGCCGTACCAGGTCGAGACTTCATAACCGGGCAGACCTGCCTCGGCGGCGGTCGGAAGATCGGGGAAAGCCGGCACGCGCTTCGGCGCGGCGACGGCGAGGGCGCGCAACTGCCCGGCCCTGATCGGGCCGGCCGACGAACCGAGCCCGTCGAACACGACTGGCACGTGGCCCGCGATGAGATCCTGCATCGCAGGACCGGCGCCGCGATAGGGCACATGCTGGATGTTGGTCTTGGTCAGGATCTTGAACAGTTCGCCGGCGAGATGATGGGTGGTGCCGGCGCCGGCCGAGCCGTAGTTCATTTTGCCCGGGTTGGCCTTGGCGTAGGCGATGAACTCGGCCAGCGTCTTGGCGGCAACCTTCTCGGGATTGACCACGATCACCTGCGGCGGCCGGGCGATCAGGGCAACCGCAATGAAATCCTTCTCGAAGTTGTAATCGAGATTGGGATAAAGCGATGGCGCGATGGCGTGATGCGCCGCGCCCATGAAGAAGGTGTAGCCGTCGGGGGCGGCCTTGGCCGCGGCGGATGCGCCGACGGTGCCGCCTGCACCGGCGCGGTTTTCGATCAGCACGCGCTTCCCCAACTGTGTGTCGAGTTGGGCTGCGAGCGGGCGCGCGAAGGCATCCGTGCCGCCGCCGGCGGCGAACGGCACGATGAAGGTGATCGGCTTGTCGGGCCAAGCCGGGGTCTGACTCTGGGCCGGGCCGGTCAGGACGGAAATGCCCGCCACGAGTGTAAACAGGGCGTACAGAACAACGCTTGGCTTCACGGCATTTTCCTCCCGATATTGCAAGCTTGCATTGCAAGGCTTGCGTCCGCGCTTTGGCGGAGCTTTCATCTTTGTTGCTGCATGATTCCGGGCGGGTGGCTCGGAACGGGCAGGGCGATTGTCATGCAGTGTATGCAGGATGCCACGCCTGATCCACCGGAAATCGCCTTCGCAATAAGTCTAGGTGACGGGTACCCATGGTCGAGCGCATCGGCTCGGCCTTGTCATGGAAACGCCTTAGATTGCAGCGTGGACGCGGCCGGCATTTAGCTGCGTCCTCCGGTCGAAGATGCCCTTAGACAGAGGTTGCAAATATGATTATTCTCGCTCTCAGAATGTGGGGGTGGGGTTATGAGATTCGGTGCTGTGGCGGCCGCGGTCCTGGTGGCCGCGGCCTCATTCAATTTGAGCGCACAGGCGCGCGGACCTTACGGTTCGATCAATGTGGGGAACTGGAAGGGCGGGGCCTACACCAACGACCAGTCAGGATCGTTTTCGCACTGCGCCGCAGGCGCCCGGTACAGCAGCGGCATCTTCTTCCTCGTCATGATCGACGTCACTGGCGGCTGGAGCCTCGGCTTCATGCACGAGGACTGGAAGCTGGTGCATGGGCAGGCCTTCCCGCTGACGCTCACCTTCGATGGCCAGCAGCCCTTCAATGTTCACGGCGTCCCGATCGCGGACAAACTGGTTCGCGTCCCGATGCCGACCAATTCAGCGCTCATCGCCCAATTCCGGAAGGCAAGGGCGATGACCGCCTATACACAAGGTCAGCTCTTCCAGTTCAATCTGGATCAAACCGCGCAGCTGCTGCCCGTCCTGGCGAATTGCGTCGCCAGGACGAAGCAATTTGGTGTGGCCAGCGTCGGGGATTTTTCGATTGTTCCCGCGGCCAAGCCGGTTGCCGGAGCCACACAACCGGAGCAGACGCCGGCCAAGCCTGACAAGATGTTCGATCAGACCGGAACCGGCTTTCTGATCAGCACCAACGGGCACCTCGTTACCAACGCGCACGTCGTCCAGGCATGCGTGGGGGATATTCAGGGCAATTTGACCGGCGAGGCGCCCGCCAAGCTTCGCCTGGTGTCGAGCGACGAGACCAACGATCTCGCTCTGCTTCAGGTATCGGGCAGTTTCAAGGACATCGCCAGGATCAAGGACAAGGCGGTCCAGTCCGGCGACAGCGTGGTGGCGATCGGCTTTCCCTTCCACGGACTGCTCACGTCCGATTTCACGGTGACGACCGGGATCGTGAGCTCGCTCAGCGGTATCCGGAACGATACGCGCTTCCTGCAGATCAGCGCGGCCGTCCAGCCCGGCAATAGCGGTGGCCCGTTGCTGGCTTCCAGCGGCGACGTGGTCGGCGTGGTGGCCGCGAAATTGAATACGCTCAAGTTCGCAAGGGCGACCGGCAACATTCCCGAAAACATCAACTTCGCGATCAAGACCGGCGCCTTGCGGGACTTCCTGGACAACAGCGTGGTGCCCTACCAGAGTTCCGACGCCAAGGCCGAGATGAAGACGGCGGACATCGCACGTAGCGCGCGGGCCTTCACCTTCCTGATTTCCTGCAAGGCCAAAGCGAAAGAGACTGCCAGGAATTGAGGATCGCGGCTCTGCCGCTGTGTCCTCGAAACATGCGTACGCGCGGCTGCGAACCGAGCGCGCATGCGGCTGTCTGCGCATGCGTATCCTGAAGTTATTCTAAGTCTAAGTACAAAGGACACGTTGAAGGCCTCTAGTGTTCCGATTTCGACGCGCTTGATCTGTGGACGTTGCGTTAGAGTTCCTCCAGACATAGTCACGAACGACAAAGCGAGGAACAAGGAACACAAATGTCGGGTGACGATTTGCGGCAACGGCTTTCCGATCCGCCGCTTCGAATATTGAACAGGCTTCCCTTTGCCGGAAAGCTGATGATCGTGGCGCAGAACAACGGCGTAACCCATGAGCGCATCGGCAATATCGAAAGGGTGGAGAAACAGGCTGACCGGGTTTTCTGCATTGGCCAGGCGCATAACTGCAGCATCGATCTGGCGTCCATCTCATCGGTTGTCATCGATCGCACGGCGCGAATGAAGGACAGGGTCCTCCCCAAGCTTGAGTTTCAGAACGCCACGGAAGAAACGCTGTTTACGGTGGTGAGCCTGGACAACGGCGACAAGTTTGACACAGGCTTTGCCTCGTTTGCCGGCGTTCCGGTCGTTGTGCCGGAGAAACAATCCACGGAGGCGTCGTCGCTCTCCAGCGATGATCCTGCCTTTCAGCCCTTGCGTGCCGCGATCGAAGCGGGGATTGAAATCGAAATTCAGATGCGGCGGCCGGGATTGGATCAGCGCTGGCGCGGCATGGTTCCCGCCATCAATCCCGCCATGGGGTTCATCAATTTGATCGCTGCAGATTTTCATCTGCATTTGCGCGCCGGGGCCGTTGCGAACTGGCGCAGAGCCGAAATGGATGGCGAAGTTGAGTTGGCCGCGATCGGACAGGACGGCGACCCGCTGGGCCTCGTTCTGGTCGGGCCAGCGCAGGCTTTTGGGATGCCCTGATGTCTTCAGGCCAAGACTCTTTGGACCAGGACTCTCCGGCATTCGAGCATCCATTTGGGGTTTGGATCGATCCATCGAACGGACGTCAGATCGACGAGGTCGACCTGATGCACGAAATGGCCAGGCGCCACGTCGTGCTGCTGGGCGAAACCCATACGATCGCCGAGATCCATCGCTGGCAGCTCCACGTTGCGACCATCATCAGGTTCATCAGGAGGAATGTCGCGGTCGGCTTCGAGATGTTTCCGCGGCGCGTCCAGCCCGTTCTCGACGAGTGGGTTGCAGGCGAGCTCAGCACCCAGCAGTTTCTCGACAAGGTCGACTGGAAAAATGTCTGGGGTTACGATCCGCAGCTCTATTTGCCGCTTTTCCATTTCTGCCGGCAGCAGCGAGTCCCGATGCTGGCGCTCAATTGCAATCGGCCGCTGGTGACGCGCGTCGGCAAGGATGGATGGGATGCCGTGCCCGAAGAGGAGCGCGATGGATTGAGCCCGGCCGCCGAGGCGACCGTTGCCTATCGCGAATACCTGTTCGGCCTCGGGCTCAATCGCTCGCCGACAGCGCCGGTATCGGCGATGGATCCAAAGCTCGATCGATTCATCCGCGCCCAGCAGACCTGGGATCGCGCCTTTGCCTGCAACATTGCGCGGGCGCTGAAACAGCCCGACCCGCCGTTGGTCATCGGCATCATCGGCCGAGGCCATCTCGAGTATGGACACGGCACACCGTATCAACTTCGCGATCTGGGCATAGCGTCCGTAGCTGTGTTGCTTCCCGCGAGGGGCTCGCTGAACGACGCCATCCCCATGAATGGAATTGCGGACGCCATGTTCACGCTCACCGAACCGGACCCTGCGTCCGCACCTTGATTACTGAGCGAAAGGGAGCAAGAGATTAGAAGAAGACTAAGTATAAAGCGTTCCTACAAGTAATGTAGTTCCAATCAGACCCAAAAGTACTCGGAATTGACGCGTTATAATTGACTCGAGTGCTTCGTAATACGAGACCGTCCCTCGGAATTATTGTTCTGTTCTTTGGGGGATGTGATGAAGAAGTTGACCTTGGCCAGCACCGGGGCAGGTTGGCGTACTGCAATCCTCGCGGCTGCTTCGACGATAGCTTTGATGGCGCAGGCGAATGCGCAGTCGGCCGAGGAACAGCGCAAGCGCAATGAAGCGGGGGCCCGGATCGCGGCCAGCTACGGCATCGACCTCGACACCATCACCGCCTATGCCGACCGCAATGCGCGGCAGGCTCTCGATCTTCCGCAGAACGTCACGGT
>LNFM01007522.1_pt1 | contig 21454 bp, 17 predicted proteins | sample 596031 | NCBI WGS metagenome assembly LNFM01 (sample SAMN04254537, study PRJNA301005) | activated carbon metagenome | isolation source: dual media filters at the Ann Arbor, Michigan drinking water treatment plant | place: USA: Ann Arbor
TGTGGGTCCTGTGTCAGTTGGCCCACCAGGCGCCCGTCCCACCAGGTGTCCAGGCGGCGCATCATGCCTTCCGAGGTGATTCAGGTCCCGGAGGGGGGGTGATATCGAGCGAGCACCCGAGCGCGGCCAGGACCTGAAGCGCCTTGCCGATCTGCGCGGTCGGTTTGCCTGCTTCGAGATCGACGATGAAGCGCAGGCCGACGGCTGCTGCACCCGCAAGTTCGTCCTGGCGCAGGCCAGCGGCCTTGCGGGTGGTTCGAACGATGTCGCCGATCTCGGCGGAGGTGAGGTTGCGTCTGATCATGATGTTTACCGAGCGGTAAAATACCATGAATTTCTGAAGGATGTCCAGAATAATTTCCCGAACGGGAAAACGGGCGCGTCGAGACGATATGCGCGCCAGAAATGCCCCGATCGGGAAGATTTCTGTGCAAAACCACCGTTGGCTTGAACCTCAGTCGCCCTTGATGCCGGCGTCGCGGATCAGCCGTGACCAGTTCTTCAGGTCGGCGGCGACCAGATCGCGCAATTGCTCGGGCGTGCTCGACTGCGGCTCCAGCCCGAGTTCGATGAAGCGCGTGCGTACCTCGGGGTTGGCGACGATCTTCACGATCTCCGCGTTCAGCCGGTTGACGACCTCGCGCGATGTCGCGCCGGGCGCGAACACCGCGAACCAGTTGTTCGCGCTGAAGCCGGGCAACCCGGACTCGGCGATCGTCGGCACCTCCGGCAACGCGGCCACGCGCCGATCGGTGGCGATTGCCAGTGCTCGCACCTTGCCGGCCTTGATGTTGCCCAGCGAGGGCGCGACGCTGTCGAACAGCAGCGAGACATGGCCGCCGAGCAGGTCGGCATTGGCCGGCGCGCTGCCCTTGAACGGCACATGCACGAAGCCGACCTTCGCCTGCGCCCGGAACAGCTCCTGCGCCAGATGCGACACCGTCGCGTTGCCATGCGAGGCGAACGACAGCTCGTTGGGGCGCTTGCGCACCAGTGCCAGCAGGTCCTTGACGCTCTTCACCGGCAGGGACGGATGCATCACCAGCACGAGCGGTGAGTTCACGACCAGGGACACTGGCGCGAGATCCTTCTGCAGGTCGAAACCGAGTTTCGGGTTCAGTGCTGCGGCGATCGCGTGGCTGGTGGCCGTACCCATCAGGAGCGTGTAGCCATCGGGCGCCGCCTTCGCCACGAACTCGGCGCCGATGCTGCCGCCGGCGCCGGTACGCGGCTCGATCACCACCGGCTGGCCGAGGTGTTCACCCAGCCGCGGCGCGAGCACCCGCGCCGTCGTGTCGAGTGCGCCACCGGGTGGAAACGGCGTCACCAGTCGCAGCGGCTTGACCGGCCAGGCTTGCGCCCAGGCCGGACCTGCGCTGCCCCCCGCGCCGAATGCGGCGGCTGCAGCGAGCGCCAGGAGCGCGGATGCGCGCCGCGCCGGGAACAGGTTCGCGGGCGCGATGGCGGACAGGACACGGGTCGGAACAGGGCGGGGCAAGGCAGACTCCAGAAAAGGTGAGAACGGGGGACATGGTAGACAAGGTGCCCGGATCGGGCCTCTCGGGATCGAGACGTGCGAGCATTGTGGCCCAAGGCTGAAGATCATGGCGATCATGAACTCGGAAAGGTCGGTCCTCACCCCGATGCCGAAGGTCGACGACAGGTAGGTTCCGTTGAAGGTGCAGGTCGCCACATCCGGATCTGCCGCGTAGTTCCACGTCGTGCTGCCAGTCCCCAGTCCGAGGGTCACCTCGGGTCCGAAGGAGAAGGCGCCGTCCATCGTGTGCGCTGTCGCCGCACGTTCGATGTCACTATTGCACGGGCTCCGGCACAGGCCACGCCGGCGCGGCGCCGGCGGCGCGCCGCGGTCCGTTCGGGCGATGACCGTGCGGGAAGCCGTTGGACTGGCCGTCGAAACATGAGGAGGCTTGATCTTGAAGGACGTCAAGGCCGTCTTCCGCAACCTGGAAACAATGCTGCGGCAGGCCACCTGGTTCGAGGATGGCTGGGAGATATTCAACCGCGGTTCATACATGCAGCTTTACAAGTCCAACTGGCATAACGCCAATCAGGGTGGCGTCCATTTCGAAACCTTCATCGAGGATGCTCAGTTTCGACAGAAGGCGTTCCCCATCTCCGTACACGCTGAGGCGGATTGTCCGTCTCAACAGCGATTCATCGAAGCGCTCATCGAGTCCGAGCGAGGCCGCATCCAGGGCTGGAAAGGCTACAAGCTCGTTGGCAGGGGATACACTGTCTGCGAGCGCATCCTGCCTCTGAGCTTCAAGGCCCTGGAGCAGCGGTTGTTGCAGGAGTTCAATCAGCTCAGGGAGCTTGAAGGTGCAATCGACCAAACCTTGACCCGGTTGGAAGGGAAGACCTGAACCTCCAGGGCATTACGCCGAGAGTGCTGTCCATGAAGCAGAAAAAGAAGAGTCCATGCGTGGATGTCTGTGATTTCTCGGGCCCGAAGGGATGGTGCTTGGGCTGTGGACGTACCCGCGAGGAGTGCCATGACTGGAAGGCGATGAAGCCTTACGCCAGGAGCGTGATCGAGAGCGAACTGAAGGTGAGACTGAGCAGGATCGGTCACCTGCGCGCGGAGTAGTGAGGGCGTACGCGCATGCGCAATTGCCGCGCATCCATCGACTCGATCTGCGCCCGGGATATCAGATCCGGTAGCGCTCGACGCGACCCCAGTCGACGATGGGTGCGAGACCCACTGAATCGTCCAGCCGGACGACACCCTGGCTGATCTCGGGCGATCGCGTGGCGATCTGGTCCGCATACGCCAGGAAGAACGTGGATTCGGCCGGCAGCGATCCGGCGCGGCGGGGAAATGCGGCTGCCACGTTGAGGCTGGCGAATGCGCCCAGTGCGCTTTCTGCGTGCAACCCCACGTTCACTGCGCACCCTGCCGCATCGGCTGCGTGCGCGATATCGAGGGCGATGCTCGCGCCCACGCGTGCCGCCTTCAGGCCGATGAAGCGCGCGCCGCGTTCCAGGAACAGCTCGGCGTCTTCGAGCGAAAGGCAGCGCCCGTCCACCACGAACGGAATGGGCAGGGCGCGCTGGGTCTCTTCGAACCATCTGTTGGGGCGCAGGTCGCACGGGTCCTCGGCATGCGTCGCGCCCTTGTCCGCGAGCAGCGCCACGTAGGCTGCAGTCTGCTCAGGCTTGTAGGCGATATTGGCGTCGACATAGAAGCTGACGTCGGCGCCCACCGCCGTGCGTATCTCGTCGAGTGCTTTCGCATCGATGTCGAAACCCTGCCCACCCTTGATCTTCAGGGTCCTGAAACCGTGACGCTCGATCATCGTGGCCGCTTCCCTGGCCATCTCGAGAGGGAGGGCGCGCGTCACGGTCCACGACACGGGCACTTCGGGCGTGCCCTTCCAGAGCTGCCATAGCGGCATGCGCTTCGCCTGCGCGCGCAGGTCCCAGCACGCGCTGTCGATGAGTCCCTTCGCGAGTCGGTTCTCCGGGAAAGGGGCAAGACGCTGGCGCACGGCTCGCACATCCGAGAGCTCCACGCCCTTCAGCGCCGGCAGCAGCATGTCCTCGAGCACCGCGACGAGCGCCCTGCGCGTCGTACCGGTCCAGGTCGGCTTGATCGCGCCCTCGGCGACGCCTTCCAGGCCGTCATCCGTGAAAAGCCGCAGCAGCATGAACTCGCAGCCATCCTCCACCGAATCCTTCCAGTGGATCGGCCGAGGATAGGGCAGCCTGAGCGCAGTCAGGGACGAGCGTTCGAGTTCCATGTGCGAAGTCCCTGTCTCAGGTTCCTGAAGGTTCCGGACTCATTCAGGCTTGATCCCGGTCTCCTGCGCAACCTTGCGCCAGCGGTTGATCTCGTTGGAGACGAAGCGCTGGAACGCCTCGCCGCTCATCGTCGCCGGTTCCGCGCCCTCGCCGGCGAAGCTCTGTCTGAGCTCGGTGGACTGCAACGCCCTGGCGAGTTCGCTGCCCAGCCGCGCCGTGATCTCGGCCGGCGTCTTCACCGGAACCACCAGGCCCCACCAGAACTCTGCCAGGTAGCCGGGAACGCCAGACTCGGCGATGGTCGGCACCTGCGGCATGAAACTGCTGCGCTTTTCGCTGGCCACGCCCAGCGCCCTCATGCGGCCGGCCTGTACCTGGGTCATCGCCGAGGGCAGGCTGGTCATCACCAGCTGGATGTGGCCGCCCATCAGGTCGGTCAGCGCCGGTGCCGCCCCCTTGTATGGCACGTGGATGATGTTGATGCCGGCCATTCGCCTGAACAGCTCCGTGGCCATGTGGTTGTGGCTGCCGGTGCCGGTGGAGCCGTAGTTGACCAGCCCGGGCTTCGATTTCGCCAGCGCGAGGAACTCGCGCAGGTTCTTCGCCGGCAGCGACGGATGCACCACCATCAGCAGCGGGCCGCGCGCCATCATCCCGACATAGGCGAAGTCGGCGATTGGTTCGTAGGGCAGCCTGGGCCGCAGCGCGGCGTTGGCGACGAAGGACGCCTGGATGTTGAGCATGCTGTAGCCATCGCCGGGCGACCGGGCGACGACCTCGGAGCCGACGATGCCGCCGCCATCTGCTGGCCGAGCCCGGGGCTCATCGCCTGCGCCGTGATGCGCGACAGCACATCGTTGCTGGCCCCGGGCGGGAAGGGCACGACCAGGCGGATCGGCTTGGCCGGCCAGGCTTGGGCCTGGGCCTGTACGGGACCGGTGGTGAAAGCATTGAAAGCGGTGGCAAGGATTGCAGCAAGCAGCGGCGCACTGAGCCCGGAGCGCATGGACACCATCGGTAACCTCCTCGTTGCGGGTGCAGACGCGGGGTCTTGTTGCCCGCTCGACCTGTTTTTACCGGATTTCCATGCCATTGGCGATCTGTCGTTGGATCGGTCGCGATTCCTTGCGCAGAGGGGTCGATGCCACGTCGGCTACAGCAACGGCGACAACAGCCTTGCCACCCCGAACATCAACCGCTCTCCGATCGGGCGCTTCGCCGTCGGCGGCCTGTAGCGCACGGCGCTGCGCAGGTCGCGATCGAAGATCGCGCCGAGCTGCTCGGCGGCAGGCGCGTCGTACACCACCGCGATCACCTCGAAGTTGAGGCGGAAGCTGCGGTTGTCGAGGTTGGCGGTCCCCACGACCGCGACGGTATCGTCGATCACCATCGTCTTCGCGTGCAGCATCGCCGGGCCATACTCGAAGAGCACGACCCCGGCTGCGACCAGTTCGTCGTAATAGCTTCGCCCGGCCGCCGTCACGAGCTTCGAATCGCCCTGCTTCGGCACCAGCATGCGCACGTTGACGCCCCGCAGTGCCGCGGACTTTATCGCCGAGAGTGTCGCTTCGTCGGGCACCAGGTACGGCGTGGTGATCGAAAGCGACTGCCGGCTGCTCGCGATGGCGGCGAACTTGAACTGCTGGATCGCGAACACCGAGTCGTCCGGTCCCGAGGCGATGACCTGCACGCTGGGGCCGGTCGGGTCTCGCTCGCTGGCCGGGAAGTGCGTCGGTTCCACCTTGCACGCCCCGTGGGCGAACGCCCAGTCATCGAGGAAAACGCGCTGCAGCGCGCCCACCGGTGCGCCGACGATGCGCATGTGGGTGTCGCGCCACTCGAGCGCATTGCCCCCTGCGCGCGTGCCGGAGCGCGCCGACATGTCGCTCGACTGCACGTCACTCACGTTCATGCCGCCGGTGAACCCGATCCTGCCGTCGACCACCACGATCTTGCGATGGGTGCGGAAGTTGAGGAGCGTCGGCCGGAACCGTGAAATGCGAAGCGGGTTGAACCACGCGAGCTCGCCACCCGCGCGGGTCAGCGGCGCGAAGTATTCGTCGCTCGTGCCGCCCGAGCCGACGTCATCGAGCAGCAGTCGAACCTTCACGCCGGCCCCGGCGCGCTCGGCGAGTGCGTCGCGCAACCGGTCGCCGGCGCGGCCCGGGTCCCAGATGTAGTACTCCACGTGCACGTGATCGGTGGCGGCGCGGATGGCCGCCTCGATCGCCGCGTAGCAGTCGTCGCCATCGATGTAGAGCGTCACCGGTTCGTCGGCGCGCAGCGGCGCCGGTTGCCCGAGTTCGGTGGCCAGGCGCGCGAGCTGGCGATAGCGCACCCGGATCTCCTCGCCCATTCCGCCCCCGGCCGTCGAGCCCGGTCCCGGCGCGATCTGTCCGATCTGGCGCCGCGCACGCGCGTAGCGCAGCTTCTTGCGGTAGAGCCGGCGCGGGCCGAAGAAGAGGTACACCGCCGCGCCGACGTAGGGCAGCGCAAGCAGCGCGAGCGTCCAGGCCAACGTGGCCGACGACGAGCGCTTGGCGAGGATGAGTCCGAAGATCACGGCGACCGCCCACGCGAGGTAGGCGATCGTGAGGATCGGCTTCCAGTGCGCGGCGAAGAAAGCCCCGGACTCGGCGAACGCGGAGGTCATGCGCCGGAGCTTAGCGGAACCGGTTGCATGCGGCGCTTTCCGCCGGATGAAAGCGTCGCGGGGGCGCCAAGAGGCGTTTGAAAGTACCATTCCCACCTCATGGCGCATGAACATGGTGTGCTGCCGTCCTTCCGGAGGTGCCCAAGTGACAAAGCAAGGTACGAACGCAGCGTTGGCGCAGGTGACGCGATCGCTGGCGATGATGGCCGGGGCGGTGGTGGCGACGCTCGCCGGTGCGCTGCCGGTGTACGCAGCCGAGTGGCCGGCGCGCGCGGTGCGCATGATCCTGCCGTCGGCTGCGGGCAGCTCGGCCGACCTCCTGATGCGCATCCTGTCCGATGAACTTACCAGGCAGCTGGGGCATCAGGTCGTGGTCGACAATCGCCCGGGCGCCGCGGGTCAGATCGCGATGGGTCTGGTGAAGGATGCGAGCCCCGACGGCTACGTCATCGGCTACGGCAACATCGGCACGCTGTCGGTGAATCCGGCGCTGTTCGAGAAGCTGCCCTACGACCCGCTGCGCGACTTCGCGCTGATCGCTCCCGTGCTGCAGGTGTCCAACATCTTGGTGGTCAACGCCAACGCGCCATACAAGACCGTGCTCGACGTGATCGAGGCGGCGCGCCGGCAGCCCGGCAAGCTGTTGTTCTCTTCCACGTCGCCGGGCACCACCAGCCACCTGTCGAGCGAACTGCTGATGTTCCAGACCGGGACCCGGATGGTGCACGTGCCCTACAAGGGCTCGCCGCAATCTATCGCCGATCTCATGGCCGGGCAGGTAGACCTCACGTTCGAGAACATGGGCGTGCTGTTGCCGCATGTACGCTCGGGCAAGCTGCGCGCTCTGGCGGTGACCGGTCCGAAGCGCTCGGCAGCGCTGCCAGGAGTTCCGACGATGGTCGAGGCGGGCGTGCCCGGGTTCGAGATGACCGCCTGGGGCGGCATCATCGCGCCCGTGAAGATGCCTGCGCCGCTGGTGAAACGGATGAACGGCGAGATCAACAAGGCGCTGGCCAGCCCGATGCTGCGCGATCGCTACACCAGTGCCGACAGCGAGACTACCGGCGGCAGCCCGCAGGACTTTCGCGCATTGATCGAGCGCGAACTCAAGCGCTGGGGCGAGATCGTGCGCAAGGCCGGGATCAAGCCGGACTGACGATGCGCTGGCGGGCGCGGCAAAGTCGCTCGGCGGTGGCTGGAATCCTGCGGCGTTCGCCTAGGGCAGCCACACGGTACCGGGGTCCGCAGTAGCGGCGCGCTGAGCCGGACTCAGCCCTGCGGACGCTGTGGATCGTCCGGCAGCAGCGATGCGCAGATCGTCGTGCACACGGCGACCGCCGCCATCACGTAGAGCATGGCGCTGAAGCCTGCGGCCTTCACTGCCGGCCCCAGGATGCCGACCACCGCCGAGCTCACGCCGAAGGCGATGAAGAAGCGCATGCCGGTCACGCGCGAACGCATGCGGTCGTCGACGAAGCGCACCACCATCGTGTCGGTGAACGGGATCGCGCCGAACACGAACACCATCAGCGCGGTCAGCACCACGTAGAACGCCCAGCCGTCGGTGTTGGCCGCGAGGAGGAACAGCGGGATCTGCAGCGCGACGATCGGTGCCATCACCTGGCGCACATGGAAGCGGTCGAGCAGCGTTCCGACCGCGACCTGTGCCAGCGATGCGACCACGTATACCGCCGCGAGCAGCGCGCCGAGCGTGGCGGGCTGCTCGCCCAGCCATTGCAGCCGCTCCCTCAACAGCTCGAGGTTTCCGTTGGTGGTGAAGTTGAACACGATGGTGCCGAAGATCGCGGTGCCGGTCATCAGGGCCACCACGCGGACCAGCACGCCCTTCGGGACTTCGATCGGCTTCTTCGTGGGCCGCTTCGCCGGTGAGCCGGACTCTGCCGGGACGAGCAGCGCGAAGGCGACGCCGCAGGCGATCGCGGCCAGCCCGGGCACGACGAACGCCGAGCGCCATCCCGCGTACTGGATCAGCAAACCGGTGGACACCGCGGCCACCGCGATGCCCAGGTTTCCGGCCAGGCCATTGACGCCGATCGTCAGGCCGGCGTTCCTGGAGTCGCGCACCAGCATCGGGATGCCGATCGGATGGTAGATCGCGGCGAACACGCCGACCAGGGTCAGCGCTCCAGCCAGCTGCCATTCGTTGTCCGCCAGTCCGACCAGCGTTGCCGCCCCGCCGATGCCGAAGAAGAACACCAGCATCATCTGGCGACGGCCCCACAGGTCGCCCAGGCGGCCTGCGGGCAGCGAACACAGTCCGAACATCACGAACGCACCGATCGTGTAGGGCATCAGGTCTTCCCAGCGCGCGAAGCCGAACTCGGCGGCGATGGTCGACACGGCGGTGGCGAAGATCAACAGCATCAGGTGGTCGATGAGGTGGCCTGCGTTGATCAGCAGGCTCAGCGCGCGGCGCGAGCCGGTGTCCGACCCGGCGGGCGTCCCGGACGGGCCTTCGGCTGCGGGGAGGGTGGCGGTGGTCGGCGGGGGCATGGGCGTGGCTCGCGGCAGGCGCATGGCCGTGGAGCCGGGCGCCGGTGAATGAATTCCAGGGCGTCATGATACGACCGCCGGCGCCGGTCCGGGCCACGGCGTTGCGGTACCCTTCGCGGTGTCCCGTATCGAGGAGCGATTGCCGTGAGCCAGGTTTTCAGCGTCGACCAGCTGGTCGACTTCATGAGCCGTACCTATGTCGCCTGTGGCGTGCCGCAGGCCGATGCGCGTTCCACCGCCGAGATGATGATCGAGGCCGACCTGCTCGGTTCCGACGCCCACGGCATCTTCCGCCTGCCGCAGTACGTGAAGCGCATCCGCGCCGGCGGCTTCAACCTGCACCCGCAGATCCGCATCGAACGCGAGACGGTCGCCACCGCGCTGATCGACGGCGACAATGCGATGGGCCACCTGGTGATGCGCTTCGCCGCCGAGACCGCGATCGCCAAGGCGAAGGTCGCCGGCGTCGCCTGGGTCGGGCTGCACCACGGCAACCACGCCGGCGCCGGCGCGGTCTATGCCCGCATGCCGCTGAAGCACGACATGGTCGGCATCTACGGCGCGGTCGGCAGTGCGAACCACCTGCCGCCGTGGGGCGGCATCGAGATGCTGCTGTCGACCAACCCGCTGGCGATCGCGGTGCCCGCGCACGAAGAGCCGCCGGTGGTCCTCGACATGGCGACCACCGTGGCGTCCTACGGCAAGATCAAGGCGCGCGCCCAGCGCGGCGAGATGATGCCCGAGGGCTGGATGATGGGTAACGACGGCAAGCCGCTGCTCGATCCGAAGCGTTCCGCCGAGGGCTTCCTGATGCCGATCGGCGGCCACAAGGGCTACGGCCTGGCGCTGATCATCGGCCTGCTCGGCGGTTCGCTCAACGGCGCCGCGATGGGCCGCAACGTGGTGGACTTCAACGCAGACTCGAAGAGCGTGACCAATACCGGGCAGTGCATCGTCGCGGTCAGCCTGTCGGCCTTCGGCGACCCCGAGACCATCAAGCGCGACGTCGATCGCGTGTCTCGCGAGATGCGATCGGCGCAGAAGATGCCGGGGGTGGATCGCATCCGCGTGCCGGGCGAGGACAGCCATCGCCGGCATGCGCAGCAGTCGAAGGATGGCATCGCGCTGCCGGCGCCGCTGCTCGACATCCTGGGCAAGCTCGCCGACGACCTGTCGATCGGTCGCCTGTCGTGACCCATCGCAACGCACACGCCCCGGCGCCGGCGCGCATCGGCGATCCGCTGTCCGAGATCGACACGCCTGCGCTGATCGTCGACCTCGATGCCTTCGAACGCAACATCGCGCGCATGGCGGCGAAGGTGTCCGCGATGCGCGCGTCCGGGGGCAATGCCTCGCTGCAGTTGCGCCCGCATGCCAAGACGCACAAGTCGCCTGACATCGCGGCCCGGCAGATCGCCGCCGGCGCGATCGGCGTCTGCGTGCAGAAGGTGGCCGAGGCCGAGGCGCTCGTCGACGGGGGCGTGGCCGACGTGCTGGTCAGCAACGAGGTGGTCGGACGATCCAAGCTCGCACGGCTCGCGGCCCTTGCGCGGCGTGCCCGGCTGTCGGTATGCGTCGACCATCCCGACAACGTGCGCGCCCTGTCGGCGGCGATGGTCGAGGCGGGCGCGTCGATCGACGTGCTGGTCGAGATCGATGTCGGCGCCGGGCGCTGCGGCGTGCCGCCGGGCGAGCCGGCGGCCGCGCTGGCGCAGCAGGTGGCTTCATCCCCCGGCCTGCGCTTCGCGGGGCTGCAGGCCTACCACGGGTCGGCGCAGCACCTGCGCTCGGTCGCGGAGCGGCAGCAGGCGATCGCCGGTGCGGTCGGGAAGGCCGCAAGCACGCGCGCGATGATCGAGGCCCTGGGCATCGCGGTGCCGAAGATCACCGGTGCCGGAACCGGAACCTTCGAGCTCGAAGGGGCGAGCGGCGTTTACAGTGAGCTGCAGGCTGGATCCTACATATTCCTCGACGCCGACTACGCCCGGAACCAGGCCGCCAGCGGCAGCACCTTTGCCGAGTTCGAGCACAGCCTGTTCATCCTCGCGACCGTGATGAGCCGGCCGGTGGCCGGGCGGGCTGTCTGCGACGCGGGGCACAAGGCATCCTCGTCCGACTCGGGTTACCCGACGGTGCCGGACATGGAGGGCGCCGCCTATGTCGGGGCCTCGGACGAACACGGCGTGATCAGGCTCGACCAGCCCGGGGTGGCCCTCGCGATCGGCGACAAGATCCGGCTCATCCCGGGGCATTGCGACCCGACCGTCAACCTGCACGACTGGTTCGTCGGCGTGCGCGCTGGCCGGGTCGAGTCACTCTGGCCGGTCAGTGGCCGCGGGCCGGGCTTCTGATCCGCCCGCTGCGCGCGGGCCATCCGGCCGGTCACCGTGACCAGCGTGGCGCGCCGGCGGCTGGGAATGGCCGCACTGCTGCTCGCGTCCAGCCGGCCTTCCGTGGCAGCCGGCAGCGCACGCCTCCTGTTGCCGTTCCTTCCCTCGGGGCCGACCGAAATGGTCGGTACCGTGCCCGCAAGCCGCATCCAGCGTGCGATGCAGGCGGCTTCCGGATCCGCGCTGTCGGACGTGGTGGCCCGGATGGTCGCGCGGATCGTGGAGACCCACCTGGGCGTTCCGCTGCCGGTCGAGCGGATGGCCGCTGGAGGCGGCGAGCGCGCGGTCGAGCGCATGCTCGGCGAGCCGGCCGCTGCACGGACGCTGCTGCTGGCGAGCGAGGCGCTGTGCGTGCATTCGGCGCTCGAGCGCCCCGCGCTGCGCGACCGTCTGGACCGACTGCAGCCGGTCGCCACGTGCATTGCAGTGCCCTACGTCCTCGTGCGTGGCACCGGCGCCGCTGGCTGCGGCGTCGGCAGCGCGGGTCACGCCGGGCGTTCCACCGTGCTGGCGCAGGCGATTGCCGCCCGTCTTCCAGCGGATGCCGACGGGTCGCCGTGCCGCGAGGTCACCTTCAACGGAGGCGCGGCAGCGCTGCAGGCGCTGCTCGGCGGGCAGGTCGGGGCGGCGGTGCTCCCGCGCGCGCTGGCGGGGCCGTGGATCGACGATGGCACGCTGCAGGCGGTGCCGCTGCCGGCGGCTGCGCTTGCCGTGCCGGGCCATGGGTGGTTCGCGGTACTGGCCGGACCTGGCTGGCCGACGCCCGAAGTCGCGGCGCTGGGTTCTGCGCTGCAGGCGGGCGTCGCGGAGCCGTCCCAGCAATCCTGGCTGGAACGGCGCGGCCTGCGTGCCTTGCCTGAGTCCGGACAGCGGCTTGCGGGTCGCATGCGCGAGGAACGTGTCCGGCTGGAGGCAGAAAAAAAGGGCGCGCCGTGAGGCACGCCCTTGGAGGAGGCAACAGAAGAGGAGGGGGGGATCTGTTGCTTGATTAGGATAACGGCAGCAGGTGAGGCGAACTTTAGGGGCAGAGCCCGACATCGCTGGGCAGGGCGCTGGCCGTGCGGCGGCGCAGGCGCGTGCGAGTGTCCAACTCCTTGACTGGACTGAAGAACCGGGCGCGGGCACGGGGCGGGCAGCCGATTTCGGCGCCTGCCTGCCGTCACAGTATGTCTTCGGCAGAACCACTCTTTCAGGCACGATGGCGCACCGCACAAAAAAAGCTTGATTTCGCGCGAAGGTCTGCGTAGAATCCGTTTCGTGCCAGACGTTAACAGCGTCTCGCATAATCCTCCGAAACCTCCTCCTTTGGTGGATTTTCCGCGGAACCGACAGGTTCCGCTTTTTTTTGCCCGGCATTTCCGTGGTCCACGTCGCTGCCCGGCCCCGATTCGCAGGCGAGCACGGTTGCCGTAGTGCACAAGAAGCCGCACGCCCTGAGACTGTTGGCGGACGGTGCTGGACTGAGGCAGGTAACCCGTGCAGCCGGCACTGCAAGCGCCCAGATGGCGCCGGCCGACCGCTTTGTCCATGGACAAAGCGGCAGCACACGGCGTTCGCGAGGCTGCCGTCGATGCGCCGCGTTCAGCGCGCGACACTTGCCGGGACGGTGTGTTCCCAGCGGCCGTCGCCCAGGGCCGTGAGGAGGGAACCGTGCCACCGCCGGAGCGTGCTTCGGTGGCCGATGCTGACGACGGTCGTCCCGGGCAGCGCCTCCGCCAGCAGCCCATAGAGCGCCGCTTCCGCCGTCTCGTCCAGGGCTGATGTGGCTTCGTCGAGGAAGAGCAGTGCCGGCCGGATCAGCAGCGCGCGCGCGAAAGCCACCCGCTGCTGTTCGCCGCCGGACAGTACCTGTGACCAGAGATCCCGCTGCTCCAGCCGCCCGCGAAGATGTGCGAGGCCGCAGCGCTCCAGCACGGTGTCGAACCCGGGATCGTCGGCGACCGGCGCACCGGGATAGCAGATCGCCTCGCGCAGCGTGCCCAGCGGAAGGTAGGGCCGCTGTGGCAGGAACAGCACCCTGCCACGGGGCGGCAGCCGCACCGTTCCTCTGCCGTAGGGCCAGATGCCGGCCAGGGCGCGCAGCAGCGTGCTTTTCCCGGTCCCGGACGCGCCGCTGATCAACACGGCGTCCCCGGCCGGGATCGCGAGGTCCAGTCCCGAGACCAGTGGCCGGCCATCGGGCAGCGACACATCGAGCCGGCGGGTGCCGATCGCCGCAGCGTCCGCCGGGCCGCTCTCTTCGAACACGAAGCGGTCGACAGGGGCGGACTGCAGTTCCGAGGCGAGCATGCGCGCCTCGAACCCGGTCAGTCGGTCGACGGTAGCCTTCCAGGCCGCGATCGCCGGATACGCGTTGATCAGGTACGACAGGGACCCGTGGACCTGGCCGAATGCGGAAGAGATCTGCATCAGGCCGCCGAGCTGGATCTCCTTCGCGAAGTACCGGGGGGCCGCGACCACGAACGGGAAGACGGTCGCGAGCTGGTTGTAGCCGTTGCTGAACCATGTCAGCTTCTTCTGCCGCTTCATCAGGCGCCAGTAGTTGGCGAACACTTCCGCGAAACGTTCGCCCAGGCGGGCGCGTTCGCCCGGCTCGCCCCCGTACAGCGCGACGCTCTCGCTGTTCTCGCGCAGGCGCATCAGCCCGTAGCGGAAATCCGCTTCATGGCGCTGCTGGTCGAAGGACAGCCTGACCAGTGGCCGCCCGATCAGGTTGGCGAGCCAGGTGCCCAGCGCCGCATAGGCGACGGCTGCCCAGACCATGTATCCGGGGATGGTCAGGTCGAGGCCGCCCACGGAAAGGGTGGCCGATCCCGAAAGGGACCAGAGCACGACCACGAACGAGGCCAGCGTGACCACTGCATTCATCAGGCCGAGACCGAGGTCGAGGGTCTGGTCGCACATCAGGCGAACGTCTTCGCTGATGCGCTGGTCGGGGTTGTCCGTGCCTGCACCGGTGCCGGCGGCAGCCCCGGCCGATGCGCCGGAATCCGCCAGCTGCATGCGGTAGTAGGTCTGCCCGGCGAGCCAGCGATCCATGTACCGGCCGGTCAGCCAGCGCCGCCAGCGGACCTGCAGCATCTGGTTCAGGTACAACTGGTAGACGACGATCAGGATGTAGACCGCCGCGAGGAACAGGAAGTACCAGAGCAGCGCGACGAATCCAGGCTGGTCGTAGGCCTGTATCGCGTTGTAGAAGTCGTTGTACCAGGCGTTGACCTGCACCAGCATGAAGACCGATGCGAGGTTCAGCCCAACCACGGCCCCCAGCAGGGCCCATGCCACCAGCCGTTCCTCGGAGCGCCAGTAGGGGCTGGCGAGGCGCCAGAACAGGCGCAGGAATTCGAACAGTCGCAAGGGCTTCAAGGACGGTCTCCGGTGGTGTATCCCACAGTATCATCGCGCACCATGTCTCCCCCCAGGCGATCGCAGGACCCGGCCCTGCCGCGGTGGTGCTGCCCTTGAGCGGCGCGTTGCTTTCGTCGCTCCCGGACCTGCTGGCTGTCCCGGGTTCGCTGCCCGTCAGCCTGCCCGTGCTGGCCGCCTGCGTGGTGGTGATGTCGGTGGCGTCCGTCGTGTTCGGGATGTCCGGCTTCGGTGCCTCGCTGATCACCGTGCCGCTGCTGTCGCAACTGATGCCGCTGCCCTTGCTGCTGTCCATGACCGTCGCCACCGACCTGCTGTCGGCCTGCATCGTGTCGGTCACCACGCGCTGGCGTGCGCGCGTGGACCCCGGCCAGGCAGCAGGTGCGGACGGCAGGGCCCCGGCGCGCGCCCGCGCCGACCGGGCCGAACTGCTGCGCCTGGGCTCGACCGCCGTGCTCGGGGCCGCGCTCGGCGTCACCCTTCTGGTCGGCCTGCCGCGGGAGGCATCGATGTTCGCCCTGGGGGTGTTCCTGCTCGGCTATGGCGCATGGTCGTTGCACGCCCGCCTGCCCGATCGCCCGCTGTCGTCCCGCTGGGCCTGGCCGGCCGGTTTCAGCGGCGGCCTGCTCGGCACGCTGTTCGGGATCGGCGGTCCGCCGTACGTGATCTACCTGTCGAGGCGGATCATCGATCGCGACCGATTGCGCGCGACGATCGCGACGATCGTGCTGATCAGCCTGCTGGTCCGGTTCCTCGTCTTCATGGCTGCCGGGCTGCTGTTCCAGCCCGGCCTGCCGGCAATGCTCGTGGTCCTGCTGCCGGCTTGCGCCCTCGGCGTGCTCGCCGGTGGCCGGCTGGTCGAAAGGCTGTCGCGCGATCGGCTGCTCCGGGTGATCGCGATGCTGCTGACGGTCAGCGGCGCGCTGCTGCTGGCGCGGGTGGCGATGTCCTGATCGCGCGCGTGCACTGCGCGTCGACCTGCATCCGGCTTTGTCAAGAAAGATCATTCTCTGCCGGATGCTGCGCGACGCTGCGCGCTCACTATAATTGCGCCGCGCTGCATCGCCCTTGCCGTGCGCAAGCCGCCGGCATCCATCGCTTCGAAAGCGACCCTGCAAGCGATGCGCGGCGTCAAGTCTTGACAGTGCGGCGTGCTTCAAGCAGGCGATGCATGAACGGCGTGTCGCCGGGCCGATTGCCCGTTCTGGAGGCAACCCGGCAGATCGCAAGCAACGATGCGGGCTGCGGGGCGGATGAGGCCCGGTTATCCACAATCGCTGTGAATAGTTTTCAGTGTTTTCGGCGTCCTACTTTTGTTGTGAACGGATCGAATGGCCAACGCGCGCTACGATGAAGGTTCGATTCGGGTCCTGAAAGGACTCGAGCCGGTGAAGGAACGTCCCGGCATGTACACCCGGACGGGCGACCCGGGGCACATCATCGCCGAGGCGATCGACAACTGCGTCGACGAAGCCCTGGCCGGGCATGCAAGGAAGATCGAGGTCACGCTGTATGCCGACGGGTCCATCGGCGTATCGGACGATGGCCGTGGCATCCCGGTCGGTCCGCACCCCGAAGAGAAGGTGCCGGTGGTCGAGCTCGTGTTCACCCGCCTGCACGCGGGCGGCAAGTTCAACAAGCGCGCCGGCGAGGCGTACTCGTTCGCCGGGGGCCTGCATGGGGTCGGCGTGTCGGTGACCAATGCGCTGTCGCAGCGCCTCGATGTCGAGGTGCGGCGCGAGGGCGCGCTGTGGCAGATCGGCTTCGCCGACGGCGACGTGGTGAAGCAGCTGAAGAAGGCCGGCGATGCCGGGCGCGAGACCGGCACCCGGCTGCGCATCTGGCCGAACCCGAAGTATTTCGACCAGCCGAAGGTCCCGCTCGACGAACTCGAGCGGCTGCTGCGCTCGAAGGCCGCATTCCTGCCCAACGTCGCGGTCACCCTGGCCACCGAGAAGGCCGGCGGCACGTTCGAATCGCGGACCTGGCGCTACAAGGGTGGCATCAACGAATACCTCGAGGAACTGCTCGGCGGCGCCCAGACGCTGACGCCTGTCTTCACCGGCGAGAAGTACGCCGGCAAGCCGGGCGAGAACGACACCTTCGCCGAGGGCGAAGGGGCTGCCTGGGCGATCACCTGGGCCGAGGACGGCTCGGTGGTGCGCGAGTCCTACGTGAACCTGATCCCCACCGCAGCCGGCGGCACGCATGACAGCGGATTGCGCGAGGGGCTGTTCAACGCGGTGAAGAACTTCATCGACCTGCACAACCTGCTGCCCAAGGGCGTCAAGCTGCAGCCCGAGGATGTGTTCGGCCGCGCGTGCTACATCCTGTCGGCGCGCGTCCTGGACCCGCAGTTCCAGGGCCAGACCAAGGAGCGCCTGTCCTCGCGCGACGCGGTCCGGCTGGTCTCGACCATGGTGCGCGACCCGTCCGACCTGTGGCTGAACGAGCATGTCGAGTACGGCCGGGCGATCGCCGAACTGGCGATCCGCCAGGCGCAGCAGCGCATGCGTTCGGCGCAGAGCCGGGTCGAGAAGAAGAAGGGCTCGGGCGTCGCGGTGCTGCCCGGGAAGCTCACCGACTGCGAATCGTCCGACCCGCGGGACAACGAAGTGTTCCTTGTCGAGGGCGATTCGGCCGGCGGATCGGCCAAGCAGGGCCGCGACAAGAACCTGCAGGCGATCCTTCCGTTGCGCGGCAAGGTGCTCAACTCGTGGGAACACGAGCGCGACCGCCTGTTCGCGAACAACGAGATCCACGACATCGCGGTGGCGATCGGCGTCGACCCGCACGACCTCGATGCGCCCGACGCCGTGGTCGAGAACCTGCGCTACGGCAAGATCGCCATCATGGCCGATGCCGACGTCGACGGGTCGCACATCCAGGTGTTGCTGCTGACGCTGTTCCTGCGCCATTTCCCGAAGCTGGTCGAGCGCGGCAACGTCTTCATCGCCAAGCCGCCGCTGTACCGGGTCGACGTGCCAGGGCACGGCAAGCGCCTCGCGCGAAAGATCTATGCACTCGACGATGCCGAACTCGCCGCGATCGAGGACAAGCTGCGCAAGGAGGGCGTGCGCGACGGCGCCTGGCAGGTGCAGCGTTTCAAGGGCCTGGGCGAGATGAGCGCCGAGCAGCTCTGGGAGACCACGATGAACCCGGCGACGCGACGGCTGCTGCCGGTGTCGATGACCCGGGCCGAACTGGCCGAGACACACAAGGTTTTCACAATGCTGATGGGCAAGGGAGAGGCGGCCTCGCGCCGCGCCTGGATGGAGCGTCATGGCAACGAGGTCGAAGCCGATGTCTGACCGGATGACCGACGCCGTGGCCTGGGGTGGTGCGCGATGAGCGGCAACGGGGACCAGCCGGACCTGTTCGGCAGCACGCGCGATGTCGCGGTCGCGGTGGAGCCGGCCGCGCCGGTGGACACGGGGGCGGAAACGGGCGCCGGCGGCGCCCCGCCGCGCGCGCCGGGCGCGCTGCCGTCGATACCCGACGGCGATTCGCTGCCGTTGTCGCTGTTCGCCGAACACGCCTACCTGTCCTACGCGATGTCCGTCGTGAAGGGCCGTGCGCTGCCCGATGTCTGTGACGGCCAGAAGCCGGTCCAGCGCCGCATCCTGTTCGCGATGCGCGAACTGGGGCTGACCTCGACGTCGAAGCCGGTGAAGTCGGCGCGCATCGTGGGCGAGGTGCTGGGCAAGCTGCATCCGCATGGCGACCAGTCGGCCTACGACGCGATGGTGCGGCTCGCGCAGGATTTCACGATGCGCTATCCGCTGGTCGACGGGCACGGCAACTTCGGTTCGCGCGACGGCGACGGCGCGGCTGCGATGCGCTACACCGAGGCGAGGCTGGCGCCGATCGCGGAACTGCTGCTGTCCGAGATCGACCAGGGGACGGTCGACTTCGTGCCGAACTACGATGGCGCGTTCCGCGAGCCGACCCTGCTGCCGGCACGCCTGCCGATGCTGCTGCTCAACGGCGCGTCGGGCATCGCGGTCGGCATGGCCACTGAGGTGCCGTCGCACAACCTGCGCGAGGTGGCGTCGGCCGCGGTCGCCCTGATCCGCAACCCGAAGCTCGACGTCGATGCGCTGCGGGCCATGGTCCCCGGTCCGGATTTCCCCGGCGGGGCGCAGATCATCTCGCCCGACGAGGACCTGCGCGCGGCCTACGACACCGGGCGCGGTTCGCTGAAGGTTCGCGCGCGCTGGGTGTTCGAGGAGATGGCGCGCGGCCAGTGGCAGGCGGTGATCACCGAACTGCCGCCTGGCGTGTCGGTGCAGAAGGTACTCGGCGAGATCGAGGAACTCACCAACCCGAAGGTGCGCACCGGCAAGAAGGCCCTCAGCCAGGAGCAGGCCCAGCTCAAGCAGCTCACGCTGTCGGTGCTCGAGAAGGCACGCGACGAGTCGAGCAAGGACGCGCCGGTACGGCTGGTGCTCGAGCCGCGCAGTTCCCGGCTCGACCGGGACGAGTTCATCAACACGCTGCTGGTGCACACCAGCATGGAGTCCAGCGTGTCGGTGAACCTGGTCACGATCGGCCGCGATGGCCGGCCCATGCAGAAGTCGCTGCGCGGCGTGCTCGCCGAATGGATCGAGTTCCGGTTCGATACCGTGCGCCGGCGCTGCGAGCACCGGCTGGCCCAGGTCGACGAACGCATCCATGTCCTCGAAGGCCGGATGCTGGTCCTGCTCAACGTGGACGAGGTGATCCGGGTCATCCGCAACGCCGACGAGCCGAAGCCCGAGCTGATGTCCGCGTTCAAGCTGTCCGAGCGCCAGGCCGAGGACATCCTCGAGATGCGCCTGCGCCAGCTGGCGAAGCTCGAGGCGTTCAAGGTCGAGCAGGACCTCGAGGCGAAGCGCGGCGAACGGGCCGAGCTGGTCGAGCTGCTCGAGAATCCCGCCTCGATGAAGAAGCTGGTGATCAAGGAGATCGAAGGCGACGCGAAGCAGCATGGCGATGCGCGCCGCACGCTGATCAAGGCGTCCGAACGCGCGAGCGTCGAGGTGGCGGTGGTGGACGAGCCGGTGACCGTGATCTTCTCGTCCAAGGGCTGGGTGCGGGCACGAACCGGGCATGGCCACGACTGGACCCAGTTCACCTTCAAGGAAGGCGACGCGCTGCAGTACGCGCGCGAGGTGCGCACGGTAGACCAGGCGGTTTTCCTCGACACCCGCGGCCGGGCGTACACCGTGCCCGTGGCGCAGCTCCCGGGTGCGCGCGGCGACGGCGTGCCCGCGCCCTCGCTGCTGGATGTCCAGGAAGGCGCCCGGGTCACGCAGATGATCGCGGGCCGTCCCGAGGACTGCGTGATGCTCGGCGGCAGCGGCGGTTACGCGTTCTGGTGCACGCTCGGCGACATGCTGTCGCGGATAAAGGCCGGAAAGCAGTTCATGGGGCTTGCGCCGGACGAAGAGCCGGTGAAGCCGGTGCTGTTCCAGCCGGCGTCCGCGCCCTCGGTGGCCGCCGTGTCCGGCTTCGGGCGGCTGCTGGTGTTCCCGATGGAAGAGTTCAAGCAGTTGTCCGGCGGCGGGCGCGGGGTGATCGCGATCGGTCTGGACGACGGCGAGAAGCTGGTCGCGATCGGCCCCTGCAACGGCAAGTCGTTGCGGCTGGGCGGCGCCGGAAAGGCGGGCAAGGCCGGCGAAATCGAGATCCGGGGTGCCGACCTCGAGGCCTACGCCGGTCGCAGGGCGCGCAAGGGCCTGTTGCTGCCGAAGAAATTCCGGGCGGACGAGATACTTCCCGGTCCGGGCTGATGTTTTCCCTGTTTAGGATTTGACAAGCGCGCCGGTCAGCGCCAAAATCCGCGATTCGCATTTTGGAGGGGTTCCCGAGCGGTCAAAGGGATCAGACTGTAAATCTGACGGCTCTGCCTTCGAAGGTTCGAATCCTTCCCCCTCCACCACGCCTTTTTCGCGTCTGATCGACGTCGTGTGACGTTACCTGGACGTTATCTTCAAAGAATCAAGTACCTGACTCACCGATGTACCCCAGTTCCTGCATCGCGGCCGCGCCTTCGGATCTCCCGGAGCCGGCGATCGAACCCGCCCCTCGATCGAGCGATGCCGTCTTCACCCAGGCCGGCCCCGACGGGCCGGAATTCGCGTCCTCAGTCCGGACGTGGAGGCCTTGAGCGCCGGCGCACCAGCGGCAGGCGGTCAGCGGGAGCCTTCGAGCGGGAGGGTTCTGCAGGCAGTCAACCGGGTCGGCAACGATCCAGACGCGGGTGTAGCTCAATGGTAGAGCCATAGCCTTCCAAGCTAAAGACGAGGGTTCGATTCCCTTCACCCGCTCCAGAATCGCACGCAGCACCTGATCACCGAACACGCAGCACCGCCACGCAGTACCCCGTTTTCGCCCATGTAGCTCAGTGGCAGAGCACTCCCTTGGTAAGGGAGAGGTCGCCCGTTCAATCCGGGCCATGGGCACCATCAGCACGCCGGCAGTCCGGGGAATCCCGGGCCTGCCGGAGCAGCAGGCCGGCAGCCCCGAGGTTTGCCCGGTGGCCGGCACGAATCGCGCAGTCCCGAATTTCAAACCCACCCGTACTCGCAGCAGGAGCATCCAGTCATGGCCAAAGGAAAATTCGAACGCACGAAGCCGCACGTGAACGTCGGTACGATCGGTCACGTGGACCACGGCAAGACGACGCTGACCGCGGCGATCACGACGATCCTGTCGCGCAAGTTCGGGGGCGAGGCGAAGAGCTACGCGCAGATCGACTCGGCGCCGGAAGAGAAGGCACGGGGCA
>LNFM01005633.1_pt1 | contig 21451 bp, 25 predicted proteins | sample 596031 | NCBI WGS metagenome assembly LNFM01 (sample SAMN04254537, study PRJNA301005) | activated carbon metagenome | isolation source: dual media filters at the Ann Arbor, Michigan drinking water treatment plant | place: USA: Ann Arbor
CTACGCCATCGGCGCCTGCATCTACGCCTGCATGCAGGGCTACCCGCCCAACGACGCGCCGCAGCGCATCGAGAAGGACCGCCTGGCGCTCAGCTTGAGCCGGCTGCGCAACATCTATTCCGACAACCTGATCGAGGTCACGGAATGGTGCATGTCGCTGGACCCGCTGTCGCGCCCGCAGAGCGTGTTTGCGCTGCAGAAGGAACTGGCGCGCGAGACCGAACGCCGCTATACCAAGCTGAGCTTCGGTGAACGCCTCAAGCTGCAGCTCGAGACCTTGAAGACTGGCGCAAAGACATGAGCCCCCACGCGAACGGCGTTCGCTGCCCCCGGGGCCCGGAACGAGCCACTGCGTGGCCCTTGGGGCTGACTGCGCCCTTGGGGCGGGCCGGCGGCCGCGCGGCTGAGATCCAGCCATGAAGTTCTCGGTCTACCAGGTCAGCCGCAAGGGCGGTCGCGACAAGAACGAAGACCGCATGGGCTATTGCTACACGCGGGATTCCGGTCTGTTTGCGCTGGCCGACGGCATGGGCGGTCACCCCGAGGGCGAGGTCGCCTCGCAGCTGGCGCTGCAGACGCTGGCGGCCTTGTTCCAGCGGTCCGCCAAGCCGCGCCTGGAAGAGCCGCTGCGCTTCTTGCAAGAGGCCATCATGAATGGCCACCACCAGTTGCTGCGTTACGCCACCGAGCGCGGGCTGATCGACACGCCGCGCACCACGGTCGTGGCCTGCCTGCTGCAGGGCAACGCCGCCTACTGGGCGCATTGCGGTGATTCGCGTCTGTACCTGGTGCGCGGCGACAAGCTGGTGGCGCGCACGCGCGACCATTCCTACTCCGAGCTGCAGGAGACGCTGTCGCAGGTGGTGCCGCTGAACGACCGCGTCAACCGCAACGTGCTCTTCACCTGCCTGGGCAGCCCGGGCAAGCCGGTGGTCGACACCGCCGGCCCGCTGCTCATGCATGCCGGCGACCGCGTCATGCTGTGCTCCGACGGCCTGTGGGGCAGTGTCAGCGACGCCATCATCACCGAGGTGCTGGCCACCTATCCCATCGCCGACGCCGTGCCCGAGCTGGTCGAGCGCGCGCTGCGCGCCGCTGGCGACAAGAGCGACAACGTCACCGTGCTCACGGTCGAATGGGAAGGCACGGAAGAAGTCGACAGCACGGGCGGCATCTCTACCATCTCGCTGGGTGACGAGGTGTTTGCCTCCACCATCCAGGCCAGCCTGGCCGCCGACGCCGCCGCCGATGATCTGGACGAAGCCGAGATCGAGCGCTCGATCCGCGAGATCAACGAGGCGATCAAGCGTTCCTCCAGCAAGCGACGGTAACGGACCACCCCCGAAGCGCCTTCGGCGCCTCCCCCTCGAGGGGGGCGAGGCGGACGAGAATCCGTCCCTGCGGACGGATTCTCGCCTGCGAGCGCCGGGGGCGTCCTCGACCCCGGCGCCGCCAGCGGCCCGGCAGAGCCGGTTCCGCGGCGGCCGCTCGATAGGTCGCGTATTCCCGTCATCTCCATCAGAAAGTAGGCAGCATGAGTTTCGAACGTTCCGCCGGCCGCGCGCCGGCCGCGTTGCGCCCCGTGAGCATCCAGCGCGGCTATACGCGCCACGCCGAGGGTTCGGTGCTGGTCAGCTTCGGCGACACCCAGGTGCTGTGCAACGCCTCGGTCGAAGAGAAGGTGCCGCCCTTCAAGCGCGGCGGCGGCGAAGGCTGGGTCACGGCCGAGTACGGCATGCTGCCGCGCAGCACGCACACCCGCAGCGACCGCGAAGCCGCCAAGGGCAAGCAGAGCGGGCGCACGCAGGAGATCCAGCGCCTCATCGGCCGCAGCCTGCGCAGCGTGTTCGATCTGAAGGCGCTGGGTGAGCGCACCATCCAGCTCGACTGTGACGTGCTGCAGGCCGACGGCGGTACGCGCACCGCGGCCATCACCGGTGCCTTTGTCGCGGCGCACGACGCCGTCAGCTGGCTGCTGGCGCAGGGCCGTATCAAGGCCAGCCCGGTGCGCGACTTCGTCGCCGCGGTCTCGGTGGGCGTGGTGCAGGGCACGCCGCTGCTGGACCTGGAATACACCGAAGACTCGGCCTGCGACACCGACATGAACGTGGTCATGACCGGCAGTGGAGGCTTCGTCGAGGTGCAGGGCACGGCCGAGGGCGCACCTTTCAGCCGCGCCGAGATGGACCAGCTGCTGGCCCTGGCCGACCAGGGCATACGCGATCTGCTGGCAGCGCAGCGCCGCGCGCTGGGGTTGGCCTGATGCAGCTGGTACTGGCCTCCAACAACCTGAAGAAGCTGAGCGAGCTGCGCGCGCTGCTGGACGCGCTGCCGCTGCAAGTGGTGGCACAGCGCGAACTGGGCATCAATGAGGCCGATGAACCGCACCAGACCTTCATCGAGAACGCGCTGGCCAAGGCGCGGCACGCCGCGGCCGCCGCCGGCAGCCCGGCCATCGCCGATGACTCGGGCCTGTGCGTGGACGCGCTGGGCGGCGCGCCGGGCGTGATCTCGGCGCACTACGCGCCGCTGCCGCCCCAGAGCGGCGAGCGCGAGGCCCAGCGCCGCGCGCAGGATGCCGCCAACAACGCGCGCCTGCTGCAGCAACTGCAGGGCGTGAGCGACCGGCGCGCGCACTTCGTCAGCACCCTGGTGGCCGTGCGCCGGCCCGACGATCCGCAGCCGCTGGTGGCCACCGCGCGCTGGTCCGGCGAGATCCTGAAGCAGCCGCGCGGCGCGCTGGGCTTCGGCTACGACCCGCTGATGTTCATCCCGGCGCTGGGCCGCAGCGTGGCCGAGCTGGACGCAGCCACCAAGAACGCCCACAGCCACCGCGCCCTGGCCATGGCGCAGATGCTGCCGCTGCTGCGCGAGGTGTGGAGAGTTTGAACGCGGACCCCAGCCTGCACTTCCTGCGGCCCGGCACCCTGCAGCTGGGCGCGCCGCCACCGCTGGCGCTGTACGTGCACCTGCCCTGGTGCCTGAAGAAGTGCCCCTACTGCGACTTCAATTCGCACGCGGCGCCGGATGCCTTGCCCGAGGCGCAGTACCTGGACGCACTGCGCGCCGACCTGGAGGCCGCGCTGCCGCTGGTCTGGGGCCGGCGCGTGGGCAGCGTCTTCATCGGCGGCGGCACGCCCAGCCTGTTCTCGCCGGCGGGCATAGACCGGCTGCTGGCCGACATCCGCGCCCGTTTGCCATTGGAGCCGGGCGCCGAGATCACGCTCGAGGCCAACCCCGGCACCTTCGAGCGCGATCGCTTCCGCGCCTTCCGCGCCGCCGGCGTGACGCGCCTGTCGGTGGGCGTGCAGAGCTTCGACGACGCTGCGCTGCGCCGCATCGGCCGCGTGCACGACGCCGCCCAGGCGCGCGCCGCGGTGGCCGAGGCTGCCGCTGCCTTCGACACCTTCAACATCGACCTGATGTACGCGCTGCCGGGGCAGACGCTGGACGGACTGGCGGCCGACCTCGATGCGGCGCTGGCCTTCGCGCCGCCGCACCTGTCGATCTACCACCTCACGCTCGAGCCCAACACGGCCTTCGCCGCGGCGCCCCCCGCGCTGCCCGACGAAGACCTGGCCAGCGACATGCTGGACCTGATCGTCGCGCGCACCGCGGCCACCGGCCTGCAACGCTACGAGGTCTCGGCCTTCGCACGGCCCGGCCACCGCTGCCGCCACAACCTCAACTACTGGGCCTTTGGCGACTACCTGGGCCTGGGCGCGGGCGCGCACGGCAAGCTGAGCTTTCCGCACCGCGTGTTGCGCCAGGTGCGCTGGCGCGAGCCGGCGGCCTACATGCGGCAGGCGCTGGCCGGCCAGGCCGTGAGCAACCAGCACGAGGTGGCGCGGCGCGACCTGCCTTTCGAGTTCATGCTGGGCGGCTTGCGCCTGCGCGAGGGCTTCGATCTGGAAGACTTCCGCCAGCGCACCGGCCTGCCGCTGTCGGTGCTGATGACCACGCTTGAATCTGCCCGCCGGCGCGGCCTGATCGAGCCGCTGAGCGATGCCGACCCTGGCCGCGTGCGGCCCACGGCGCACGGCTTCGATTTCCTGTCGGACCTGCAGGCGCTGTTCCTGCCGCCCGACCGGCCGGGGGACGATCAGGCGCCTTGAAGCGCGGCCGATGCGGCGCTTTCGCCGCGGGACGGGTAGCTTGGCGGCGGGTGCGCGCGCTACACGCGCGACATCGAGCTGCCGGCGTTGGTGCGCAGCCATTCCAGCAAGCGCGGCGCGATCTGCGTCAGCGGCAGCACCTCGTGCGCTGCGCCGTGGGCGATGGCTTCGCGCGGCATGCCGAAGACCACGCAGCTGGCCTCGTCCTGCGCCACATTCCAGCTGCCGGCGTCGCGCATCGTGCGCATGGCCTTGGCGCCGTCGGCGCCCATGCCGGTGAGCATCACGGCCAGGGCATTGCGCCCGACCACGCGCGCAGCCGATTCGAACAGCACTTCGACGCTGGGCTTGTGGCGGTTGACCGGGTCGCCGTCGGCCACGCGGGCAACGTAGTTGGCGCCCGAGCGCTCCACCGAGAGGTGGAAGCCGCCGGGAGCGATGTAGCCATGGCCGGGCAGCACGCGTTCGCCGTTCACCGCTTCGGCCACGCGGATGCGGCACAGGCCGTTCAGGCGCGCCGCGTAGCTCTTGGTGAATCCGGCGGGCATGTGCTGCGTGATCATCACCGCCGGGCTGTCGGCGGGCAGGCCCATCAGCACTTCGCGCGTGGCCTCGGTACCGCCGGTGGACGCGCCGATGAAGATGATCTTTTCGGTCGACAGGCGGCCCAGCCCGGCCATGGCCGCGGGCTTGGCCGACGTGACACCGGGTGCGGCGGTGGTGGCGGGGGCGCTCAGGCGGCTCACGTGGGCGCGCGCGGCGGTGCGCACCTTCTCGGTGATGTCCAGGCCCAGCTGGCGCAGGCCGTCGGCCACGCCGATCTTGGGCTTGGCCACGAAATCCACCGCGCCCAGCTCCAGCGCCTTGAGCGTGGCCTCGGCGCCGCGCTCGGTGAGCGTGGACACCATCACCACCGGCATCGGCCGCAGCCGCATCAGGCGCGCCAGGAAGTCCAGCCCGTCCATGCGCGGCATCTCGATGTCCAGCGTGATGACGTCGGGGTTGAGGTTGCGGATCATCTCGCGCGCGATCAACGGGTCGCTGGCTCCGCCCACGCAGCACATGTCGCTCTGGCGGTCGATGATCTCGCCGAGCAGGCCGCGCACCAGGGCCGAATCGTCGACGACGAGTACGCGTATCTTGGGGGTCATGGCGCGGTCTCCAAGGGGCTGGATCGGCGAGGTCTGTTCAGAACAGGTCGATGGAACCGCCGGCACTGGCGGTCGGGGCGAAGCGCTGGGCGGCGGCGCGTTCCTGCGCCGCCAGGGCCTCGGTGTTGGCCGAGGCCAGGCGCTTGACCATGGCCTTGCCGCTTTGCGGCAGGAAGCAGACCTTGCGCGGGTAGATGTCGAGCACGTCCTTGCTCACCACGTTGATGCGTTCGGTGCGCAGGTACTCGAGCACGAAGGCGGTGTTGCGTTCGCCCACGTTGATGGTGTTCATGCCGCTGATCACGGCGCCGCCGCCGAAGACCTTGGCTTCCATGGTGGAGCGCGTGGCGCCGCGCTTGACCAATTCGCCGATCAACTGATCCATGGCGAAGCTGCCGTAGCGGCCGCTGTCGCCGCCGGTGCCGCCGTCGGGCAGCAGGAAATGGTTCATGCCGCCGATGCGCTTGTCGCGGTCCCACAGGCAGGCGGCGATGCACGAGCCCAGCGTGGTCATGATCAGGATGTCCTCGTCGAAGACGAAGAACTCGCCCGGCAGCACCTTCACCGCCTCGTTGCGGAAATGCGCCTCGTAGAAGAAGAAGCTGGCCTCGCCGGGGCGTCGCGGCTGGGCCTTCAGGCGCTCCAGGCGGCTGGGCGCGGCGCGCGCAGGCGCAGACGGGGAGGCAGGGGACGGCAGGGCCATTGTCGGGTTATCGGCGGCAGCGGGGTGGCCTTGAGGTGTCAGGCCCGCTCGTAGATGGTCTTGCCGCGCAACCTGAACAGATCGCGCGATTCGGTGAAGTTCTCCGAGTGCCCCACGTACAGCAGCCCGCCGGGCCGCATCTGCGCGTGGATGTGCTCGAGCACCTTGCGCTGGGTCGGGTTGTCGAAGTAGATCATCACGTTGCGGCAGAACACGAAATCGAAGGGCTCGCCCAGCGCCGACCAGCTGGTGCTCATCAGGTTGAAGGGCTTGAACTCGATCATCTTGGCGAGTTCGGGCTTGATGCGGATGTGGCCGGCGTTGGCGCCCGTGCCGCGCATGAAATGCCGGCGCAGGCGTTCGGGCGACAGGCCGCGCGCATCGGCCGAATACACGCCGCGCTGCGCGGTGAGCAGCACCTTGGTGTCGATGTCGCTGCACACCAGCTTGAGCGGGGCGCTGGCGCCCAGGGTCTCGACCACGGTCATGGCCAGCGAATACGGCTCTTCGCCCGTGGACGCGGCGTTGCACCAGATGCGCAGCGGCCGCCCGGTGCGCGCGCGCAGGTCGTCCACCAGTGCGTGGAAATGGTGCTCTTCGCGGAAGAAGCTGGTCAGGTTGGTGGTCAGCGCGTTGACGAACTCCTGCCACTCGGCTTCGGCGGCGGCGCCGCTGGCGCGCTCGAGCCAGGCCAGGTAGTCGGCAAAGCTGCGGTAGCCGGTCTCGCGCAGGCGGCGCGACAGGCGGCTGTACACCATGGCCTGCTTGCCGGCGTGCAGGCTGATGCCGGCGCGCTGGTAGATGAGCTGGCGGATGCGCTCGAAGTCCGCCCGGGTGAGCGCGAACTCGGTGTCGCCGGGCGGGGCCAGCGGTGGTGCGGTCTCGATCATGGGTGGTTGGGGCGGAGCACTGGGCAGGCGGCACCGGCGGTCACGGTCGCGCGGCATCGGGTCGGAGTGTCGCCCCGCTCGCTGCAGCTAGGGGCCAGAGATGGGCGATTGCAGTGGCTCTATTCCGCTGCCGGCCGGGTAGGGGGGCGCTGCTAGACTGCCTGCAACTCCACTCCCGGCGCCGCCGTGGCCCGAGAGGTCCATTGAATCTGCCCGTGCCCCCCCAGCCCGCCAGCGAGCAGCCCGCACTGCAGTACGAGCGTGCGCTGCAGTTGCTGGGTCATTCCGGCAGGCCGCTGCCCACCGCCGAGCCGGGCAGCGATGCCTGGCTGCAGGGCCTGATCGACGCGTTGGTCGACCTGTCCAGCCGCGATGCGCTCACCGGCCTGGCCAACCGCCGCGCCTTCGAGCTGGCGCTGGCACGTGAGGTCGACCGCGTGGCGCGCAGTGGCGAAAGTGCGCTGCTGCTGGCGCTGGACATCGACCATTTCAAACGCGTGAACGACACCCGTGGCCATGCCGCCGGCGACCAGGTCATCAAGGCCGTTGCGAGCGTGCTGCAAGACGCGGTGCGGCCCATGGACCTGGTGGCGCGCGTGGGCGGCGAAGAATTCGCCATCATCCTGCCCAACTGCGGCAGCGGCTTCGGCGCGGCCGTGGCCGAGCGCGTGCGCCGGCGCGTGGCGCAGATGCAGGTGGCCATTGCGCAACAGCAGAGCGTGGCGGTGTCGGTCAGCATCGGCGGCGCCTTCGCGCCGCAATGGGTGCGATCCACGCCTTCACTGTGGCTCGAGCGTGCCGATCAACAGCTTTACCTGGCCAAGGCCCAGGGCCGCAACCTCGTGCGCATGGAGCCCACGCCGGTGTCGGTGGTCAGCGTCGAGGAAAAGCGGCTGCTGTTCGAGACCTCCCAGTTCCAGGACCACGAATGACCGCGCCGACCCCTCTGTCAGGCCCCATCCCCGCGTCGCCCCGCATCATGGCCGTCACCAGCGGCAAGGGCGGTGTCGGCAAGACCTTCCTGTCGGCCAACCTGGCCGCGGCGCTGGCCCGTGGCGGCCGCCGCGTGCTGGTGCTCGACGCCGACCTCGGCCTGGCCAACCTGGACGTGGTGCTCAACCTGGTGGCCAAGGTCACGCTGCACGACGTCTTCACCGGCAAGCACACGCTGGCCGAGGCCATCATGCCCGCGCCCGGCGGCTTCTCGGTGCTGCTGGCAGGCTCGGGCATGGTCGAGTACTCGCGCATGACGCCCGAAGTGCGCGACCAGTTGCTGGGCGTGGTGCAGCAGGTGGCGCCCAAGTTCGACCACGTGCTGCTGGACACCGGCGCCGGCATCTCCGACGTGGTGCTCTACACCGTGTCGCTGGCCGGCGAGGTGCTGCTGGTGGCCACGCCCGAGCCCACCTCGCTGACCGACGCCTACGCCACCATCAAGGTGCTGGCCACCACGCAGGGGCGGCGCCGCATCCACCTGGTGGTCAACCAGGTGCGTCGGCCCGGCGAAGGCCGCGCCGTGCGCCAGCAACTGCAGCTGGTGGTGGACCGCTACGTCAACAACACGCTCGAGGCGCCGGTGCGGCTCGAGCTGCTGGGCGAGATCCCCAGCGACAACGCCGTGCGTGACGCCGTGCAGCGGCGCCAGTTGCTGCTCGAGACCCAACCCGGAGCCCCCGCCGCGGTGGCGCTGTCGGCCATCGTCGGGCGCATGCCGACATGAACGAGGCCGCCGCAGCCGGCGCGCCCGAGTCCACGCCCTTCGAACGCCTGGGCGGCGAGGGCGCGGTGCGCGCGCTCGTCGACCACTTCTACGACCTGATGGACCTGGAGCCGGCCTACGCCGAACTGCGCGCGCTGCACCCGGGTGAACTGAGCGGCTCGCGCGACAAGCTGCACTGGTTTCTGTGCGGCTGGCTGGGCGGGCCCAACCACTACGTCGAGCGCTTCGGCCACCCCATGCTGCGCGCGCGGCACCTGCCGTACCGCATCGGCGTCACCGAGCGCGACCAGTGGATGGCCTGCATGGGCCAGGCGCTGCGCGAGCAGGGCATCGACGAATCGCTGGCACAGGCGCTGTCACGAGCCCTGTATGGCACGGCCGACTGGATGCGCAACACCTGATGCAGCTCTCACCGCTTGCATGCACTGCCCGCGTGCTGTCCGCCGCTCGGGCCGCCCTGGCGGCCCTGGCGCTGACGCTGGGCACGGCCTGCGTGGTGGTGCCGCAGACGCGCGAAACCTACGACGCCGAGTGCCGCACGATGAGGAAGCAGATGACGCTGGAGACGGCCGTGGTCGGCGGTTTCCAGCGCTGCTCGGGCGAAGGCTGCGTGGCGCTGCTGGCCGCCGCCGGCGCCGTGACCGCGGCCACGGCGGTGGTCTCGGGCAGCATCGCCCTGGTGGGCAACGTGGTCTACTGGTTCGAACGCCAGGGCCAGTGCAAGCCGCCGGCCGCGGCGCCGTCACCCGCGCAGTAGCACCACCAGCGCCCCGGCGCCGCCCTGCGGCGCGCTGCCCTGGCTGAAGGCCAGCACCTCGCCATGCTGGCCCAGCCAGCGCTGCACCTTGGCCTTGAGCACCGGTTGGCGCCCGGGCGAGCCGTGGCCCTTGCCGTGCACCACGCGCAGGCAGCGCCAGCCGCGGCGCGCCGCTTCGCGCAGAAAGCCGGCCAGCCGATCGCGCGCTTCGTCGCGGCGCAGGCCGTGCAGGTCGAGCTCGCCCTGGATGGCCCAGTGCCCGCGCCGCAGCCGCGTCACCACGTCGGGACCCACGCCCTCGCGCCGGAAGCTCAGGCCGTCATCGGTGAGCAGCAGCGATTCGATGTCCACTTCGTCGGACAGCGCCTCGGCCAGGGCCGCGGCCTCGTCCAGTTGGCGCTGGCGCGGCAGCGGCAGCGGCGGTGCCGGCGCGTGCAGCGCGCGGCCGTGGTGCGGCAGCGGCGTCACCGGGCCCACGGCATCGGCAAACAGGCGTCTGGCGCGCTCGGCGCTGGCCTGGGCGGCGCGCTGGCGCGCGGCCTGCTCGGCAGCGTGGCGCTCGCGGTCGCGCAGCGCCGCCCGCAGCGCGCCCAGCTCGGACAGGCTGCGCGCCTTCACCGCGCCCCCCGGGCGCTGTGCGGGGTGAGGGGCCGCGGCGCCGAATGCCGGGCCGGGCCGCGTGGGCGGCTGTCCATCGAAGCACTCTACCCCAGCGCCCGGCGTCAGCGCGGCGGCGCCGGGATGGCCTTGCACCTGACGCCCGCCGCTACACCAGCCCGCGTTCGGCCATCGACACCACCTGGCCCTGGCCGACGATCACGTGGTCGAGCACGCGCACGTCCACCAGCTGCAGCGCGCTCTTCAGCGTCTGCGTCAGGAACTCGTCGGCGCGCGAGGGCTCGGCCACGCCCGAGGGGTGGTTGTGCGCCAGCACCACGGCCCCGGCGTTCAGCGCCAGCGCGCGCTTGACCACCTCGCGCGGGTAGACGCTGGTCTGGGTGAGCGTGCCGTGGAACATCTCTTCCAGCTGCAGCAGTCGGTGCTGGCCGTCGAGAAACAGCACGGCAAAGATTTCCTGCGTGCGGTTGCCCAGCTGCAGCCCCAGGAACTGCTTGACCCGCTCGGGTGCATCGAACACCGGCGCGGCCCGCAGCGGCTGGGCCAGCGCGCGCCGCGCCATCTCCATCACTGCCAGCAGCTCGGCGCGCTTGGCCGGGCCCAGGCCCTTGATCGCGGCCAAGGTCGTGGGCGCCGCCTGCAGCAGGCCGGCAAAGCCGCCGCAGTGGCGCAGCACGTCGTCGGCCAGCGCGAACACGCCGTGGCCGCGGTAGCCGGTGCGCAGCAGCAGCGCCAGCAGCTCGGTGTCGGCCAGCGCCGCGGCGCCGCGTGCCAGCAGCTTTTCACGCGGGCGTTGCTCGACAGGCAGGTCTTTCATGCGGGGGTGCTCGGCCAGGGGGTGAATGGGGGCGCCGGTAGAATCGTCGCCACCCCGTTCGCCGTCCATCCCACGCCCAAGGCCCGCCACCGTGACCCTCGTCCAGCCCGGATCGTTTCTCACGCTGCACTTCCGCCTGTCGGGCCCGGACGGCGTGGACATGATCAACACCTTCGGCGAGAAGCCGGCCACGCTGTCGCTGGGCACCGGGCAGCTGGCGCCGGCCATCGAAAGCCACCTGATCGGCCTGCCCGAAGGCGCGCACCAGAGCTTCGATCTGCCGCCTGGCAGCGCCTTCGGCGAGCACAACCCGGCACTGCTGCAGCGCGTGAAGCTTTCGCTGCTGCACGAATGGGGCGATCCCGAGGCCGAGTACCAGGTGGGCGACGTGGTGCAGTTCCCCACGCCCGAGGGCGAACCCGGCGCCGCCGGCACCGTGCGTGAGCGCGGGCCCGACTGGCTGCTGTTCGACTTCAACCACCCGCTGGCGGGCAAACCGGTGCGCTTCGAGGTGCGCGTGCTGGGGGTGCTGTGAGCACGGCTGCCGGCGCCGCCAAGCCGCCGCTGGTCGCTGTCAGCGACGTGCTGCTGGCCGAACCCCGCGGCTTCTGCGCCGGTGTCGACCGCGCCATCGAGATCGTCGAGCGCGCGCTGGCGCTGCACGGCGCCCCCATCTACGTGCGCCACGAGATCGTGCACAACACCTTCGTCGTGGCCGGTCTGCGTGCCAAGGGCGCGGTCTTCATCGAGGACCTGGCCGAGGTGCCCGCGGGCGCGACGCTGGTCTTCAGCGCCCATGGCGTGAGCCAGGCGGTGCGTGCCGAGGCCGCACAGCGCGGCTTCCAGGTCTTCGACGCCACCTGCCCGCTGGTGACCAAGGTGCACGTCGAGGTCGCCAAGCTGGCGCGCGAGGGCTACGAGTTCATCATGATCGGCCACAAGGGCCACCCCGAGGTCGAAGGCACCATGGGCCAGCTCACCACCGGCATCTATCTGGTCGAGGACGTGGCCGACGTGGCCCAGGTGCGGCCGCGCGGCGACAAGCTGGCGGTGGTGACCCAGACCACGCTGTCGGTGGACGACGCCGCGGCCATCCTGGCCGAGGTCAAGCGCCTGTTTCCGCAGGTGCGCGAGCCCAAGCAGCAGGACATCTGCTACGCCACGCAGAACCGCCAGGACGCGGTCAAGGTGATGGCGCCGCAGGTCGACGTGGTCATCGTCGTCGGCAGCCCCACCAGCAGCAACAGCAACCGCCTGCGCGAGCTGGCGCAGCGCCTGGGCACGCCGGCCTACATGGTCGAGGGCGCGCAGGACCTGCAGCCCGAATGGTTCCAGGGCCGCGGCCGCGTCGGCCTGACCGCCGGCGCATCGGCCCCCGACGTGCTGGTGCAACAGGTGATCGCGCGCCTGCGCGAACTCGGCGCCACCGCCGTGCGCAAGATGGATGGCGTGGTCGAGAACGTGCACTTCCCGCTGCCGCGCGGGCTGGGCAACCGCAGCATGGGCGCCGTCACCTCGTCCCGATCCTGAAGCCGCCGTTCTTACCGCACTCACCGGAAGACGGCGCCCCGCAAGGCGCCGTCTGCGCTTGAACCGAACCCGCATCGAAGGATTCCCACCATGCTCGACATCAACCTGCTGCGCCGCGACCTGGACGGCGTCGTGGCGCAACTGCAGCGGCGCAAGAACCCGCAGCCCTATCTGGACGTGGCGCGCTTCAGCGCGCTGGAAGCCGAGCGCAAGCAAATCCAGACCGCCACCGAACAGCTGCAGGCGCGCCGCAACGCGCTGAGCAAGCAGATCGGCGCGCTCAAGGGCAAGGGCGGCGACGCCAGCGCGCCCATGGCCGAGGTGAACGGCATCGCCGACGAACTGAAGGCCGGCAGCGAACGGCTGGAACTGATCCAGGCCGAGCTGCAGGGCCTGCTGATGAGCCTGCCCAACCTGCCCCAGGCCGAGGTGCCCGACGGCGTGGACGAAACCGGCAACGTGGAGGTGCGGCGCTGGGGCACGCCGGCCGCGCTGGACTTCAAGCCGCGCGACCACGTCGAGCTGGGCCAGCCCCTGGGCATGGACTTCGAGACCGGCGCCCGGCTCAGCGGCGCACGCTTCACCCTGTTGCGCGGTACGGCGGCGCGGCTGCACCGGGCGCTGGCGCAGTTCATGCTGGACACGCAGACGCTGGAGCACGGCTACACCGAGTGCTGGACGCCCTACATCGTCAACCGCGAGATCCTCGAGGGCACGGGGCAGCTGCCCAAGTTCGAGCAGGACCTGTACCAAGTCCAATCCGGTGAGCTTGCTGAGACCGCCGGCAGTGGTGCCAGCATGTCTGCGCAGTTCCTGATACCGACATCTGAGGTCTCACTGACCAACACCGTGCGCGAGCAGATCCTCGAAGCCGCAGCGCTGCCGATCAGGCTGACCGCCCATTCGCCCTGCTTCCGCAGCGAGGCCGGCAGCGCCGGCCGCGACACGCGCGGCTTCATCCGCCAGCACCAGTTCGACAAGGTCGAGATGGTGCAGATCACCCGGCCCGAGCTGAGCGACGCCGCATTGGAACAGATGGTCGGCCACGCCGAGGCCATCCTGCAAAGGCTCGAACTGCCCTACCGCGTGATCACGCTGTGCACCGGCGACATGGGCTTCGGCGCGAACAAGACCTATGACCTGGAAGTCTGGCTGCCGGCGCAGGACACCTACCGCGAGATCAGCTCGTGCAGCAACTGCGGTGCCTTCCAGGCGCGGCGCATGCAGGCGCGCTACCGCAACGAACAAGGCAAGCCCGAATTCGTGCACACCCTCAACGGCTCGGGCCTGGCCGTGGGCCGCGCGCTGGTGGCCGTGCTCGAGAACCACCAGCAGGCCGACGGCTCGATTCGCGTGCCGCTGGCACTGCGCGCCTACCTGGGCGGCGCCGAATTGCTGCGCCCTTGATGGGCTAGAATCTGCGGCTTCGCCAAACGCGGCACCACCCGCGGCGACGCACCAGGAAAGGTGGCAGAGTGGTCGAATGCACCGGATTCGAAATCCGGCGTACAGCTTACGCTGTACCGAGGGTTCGAATCCCTCCCTTTCCGCCAACAACGAATCCCGGGTAGCGCCCGGGATTTCCGTTTCTGGTGCACTTTGCCGGCGGCCAACCGCGTGTCGGCCAAGTCCGACATTCGCCCCAGAAGGCCGCGCTTTTCCCCGCTGTTTCAGCGCTGTCGGCGTAAGTCGGCCCCTAGAATTCAAGGCTGAGGCCAGGCTTTGAGTCCCCATGTTTCCCTCCAGCGCACCGCCTTTCAGGTGCCGCCGGGGGGGTCGCGGATCATCCCGCAAGTCCCATCCGTCGGTGCCCGTGAGCACCGGCGCCAAGCACCCAGGGCGAGCACCATGACGCAGCTTCAAGACCAGGAACTGAGCGTGCTGCTGCGGCTGCCTGCGATGGCCAGCATTGCCGAGGCCGACGTGCGCAGCACTTTCGCCGTCAGCCGGCGGCGCCAGCTGGGGGCGGGCGCTCAGGTCACGTTCGACAGCGACGGTGCCGGCCCGGGTCTGGTGCTCACCGGCCGCCTGGAGCCGCGTGTGCCCGATGCCCCGGCGCTGGGCCCGGGCGATTGGCTGCTGCCGTCGGCCAATGCCGCGCACAAGGCGGTGGGGCCGGCGGTGCTGCTGTTTCCCGGCCTGGATTCGATACGCCGCTGGGCGCGCCAGTCGCACGCGCTGGCCGTGGCGCTGGTCGATGCCCAGATCGGCGTGGCCGCGGCCAGCCAGAACCAGACCCGCGAGGCGCTGGCCGAGCCGCGCCTGATCGAACAGATCGGCCGCCAGATGTCGCGCTGCCGCCGCGATGGCCGGCCGCTGGTGGTGGCGCGCATCCAGGCTGATGGCGCCAGCACCGACGCCGCCACGGGCGGCCAGGTGCTGGGGCGGGTGGAAGCAGCGATTGCGCGCACCGTGCGCCCCAACGACGGCTTCGGGCGCTTCGGCGTCGACGGCTTCCTGCTGTCGCTGGCCGGCGCCGGCCAGGCCGAGGCGGCAGCGGTGGTGTTGCGGCTGCACACGGCCGCCGCAGGTTCGGGTGCAGAAGGGCCGCTGACCATCTCCACCGGACTGGCCGGGATACGCGCCGACGATTCGGTGGATGCGGCCATCGACCGCGCCGAGGGCGCCCTGCGGCGCGCGCGCGCCATGGGCCGCGGCTGCTTCAGCTTCTAGCGGCGCTGGATGCGGCCCCGCGCCGCGCGAAACATCCGGTTGCGCAAGCACACCCTTGTCCATCGTGAGGCCCGGGACGGGCGCCTATGATGTTTTCATGAAGGCGTTCGAGGACCGAACATGAAGACACTGCACCGGGCGGCCGCGGCCGCCGCCACCCTGTTGGCCCTGGCACTGCCACTGCATGCCGCCGCGCAGGAGCAGGACGCCGGCGTCGGCAACCAGGTGACCGGCGTCGCGGCCAAGGTGGGCACTGCCATCGAGCGTGGTGCCCGCGCCGCGGCCCACGGCATCGAGCGCGGGGCCAAGGCCACCGAACGCGGCGTGCGCATCGGCCTGGAGGCCGCGGCCCGCGGCATCGAGCGCGGCGCGCAGGCCACGGCACGTGCCGCCGCCGCCGTGGCCGGCAAGGTCGAGCCGAGTACTGGGGCCAAGCCTGAATCCAGCACCTGAAGGTGCGTCGGGCGCAGCGCTGCGCTGGCGCGCTGCTGCGGCGCTGCTGCCCTGCCTGCTGGCGGCCTGCGCCAGCGCACCCATCACACAGGCCGAGGTCGACGCCCGGCGCCGCGCCGAATTCGATCGCAGCCTGGACCAATGGCATGGCGCGCAGGTGCGCGAACTCACCGCCAAGCTCGGCCCGCCCACTTCGCGCAGCCGGCCGTCCGCCGGCACGGCCATCTACGAGTACGTGCGCACGGCGCAGGTGCGCGGCCCGGTCGGGCCGGTGGCTTTCAAGTGCGTGGTGCGCTACAGCGTGGACGAGCGCAGCGGACGCGTCGTCGGCCATCGCATCGAGGGCTGCTGAGCCACCGTCGGGCCTACACTGGCGGCCTTGCCCCGCCATTGCAGGAGACCCCCCGATGCGTGACAGACCGGCCTGCGGCCCGTCCCTGCGGCCCCGACTCGGGGCCCTGCTGGCCCTGCTGTGGGTGGCCGGCCTTGCGGGCTGCGGTGCTGAAGTCGCTGGCAGCGCCGCCACCGTGGGCGCGCTGCAGGCCGAGCAGGGCCACCAAGCCCTGGAGCAGCAAGCCAAGGTGCTGGGGGCGATGCAGCAGGCCCAGGAGGCCGAAGCCCGGCGCATCGCCGACGCGGCCAGTGCTGCCGAATGAAGTGCCTTGCGCTGAAGCTGGCCTTGGCCCTGGCCTTGCAGGGCCTGGCCCCGCTGGCCATGGCGGCCCCGCCCAAGGCCGAAGTGCCGCCGCTGCAGGGTCGGGTGACGCAGGTGCGCGACGGTGGCACGCTGGAGGTTACGCCACCCGGGCAGCCACCGCTGCTGGTGGCGCTGCGCAACATCGAGGCGCCCCCGCTGTGCCAGCCCGGCGGCGCCGAGGCGCGCCAGGCCCTGGCCGATCTGGCCTTGAACAAGCCCGCCCTGGTGACGCCGGGCCGCGCCGGCGCCCGCGGTCGCGTCCTGGCCGCGGTGCGCGTGGACGAGGTCGACCTGAGCCGGCGCATGGTGGAAGAAGGCTTTGCCTGGAGCACGCGCAGCAAGTGGGACCGCGGGCCGCTGGTGAAAGAGGAACGCATGGCCAAGACCCTGCGCCGCGGCCTGCACGGCCAGGGCGGGATGCTCTCGCCCACCGAGTTCCGGCGCCGCCACGGCGGCTGTTCCGAGCGACCCTAGCCCGCCCGGGCGGCGCGGGCGGCTAGGGCAGCCGCACCCAGCGCAGTTCCAGCGTGTCGTTGGGCCACTGCACCAGTTCGACCTTGCGCGCCATGGCCCAGGTCAGCGTGCGCCGGTACAGCGGCACCAGCGGCAGGTCTTCGGCCACCAGGCGCAGCACGGTGGTCACCAGGGCGCGGCGGCGCATCGGGTCGGGTTCGGTGCGGATGGCGTCGATCAGGCTGTCGAGCTTGGGGTTGCTGTAGCGCCCGGCGTTGAAGGTGCCCAGGCCACTGCGGTCATACGTGCGGAACAGGGCGTTGAGCGAGTTCCAGGCGTCGGGCGTGGCGGTCCAGCCGAACTCCATCAGGCTGCCCGTGCCCTGGCTCAGCTTGGGGAAGAACTGCCCGGTGGGGCTGCTGCGCAGCGTGGTGCGTATGCCCACCTGGGTGAGCATGGCGGCCACCGCCTGGCAGACGTTCTCGCGCCAGGCGACGTTCACGCAGTCCAGCGTCACGGCAAAGCCGCTGGGGTAGCCGGCCTCGCCCAGCAGCTGGCGCGAACGTGCCGGGTCGTAGGGCAGGCGCTGGTCGAGCTCGGCCAACGCGCCCTCGACCAACGGGCTGAGAAAGGCGCCGGTGGGCCGGGCCTGGCCGCGCAGCACCTTGTCGATGATCAGCTGCACGTTGATGGCGTGGTACACGGCGCGGCGCACGCGCAGGTCCTTGAAGGGGTTGCGGCCCTTGACGTCGCTGTCCAGCAGTTCGGGGCGCACCTGGTCGAAGGCCAGGTACTGCTGGCCGATGTCGGCGGTCTGCCGCAGCACGATGCGCGGGTCGGCCTTCAGGCGCGCGATGTCCTGGTAGGGCGGATCCAGCACCAGGTCGACCTCGCCGCTGGCCAGCGCCGCCAGCCGCGTGGCGTCGGATCGGATGGTGACGAAGCTCACCTGGCCCACGTTGCCGTGGCGCGCTTCCGGCCAGCCCCACCAGCCGGCGTGCCGGCGCAGCAGCGTGCGCACGTCGGGTTCGTAGCGCTCCAGGCGCAGCGGGCCGGTGCCGTTGGCATTGCGCACCGCATGGGTCTCCTGCTTGGCGTTGAAGTCCTGCGGCCGCTGCACGCCGTGCTTGTGGCTCCAGGCCTTGCTCATCATCGAGACGAACTGCAGCTTTTCGGGCAGTACCGCGTCGGGCGCCTCGAGCTGGATCTCGATGGTCAGCGGGTCGACTTTGCGCACACCGCTCACGCCCTTGAGCTGGAAGGCGCGCTGCGAGCCCGGCGCCTGCGCACGCTCGAGCGAGAACACGGCGTCGTCGGCGCTGAAAGGCGTGCCATCGTGGAACTGCACGCCCGGGCGCAGGTGGAAGCGCCAGAGCGCGGGTGACACCGCCTGCCAGCGCAGGGCCAGCGCCGGCTCCAGGCGGAACTGCGCGTCGCGCCCCACCAGCGATTCGTAGACCTGGTGCACCACGCGCGAGTGGTACAGCAGGGCCAGCGCGTGCGGGTCCATGGTCTGCGGGTCAAAGGCCGAGGCGATGCGCAGCGGCGCCGTGGCGGCAGGCTGCGCCAGCGCCAGCAGGCTGGCACAGGCCATCACGGCGCCCGCGAGCATGCGGCGGGCCAGCAGGGCGAGCGGCGGGTTCATCGTCCAGGGGTCGACATGGCGTCGCAGCATTGTCGGCATCCAGGCCCCATCCGGGCTGACAAGCGCACCCAGATGAACCCTTGGGCAGCGATCAGCGTGGCGTCTGTGCGGCGCGTGCGGCGGTCAGGAAGTCGTGCAGCATCGGTGCATCGTCCAGCGTCTGCGGGCCGCCCGGACGGTGGAACTCGGGGTGCCACTGCACGCCGGCCACATAGCCGGGGCCGGTGTGGCGCACCGCCTCGATGGTGCCGTCGTCGGGGCAGCGCGCCTCGACCACGAGGCCGGGCGCCAGATCCTTGATGCACTGGTGGTGGATGCTGTTGGTGCTGGCCTCGAGCAGGCCCGGGTAGAGTGCGGCCAGCCGCGTGCCCGGCTCGATGTGCACGCGGTGGAAGTGCTGCTCGTAGTGGCCCACGCGGCGGTGCTCCAGCGCCGCGGGCCGTTGCGTGGCGATGTCCTGCAGCAGCGTGCCGCCAAAGCACACGTTGATCACCTGCAGGCCGCGGCAGATGCCGAACACCGGCTTGCCGGCGGCGACGAAGGCGCGCACCAGCGCCATCTCGTAGCGGTCGCGCACCCGGTCGCCCTGCCAGTCGGGGTGCAGGGCCTGTTCGCCGTAGCTTTCCGGCGCGACGTCGTTGCCGCCCTGCAGCACCAGGCCGTCCAGCGCGCGCGCGTACTGGGGCAGGTCCAGGTCGGTGCGGGTGACGACGCTCTGGCTGTCCACCGCCGGCACCATCATCGGCAGCGCGCCGCCCGCCAGCAGCCAGTGCGCCACCGACTGCTCCAGGTAGTGCAGGGTCTTGGTCCAGACGCCCTGCAGTTCGACGCCGGCCGAGCCCGGTGTGTAGATGCGCGCCGAAACGCCGATCAGCAGGGGGTTGGCGGTGTTGCCTGGCATGGTTTGCGATGATGCCCCGCGGCCTGCCGCCCTGTAGGCGGCACTGGCAATCGGGGTGCTCAGCCGCCCTTGTCGCCGCCTTGCAGCAGGGCTTCGGCGCGCGCCGCGTCCTCGGGCGAGAGCGCCGGCGCCGCGGGGCTGGCGTGCGCGCGCCCCAGCTTGCGCCAGAGCATCACGCCGCCGATCAGCGCCAGCAGCGCTGGCCCCAGCCACAGCAGCAGCGTGCTGGCCTTGAAGGGCGGGCGGTAGCGGACGAAATCGCCGTAGCGGTCGGTCATGTAGGCCACCACATCAGCCTCGGAGCGTCCGGCACGCAGTTGCTCGCGCACCTGGTTCTTCAGGTCCACGGCCAGATCGGCGTGCGAATCGGCCAGGGACTGGTTCTGGCACACCAGGCAGCGCAGTTCGGCCGACACCGCGATGACGCGGGCCTCGAGCGCGCTGTCGGTGGCGATGTCCACCGCAGGCGCGGCACTGGCGCCGGCCAGTCCGCAGGCCAGGGCCAGCGCGGCCAGGGTGCGCCGCCAGGGCAGGTTGCTGTACTTCATGGCTGCAGGCTCTTGATCAGGGGCAGCATCGTGCTCGTCCACACGTCCTGGGTGAGGGGGCCCACGTGTTTGTAGCGGATGGTGCCGGAGGTGTCGATGACGAAGGTTTCGGGCACGCCGTACACACCGTAGTCGATGCCGACGCGGCCATCGCGGTCGCTGGCGGTCCACACATAGGGATCGCCCAGCCGACGCAGCCACTCCTGCGCGTTGCGCGGGTCGTCCTTGTAGTTGAGGCCGGCCACGACGATGCGGTCGTCGCGCGCCAGCGCCACCAGCAGCGGGTGCTCGTCGCGGCAGGGCGCGCACCAGGAAGCCCAGACGTTGAGCAGCCACACCCGCCCCAGCATCGACGAAGGCGAGACCGTGAGCGTGGCATCGTCCACCCGCGGCAGCGCGAAGGCAGGCGCTGGCTTGCCGATGAAGGGCGAGGGCACCTCGCGCGGGTTCAGGCCCAGACCCACACCCAGCACCGCGGCCAGCATGACAAAGCCGGCCAGCGGAACCAGGCGTCCCAACTTCGGCCCGAACTTCACGCCGTTTGCTGGGGCCAGGCGCCCGCGGGCAGGGCGTCATCGCGCTTCACGGCCACGCGGTAGCGGCGGTCGCACACCGCCAGCAGGCCGCCCAGCGCCATGAACACCGCGCCACCCCAGATCCACACGATGAAGGGCTTGTGGTGCACGCGCAGCGTCCAGCTGCGTTCGCCCAGCGGCTCGCCCAGCGCGACGTAGAGGTCGCCGGTGAGCCTGCTGTGGATGGCAGCCTCGGTCATGGGCATCTGCTGCACCTTGTACACGCGCTTCTCGGGCGACATGACGAAGGGCGCGGCCGCCAGATCGTCGACGCTGCGCACCTCGACGCTGCCGCGCACCGCGCTGTAATTGGGGCCGCGGGTCTCTTGCACGCCCTGGAAGGTGAAGCGCCAGCCGGCCAGATCGACGTGGTCGCCGAAGTTCAGGCGCACGTCGCGCTCGGTCTCGTAGCCGCGCACCATGGTCACGCCGACGATGAACACGCCGATGCCCAGGTGAGCCACCACCATGCCCCAGAAGCTGAGGGACGAGCGCGCCAGCTGCCCGCTGCCGCCGCGCAGACGCAGCAGCAGCAGCGCGGCGGTGCTGGCAAAGACCCAGGCGGCCAACAGCATGCCCAGGGCCACGCCCAGCGTGAAGCGCCCGGCCATCCAGGGTAGCGCGGCCGCTGCAGCGGTGCTGACCAACGCCGGCCACTTCAGGCGCAGCGCCATCTCGCCCACCGACACCGCCTTCCAGCGCGCCAGTGGGCCGGCACCCATGAGCAGGATCACCGGGGCCATCAGCGGCACGAACACGGCTTCGAAGTAGGGCGCGCCCACCGAGATCTTGCCCAGGCCCAGCGCGTCCAGCAGCAGCGGGTACAGCGTGCCCAGCATCACCGCCGCGGTGGCCGCCACCAGCAGCAGGTTGTTGCCCAGCAGCAGCGATTCGCGCGACAGGCGGTCGAAGCGGCCGCTGAAGCCGACGCTGCCCGCGCGCCAGGCGAACAGCGTCAGCGACCCGCCCACGACGATGGCCAGGAAGATCAGGATGAAGCTGCCGCGCGCCGGGTCGGTGGCGAAGGCGTGGACCGAGGTGAGCACGCCCGAGCGCACGAGGAAGGTGCCCATGAGGCTGAGGCTGAAGGCCGAGATGGCCAGCAGCACGGTCCAGGCCTTGAAGGCGCCGCGCTTCTCGGCCACGGCCAGCGAATGCATCAGCGCGGTGCCGGCCAGCCAGGGCATGAAGGACGCGTTTTCCAC
>LNFM01005634.1_pt1 | contig 21446 bp, 10 predicted proteins | sample 596031 | NCBI WGS metagenome assembly LNFM01 (sample SAMN04254537, study PRJNA301005) | activated carbon metagenome | isolation source: dual media filters at the Ann Arbor, Michigan drinking water treatment plant | place: USA: Ann Arbor
GCCAACGGCATCCGCTTCACTCAGTTTTATAACACCGCCCGCTGCTGCCCCACCCGCGCCTCCCTGCTGACGGGCCTCTATCCCCATCAGGCCGGCATCGGCCATATGATGAACGACTACGGCCTGCCCGGCTACCGTGGCGACCTGAACAAGAGTTCCGTCACCATCGCCGAGGTTCTCAAGTCCGCCGGCTACCAGACGGCGATGACTGGCAAGTGGCATGTGACGCCACGGTCCCGCGCCGACAAAGGGAACTGGCCGCTGCAGCGTGGCTTCGACCGCTTCTTCGGCACTATCGACGGCGCGGGCAGCTTCTACGACCCCGCCACGTTGACGCGCCAGAACGAGACCATTGCGCCCGAGTCGAAGGATTTTTACTATACGGACGCCATCGGCGAAAACGCCGCGGCGTATATCGAAGAGTTCAGCGCGAAGCCGAGCCCCTTCTTCCTCTACATGCCCTTCACCGCGCCGCATTGGCCGTTGCATTGCCCGGAAGACACGGTGGCGAAGTACAAAGACACATACAAGGACGGCTGGGACGCACTGCGCGAAAAGCGGTTCGCCAAGCAGAAGAAGCTCGGCCTTGTGAAGACCAACTGGGAATTGACCCCGCGGGACAAGTCCGTTCCGGCGTGGGAAGACGCCCCGAATAAAGAGTGGGAAGCGCGTCGGATGGCCGTCTACGCGGGCATGATCGACCGGCTGGACCGGGCGATCGCGCGGGTGGTCCGCACGCTCGAACGGAAGAAGCTGCTCGAGAACACGCTGATCCTGTTTTTCGCCGACAACGGCGGGTGCGCCGAAGGCATGTCTGCACCGCCCCCGAACCAGGACCCGAATTCGTCGATCAAGCCGACGAAGACCCGTGAAGGTTTACCCGTCCGCTACGGCAATACGCCGGACATTCTGCCGGGGCCGACGGACACCTACACAAGCTACGCGACGCCGTGGGCGAACACCTCGAATACGCCGTTCCGCATGTATAAGCACTGGGTGCACGAAGGCGGCATTTCGAGCCCGCTGGTGGCTCATTGGCCGGCGGTGATCAAGCGCCGCAATGCCATGTCGAGCGAACCCGGCCACCTGATCGACATCATGGCGACTTGCGTGGACGTGGCGAAGGCGAAGTATCCGGCGACCTGGAAGGGCGAACGGATTCAACCCATGGAGGGCAAGAGCCTGGACCCGGTCTTCCGGACGGGACGCCGGACGCCGCATGAAGCCATCTACTGGGAGCACGAAGGCAACCAAGCGATTCGCATGGGCCAATGGAAACTGGTGAAGGTCCACAAAGGCGAATGGGAGCTTTACGATATCGATGCTGACCGGACGGAGCTAAACAACTTGGCGACCGCGCAGCCGGAGCGCGTCAAGGCGATGTCCGCCAAATGGGAGGCCTGGGCCAAGCGAGCCAACGTCGCTCCGTGGCAGAGCTGGGCCCAGGCGAAGAAGAAGGGTTAACCGCGGCGGCTGCTGGCGACGTGCCGGCGAGCCGTCCACTTGGCGTCCAGATATTCGCCCATGTTCAGCGTTCCGGTGATCTGGTCGCCGCTGAGCTGGCCGGTGAATTCAAACTGCAGCGAGTCGCCGTGCCGTTCGGTGTAGCTGCTGTTGAGGCGGACCTTGTTGCCCTCCATCTGACCCATCAGATCGCGGGAGACGAAGTCACCCTGATGGGTGCCTTCGATCTGCCCGTTCACTTGCTTCAGATGCAGCACGTGCGTGGACTTGCTGGCGAGGTATTGAATCTCGACATCCCAACGCCCCGTGAGGTCGGCGGTGGGAGCGGCGTTCGAGACGGGCGCGGCGGCGGGCGGCGCCTTCAGCGTGGCGACGATCCGGTCGGCCACGATTTTCTCGTCACCATTGGCCATCATGTAAGGGACGACCTGGATGGTTGTCTCGTTGGCGCCCGTGGGGAGAGCTATGCGCGGCGAGGTGGTGAAGAGATGGCGGGCCAAGGCCCGCCCGGTGATGCCCGTCTTGGCCGGGTCCCATTTGATGACCAGGGTGGGCGTGTTGTTCGAAAGGCCCTCGGGTTGGCGAACCGTGGTGGTGACGCTGGGGATGGACGCGACCTGCTTGGCGATGTAGTCCAGCCGGGCGGTCCAGGTGTTCCATTCCGCCTTGTGGTCTCGCTTCATCCACATCTCCACCGCCATCAACATGCCCATCGCCTCTTCCTTACCGATCTTGAGCGCGCGGGCGAAGCCATGATGTGGGGCGCTGTGCACCCAGGCGGCCTGGACCAGATCCTTGCGGCCGAGCAGGAGTCCGGTCGTCTGTGGGCCGCGCATGCACTTGCCGCCGCTGTAGGCGACGAGGGTGGCGCCGGCTTCGAGGTGAACATTGGGGACGGTGAGGCCTTCGGCCGCGGCATCGACGAAAACGGGGACGTTGTGCTTTTTGGCGATGTCGCAGATGACCTTCGTCGACAGGGGGCTGCGGTCGGCGTTGGGGCCGGCAAGAATGTAGACCATGGCGGTCTTCGGGCCGATTGCGAGTTCAAACTCTTCGACGGTGCCGGCTTCGATCACCTTGGCGCCGACGGCGCGGATGGCGGCGTCGTAGACGTTGCGAGAGTGCTTCGGGATGATGACCTCGTCCTTGGCGAAGCCTTCGAGGTTGGGCAGCCGGACGTGGAGGTCGGCGTTGCCGCCGGCGATGCAGGCCGCGGTGGCATGCGTGATCGCCGCCGAGCAGCCGCAGGTGACCATGCCCCATTCGGCCTTGGTGATCTCCGCGAGGCGGGCGCCGATGCCGGCCATGAGTTCATCGATATGGACGTAGTGCTGGGCCGCTTCGGTCATGGCCGCGCGCACTTCCGGCAGCATCGTGGAGCCGCTGATGATGGTGAACGTGCCGCGGGCGTTGACGAGCGGCTGTACGCCGATGGATTCATAGATGGCGGCGCCCAGCTTCAGGCCGCCCGACGGAGCGGCCGTCGCTTTGCCGGGCAGAAGTCCCGCCAGAATGCCAAATGCGGAGCCGCGAAACACATCGCGGCGGGGAAGCCGTTTCGAGAAGAATTCCATCATGGAACTACTGTACGCCTATCGCCGCGGTAATGAAAACTGGGGGCCGAATGCCCTACACTGAGGCTTGGTTTCCATCCGCCTTGTGCTTGCGCTGCTGATTGCGGCGGTAAGCGCCGTTAACGTTGTCCGTAGCGTGCGGCAGTCGCTCACGATTGACGAAGCCATGTCGTTTCTATCGTTCTCGTCAAAGCCACTGACGGAGATGTTCGTCTACTACGACGCGAATAACCATGTGCTGTTTACGCTCTTGTCGCGGGTTTGCTTCCTGACGCTGGGGGATGCGGAGTGGGCCATCCGGCTGCCGTCCGTGCTGGGAGGAATCGCGTTTCTGATTCTGCTGGCGATGCTGTTGCGGCGGTTGCTGGGGGAGACGTGGACGGCCGTGGCGGCTTGGGCGGCAGTCGCGTCGAACCCGCTGCTGCTGGATCATCTTTCGGCGGGGCGGGGATACGGGTTGGCGCTGGCGTTCTGGATGGCGGCGGTGTGGGTGTTGGGCGGCGGGCTGGAGGGCGGAGGATGGCGGCGGTGGGCCGGCGCGGGTGCGCTGCTGGGGTTGGCCTTGGCGGCGAATCTGAACCTGTTGTTCGCCGGGGTGGCGGTGGGGTTGACATACAGCCTGTTCCAGGGCCGCGCCGGGGCGAAAGCGGCGGCGGCAATGGGCGCTAGCGCGCTGTTGGTGACGGCGCCGCTTCTCTATCCCGCGCTGCGCCATGCCACGCGCGATAACTTTTACTACGGCGCGGCGGATTGGGCCCATTCGCTGGACCAATACGTTTGGCAAGTCCTGATGCCGGTACACGGCGACTTCAACCTGGATACGGCGTTGCCCGGCCAGAAGCTCGCGGTCACGCTGTTTCTCCTGGCCATCGGGCTCTCGGTCCCCCTGCTGTGGAAACGGCACACTGCGCTGTTTGTGGGGTTGCCGGCGTTGCTGCTTTTTGGCCTTTACGACGCCGCGCACCGGTTCGCCGGGGTGAACTTGCCGCTGGGGCGGACCACCCTGCCGCTGTTTGCCGCCTGCCTCCTGGCCGCCGCGGCGGTGGCGGCGCTCCCGTACGCGCGATACGTGCTGGTGCCGCTGTTCCTGTTGCTGACGGGATCTCATCTGGCGGCATCCCGCTGGGAGTACTACGGCGAATGGCCGGAAGACGCGGAAAACAAGACACTAGCGGCGGTTGCGAAACAGCAGCCGGGCAAGATCTGCTCGACCTGGACGCTGGTGCCGTCCTTGAACTACTACCGGCTCCGGTATGGGCTGGAAGCTCCGGAACTGGTTTTCAACGAACGGGGGCCGGAATGCGTGTGGTTCTTTGCCACCGCCGGCGATCAGCAGTGGCCACACGAGCAGGGCTACCAGGAAGTGGCGGCAGGCGGACAGTCGAAAGTAAAGGTCTATCGAAACCCCGCGCCGTCGTCGATTGGGTCAGGTGAAGGAAAGGTTAACGGACGGTAGTGGGCCCATCGGGCAGAGGTTCCAGATCCGTGGACACACCCGCAGCGGCCATCACTTTCCGCAGGGCAGCCGCGGTGGGGGGAGACAGTCGGAGGTTGCCGGTGCGGTTCACGCCGTCCGCAATGCGAAGGGGAGTCCACCCTTGCTTGTTCTTGCGGTTCCAAACTTCAATCCGCGCACCCTTCTCCGCGAGCAGCAGCACAACAGCCGGGAGATGCTTATACGCCGGGCCATGCATGGCGGTATCACCATTCGCGTCGACGGCGTTGATGTCATTGCCGAGGTCGAGAGCGACCTGTACCGCTTCGAGGACTTCGCTTTCGGTGCCGGCGTCCTCATTCGGTGAACGGGTGCCGACGCCGGCGGCCACCATGAGCGGGGTAGTGCGGTCTTCGTTCGGCAATAAGGGGTCCGCCCCGAGAGAGGCGAGCAGCCGCATATATTCAGCGTCGGCACTGCGCGCGGCCATCAGAAACGGGGTGGCGCCAACGGTGTTGAGCGCGCTGAGCCCGGCGTTGCTTTTTACGGTCATACGCGCGTTCACGTTGGCGCCCTTGGCGACGAGTTTGCGGGTCAAGGCGAGGCTGTCCATGCTTCCGGAGCCAGCAGGGGCGGGATCATTACTGCCGGTTCCCGGTTTGCGCACCCAGGTGATGGTGTGGAGCGGGGTCCAGCCAGGGCCGGCTGCGTTCGGATCAGCGTCGGCATCGAGAAGGGCGGCAGCCACTTCAAAGTGCGCGTTGGCCACGGCGAGATGCAGCGCCGTCATGCCGGCTTTGATATTGCCCGGCTCCGTGGTGCTGGCGCCCGCCGGCCGCCGGGCCCGGGCGGGCAGCGCCTCGTTGGGGTCGGCACCGCTTTTGAGAAGCGTCCGGACTACCCCAATGTGGCCTTCGCGGGCAGCAAACAGGAGCGGCGTGAAGCCACCTGTCGAGCGGGCGCGCAGATCGGCTCCAAACTCAATGAGTTGCTCAACCACTTCGGTATGCCCTTCCGCGGCAGCCCACATGAGCGCCGTCTGGCCGCGCCACGCCTCTTTACGATTGACGTCGACGACACGGGCCAACAGTAGCTTCACCGCGTCCTTCCGGCCGGTCCGGGCGACGGTCATCAGAGGCGTTTCGCCTTCTGGCGAACTCCGGTTCGGATCGGCGCCGGCTTTCAGCAGCCGGTCGATCATCGCCGCGCTGCCATTCAGGCAGGCGAGATAAAGCGGCGTGGCGCCGTGAAGATTGGCGGCATTGGCGTCCGCGCCTTGGGCCAGCAGGGCGGCGGCTGACTCGGCGTCATCCCGCTCCACGGCCCAATGGAGAGCGGTCGAACCATCCGGCCCTTTGGCATGGACATCAGCCTTCTGGCTGAGTAGTTGGCGGATGCCCGCCGCGTCACCGCGGCGGGCGGCGTCGAGCAGGCTCGTGTCCGACGCGCTGGCGGCAAAGGCCACGGCGCAAAGCAAGACTGGGTAATAGAGCTTCATCCGAGTGAGGCTGGCTGGAGCAGTTCGCTGATCTTTCCTTCGCTGTCAGCGAAGGTATCGAGATGCACCCCGACCTTGTCGAGGAGTGTCAGGTGCAGATTGGCCAAGGGCGTGGGCTGCTTGTAGCGGAGATGGTGTCCGCCCTTTACCTTGCCGGCGGCGCCGCCGGCGACGACGATCGGCAGATTCACATGGTCGTGGACGTCGGGGTTGCCCATGCCGCTGCCGCAAAGCAGCAGAGAGTTATCGAGCAGCGTGCCGTTACCTTCCCGGGTAGATTTGAGCTTGCCCAGGAAATAGGAAAACAGACTCATGTGGTAGGCGTTAATTTTGGCCACACGGGCCATCTTCTCCGGGTCGCCCGAGTGGTGGGTCAGGGGGTGATGCGGATCGGTCACGCCCGCCTCGGGATAAACCCGCGTACTGGCCTCGCGTGCTAACTGGAAGGAGATGACGCGGGTGATGTCCGCCTGCATGGCGAGCACCTGGAGATCGAACATGAGCTTGGCGTGGTCTCCATAGGAAGCGGGTACACCGACAGGGCGATCGACATCCGGAAGGGCCGAGCCGTCGGTTTGCTTTTCGGCCTTCTGGATGCGCCGCTCCACTTCGCGAACGGCTTCGAGATACTCTCCAACTTTCGTGCGATCGCCGGCGCCGAGTTGGCCCTGAAGCCGGGCGATGTCAGAAGACACCCAGTCGAGAATGCTCGCATTCTTGCGCAACTCCGCACGCCGTTCGGCCGCGCTGCCCCCTTCGCCAAACAGGCGTTCAAACACCAGGCGAGGATGGGCTTCCGCCGGCAGAGGGGTTGTAGGCGACGACCAGGACAAATTGTTCTGGTAAACGCACGCATAGCCGTTGTCGCAGTTGCCGATGGTGGTGAGCAGATCCATCGCCAGTTCCATGGACGGCAGGGGCGAATCCTTGCCGATATGGCGGGCCGCGATCTGGTCGACCGTGGTGCCGAGTTCGTAATCTGTTCCTTCCGTCAGCTTGGCCTTGGCGGCACTGAGGAAGGCGGCATTCGCGGTGGCGTGGTTGCCGGGCGAATAGGCGTTCTTCAGTTCAAGATTACTGATGACGGTCAGTTGATCGAGGTACGGAATGAGGGATTGAAGAGTCGGCGAAAGCCGGGTCATCCGCCCGAGTTCGGGCGGGGTCCACTGCGAAATCGTCGCTCCCATGGGGATGTAGACAAAGCCCAAACGGCGGACGGGCGAGGCCGGGGTGGCCGCCAGAGCGGTCATGGCTGGAACCATGGCGTCGAGTAAGGGCAGGGCCAGACCCGCGCCGAGGCCGCGCAGGAGAGTGCGGCGAGGGAGCGATTTCTTCGAGATGATCATAGCGAGTTCCTCATGGTGAACGGCGTACTGTTAACGATTCCCAGAATCAGCGACGAGAAGCGGTAGTCCCTGGCACCGGCTTGGTGGACGATCTGGCGGATGGCGGGGGCGTCATAGGGCTCGACGCCGCGGCCGAGAGCATAAATGAGCAGCTTCTCCGTCAACGTGGAGACAAAAAGCTCCGGGCGACGGAGCAGAGCGTTCCGCAGATCCGCGGCGTGGGCGAACTTCGTGCCGTCCGGCATAACGCCGGAGGCGTCCACCGGGACGCCATTCTCACTCGTCCGCCAACGGCCGACCGCGTCGTAGTTTTCAAAGGCGAAACCGATGGGGTCCATCAGATTGTGGCAACCGGCGCAGGCCGGATTCGCGCGATGCTCGGCCACCCGTTCCCGCATGGAGAGCGCCTTAACGCCGGGGCGGGCGGCAGCCTCTTTCAACTGAGGAACAGCCGGAGGGGGAGGCGCCGGAGGCGTGCCGAGAATATTCGCCAGGATCCACTTGCCCCGAATGACCGGTGAGGTCCGGGTGGAGTAAGAGGTGACCGTGAGAATGCTGGCTTGGCTCAAGAGGCCGCCGCGCGCCGGTTGATCGGCCAGAGTTACCCGGCGGAACCGGCTGCCATAGACGTGGGGGATGCCGTAGTGGCGGGCGAGGCGTTCATTGACAAAGGTGTAGTCGGCACGGAGGAGATGCGACGCGGGCCGGTCTTCGCGGACAATGCTGGCGACGAAGAGCTCCGTTTCGCGGCGCATGGCCTGCCGCAGATTGTCATCGAAATCGGGAAAGATCCGGGGGTCTGGCGTCGTCGAGTCGAGGTTGCGCAGGTAAAGCCACTGGGCGGCGAAATTGTTCACGAGCGCGTCGGAGCGAGGATCCGCCAACATGCGCTGAACCTGTTGCTCCATCACGGCCGGAGTGTTCAACTGGCCGCGGGAGGCGAGGTCAAGCAGGGTGTCGTCCGGGATGCTGCTCCAGAGAAAGAACGACAGACGGGAGGCGAGTTCGAAATCGGAGAGCCGGTGGGGCGTGCCGGGAGCGGCGCCGGCGGGATCTTTCTCGATGCGAAACAGAAACTGGGGATTAACGAGCAAAGCCCGGAGCGCCATCTCGATGCCGTTGTCGAAGCCACTTTCGGCGCGGGCGTCCCGGTAGAACTTGAGGACGGCCTCGAGGTCCGCCGGGGCTACGCTTCGACGATAAGCGCGGCGGAGGAGGTTCGAAAGAATCCGGGTGGCGCAGGCGTCGGTTTGCTCCTGGCAGACGAAAAGGCGGCGGCGGCTGGGAGAATCGCCGGGGCCGGTAGCCTCGTAGGGTCCCAGCACCGAGATGGAATATACGGCCGGTTGCACGCGGGGATGCCTGTCCATATTGAAATGCGCCTGGTAGGGCTGACGAGCGGTTTCCAGCAGAGCCGCGGTCTTCCTGAGGAAGGAAACGCCAATCTGGTGCGGACCAGCCGTGACGGGGACTTTCACGGTCAGATGTTTGTCCACATTCTGATGATCGGTGCCTCGCGGGACGGGGTTGACCGTGAAGAGGTCCAGGCGGGCGCCGTCGAGAGTGAGCTCGACCCGGTGGGGAGTGTCGAGTCCCTCCACGCGCTCGTCGCGGTCGCGGGCGAGACGAATCTGCAGCTCATATTTGGCGGTGACCGGAAAGTGATAAGTGGTGAGGGCGCCGCCACGGGAGCCGAGCGGCAGACCTTCAATGTGCTCTTCCTGGGTCAGATCCGGCGGAATCATTATGACGTCCGACGCCGGGGTGCGAATGGGACTGCCAACCGCGAGACGGCTGATCCTGGCGGCTGCGGTGAGATAACGTTCGAGCAGCGTGGGAGAAAGGTTTTCGACAGTGATGTTGTCGAAACCATGACTGGTTTCGTCGGCGGGGAGCAGCGAAGCGACGTTAAAATCCACCGCGAGGAGGTCGCGAATCGCGTTCTGGTACTCGAACCGGTTGAGCCGGCGGAAGGCCCCGGTGCGCCCGGCGTTGGGCTTTGCGGTTGCAGCCCGGTCGAGCGAATCTGTCAGGGAGGCGATGGCCGCTTTGTAGGTCGCTTCGTCGGGGCGAGGGAGACCAAGCGGCGGCATATGCCGGTGGTCGAGTTTGCGAACGACGTTCTCTAAGAGAGCAGGATCAGGCTTGGAGGCAGGGGAGAGGGAGACGCCAGCCGTGCGGACACGGTCGTTGTGACAGGACAGACAGTAGCGGTCGAAGACGGCGCGCGCGGCGGGAGGCTGGGCAAAAGCCAATACGCTGCCGGCGGCAAAAAGGAGGATGGACCGCATGACACCCTATTCTATGTTGGCCCGTGCCGCCGAGGTAGGTTCCGAACCGTTCGGAACGGCAAGGGCCCAGTCCCAAATCGCGCGGCCCAGCCGAACCATCGCCGGAACGTCTTCGGCAAGCAGGAAACGATCGCGGACCATCTGCCCGGCGGCCGCCTCGACGCGTTGGAGGTAGGCCTCCCGGCCCGGGAACTCTTTTCGAATCCGGTCAAGAGGGAACGGAATGTAAGAGCCGGTGTTGGCCAGCAGTTCCCCGGGTGCGCCGATAGCGGCGGTACGCCGGTTCCAGCCGGTGAATGCGCCAAGGGGAACGCTGACCCATGGCATCTTCACTCCGGCTCGATCATTGCCATCCGCATCCGGGAGCGGGGTCAGAACGGCGTAGTCGGGACCTGCCTTGGGAGGCTGATGGGCAATGATGCCTTTCGAGGCATACTCCGGGCCGAAGTCCAGATACCGGGTGCGATGGGCGGGTGGGTCTCCGGGGCCGAGCGTACGGTCGGCCAGGCGCGGATACTGCGAAGGCGGGGGCTCAGTACCGTCGACGACCCACTGCCGCAGATCGCGGAGGATGGCGCGGAGCGACCATTTATAATCGTTCCAGTTGGGGAGATTCTCACCGTTCCCGCGCTGGGGAGGAAAGGCGGCGGGACCGTGTTGGCCTCCGGAGAGGAGGTAGAGCCGGGTGGTGGGAGGGAGCGCCAAGTCCCGCCGGCCATTCAGGCTCACATGGACCAGAGCGCCGGCGGATCCCCAGTACTCATAACTGGTATTGGTGTAGATGATCTTGGGCACGACACCGGCCTTTCGCGCACGTTCCAGAATACTGTCCCGGCGGCCGGTGGCGAGTTCACGGTCATCCGTATCGGAGAAGGGGAACTGGTCAGTTGAGGAGAGACTGGCGTTGCGATAGGGGCCGGAAGTCCGGCTGGGTTGGGCGAACCGTTCGAAGGTAGAGCGGCGTCCACCCGCGACGTGGGGCTGTAGACCGTCAAAGACGCGGCGGCCATGTTCGTCGGCGTTAAAGCCCTCATAAACCAGGGCTTTCCAAGCCATCGCACTTTGGGAAGTGCCCACGCCGAGCGCGAACTGCTCCGCGCCAGTCTCCTTGCGGTGGGCAGCGAAGTCGCGCAGAGCCGCCAGCCCGAGACCGGCAACCGCGGGCGCCTGACTGCGATACAGGAACTCGTAGATGCGTCCGGGCGTCGCAGGTTGGGCAAGCATGATTTCATCTCCCTGCAGGCGCCATTCCCCGGGAGCGAGCGGCTTTCGATCGCCGTGGATCCCGTCTCGCACGCTGAGGGTGAGGCTTGCGGGTTCACTCACGGGGTAAGGAATGTGACCCGCGTCACCGAGCGGAATGCGCCGGCCCGGCTCGGAGGGCGTGAACTCGCCGCGAACCACACCCGCGAGGCCGGAAACCGTCGGAACGTTCACTCGCAGGAGGCCTTCCCGCTTGGGGACATCGTGCTGCCACCCGACCCATGCGAGCGTGTAGCCTTCCCGCATCAGGAATCCGTCGCCGAAGTGCGCCGCCGTCATGGGATTGGCCGAAGCCTGGGCGCGATTATAGAGAGAGAGCATGCCCATCGCACCCCGGTTGGGGGTCTCGACGAGCAGCGTTCGATTTCCGGCCCGGAGGTCTTTCGGACGGAGCATGACGACGTCCGCGGAGAACTCCACCAAGCCGGAGGTGTTTCGGGGAGCGTACGAAAGGTCGGTGATCCGGCGGTTGGCGGGCAGCTTCGGGTCGACGGCAAAGTGGGCCCGGCCACGGAGAAACTCGTAGGCTCCCGTGGCGCCGAAACGAAACCCGTCCAGAACGTCTCGCCGCTCCGTGATCTCGAAACGGACGAGCCCGGCGTGACCGGCAACGGCGAACAAGAGGAAGAGCGAGATGGTGGAGCGCATCAGATAACTTCCCCTGAGAGTACCCCAGGGCAGTGGTTTTCGGGCAGATGCGGACGGTTCGCGAACAGTTCGCCGGGGGGAGATCCCCACCGACACGGCATGTGATATAAGTTGCGGCGGAACGTACCATGTCGACGCCCCCGCAAAATACCGCCACCCTCGACCCGGCTGACCTGAATCCGGAGGAGATTCAGGCGGAGCTGCACGCCGTATTGAGGAGCAGTTCCTTTGAACGTTCAGAGAAGCTTCAGAAGTTCCTGCGGTTCATCTGCGAAATGACGTTGCGGGGAGACGGGGGTCGAATCAACGAGTATTTGATCGGCTCTGAGGTGTTTCTGCGGGGCCCGGAGTATTCGCCCAGCGAAGATTCGGTGGTGCGACGCCAGGCGCACACCTTGCGGCAGAAGCTCCACGAATACTACAACGGCGAGGGCAGCAACCACCCTCTGCGGATTGAATTGCCGGTGGGCCGGTACGTCCCGGTCTTTCGCCGGCTGCCGGCTGAGCCGTCGCCGCCCCCGCCGGAGGCGCCGACAGCCGGGGCCGTTCCCGAGATGCCGGCAGCAATAGTCGCTGCACCGGTGAACCAATGGAGCCGGCGTTTCTGGGCGGGAGGCGCCACGCTGGTGCTGATGGCCGCTGGGTATTATGCGGGAACGGTCCGGAGTGTGGCACCGGCCAGTCCCGCAGGCGGTGGCGCGACCGAAGAGATCTGGGGACCCTGGATCGCCAGTCCCCGGCCGGCGATCATCTGCTTCAGCAGCCCGATGACGACGGTGCTCAAGCATTTTGAAACGGTCCTGCCCGCGGACACGGTACCGAAACGCTTCCGCGTCCAGGCCGCGGAGGAGGAAGTGTACCGGCAAGCGTTTCATCTGCCACCGGGCGGCGCCGTTTACTACAGTCCCGCGGTGAATCAGACCAAGGTTGGCGAGGCCATAGCGGCCGTGCAGCTCACTTCAATGCTGACGCGCCTCGGTACCTCCGTCCAATCGACCCAAAGCCGGTTTCTGAGTTGGGACGATTTGCGGGCCAATGATCTGATTCTTCTGGGAAACAACGAAGCGAATCGTTGGCTGGACCCATTGCTCATCGATGCGCCATTCCAATTGACGCCCAGCGCCGGAAGGCGGCAACGCGCCGTCGTTAACCGGGCGCCCCGTCCAGGCGAACCCTCCGAATACATTATTAACTACGCTGCCGAGGAGAATGGCGCCGATCAGGAGTATGCCCTCATCTCCATGCTGCCGGGCATGACGGCGAGCCAGCGGCTGCTCTTGATCAGCGGGCTGAACGCCCAGGCCACGCAGGCGGCAACGGAATACCTGGCAAGCGAAAGTTCGCTCTCGGCGCTGCTCACCCGGCTGCGTCAGGAAAGCCCCAACCATAAGGGACCGTGGCACTTCCAGGCGGTGGTGAAGGCCGAGGTTCGCGACAAAGTCCCTACCAGAACGTGGCTGGTGGCGGTTCGCGTGCTCTAGGTGAGAAGTTGGCCTCCACAGTTTGGAGGGAGAACGGTTCGGAACCGTTCTTTCCTTGCTCCTCTCGGGAGTGGCCCATAAGATTTGGTAGCTACTCTGTCGAGGACTTCCATGAAATCATTCATCCGCGATTCGCTTTTGGCTCTGTTTTGCTGTGCGAGTACGATGTGGGGCCAAGTGACCACCGCTACCCTCTACGCCACGGTCACCGACTCTTCGGCTGCCGTGATTCCCGGCGCTAAAGTTACTCTGATCCACAACGGCACCGGGGCCGTCAGCGAGAAGTTCACGGACGCCCAAGGGGAGGCCGTGTTCACCTTCCTCCGCGTCGGGACGTACACGATGCGCGCAGAATCTAAGGGATTCAAACGGCAGGAGACTTCCGGCTTTGAACTGACAGCCGGCCAGCAGACCCGGAACACGTTTTCGCTCGAGATCGGCGCCTCGACCGAGACGGTCCAGGTGGACGCCAATGTCCCGTTGATCAACACCGTGTCCTCCGAACAGATCAACTCGTTTGAAGCCATCAAAGTGCGCGAACTCCCGCTGGCCCGGCGGAATTTCTCGAACCTGTTGAGTCTTGGCACCGGTGTTGTTTCAACGGGTGACAGTGTCCGTATGAACGGCGTTGGCAAGAATGGCGTCGCGTTCTCCGTGGACGGAACGGACGCGGGGGGCAATCCGGAGGGCCGGGCCTCGTCAGGTTTTGGCCGGCCGAATCTGATCGACATCATGAGCATTGAGGCGATTCAGGAAGTGGATACGGTGAAGGGGGTGCCGTCCGCGGAGTACGGAAACATCGTCGGCGGGCAGGTGAATCTGCTGAGCCGGTCCGGCACCAATCAGTGGCATGGCAGCCTGTTCGAGAATTTCCAGGCCGAAGAGTTGAATGCCCGTAATCAGTTGCTGGCCAGCAAGCCCGGATCGACGTTCAATCAGTTTGGCGGCTCGATTGGTGGTCCGATTGTAAAGAACAAGTTGTTCATCTTTGGCGTCTATGAGGGCTACCGGGATCGCGCGTTCACGGTCGTACAGGAAAACGTCCCCACGCCCCGCCTGCGCAACGACATGCTAGCCGGACTACCCGCCTACCGGCAACTGCTGGACTTCGTACCGCTGCCCAACCAACCCTACGCAGCCACCGCCGATGTCGGGCTGTATCGCGATCCCCGGAGCTCTGTCCGCAACGATAACCACGCCGATATCCGTTCCGATCTTAGGATCGGCCAGATGAGCAATCTGGCTTTCTCTTATAGCCGCGGGCGCCCGACGCAATTGGTTCCGCGCAGCTACATCAATGGAAGCAATGATCGCGAGTTCTTGGTCTGGAACGAGCGGGGCACGCTCGCCTACACCACCGGCGGCGCCACCTGGACCTCCGAAAGCCGCTTCGGCTACAACCTGGCCGACACCGGACGCTACGATCGATTCTTCTTCGAACAGAAGGACCCCAGCGGCAAGCCCGAGGTTCTGCCCTTCGGCCGCAGCGTCTTTCGCATTGCCACGAACCTGGGCTGGAATTCGCCCGACCACGAGTACTACATGCTCGAAGGCCGCACCGTGAATTTCGATCAGAAGATTGCGCTGCAACGCGGCAAGCACGGCCTGAAATTCGGCTTCAGCTATCGCAGCGACTGCTGCCAGAAGACGAATCCCGAAGCGCCGCTGATCAGCTACACCAGCCGCGCCGATCTGATCGCCAACATCCCCACCGAGGTGGCTCCCGTGTTCGGCAATGGCGAGTTCCGGGGCGTACAACGAAGCCTGGGCTTTTTCGCTCAGGACGATTGGCGGATTCGTCCGAATCTGACGCTGAATCTCGGCCTGCGCTACGACTCATTTGGGAACTTCGTGCCCAAGGCGAAGGAAACGGCCAAGGAAACCGGACTGTACAACCCCGATGGCCTCCTGGACCCGAACACCTTTGCGGTGGGTCCGCTGCGCGATCGCAACAACCCGGTGCAGGCCGACCGGTGGGCCAACCTCGGCCCGCGGATCGGCTTCAGCTATGACCCGCAGAGCAACGGCAAGATGGCGATCCGGGGAGGCTTCGGCATCCTGTTCAGCAGCCAGGTCACCGGCGCGTTGCAAGCCGCCGTACAACCCGGTCCCAACACGCCGTTTCGCATCCGGTTCAGCCGCGCCGATTCCCAACGCCTCGGCCTGAAGTGGGGCACTTTCGCCGATGACATCGCTGTAGCGCTAGCCGCAGACTCCGCTGCGCGTGGTGTCACCAATATCTTCTCGATCTACAATCCCCAGCTGCAGAACCCTTACAGCATGCACTTTAACTTGGGCTTTCAGCGGGCGATCACGAACACCCTGGCGCTCGAGACCGCCTTTGTCGGCACCCGGGGCGTAAAGTTCCTGATGCACCGCTGGGCCAACAATCCCGACCGGATCACGGGCCTGCGTCCAAATCCGCTGCTCAACGTGAATTACTACGTGGACAACACGCAGCAGTCTATCTTCACGTCGTGGCAGACCTCTCTCCGCAAGCGTTTTTCGCATGGACTGACGGGCAGCATCAACTACACCTGGGGCAGGGGCCTTTCCACCGCCGGCGGTGACATCGGCGCCTACTACCAGGGCGACGGGGACGCGCGCACTCAGGAGTTCAATTTCCCGAAGGCCGATCGCGGACCGAACACCGGGGATATCAAGAGCTACTTCAACGCCGAAGGAGTGTACGAGGTGCCACAACCCTACAAGGCGGGCCGGCTAGCCCGATCGATTTTCGGCGGGTGGCAGCTTTCGGGCATTCTGATGGCGCGTACGGGCGAGCCGGTTACGTTGTCGCAAACCGGCGCCCTGCAGATCAACCGTCCGGATTATGTGGGCGGGCAGGTCTATCTCGACGACTACCGTGATACGCTCCAGTATTTGAACCGGTCGGCGTTTGCACTGGTGCCGTTGGGCGCCGTCTCCCGGGCGCCGATTCGCCCTGGCAATGTCGGGAACGGCGCCATCCGCGCTCCCGGACTGGTGAATCTGGATTTCTCCATCGGCAAGAGCATCGCGATCACGGAGTCCGCCAAGATCCAGATCCGCGCTGACATGTTCAATGCGTTGAACCATACCAACCTGACCGGCCTCCGCACGAGCCTGAACGACGCCTTCTTCGGACGGCTCTTGGGCACGGCGGGCGCCCGGATTGTGCAGTTGAACACCCGCTTTAGCTGGTAGAAGCGGCTTATCGCTTTCGCAAGGCGCTCCGCGGAATGAGGAGCGCCATGGATCCCCGGGCCGTGACGACCTCATACTTACCCTGGAAAGCGATGAGGAGATGGGCGGCCCACTCTTCGAGGCCATGTTCCGTCATCAGGTACTGCACCATATCGGTGGTGGCCATTTCGAGGGCGCGGTCCAGGGAACTTTGGAATTCGGGCTGGGAGCCGATGCTGATGATGGCGTCGGCGGTTTCAACCCGGGGGCCAGTGAGCTTAAGGCCTTTGCGGACGGTGACAGAGAACTCCACGTCCATGGAGGTTTCGACGCCGTTGCCGGTGGGCTCGCCATCGCCTTGCAGGGCGTGGCCGTCGCCGAGGAAGAGCAGGGCGCCGGGGTGGTAGACGGGGAGTAGAACGGTGGCTCCTTCGCCGATGCGGTTGTAGTCGATGTTGCCGCCGTAGGGGCCGGAGGGGCTGGAGGTGGGGGCCCAGTCGCCGGCCGCCGCTACGCCGACGCAGCCGAGCATGGGCTTGGCGGGAAACTCCATGAGGATGGCTTTGCTGCCGGGCTCACGAAGGCGCACCAGGCCTTTTTCACGGTCAAGGTCCCAGGGAACGTAGTGGGCGTAGCCCTTACGGACGAGGTCGCGTTTGTAGATGGGCGGATAGGTTTTTTCGATGTACTCGGGGGTCATGGCGAAGAGGCCGAGGCGGTAGCCGGAGTAGCCCCAGTCGCGATTGAGGCGGACCTTGTGGAAATGGATGGCGACGGCGTCGCCGGGTTCGGCGCCTTCGATGTAGAAGGGCCCGGTGAGGGGGTTGGGGGCGTCGGCGACCTCCTGGCTCTTTTCGTCCTTGCCGCTGGAATCGACAGTACGGGTGGCGACGCGTTCGCCGGAGCGGATTTTCTGCTTGACGGGGTGTTTGTGGAAAAAGGTGCGGTAGTAGGTTTCCGCGCCTAACGGGAGAGTAAACGTGCAGAGCAGCACCAGGAGAATTCGCATACCGGGAGTATAGCGGGCGCTAAACGGCCGCGCCGAACATGGCGCCGACGCCGGCCGTTAAGGCCATGGCCGCCGCACCCCAGAACGTGACGCGGAAAGCGGCTTTGGCGACAGGCGCGCCGCCGGCGTAGGCGCCGAGGCCGCCGAGCAGGGCGAGGAAGAGGATGGAGGTGACAATGACAATCGGGATCAACGACTTCGCGGGCGCCACCAGCACCATGCCTAGCGGCATCGCGGCGCCGACGGCGAACGTGGCGGCCGAAGCCAGCGCCGCTTGCAGGGGGCGGGCCGTGGTGGTGTCGGAGATCCCCAGTTCGTCGCGGGAGTGCGCGCCCGGGGCGTCATGCACCATCAATTGCACTGCGACTTGCTGGGCGAGCGCTTCGTCCAGCCCGCGCTGGACATAAATCGCGGCCAGTTCATCGCGCTCCCACTCCGGGTTTGCCGCCAGCTCCGCGCGCTCGCGATTTAAATCGGCGCCTTCGGTATCCGCCTGCGAACTGACGGAGACGTACTCGCCGGCTGCCATCGACATGGCCCCGGCGACCAGGCCCGCCACGCCGGTCACCAGGATGTTGCTGCTGGCCGCGTGAGCGGCGGCGACACCCACCACCAAACTGGCCGTCGAGACAATCCCGTCGTTGGCTCCCAACACGGCGGCGCGCAGCCAGCCGATGCGATCCGTTCGATGCGTTTCCGAATGCCGAGGCCTCATGGATCGGGCCTCCCAGGGCCCTCCGAAAGTATACTGGTAGTCTCCCCCGCCCGCAGTTCCCCAACGTGCCGCCCCAACATGCCCACACCCAGTTCAGACGTCCCTTTCGTTCACCTGCATTGCCACACAGACTACTCCCTGCTCGACGGCGCTTGCGAGATTAAACAGCTCATGAAGCTGACCGCGGAGCTGGAGCAGCCGGCCGTGGCGATGACCGACCACGGCAACATGTTCGGTGCGGTGGAGTTCCACAATGCGGCCAAGGACAAAGGGATTCACCCGGTCTTCGGCTGCGAGGTTTACGTCAATCAGAACGGCCACAAGTCCCGCACGGAGAACGACCGGTACAACCATCTGGTGCTGCTCTGCGAGAACCAGGAAGGCTACCGGAATCTGATCAAGCTGGTCTCGACCGGGTACCTGGACGGCTTCTACTATAAGCCGCGCGTCGACAAGGATCTGCTGGCCCAGCACTCGAAGGGCATCATCTGCCTGAGCGCGTGTTTACGAGGCGATCTGAACGAGGCGCTGCTGGGCGATAAGTACGATAAAGCCCGGGAACTGGCCGCGACCTACACCGACATCTTCGGCAAGGACAACTTCTTTCTGGAGTTGCAGGACCACGGCCTTGAACAGGATAAGCGGCTGATTCCCGAGGTAGCCAAGCTGTCGGCCGAGATGGGCATTCCGCTCGTCGCGACCAACGATTCGCACTATCTGCGGAAAGACGACGCGCGGGCGCATGAGCTGTTCATGTGCATTTCGACGGGCAAGACCGTCTCCGATCCGAACCGGATGCACTGGGATCATCCGGCTTTCTACATGAAGTCGAAGGCCGAGATGGAGCAGCTCTTTGGAGACTACCCGAGCGCGCTGCGGAACCCCTACGAGATCGCCATGCGGTGCAAGGTCGCGCTCGAAAAGGTGAAGGAGCCGTTTCCAAAGTTCGACGTGCCGCCGGAGCACTCCATCGACAGCTACTTCGCCTACGTCTGCCGCGAGGGCTTTGAGAAGCGGCGGCCGCGCCTCGAATACATGCGCGAGAAGGGCACGCTGCGGCAGCCGATGGAAGCGTACAAGGAGCGCCTCGATCGCGAGATCAAGATGATCCAGCAGATGAAGTTTTCAGGCTACTTCCTGATCGTGTGGGACTTCATTCGCTACGCCCGGCAGTCCAATATTCCAGTGGGTCCAGGACGCGGCTCAGCCGCCGGTTCGCTGGTTTCCTATGCGATGGAGATCACCGACATTGACCCGCTGCAGTATGGCCTGCTGTTCGAACGGTTCCTGAATCCGGAACGCATTTCGATGCCCGATATCGATACGGACTTTGAGCCGCGCGGGCGGGGCAAGGTGATTCAGTACGTCACCGAGAAGTACGGCCGGGAGCAGGTGGCGCAGATCATCACGTTCGGAACGCTGGGTTCGAAGGCGGCAATCAAGGACGTCGGCCGCGTGCTCGATATGACCTTCGCCGAAGTCGACAAGCTGACCAAGCTGGTGCCGCCGACGCTGAACATCAAGCTGAAGGATGCGTTCGCCCAGGAGCCGGGGTTCGATGCCGCGGCCAAGGCCGATCCGCGCGTGAAGGAAGTAATGGAAGTGGCGCTGCGCCTGGAAGGTATGGCGCGGAACGCTTCGGTGCACGCGGCCGGCGTCGTCATCTCGCCGCAACCGCTCCGTGAGCTCGTCCCGCTGTACAAGACGAACAAAGACGAAATTGTGACGCAGTATGACATGTCGGGCTTGGAGAAGCTCGGCCTGTTGAAGATGGACTTCCTGGGTCTGACCACGCTCACGATTGTCGAAGATGCGTTGACGCTCATCAAGTCGAACCGCGGCGTGAAGCTGGTGATGGAAGACATCCCGCTTGACGACCAGAAGACGTACGAGGAGATCTTCTGGAAGGGGCGGACCTCCGGCGTTTTTCAGTTTGAATCTTCGGGCATGCAGGACATTCTGCGGCGGTCGAAGCCGGAACGGATTGAGGATCTTTGCGCGCTGAACGCGCTGTACCGGCCGGGCCCGATTCAGGGCGGCATGATCGACGATTTCATCGCGCGGAAACACGGGAAGAAAGAAGTCGTCTTCGACTTCGCGGAGTTGGAGCCGCTGCTGGGCGAGACGTATGGCGTCATCGTTTACCAGGAGCAGGTGATGCAGATTTCGAACGTCATCGCCGGCTACAGCCTGGGTGAAGCCGACCTGCTGCGGCGCGCCATGGGCAAGAAAGAGGCCGCGGCGATGGCCGAGCAGAAGCAGCGGTTTCTATCGGGCTCCGGTAAATTGGGCCACAACGCAAAGAAGGCCGATAAGCTTTTCGACCTGATGGCGCAGTTCGCGGGCTACGGCTTCAACAAGTCGCACTCGGCGGCGTATGCCTATCTGGCCTATGTGACGGCGTATCTGAAGGCGCACTACACGATTGAGTTCATGTCGGCGCTGCTGACGTCGGAAACGGGGAACACGGATAAGGTCGTCAAGTACATCAACGAGTGCAAGGACATGGGCATCAAGGTGCTGCCGCCCGATGTTGCTTCGTCGCTGTTGAGCTTTGCGCCGGACGGCGAGGCCATCCGCTTTGGGCTGGGGGCGATTAAGAATCTGGGCCAGGGCGCGGTGGAGTCGATCCTGGCGGCGCGGAAGGAAGTGGGCAAATTCCGCACGTTCTTCGGCTTTTGCGAGAGCGTCGACGTGGGCGCGGTGAACAAGCGGGCGATTGAATCGTTGATCAAGGCCGGGGCGATGGATAGCCTGGAAGGCACGCGCAGCCAGTTGACCGCGATGATCGATCGCGCGATGGAACATGCGCAGCGGGTGAAAAAGGACAAGGAGAGCGGGCAGGTGGGTCTGTTCGCCGACCTGTTCGGCGGGCCGGCCGAAGACGCTCCGGACGAGCCGTTGCCCAAGGTGAAGGACTGGACGCAAACCGAAAAGCTGCAGGGCGAGAAGGAGATGATCGGCTTCTACGTCACCGGCCATCCGCTGGACGCGTTTGAAGAAAAGATCACCGAGCTGCGGACGCACGAGAGCGACGGGCTGGACGAATGCCAGAAGGGTGAGGAGGTGCGGCTCTGCGGCATTCTGACGAGTATTCAGCGGCGCCGGAATAAAGAAGGGAAGCTGTGGGCGGCGATGCGTCTCGAAGACCACAAGGGCAGCCTGGAAGCAATGTGCTTCAACAGCAAGATTGAAGAACTCAACCAGCATCTGACCGACGACAACCCCGTGATGGCTGTGTGTAAGGTGATGCCGGAGGAGGGTTCGGCGCCGAAGGTCAGCATTCAGGAGATTGTGCCGCTGGCGAATGCGTTGGTAAAGTTGCCGAGCATTATCGCCATCCGCGTGCGCATCCGCGATGGCAACGGCGACGAGGCGGCAACGGAGCTGCGGGAGCTGTTCAGCCGGAAGCCCGGGAACGCGCAGGTCCGGCTGAAGCTGGAGAAGCCGCGGGACTTTATCGCCATGATCGACGTGCCGGTGAAGGTGCGGCCCGACCGGGAGTTCAAAGCCGAAATCGAAAGGATCTGCGGCGGCGACGCATTTGAGGTACTCGA
>LNFM01005636.1_pt1 | contig 21442 bp, 21 predicted proteins | sample 596031 | NCBI WGS metagenome assembly LNFM01 (sample SAMN04254537, study PRJNA301005) | activated carbon metagenome | isolation source: dual media filters at the Ann Arbor, Michigan drinking water treatment plant | place: USA: Ann Arbor
CGCCGGACGGCCTTTCGTATAGGGGAGGGTGAGATGGGCGCGCGGCACCTCAATCGCCAGTTCGGGCCGCCTGCCTGGATGGCCCCGATTGCGCACCGGAGGCCAGTATTGCTTGACCCGCCGGTTCCGGACCCAGGGCGCGAAGCACGGATGCGAGCCAGGTGTGGCGCCCTTGTTGCGATGATGATCCGAGAGGCCAAGCGAGACATGACGCACGCTGCGCGCACCAAAGCCCTGGCCTCGATCCGAGGCACCGCCGGCGGCGCGGAACAGCGCGAGATGGCCAGCGTGCCAGCCGATCGGGCCGGAGAGGCGTACCTGAGCGCAGCGGACGGCAACATCGCGCACCTACGCCAGGCAGGCGTCCTGACGGCTCGTCAATGCGACGCGGCGGCGCACATGGCGAGGCTGTACGGCATCGGTGGCGGCCGCACTCCTTGGGCGCGCGGTCATGGCCAGGGCAGGCCGGATGATGTGGTGGAGCGTGCCCGGGCGGAGTTCGCCGATCTGCTCGCTGCCTCGGCTGAGCGATCCCGAGCCGACATCGTTGTCCTGTGCATGGGCGAGTGGGTCACCAGCCACGACCCGCTGCCGCTCTGGCGCGAGGGGTTGGCCGCAATCGCCGATCGCCTGCGCTTGGCCGCTTGACACCGAATCCCCGACCGTGAGACACAAACCCGTCCCGCCCAAGTTGCGCCCAAGGCCCTACGCCGCATCTCGGACAAAGCGAGACCCAAAGGCATCCCATATAGCGCATCGTATAATGGCCTGTCATAGGATTAGCCTATGGCGCATTGTATGCAATCCGGGGTCCCTGGGCGACCTGGCAGCAATACGGGGGGCAAAGGCGCGGCGCATAGCTAGTCCTGGGGTTATGCGGGGGTAGCATCATGGCACGCGCATCCGCTCCTCCGCTGCCAGAGGGTGTGACGGCGGGCCAGATGGCCCGTGTCGCGGGCGTCTCGGAGCGCGTCATTCTCGGGCGCAAGTCGGACGGTCGCCTGCCGGTCCGGCAGGATGGATCGATCGACCTTCACGCTGTCATCAAGGCAGGCATCACGGCGCTCGCAGCCGAAGCCAAGGGCGAAGGTGGCGCGGGCGACCTGGATGCAAACCGGGCGCGCGAAAGCCGCCTGCGTGGCGACCGCCTTGAATTACTGAACGCGCAGCTGCGTGCGGAGCTGATACCGGCCGAGGAAATGGAGGCGATCGTCGGCGCAGCGTTTGACGCCAGCCGGTCGAAGGTGCTGTCCGTCCCCGCCTCGCTGTCGCCGCGCTTGGCGGCCGAGCCGGATCCGGTGAAGGTGCGCGATATGCTGACGGGGAGCCTGCATGACGCGCTCTCCGACCTCGCGACCGGCGAAGTCGTCGCGGCCGTCAAAGACCGCGCCCGCCGTCTCGCCGGCCGGCTTGAAAACGCTGAACCGTCTGGCGAGGAGGCTGGCGCCGCCGCCTAGGCTCACGCTGAGCCAATGGGCGGATGCCTTCCGGCGCCTGAGCCCGGAGAGCTCTGCGGAGCCGGGGCGGTGGGACACCAGCCGCACCGAGTACCAGCGCGGCATTATGGACGCGATGACCGATCCGCGGGTCGAACGGGTGGTGCTGATGACCTCGGCGCGCGTCGGCAAAACGCAGACGCTGAACAACCTGGCCGGGTTTCACATCCACCAGGACCCGGCATCAATGCTGGTGGTGCTGCCCTCCGAATCCCGGGCGGACGAGTGGGTTGACGACGAATTCGACCCGATGGTGCGCGACACTCCGGCGCTTCGGGCGATCATGGGCGAGCGCAAGAGCCGGAAGGCCGGAGACCGCCGCAAGCATCGGGCGTTTCCAGGCGGCCGGCTCTATGTGGTGGGCGCGAACGCCCCGTCGGGCCTGGCGGCGAAGACGGTCCGCGTCGTCATCATGGACGAGGTGGACCGGTACCCGCCAAGCGCGGGCGAAGAAGGCGACCCGGCGACGCTCGCCGAAAAGCGCGCCTCCACAATCTGGAACCGCAAGATTGTCCTGAGCAGCACGCCGACCATTGCGGGCCGGTCGCGCATCGAGACGGAGTACCTGGCAAGCGACCGTCGGCGGTTCTGGGTGCCGTGCCCGCACTGCCAGGAGATGCAGACGCTTCGCTGGGATCAGGTGCGCTGGCCCGACGACAAGCCAGAAGGCGCTGGATATGTCTGCGCAGCAGAGGGCTGCGGCACGGTCTGGACCGACGCACAGCGATGGGCGGCGATCCGGCGCGGGGAGTGGCGCGCCGAAGGTGAGTTTCGCGGCATCGCGGGCTTCCACCTGAACGAACTGTATTCGCCCTGGCGCCGGCTGACCGACACGGTCAAGGAATTCCTGGCGAAGAAGGGCAGCCCCGCCACGCTGATGCCGTGGATCAACACGGCGCTCGGCGAGACATGGCAGGACCGCGGCGAGGCGCCGGATTGGGAACGCCTGGCCGAGCGGCGCCAGGAAGAGTGGCCGCCTGGCACAGCGCCGCGTGGCGTGACCGCGGTCACGGCCGGCGTGGACGTGCAAGGCGAGCGGATCGAGGTCTATGTCTGGGGCTGGGGCCGCGGCATGACGTCATGGCTGCTGGCCAAAGAGGTCTTTGATGGCAGGCCGGATTCGCCCGAGGTGTGGTCGAAGCTGGTTGACCTGCTTGGGCGGTCCATCCCGCGTGAAGGCGGCGGGGCGCTGCGGATCATGCGATGCGCGGTGGACAGCGGCGCCTACACCATGGCGGTCTATACCGCCGTCCGACGGATGCGCGATCCGCGCGTCATCGCCATCAAGGGCCTGGACCGATGGGGCCACAACGGCTTGGTGATGGGTCCGACCTACCAGGATGTCAGCGAGGGCGGGAAGAAGCTCCGCCGCGGCATGAAGCTGTGGACGGTGGCTTCTTCCGCGCTGAAGCAAGATCTCTACCGGCGCCTGTGGCTGGTTCGCGGTGACGCTGCGGCGCCCCCGGGCTGGGTCTTTCTGCCGAAGTGGCTGGATGGCGAGAGCATCAAGCAGATGGTGGCCGAGCAGCTTGTCACGGTGAAGGACCGGCGCGGCTACCAGAAGCAGGAATGGCAGGTGCTCGGCTCCGGGCGGAATGAGGCCCTGGACTGCGCGGTGTATGCGCGCGCCGCACTCTATGTGGCGGGCGCGGATCGGAGCGGGGATCGTTTCTGGGATAGGCTCGAGGCTGATCTGGCGGAGCAAAACCGTCTGGCGCCTGAGCCCGCGAATGAGGTGCCGGACGAACCGGCGTCGCCGCCGCGACCTGATCCGCCCGCGGCGCAGCCGCCGAAGCCCCCGGCTCGGCGGACCGGTCGGTCCGGATATCTGGCAAGGATTGGTCGCTGATGTCCTATTCGCAGACCGATCTGGCAGCAGCCCAGGCCGACCTGGCCGCGCATGACGCCGCAATGCAGAAGCGCATGCTAGGCAAGACGCCGCAGGATGTCCGCTTCGCGGATGGGCGGCAGGTTCGATATGCCACGGTGACGATCGCGGAGGCCGAGGTCATCCGGAACCGGCTGCAGGCTCGGATCGCGGACATCCAGGCCGGCATTGCGGGCGCCGGCGGTACGCGTGTCCGCGCCTTTCGTGGCAGCATGAGCTCGGGGTACTGATCGTGGCACCAGTGCTGGTCAGCAAGCCGCGCTACCGCGTAAAGGCGGGCAGCGCCAGCATGGCCGCGTCCGCATTTGATGGTGGGCCTTCGCCGACGCCGCCGAGCCACAACGCCGCCAGCACCGGCCGGCGCCTGGCGGGCTGGCGGCCTTTGGGCATGGGTCCGAACGCCATCATCGCGGCCAGCGGGCCGGAGCTGGTGCGGAGGTCGCGCGACCTGCGACGAAACAACCCGCTCGGCAAGCGGGCCATGGATCTGGCATCCACCCACACCGTGGGCATGGGCATCAAGCCGCGCAGCCTTTGCCGCAACGATCGGGTGCGCGAGGCGCTGACCGAAGCGTTCGCTGAGTGGGTCCGCGTCTCCGATGCTGATGGCACGCTGGACTTCTACGGCCAGCAGGCTCTGGCGATGGATGAGGTGGTGGAGGCCGGGGAGTGCTTTGCGCGCCTGCGCCGGCGCCGAGTGGAAGACGGCTTGCCTGTGCCGTTCCAGGTGCAGATCCTGCCGGCGGAGATGGTGCCGCTCGACTGGTCCGGGAACGGCATCTCGGACATCGTCCAGGGCATCGAGCGGAACGGTATCGGCCGCCGCGTGGCCTATTGGACCTATCCGCGCCATCCGGGCGAGGACACGACCAACAACGTGGTCATGGACATGACCCCGAAGCCGGTGGCTGCGGCGGATATGTGCCATGTCTTCCATGTCGCGCGGGCCGGCCAACAGCGCGGCCTGCCGTGGCTGGCCTCGGCCATGTCGATCCTGCATCAGGTCGCGCATTATTACGACGCCGAGTTGCTGCGGAAGCAGATGGTCGCATCGATCGTCGGCTTCGTGAAAAAGACGCTGACCGGCGGGGAGGACCCAGCGGAGCTGGCGGCCGAGTGGGGGCGCATCAAGGAGGGCCTGGGCGATTTGCCCACCGTCTCCATGGAGCCGGGCACGATGCAGTATCTGGACCCGGGTGAGGACGTCAGCTTTTCGCAGCCCGCCGATGTCGGCGGCAGCTTTGAGCCTTTTATGGCGGCCGGCCATCGCGCCGTCGCTGCTGGCGCGGGCGTGCTCTACGAGGAGCTGACGGGCAACTGGAAGGATTCGAACGACCGCACCTTCCGAGCGCAGTTCAACACCTTCAAGCGCCAGTGCCGCCAGTGGCAATGGAACCTGATGTGCGCGCAGTTCAACGAGCCGATCTGGCGCCGCTTTGTGAACTACGCGGTGGCCTTCGGGGTGGTGAAGGTGCCGAAGTCCGTGACGGAGGCTGACCTTCTGCGCGCCGAATGGCGGCCGGAGCGGTGGGAATACATTCACCCCAAGCAGGACATCGAGGCGGTCAGCGCGGAAATCGCCGGCGGCCTTACCTCGCGCCAGGCTGCGGTGGCAGAGCGCGGCGACGATGTCGAGGTCGTGGACCAGCAGCGCCGCGCGGACATGGACCGCGAGGATCGGCTGAACCTTCCCGCCATCGGGGGCGCGCCGGCGCCCGATGCGCCCGAGCCGCCCCCGGCCAACTAGGAGAATCACAATGCGCCATGGGCGTTTCCTCGGCCGGCTGCTGAACCGGCCGCAGATGATCGCGCCTGCAGCCGGCGCCGCGGTGCTCGCCGCCCTGGCGCCGTCCGCCGCGCTTCTCGGGTATGATGGCGAGCGGGACAACGAGGCGCGCAGCGCGCGCGACTACAGCCAGGCTGGCGCCATCGCCATTATCCCCGTGGTTGGGGAGCTTGTTCACCGCGGCGGGTCGATGGACGCGATGTCCGGCGTCACGAGCTACCAGGCGCTGGCCGACATGGTGGGCGCCGCGCTAGCTGACCGGCATGTCGATGGGGTGATGCTCGATATCGACAGCCCGGGCGGCGAAGCGGGCGGCTGCCTGGACTTCGCCGAATGGCTGGCGGCGCAGCGCGGCGTGAAGCCGATCTATGCCAGCGTGAACCAGATGGCATGCTCGGCGGCCTATGCCATCGCATCCGCGGCGGACCGGGTCATGATCGGCGCGGATGCCGAGGCCGGATCCATCGGCGCGGTCATGTACCACACCGACATTTCCGAGGCGCTGAGCGAGGCAGGCGTGAAGGTCACCTTCATCCAGGCCGGCGCCAAGAAGACGTGGGGCGCCTCCGCGTTGCCACTGGACCCGGATGCCGCCACGGAATTCCAGCGGCAGGTGGACATGATCCGCGACCGCTTCGTGCGCGTGGTGGCGGCAAACCGCGGCCTTTCGGAAGCCGCCGTGATGGCGACGGAAGCCGGCATCTACCGGGGCCGGGACGCCATCACGGCGGGCCTGGCCGATGAAATCGCAACCTATGAGGAGGCCGTGATGGCACTCGCAACGCATACGGCGCCGCGCGGCGCCTCGCTGTCCGCCCCGCGCACCGCGGCCACTTCCGGCCAAGCCACCCAGGACGAGGATGCGCAGGAAGGCGGGGCCGCGCGGCCCGAGGCCACCACGAACCTGGCCGAGGTCGCCTCAGACAGCACCGCGCAGGCCGGCGACCCGGCCGCGATCGCGGAGGCCTGCCATGCGGCCGGCTTTTCCACCCTGACGGCGGCCATGCTTCGCTCCGGCGCCAGCATGGCCGCGGTGAAGGATCGCCTCGCGCTGGCCGGGCAGATCAGCGACACGGCAGGGCGATGCGGCATGCCGGACCTGGCGATGCCACTGATCGAGGCCGGCGTCGGGCTGGTTGCCGCCCGGAAGATCCTGGCGGCGAAGGGTGCCGCCATCGATGACGCGGTGCAGACCGACACCCGCCACAGCGGAAGCGGGGCCGCCGCGTCCGCCATCATCGATGCTGGCGCGATCTACGCCAAGCGCAACTTGCAGAAGAAGGCGATCTGAACATGCCGAGCGTGATTTCCGAGCCGGTTCGCGCCGGCGAATTCCTGGTGTCCGAGGCCAACGGCTATCGGTCCCGCGAAACCATCGTCCTGACCAACCTGGGCGGGGCCGAGGTCAGCCTGAGCGCCGGCCTGGTGCTGGCGCAGCGGACCGTCGGTGCGGCCAGCACGGCCGCCAAGAGCGGCGGCAATACCGGCACGGGCACCATCACGATGGACCCGACCACGCCGATCCTGGCGAGGGCGAAGGCCGGCGTCTACACCGTGCGCTGCATCGCGACTGCAACGAATGGCGGTACCTTCCGTCTGGAGGACCCCGATGGCGACGTCATCGCGGATGCCGCCATCTCCGGCGGCGCCGGCGGCACGGCGGCCTTTGCCGAGCAGATCAAGTTCGTCATCACCGATGCCGGCACCGACTTCAGCCTCGGCGATGGCTTCGATGTGACCGTGGCGGCGGGGGATGGCCGGTACGTGCCCTTCACCAACGCCGCGAACCTGCCGGCCGCCGCCATTCTGTACGGGCCGGTGACCGTCGCGGCCGAAAGCGCCGCCTCGGGCGCCGGCGTCGTGCGCGATGCGGAGGTCAATGGCCATGTGCTGCAATACGTCGCCAGCCTGTCCGGTGGTGGGCTGACCGCCGCCAAGGCCGCCGCCGCGGTTTCGCTGAAGGCGGCTGGCATCATCATCCGTTCCTGAACCTGCAACGCCGGCAGGTGCCGGCAGGAGAAACATGCCATGTCCGGCACCATGATGGACGTCTTCAACGGCGACGCCTTTTCCAGCGTCACGCTGACCCGCCAGATCAACGAGAACTTCCCCTTCACGCCGACCTTGCTGCGGTCCATGCCGGGGCTCGTGACGGAGAGCGGCATCACCACCACCACCGCCGCCTTTGAGGAAGTGAACGGGGCGATGAGCCTGATCCCGACCTCGCCCCGCGGGTCGCCGCCGTCCGAAGCGCCGAAGATCAAGGGCAAGCTGCGTCGCCTGGAAGCGAACCACCTGCAGCGGCAGGTGGAGATCAACGCCGACGAACTCCTGAACGCCCGCGCCCGCGGCCTGACCGCGCCGATGATGATGTCCCAGCTGATCAACGACCGCGTCGATGGCCCGGTCGGCGTCCGCATGCAGTGGGGGCTGACCATCGAGCACATGCTGCTCGGCGCCATCGACGGCGTGGTGCTGGATGCGGACAATTCGACCGAGCTCTACGACTACTACACCTGGCTGGGTGTGAGCCGGCCGAGCGCGATCGATTTCCCCTTCAGCACCATGACGGCGGAAAGCGGCACCACCCGCACCAAGGTGGCGGCGCTGAAGCGCGCGATGATCAAGGCGCTGAACGGCATGATCGTCAGCGGCGCGCGCCTGGTGATCCTGTGCGGCGACAACTTCTACGATGCGCTGGTCGGGTCGAAGGAGTACGTCAAGGCCCGCCAGACTGCCGCCTTCGGCAACCAGCGCGCCGCCGAGATCATCACCGAGAATTCGCCGGTCTATGACGCGGTAGATTTCGCCGGCGCGATCTGGATCAACTATCGTGGCACCGATGATGGCAGCACCGTCGCGGTCGGCACCGACGTCGCGCGCGCCTTCATGACCAACGTCCCCGGGCTGTTCCAGGTGCTGTATGCGCCGGCGGACACCTTCGAGACGGTCAGCAGCGCCGGCCTGCCGATGTACATGCTGCGCCTGCCGGAGAACCAGACCAGCAAGCGCGCGGTCTGGGAACTGCAGTCGAACCCGCTGATCGCCTGTCTGCGGCCGCTCAGCCTGTATCGCCTGACCAAGAGCTGAAGACGCGCCGGCGCGACCGCAGCGACGGGGGATGTGCAGATGAGCAACGCCTTCGATGATGCCGCGGCGGCGCTGGCCGACGATGAGAACCTGGGCACGGATGCTGTCTGGGTTTCCCACGAAGGCGGACCTTCCATCCCCATCCGCGTGGTTTCGTCGCGGGTGGAGGCGGATGCCTTTGGCGCTGCGCCGCGCAAGGCCGAGCGTGCCAGGTGCTGGATGGCGTCTTCCGCGCTACCCGGCCGTCCGGAGCGCGGCGACCTGCTGGCCTTCCGGGAGAGGAACGACATCGCGGAGCCGGGCGATTATCGGATCGAACTTGTTGAAGGGGAATCGCCCTTCGATGGCTACACGGTCACGCTGGTGAAGGCGTAGCCCGTGCCCGCGCCGATCATGACATTGCTGGCGGACCAGGTGGGCAAGCGCCTGGCCGCCGCGCGCCCCGATGCCACCATCGAGCGATCCCGGCGCAGCGAGCCCGGCGAAGGTGAAGGCATGCCGATCATCGGCTACACCATGCCCGCGTCCCTGGCTGTCGCCACGGAATTGCAGGTGCCGGGCGAAAGCGTCTGGACGGCGGATATCCCGGTGCGCGGCTGGGCGGTTGGCGATGATGATGCGCTGGCCGAAGCCGCTCTGGCGCAGCTTGCCAGCGACGTGATCGAGGCGCTGGTGGACCAACCGCTGACCCGTCCGGACGGCGGCGACCTGACGACCGGGCTTGAGATGATCAACGTCTCCGCCACGCTCTTCCCCGCGGAGGAAAGCAGCACGGCGGCCGGCAGTTTTGAGGCGATCTTCCGCGCCACGGTGTTTGCGCCTGCGGGCCGGACATCCCTGTAGCCCCATCGGCCCTTGGGCAAGGCTTCCTGACCCGATGGAGCACCATCCATGAGCACCGCGCTTATCCGCATGCGGAACGCCGCATTCGCGGCCAAGATCGAAACCACTCAGGGCACCGACGCCATCGCGGGCACGCCAGCCTCTACCGATTGGCTGCGCGGCGACGTGTCGGTCACGATGGGCCAGACGAATGTAGACGACCCCAGCCTGACCGGCTCGCTGGACAGCGCCGCATCCATCGTCGGTGGCCTGCGCCCCACGGTCCGCATCCGCATCCCGCTGCGTGGTTCCAACGCGGCTGGCACGGCCCCTGAGTGGGGCAAGCTGCTGACCTGCTGCGCCTATTCGGAGACGGTGACGGCGGCTGCCATCGGCGCCCCGACCGCCGCAACAGCGGGCACCACCACCAGCATCACGCTGGCGACGCCGTTTGCCGCTACGGCAAACCTCTACCGCGGCATGCCGATCACGCTGTCTGGCAACCTGTCGCAGACCACAGGTATCGTCGATTACACGGCCGGGCGCGTCGCAACCCTCGGCGAGACGCTCGGCACCGCGGCCAGCACCAGCACAAGCGCGCTGATTCCCATTAACGTGCTGTACGCCCCGACCAGCGACGAAAGCGTCTACAAGACCGCGACGCTGTATTTCTACGCGGACGGGCTGCTGTGGACCTTCGTCGGCGCCGTGGGTACGTGGTCGATTGAACTGACGACCGGCGGGCTGGGCTTCATCGTGTTCGAGATGCGCGCGCAGTTCCTGTCGACCTCGGCCACAGCCTTCCCGGCTAGCGCGCTTTCCGGCACGCCTGTGACGCCGCCGCGCTGGGTGGCGGGCATCTGCCAGTTGAACCGGACCAAGGCGCAGGTGCGTACTCTGCGGTTGGATGCCGGCGTGCAGGTGATCCAGCCTGACGATCCGGAGGCCCTGGAGGGTGTGGGGCCGGCGTTGCCGATCTCGCGCGCTTCCAGCGGCTCCCTGGACCCGCTGATGAACACCAGCAACTACGTCTCGCTGTTCAACAACTTCCGCGACGGCGTGGCCATGCCGCTGATGGTGCGTATCGGCAGCACGGCGGGCAACCGCTTTCTGCTGACCGTGCCGCGCGCTCGCGTGATGCAGAACGACCCGGGCGCTCGGGAAGGCCTCGGCGCGAACGGGATGACTTTCCAGGCCGATGGCCCGGATGCCGGCGTGTTCCTGGCGTCCTATTGAGGGTCCTAGAAATCAGCGTCGGTTTCTGCCACAAGGCGACGCATGAAGCTGTGGCTCTTAGACCGAATTACCGATAAATTCGGTCGGCTACCGGCCGCGTTTGGCGACGGGTATGATCAAGACGGCCCCGCCATAGTGAGAGCGGAGTCGGCTGAGGCCGCCAGGCTCTTGATGCACAAAAGGTGGTTGGGCGTTACGTGGCGGCCCGGCCTCGCAGATGCGTGGCTTGATGAACTGCAAGTCTCCTGCGTTGAACTGACCGCTGAGGGGCCGGCCGAGATTATCCTGACCGACCCGAATGCAAGCTAGCTAGGGCGCCATAAACCGATCAATCCGCCGGAACGACGCCATGCAGGACGCATGCAGGCGCCGTTCCCGCGGGCTGTAGCCAGTCAGCATGTCGGACAGTATCTCCGACGTGCTGGCGCTGCTTGTGGCGATGTCATTTGCGATGTCGCGGCAATAGTCATCCTGCCGCTGCCATCTATCGGCGGCGACGCGCGACGCGGCCGGCATGCGGTCAGAGTAGCCAGGATCCATTGCAGCCGCCGCGGCACTGGCGCTGAGTGGCGGCAGGTTGGTGGCCATCGGCATCGGCGCAGGCTGGTGCGGAACCTGGCCCCCGCCCGAGGCGCAACCGGCCACGAGCAAACAACCCATCAACAAGGCGCGCATTTTGTCCTCCCTGGAAATGACCGGGAATCGTAGGCGCGCCGCGCCTTTGGCGCAACAAATCTCGCCGACACGAGACGTTCCGCGCGCGTGAACGGCGGGTTGGGTTGTCGGACCCGGCCCGCCACCACCTCTCCGACAAGAGGCTTCATATGCCCCCCATCCTGTCCCGCGACGACCTGATCTGGCACGAGCCGCCCGGCTCGCCGCGGCGCTATCTGCTGGCGCCCATGACGCGCCGCGAGCGCAACCTGTTCCACCGCGCCATGGCGATCGAAGGCGCCGTGATGCACCCCAACAGCCGGCTGGCGGAAGGTCTGCGCTTGGCGGTGCAGGAGCTGGCGCCCGCGAATGCGGACGAGGTGCTGGCGATGATCGATGAGGCCGAGGCCGAGCAGCACGCGGCGGAGGCCGAGCGCAAGGCCGGGCATGTCCGGCCGGATGAAGTCGGCCCGGCCACGCAGCGCCTGGCGCCGATCGAGGCCGCCGCGCGCGCCGTGCCGGCCTATGCCACGCTGCTGGCGGATCGCGCCTTCTACATGGCCACCTACCCGGCCGTCGCCGCCCGCTTCGCGCTGCGCGATTGGGCCGGGCCGGGCCTGCCGGAGTTCGCGCGCCGCAATGGCGAGGTGCCGGCCGATCTGCTGGAAGCGGTGCCGGATGACGAGATGATCAACCTGGGCGCGCAGGCCCACCGCATGGCCTTCGTGCTGCCGGCCGCGGAAAAAAACTCCGAGGCGCCCTCGCCGTCGGGCGCGATCCAGGAAGCTGGCGCGGCCTGATCCTGGCGGAGGGCGCAAGCTATGAAGTCCTCGGCGAGCAATGGGACGAGAACCCGGCGGATGTCACGCCGCCGGCATGGTTCGAGGTTCTGCGGCTATGGCGCGTGTGCCAGTCCGGCGCCGGCGGCTTGGCGCTGCTGCCGGATGGTGGTGGCGTGAACGACCAGGCGGCATGGGTGATGGATGCCTTTTCTATCCTGGCCCGGCTTGAAGCGGATGCGGTGAAAGCGGAGGCGGCCTGATGCTCAGCACGCGCGTCATCGGCGACATCGGCGAACAGATCCGCGGAATCTTGGATGCCGAGGTCACGACCATGTCGCGTGGGCTACGCGGCGCGGTGGACCGTACCGCCACGGCGGTGCAGACCGATCTGCGCGCGCAGGTGACGGCGGCCGGGCTTGGCGCAGGCCTGGCGGCGGCGTGGCGGAAGCAGGTGTATCCGGGTACGCCCCGCCGCACGCTGCGCCCGGCCGGGCTGGTGTGGTCCAAGGCGACGGCGCTGCATGAGGCCTTCGAGAAGGGCGCGGTGATCCTGCCGCGGCGCGGTTCCTTCCTGCTGATCCCCAGCGAGGCCGCAAAGGCGCTGGGCGCGGATGTGGTTTCCAGCACGGTCAGCCGAAAGGGCGGGCCGATACCCGGCAGCGCGCGGCGCCGCAGGTCCAGCCTTGAGGAAGCGGCGCGCAAGCTGGGCGTTCCCATCGTCTCCGCGCGGCCGGCGAACGCCATCCGCAAGGCGGGCGACCGGGCCGCGCGATCGCGGGGCTACATCCTGTTGACGCCGAAGCGCGGCAATCGGTCGCGGCTGGTGGCGCTGTACTTCGCCAGCCGGGATGCCAAGCCGGTGCTGCTGTTCACGCTGGTGCGGCAGACGCGGGTGCCGCGGCGCCTTGACATCGCAGGCGCCGCCGAGCGGGCGCAGGGCACGCTGGCGACGAACGTTTCCACGGCGCTGGCGCAGGGGAGCTGAGGCATGTCCGGTGCGCGCCAGATCAGCATCCGCCTTGCGATCGAGGGCGCGGAGGAAGCGCGACGCAAGCTCGAGGAGTTCGGTCGCGCCGGCGGCGCGGCCAATGAGACGGCGGCGCCGTCGCCGCGCCAGGAAGCCGCGTGGAACCGGCTGCAGCTGAGCCTGGACGGCAACTACCGGGCGGCGGTGCAATACGCCAATGTGGTGGATCGGGTGCGCCAGGCGGAGGCGGCCGGGCTGGGCACGGCGGAGCGTCGCAACCAGCTGCTGGAACAAGCGGCGCTGGCGCATGCACGCGCGACGCAGGCCGCGACGGCATCGAATGCCGCCTTCGAGGCCAGCGGTACGGCGGCGAATGCCGCATCCGGCGGCATGCGCAACTTCGGCGTGATCGCCGGTCAGGCGGGCTTCCAGGTGCAGGACTTCGCCACCCAGGTGGCGATGGGTCAGAACGCGCTGGTCGCTTTCGGGGTGCAGTTCGCGCAGTTCGCGGGCGCCCTGGGCGCCGGTGGCGCCATCGCAGGCGCCGTGGTCACAGTCGGCATCCTGGCCACGCAGTTCATCGATCTTGGCACCAAGGTCGAGGGCGTCGCGGAGGCCGAGCGGAACCTGCAATCCGCGATGGTGGCCAGCAATGAGATCTACGAGGACGCCATCACCAAGGCGAACCGGCTTGCGGAGGCCCGGGTCGCCGCAGCGCGGGTTGGCATCGAAGATAGGCTGACAGCGGAACGCGCATCGCTGCGCGCGCTGAACGCGGCCGCAACCGACATGGAGGAGCGCCGCGCTTTTGCCACGGGCCGCATCGGTGGCGGCGGCACCAACGACAACCCCATTGTTCGCGCGGAGCGCGAGCGGATTGCCCAGCAGTCGGAACAGATCAGCGCGCGCATTGCGGCCCTAGATCTCGAGTTGTCCCGCCTGTCCGGGGTTAGAAATGGGGGCGAGCAGTTCGGGCCGACCGGCGAGGAAGGCAACACCGCCGTCATCGCGCGCGTCCGCGAAGAGCAGCGCGAGCTGGAAGGGGCGGCGCGCGCGGCCGAGCAAGCGGCCAACCGGGCAGAGCGTGCCGCAGGCCGGGCGACTGACCGCATGTCCCGGCTCGGCGCCAACATTTACGAATTCTCGGATGTGGCCGGACAGACCGTCTTTCCCGCGGCGGACGTCCAGGCCGGCTATGACCGCCAAATGGCCCGGCTGCGCCAGGAGGATGAGCGGCGGCAGCGCGAATTGCAGCGCGCGGCTGAGGCAAATGAGCGCCGCCTGGACAGCGCGGTGCAGTCGTACGGTGACAGCTTGGCCGACAGCACCTTCCGCGCAATTGAGGAAGGCGCCGAGCAGGGCAAGTCGCCACTGGAAAGCCTGGCGGCGGGCTTTGGCAGCATCCTGCGCCGCGCCGCATCGCAGGCCCTCTCCAATCTGGTGTTTCAGCCCATCATCCGGGCTGGCGCGGAGGCCATCGGCTTCACCGGGGCGGCCAGTGGATCCGGCAGCTCGCTCGGCAGCCTGAGCAGCCTCACCGGGCTGTCCAGCCTGATGCCGGCCGGGGGGCTTTCCGGCATCACCAGCGGCATCAACCAGTTCGCGGCCCGCACCCTCCCGAGTGCATTCGGCGGCGGCTACGGCTTTGACGCCTTTGCGGAGGCTGCGCCGTCAACGATGGGCCTTGGTGGCGGCAGCTTCCTCGGCACGCTTGGCAGCGCGGCCGGCGGCTTCGCCATCGGCTCGACGCTTGGCAGCTTCACGGCCGGCGGCAGCGCGGCGCGCCAGACCAACGGTATGATCGGCGCCGGCATCGGTACGGCTGCGGGCTTTTTACTGCCCGGCGGCCCGATGGTTTGGGGCGGCATTGGCGGCGCGCTTGGCGGACTTTTCGGCCCCGGAAACGCGACCAACGCTTTCGGCTTTGGCGTCACGGCTTCCGGCGGGCAGCTCGGCCTGTCCGGCCTGTCCATGACGGGCGATGGTGCCGGCGGGGACCAGACGATTGCCGCGGCGCGGCAGCAGGTGGAACAGATCAACGCCGCGCTGGCAGCCGCCGGCCTGACGGTGCGGGACAACAACCGCGTGGTCACGGGCGGCGGGGACCGGCCCACCGATGGCAGCCAATCCGCCACCTTCGAAGAAGCCCTGCGCACCTTCCGCTTCGCCGCCAGCAACAGCAATGTGCAGACCGCCCTAGATCGGCGGCCGGATGCGACACTCGACCAGGCGCTGGCCATTGCGCAGGGTTTCGGGCAGGTGCAGGCCGCCATCGAATCCCTGACGGCAGAGCCGGTCTCGGCCCTGACGGCGGAGCTGCGCCAGATCTCCACCGTGTTCGATGCGGCGCGGGCCAGCGCGGAGGAATACGGTCTGTCGCAGGACGCGCTAAACCGCCGCCAGCGGGAGGCTGTGATCCTGGCCGAAACGCGGTCGGAGGCCGGCATCCTCGGCGGCCTGACCCAGCGGTCCCGCATCCTGGGCGGCTTCCTGGAAACCCGGGCGCGCAGCACGGGGTCCGCGCAGTCGCAATTCGGTGCGGCGCAGTCGCAGTTTGAAGCGGCGCTGGCCGCGGCCCGATCCGCCGGCACGGAATCCGCCGATCTGTCCGGCCTGGTGCAATCCGCCAATTCGCTGCTGTCCGCCAATGCCGCCTTCAACGGCGGCGGCGCGCAGGCCGCGGCGGTGGAAACGGCGGTGCGCGGCAGCATCGTGGCGCTGGGAGGGCAACTCGACCTGCCCGGCTTCACGGATGACCTGACGGGCGCGATCGCCCGCGCCGGGGACCGCCAGGTGAATGAGCTGCAGCTTCTTCGAAACGAGGTGACGGGCATGCGGGAGGAACTTCGTTCGATCCGCCTGCTGTCTGCCGCATGAGCGCGCTAGCCCCGTTTTCCGCCGCGCCGCTGTCCGCGCTGTGGACGCAGGCGACGCCGGAAACCGCGGCGGTTCTCGGCCCGGCCGATCTGGTGGGCGGCGAGGCGGTGTGGATGCTGCGCCTGGGCGTTGGCGGCGCGACGGGGGAGCCTGCGCCGGCCCCGCTTGGCATGATGGCAGGTGGCCCGTTCGGCGCGCCGGACCGGCCGGCGGATCTTGCCGGCACGGCGCCGGAAATCCGCGTGTCCGACCGCGGCTGGATTGGCGAGCCGGACGATGCGGCGGCGCCGAACCAGATGTGGCCGGCGCGCATGATGGAAGCGCCGGCTCTGGAATATCTGCTGCCGGTGCTGCCGGAGGCATCCCGCCGCCGCGTGGTGACGGTGGGGGAGGTGCGGCTGGCCAATGGCGACGGCGCGCTGGACTACCTGGCCGGGGATTGGCGGGTGCGCGGCCAGCCGGTGACGCTGCTGCGCGGCCCGCATCGGCGGCCTCGCCATGCCGCGCTGAGTGACTTCGTAGTGGTGGCGCGGCTGCGCGCCCGTGGCGCGGCCAGCGGCACCGTGCGCCTGACCCTGCCGGTGCAGGACCCCGGCGCGGATCTGTCCGTGCCGCTGGCGCCGCTGTATGCTGGCACGGGCGGGGCGGAGGGGTCGGCCGATCTTGCCGGCACGCCGAAGCCGGTGCTGTTCGGGATCAAACGGCGGATCGAGCCGGTGTTGGTGGACCCGGCCCGGTACATCTACCAGATCCATGACGGCGCGATTGAGGACGTGTTGGCGGTGCGCGACCGTGGCGCGCCCCTGACCGATGTGGGCGATTCGCTGTCCTACGCCGCGTTGGAGGCCTTCGTGCCATCAGCCGGGCAGTACCGCACATGCTTGGCCGCCGGCATGGTGCGGGTGGAGCCGGCCGGTTCGGGCGGCGTGTCCCTGCTGACGGTGGATGCCCGCGGGTCCACCGCGCAGGGCGGCTATTCCGCCGGCACGCCGGCCAGCATCGCCCGCAAGCTGCTGTTGGGGCCTGGTGGCCTGTCCGCCTCGGCCTTGGTGGATGACGCCTTTGGGTCCTGGCCTGTGGGCGAGGCCGGGCTGTACCTGCGCGGCGGCACCGTGGCGCAGGCGATGGATGCGCTGGCGGCCGGCGTTGCGGGCTGGTGGGGTGCGGATCGCCTCGGCCAATACGATGGATCGCAGGTGGCGGCGCCCGAGGGTGTGGCGCCAGCCTGGGTCATCCAGCCCTGGATGCTGCGCGCGCCGCCGGAGGAAGGCGGTGCGCCGAACCCGCCGCGCTGGCGCACCACGGTAGGATATGCGGCGCCGGGCCGGGTGATGCGGGCGGAGGATCTGGCCGGCAGCGTATCAGCCGCCGATCGCGACGCCTGGGGTAAGGAGTACCTGCCGGCCGTCGCCTTCGATGCAACGGTGCGAGCCACCTACCCGCTGGCGGAGGAAGCGCCGGACCTGATCAGCGTGTTCGACCAGGAAAGTGATGCGGCGGCGCTCGCGGCGAGCCTGCAAGCTCTGCATGGGGTGCCGCGGCGGGAATGGCGCGTGCCGATCAACCGCGCCGGCCTGGCGGTGCAGCCGGGCAGCGCGCTGCGCCTGACCTGGCCGCGCCACGGCCTGGCCGGCGGCCGAACGCTGCTGGCGCGCGGCATTTCGATCCGCGGCGACCGTGCCGAATTGCTGCTGTGGGGATGACATGGGCACGCTGATTTCGTGGGTAAATCTGGCTGACAGCGCGGCGGAGATTTCTGCGGGCGCGGAGGAGCCGGGTCTCGGCGTGCGCAACCTGCTGACCGAACCTGTGGCCGAGGTGTGGCGTTGCCCGCCGCAGGCCAGCGGCGTGGCTTTCAACCTGGATGTTGATCTAGGCAGCGCCCAAACCATCGGTCTGGTGGCGCTGTTCGCGCCCCGAGACGGCTTGCTGGTCACGGGCTATTCGGTGCGGTTGTACCTGTCCACCGTCGCCGCCGGCGCATCCGATGTCGAGTTCGTGGGGCCGCAGGATCTTGCACTGGCGGCGGGCCGCGGGTGCTGGCGGTATGTGCTGCCGGAGCCGGCGGCTGTGCGCTTCGTGCGGCTGCGCTTTAGCAGCTCCGGCTTGGCTGAATATCTGCAATTTGGGCGGCTGTGGATAGGTGCGGACTTCCGCCCGCAGGTTCCATTTTCGCGCGAGGGCAATGCGCGAGGTGTGGTGAGCGCGGGCATCGCGGAACGCGCGGCGGTGTCCGGCGTGGTGTCTGTGCAGCGCGGCGCGACGCTGCGGAACCCGACTTTCAATCTGCCGCTGCTAACCAATGCGGAATCCAGCGTGGTCCAGGACATGGCCTTGGCAACCGGCAACTTCGGCCAGGTTGTCGTCAGCCCGCTTACCCAGGAGGGCGCGGCCGGGTTTGTGCTTGGTCGGTTCGAGACGCCGCCCGCTCCGGGTTATGCGGCGGCGCAGCGATGGGCCGCCAGTTTTTCTGTTGTGGAGGATCTGTAGATGACCAAGCTCGTGCTTGGCGACGCCGTGCTGGTCACCACGACCACGACCGGGACGGGCAGCTATGCGCTTGGCAGCGCCGTGACCGGCTACTTCCATCCTTCCGGCACCGCAGTGCCGAGTGGCAGTCGCGTATCCTACACCGTGGTGGACAGCCTGACCGCGCCGACTGCGCGCGAGATTGGTGAAGGCGTCCTGACCACAGGCACTCCATGGACGCTGACCCGCGCGACCATCCGCAACAGCCTGCGTGATGGTGCCACGGTATCCGGCAGCGCCATCAACTGGCCGGCGGGCACGCGCTACATCTACCTGACGCCCATCGCCGCTCGCACGCCGCAGTTCGACACTCTCGACGCGCTGCATGCAATCAATATCCCTCGCGCTTGGGCCGTGTTCAACGGCAGCGCGATGACCGCCAGCCATGGCATTGCCAGCATTACCGATCACGGGGTTGGTGATGTGACCTTCACGTTCACGACGCCGTTTTCCACCGCGAACTACGCGATTTTCGGCACGCCGTCGCTTATCATTGGCGACGGTGCAATCACCACACTTCAGCCGCGCAGCGACACAAGCCAGATCAGCGTCGCATCATGCCGCATGCTATGCAGTTACGACAACAATGGCGCCGGGCGCATCCAGGTAGACGCGCCTTACATGTCAGTGACCTTCTTGGGGGCGCAGTGATGCAGCAGCGAATCATTTACCCGCAAGACGGCGGCCCCATCGCCGTGGTGACGCCGGCCGCTGTGCCGCTGGCGCCGGGTGAGACGCCGCCGCAAGCCCTGCTGCGCATGGCGCGGCGCGTGGTGCCGGCCGGCGTGCCGTTTCGGATCGTGCTGGCCTCCGATCTGCCGGAGGACCGCACCTGGCGCGGCGCATGGACCGCCGATTTCAGCAACCCGGATGGGCATGGGGGCGAGGCATGATCACGATCGATCCGAATCTGGCGCGGACCATCCACCGGACCCGGCTGCGCGCGGCGCGCGGGGCGCTGCTGGCCGCGCTGGATATTGAGATGCTGCGCGCGATCGAAAGCGGCCACGACACCGCGTCCCTCGCGGCCCGCAAGCAGGCGCTGCGCGACGCGACGGCGGCGCCGGAAATCGACGCCGCCGCGCCGGACGATCTGCCGGGCACCATCACCGATACCGCGCTGCGCGAACGCTACGCCGCGCTGTTCCTGCCGGGCTGAGCGCCGCTCGCCTGATGCCTCGGCGCTGCGGCGCCGCCTCAACCTGATCTGGAGACTGCCATGTCTGGCTCTACCGCCATCACCGCCATCACCGCGGTGGCGCGCTTTGGCGCGCGCCCATCCGCCCTGCTGCGGCGGGAGCTGCGCGACGATGTGGTCAATGTCGAGATCGATTTTCTCGACCAGTTTGCGGCCTCGCGCACGCTGGTCGACGTGTCGCAGGTAGGCGCCGTGGTCTGGGACCCGTCCGGTGCGGTGGTCGATCCGGTGCTGGTGCCGGTCGAAATCCGGCCTGGCACCTGGCGCCTGTCTATCCCGGTGCCGATTGTTGGGCGGTGGATGGGCGAGGTGGCGTGCTTGGCGCCAGCAGAGGCTCGCGTGGCGTTCGAATTCGAGGTGGTGGCCGCGGACCCGAGCGCGGTGGCCGGTGCCGGCCCGGCGCCTGTGCTGTCCCTGAATGGCCGCACGGGGAACGTGTTTCTCGGCGTGGCCGATGTGCTTGGGCTGGGATCCTATGTGGTTGCAGCAGCCGAGGCTTTGCTGGACGACAGCCCGGCGCTCGGCGGCGTTCCCACAGTGCCCACGCCCGCGCTCGGAGCCGGCACTACGCAGGCGCAGAACGCGGCCGGCGTGCTGGCCGAGGTAGCGGCCGGCGGCACCCGAATGACGGTGACGCAGACGGGCGCGAATGCCGTGCCGCAGTCCGTCCAGACGAAAGCGACTGAGTTCCTTTCCGCGCGGGATTTTGGCGCGACCGGAAACGGCGTCACCGACGATACCCTCGCCATCAATCGGGCGCTTGCCGCCGGCTGGGCGCAGCGAAAGGCGGTGGGTCTGCCTCCCACGGCGGCCTATTATCGGACCACGGCATCGCTGGTGCCGATGAGCAATTCAGGGCTGTTCGGCTTGGGTGGTCGCGCGCGAGTCCGGCTGGAGGGTCTGACCACAGCCAGCATCATCGAAGCGACCGGAATTGACAACTTCCTGATCCGCGATTTGGACCTAGACGGCGATAAGGCGACCAAGACTTCGGCGAGCAGCGGCATCAAGCTGACCTCTTGCACGCGCGGGCTGATCAAGAGCACCTTCGTCAAGGATTGCCGCGCCTGGGGCCTCTATCTGACGTCCTGCGTTGATGTCTGCGGTCAGGACATTGAGGTGGTCGACTGCCAGACCTCCTCCGGGCTGTTCCTCCTCGGGTCCAGTTATTGCCGCTTTCGCACCGTCCGATTCCGCGACAATGGCGGCTTCGGCGCGCAGGTCTTCGGTGGGTCGAACAACAACAGCGTTGATGACATCATCTGTGAGCGCAACGGCCTTGAGGCTATCGGCGTTACGTCGGATTGCTTCGAGAACCACTTTACCAAGGTGAAGTGCCTCGATAGTCGAGACGTCGCGCTATCGATCAACGGCAGCCGCAACACTGTTTCCGACTTCTACCTCGATGGCGCGGACTTCCACGGCATCACGCTCTATGGAACGCGGAACTCCGTCTCGAACGGCGTGATCCGTAACTGTGGCAAAGAGGGCAATCCGGCCTCCCTGTGGAGCGCCATCGTATGTGCCCCAAGCTTCGGCGGGGCAGGCAGCTACAACCATATTTCCAACGTCAACGCCTACGACGATCAGGCTGTGCCGACCATGTTCTATGGGTTCCGATGCTGGACCGACGCCCATACTGCATGGGCGGCCGGCCAGGTGATCGGCGTGGGCATCTATCGCCGTAATGCGGGTAACATCTACCGAGCGACCACGGCCGGCACGACTGCGTTGGCCGGCCCCACGCACGCGAGCGGCACCGCTGCGGATGGCGGCGGGGTACTGTGGGCCTGGGTGATGACGCAGGGCACCGCCGAGTTAAACAGCTTCGTCAACTGCCAGGCGACGGGCTTTGCGGGTGCCGAGGTTGCATTCGGCGGCACGACCACGAACGTGTTCATCGGTCGCCGTATGCGTGCGACGGAGGGTTTTGAGTTCCAGAGCCCGGTCACCTTCGCCAATACCGTCCTGTTCAACGCCGACGTGTCGTTTGGCGCGGGGGCGCAGTTTGTCGCTCCGCGGGTGCGGGATGGCATGACGTTCGACGGCCTTCAATCTGTGCGCCGCGCCGCGCCGGCTTGGGCTTCGGGGGCGAGCTACATCTACGGCTCGGTAGT
>LNFM01008705.1_pt1 | contig 21442 bp, 19 predicted proteins | sample 596031 | NCBI WGS metagenome assembly LNFM01 (sample SAMN04254537, study PRJNA301005) | activated carbon metagenome | isolation source: dual media filters at the Ann Arbor, Michigan drinking water treatment plant | place: USA: Ann Arbor
ACCACCGTGGGACCTGCGATCTGGCCCGCCGCGAACACCACGGTGAAGGCGCTGATGCCCGCCGCCCACTGCGACGGTGGCAGGTTGTGGCGCACCAGCGCGGTGGTGCTGGCCACCACCGACAGGAACACGCCACCAAACAGCAGGCCCGAGGCCATCAACAGCGGCCAGGCGCTGGTCAGGGCGGGCAGGATCGCGGCCACGCCGAGCAGGCCGTTGAGCGCCGCCAGCGCCCGGCCGCTGCGGTGGCGGTCCAGCAACCCGGCCCAGATGCGCGACGACGCGACCACCGCCAGGCCCAGCAGCGCATAGAACAGCGTGATCGCGCCGAGGCTGCTGCCTTGCTCGCGCAGCAGCGCGATCACGAACGTCATGTAGCCGATGTAGCCGACCCCGAAACCGGCATAAGCCAGCAAGGCAAAGCGGAAATCGCGGGCGCGAAACACACGCTGACCAGGCCGCCCGGCTGTCGGCGTTGGTGCGGCGGCCTCGTGTTCGGCCAGCACCCGCGCCGGCCAGGCCAGCAGCGCGGTGGCCAGCAGGCACACCACGGCCAGCACCCACCAGGCCCAGGCCCAGGCCTGGGGCCGCTCGGCAGCCATCTCCAGGGCCAGCGGCACACCCAGCGCCGAGACCACGATGCCCAGGCCGGTGCCCCCGTAGTACAGACCCAGCAACAGACCGCTGCGCTGCGGCTGGCGCGCTGCCAGACGGGCCGCCAGCAAGCCGCCGGTGCTGAACACCAGCGCGCTGGCCACGCCCGCCAGGCCTCGCTGCACCAGCAGCGCCGCGGCACTGGTGAAGAAGCCGCTGGCGGCCATGAACAGCGAGGCCAGCAACGCGCCGACCATCAGCACCCGGGTGGGCGAGGTGCGCCGCAACAGCCACGACATCGCCAGCGCCCCCAGCAGGTAGCCCACCGCGTTGGCGGTGTTCATCGCCCCCGCCAGGGTGTAGCTCCAGCCCAGATCGTCGCGCATGGGCGGCAGCAGCAGGCCATAGGCAAAACGCGTGATGCCCAGCGACACCGCGGCGCCGAGCGACAGCGCCAGCGCCAGCCGCAGGTAGGGCGTGGTGTCGGGTGGCGTGGGCAAGGGCATGCGCCCATTGTGGCGTGCCCGCGCAGCGGAGGAGCCCCGGATTCACACCACAGGTGGGAAGACGCTTGGGGGTCCGATCCGGCGCCGGGCCGCCCCAAGCCGGATCCAGCCCCTCGGGGGGCAGCGAGCTACACGCAGTGAGCGAGCGTGGGGGTCATGACCCCAGGCCCACCGGCGCGGGCGCCCGCATCACGATGTGGGTGAACAGGCGGTCGAACTGCGGATCGCGCGGGATGCGGGCGCTCAGCGGGTTCTGGTTGGTGGCGAAGGCGGCGTTCATCGCGTGCCAGTCGGCGGGGGTCAGCAGGCGCTCGGCCTCGGGCAGGATCACGGTTTCTTCCAGCCGCATGTGCTCCAGGTAGAAGTCCACATAGCGCGTCATCTCGTCGATGAACGTCTGCCGGCGCGTGTCGCCCAGGAGTTCCCAGGCCATCAGCAGGTGCATCAGCTCGCGCACACGGGTCTCGCCCTGCATGTGGTCGCGTTCCAGCTGGTCGATGGTGGACATGGTGTGCGGCGCCACCCGGGCCACGCGCGGGAACAGCAGGTCCGACTCCTTGGGGTGGTGGTGTTTTTCGGGGAATTCGTCGATGTAGAACAGCATCGCGCGCACCACATCGAAAAAGCGCTCCGAATCGTCGACCCCGTCGGGATTGGGGCCGCGCCGCACCAGTTGCGTGAGCGATTTCAGCATCGCGGCCAGGGTGGCGTGTTCGTCGCGGATCACGCGCAGCGATTCGTGGTTCATGGTTGTCTCCTCGGGCAGAAACCGACCGATCGGTCGGTTAACTGGAGGGTCGACTATGGCCGAGTCCTTTCTGGCACGGTTTGACGCATGTCAAGCCGGCATCCCGGTCCCGCGCCGGGCCGATCACCGGGATGGCGGCCGCCAGCGCTTGAGCAGCAGCGCATTGCTCACCACGCTCACCGAACTCAAGGCCATGGCCGCGCCGGCCAGCACCGGACTCAGGTAGCCCAGCGCCGCCAGCGGGATGCCGGCCGCGTTGTAGGCGAAGGCCCAGAACAGGTTCTGCCGGATCTTGCGCACCGTGCGGCGGGAAATGTCGAGCGAGGCGGCCACCAGCCCAGGGTCGCCGCGCAGCAGGGTGATGCCGGCGGCGTGCATCGCCACGTCGGACCCGCCGCCCATGGCCAGCCCCACGTCGGCCGCTGCGAGCGCCGGAGCGTCGTTGACGCCATCGCCCACCATGGCCACGACATGGCCCCCACGCTCCGCCGCTGCGCGGGTCGCTGCCCCCCGAGGGGGTGCGAATTCAGCTTGGGGCGGCCCGGCGCTGAATTCCTGACGCCCACGCTCCGCCGCTGCCCCCCCTCTCAACCGCGCGATCACGGCCGCCTTGTCGCCCGGCAGCACATCGGCAATGACTTCGCCGCCGTTCTCGGGTGAACCGGGGTGCAGGCCCAGGGTGCGGGCCATGGCTTCGGCGGCGCTGCGGTTGTCGCCCGACACCATGAACAGCCGCAGGCCTTGCGCGCGCAGCCGCGCCAGCGCCTCGCGCGCGCCGGGCTTGGCCTCGTCGCCAAAGGCCAGCAGCGCCAGCGGGCTCCACACGCCCGCGCTGCTCTGGCTGGCCAGCACCGACAGCGTGGCGCCCTCGGTCTGGCCGCGTTGCAGTGCGGCGGCCAGCGGCCCCAGCGGCACGCCCAGTTCGTCCATCCAGCGCAGGCTGCCCAGGACCAGCAGTGCGCCCTGCACCCGGCCCGATGTGCCGCGCCCGGCCACGCCCTGCACCTCTTCGGCCGCATCGGGCGCTGGGGTCCAGCCGCGCTCGGCGGCCACGTCCATCACCGCCCGGGCCAGCGGGTGCGCGCTCTGCGCCTGCAGCGCGGCCGCCGCGCGCAGCACCGCTTCTTCGTCCGCGCCGGGCACCGCTTCAATCAGCAACAGCCGCGGCCGGCCCACGGTGAGCGTGCCGGTCTTGTCGAACGCCACCGTGTCCACCCGATGCGCGATCTCCAGCGCCTGCGCGTCCTTGATCAGAATGCCGTGCTGCGCCGCGACCCCGGTGCCGGCCATGATGGCCGCGGGCGTGGCCAGGCCCAGCGCACACGGGCAGGCGATCACCAGCACCGCCACCGCGTGCAGCAAGGCCTCTTCCACCGGCGCGCCGGTCCACAGCCAGCCGCCCAGCGTGGCCAACGCAATCACCAGCACCACCGGCACGAACACCGCCGCCACCTGGTCCACCAGGCGCTGCACCGGCGCCTTGCCGGCCTGCGCGTCCTGCACCAGCGCGATGATGTGCGCCAGCACGCTCTTTGCGCCCACCGCGCGCACGCTCACCTGCACCGCGCCTTCGCCGTTGAGCGAACCGCCGGTCACCGGGTCGCCCACCTGCTTGGGCACCGGCATGGCTTCGCCGGTGAGCATGGATTCGTCGGCCTGGGTCTGGCCCTGCGTCACCGTGCCGTCGGCCGGAAAACGCTCGCCCGGCAACACGCGGATCAGGTCGTCGGGCAGCAGCTCGTCCACCGGCACATCGGTTGCTTCGGTGCGTTTCACACCGTCGGGCAACAGATGGGCCCGGTCCGGCCGCAAAGCGTGCAGCGCGCGGATGGCGCTGGTGGTCTGGCGCTTGGCACGCGCCTCCAGCCACTTGCCCAGCAGCACCAGCGTGATCACCACCGCCGAGCCCTCGTAATACAGGTGCACCATCTCGCCCGGTTCGGCCTTGAGCCACAGCCAGGTGGACAGCGCCCAGCCCGCCGTGGTGCCGATGGCCACCAGCAGCTCCATGTTGCCGGTGCGTGCTTTCAGCGCGTGCCAGCCGGCCTTGTAGAAGCGGGCACCCAGCCAGAACTGCACCGGCGTGGCCAAGGCGAACTGCATCCAGGCCGGCAGCATCCAGTGCTTGCCGAACAGGTCGCCCACCATCGGCAGCGCCAGCGGTGCCGACAGCAGCAGGCCGGCCAGCACCGGCAAAAAGTCAACAGAGATGCCGTGCCAGTGCTCGCCGGTGCCGGCGTCCATCGCGTCCATGGCGCGCGGCTCGTAACCCGCGTCGCGTACCGCCCGCTTGATGCGCGCCAGCGTCTCGGCGTCGGGCGCCGCGTCCAGCATCACCCGGGCCGACTCGGTGGCCAGATTGACCGTGGCCCCGCTCACGCCGGCCTGCTTCTTCAGCACTTTTTCCACCCGCGAAACGCACGAGGCGCAGGTCATGCCGCCCACGCCCAGATCGATCGGATGGCCGTCGGAAAGCATCGACGGGTCGGTGGTGGAGGTGGTGGTGTTCATGGGGTCTGTCTCGGTGCACGCCGTGGGGCCGACCCGGGCGGTCGGTGGGCGCGAAGCCCTGTGGACCGGCCGCCAGGCGGCGCAAGGGCAAGCCCCTTTATAAGCTTTGCCACCGTGGGAAGGTCAACCCTGCTGTGACAAGGGGTGAACGGCTTGACCTTGACACCGTGTCAAGGTGCATGATGCGGGCATCCCATCCACCAGGAGCCCCCATGAGCCTACAGACCTTCACCGTGCAGGGCATGACCTGCGGCCACTGCGAAAAAGCCGTCACCACCGCCGTCAAGACCCTCGACCCGCAGGCCGAGGTGCGCATCGACCGCAGCCAGAACAAGGTCGAGGTCAGCACCAGCCAGCCCCGCGAAGCGGTGGCCGCCGCGATCAGCGAAGAAGGCTACGCCGTCTCCGCATGAAGACCGACGCCGCGGCCACGCTCGAGGCGGTGAGCGCATGGCCGGTCAACATCGGCACGGCCGCGCGCCTGTCCGGCATCTCGTCCAAGATGCTGCGTCACTACGAAGCCCTCGGCCTGCTCGGCGCGGTGGCGCGCACCGGCAGCAACTACCGCCAGTACAGCCTGGCCGACGTGCACACGCTGCGCTTCATCCGCCGCGCGCGCGACATGGGCTTTGGCCTGGACGCCATCACCGAGCTGGTGAGCCTGTGGCACAACCGGCGCCGCAGCAGCGCGAGCGTGCAGCGCATCGCCCAGAAACACCTGGACGAACTGGGCCAGCGCATCGAAGCGCTGCAGGCGATGCAGCGCACCCTGGGCGCGCTGCTCTGCCACTGCCCGGGCGACGACCGGCCCGACTGCCCGATCCTGGACGATCTTGCGGAGCAATAGGTCCCCGCGCCGGGTACTGGGCACGCGGGCGGGCGGGCACAACGGAACAATTCTTTACAAGCCAGCCAAACAGCGGCACAAGCCCGATACACGGCGGTTCCACACTGAACCCATTCCAGAGACAGCCCCACCGGCTGAGATCCCTGGAACGTTCTCACCCATCAGGAGCGACCATGAAACTGTTCAGCCAACGCAACCTCATCGCTGCCGCACTCGCCACCGCATTCGTCGGCGTGTCGGCCACCGCCATAGCCCAGGGCATGGGCATGTCCCCGGAACTGCATGCCCAGCACACGGCCCAGCGCGGCACCCCGGGCGCCGGCGCCATGGATCCGGCCCGCATGGCCGAGATGCAGAAAAACCAGGGCGAACGCCACGCCGCGCGCATGGCCCAGCTCAAGACCGAACTGAAGATCACCGCCGCCCAGGAACCCGCCTGGAACGCCTTCGTCGCCCGCACCGCGCACACGCCCCGCAAACCCGCGGCCAATGAGGACTGGTCAAAGCTGACCACGCCCCAGCGCCTGGACAAGATGCAAGCCCTGCACGCCGAGCGCAGCGCCGAGATGACCCAGCGCGTCGAAGCCACCAAGAGCTTCTACGCCGCGCTCACGCCCGAGCAGCAAAAGTCGTTTGACGCCCAGCGCGGCCTGCAACGCGCCGGCATGAAAGGCGAGCACCGCATGGGTGGCCACGGCGGTGAACGCGGCGGCCACCACGGCATGGGTGGCGGCATGGGATGCGAAGGCGGCGCCAAGCCGGCCACCAACAGCTGATCTCCTGGTTTTTCTGAAGACTCCTCCTTCGCCCCGCTCCGCCGGGGCGTTTTTTCGTCCGGGCCCGCCAGCCGCAGGCCGGCGCGCTTGACCAGCATCAAAGCCGCTGCACCAGCGGGTGGATAAGCTGCACGGCCATGGACTTCGACCTCATCATCATCGGCGCCGGCCCGGCCGGCCTGTGTCTGGCGCGCGCGCTGCGCGGCAGCGGCCTGCGCCTGGCGCTGATCGAACAGCAGCCGCGCGAAGCGCTGGAAAACCCCGCCTTCGACGGCCGCGAAATCGCCCTCACCCAGCACAGCGCACAAAGGCTGCGCCAGCTCGGCATCTGGCCGCTGCTGGGTGAAGCGAACATCGCGCCCCTGCGCGACGCCCTGGTGCTCGACGGCGGTGCCGGTCCGGGACAGCAACGCATGGTCATCAGCCACACCCTGAGCCCCCTGCCCGAGCTGGGCTTTCTCGTCGCCAACCACCACATCCGCCGAGCGGCGTTTGAAGCCGTGTTCAACGACGGCCCGGCGCCCGAACTGCTGTGCGGCGAGCAGGTCACCGAGGTGCACACCGGCGCCCAGGGCGCGCGCGTCACGCTGGCCAGCGGCCGCACGCTCGGCGCGCAGTTGCTGGTGGCCGCCGACAGCCGCCACTCCAGCACCCGCCGCGCCATGGGCATCCCGGCGGACCTGCACGACTACGGCCGCACCATGCTGGTGTGCAACATGACGCACCAGCAAGCCCACCACGAGACCGCCTGGGAATGGTTCGACCAGGGCCAGACGCTGGCCCTGCTGCCCATGAACCCCTGCCCGCAGAGCGGCCTGCCGCGCTCGTCCGTCGTGCTGACCCTGCCCAGCCAGGAACTGCAACCGCTGCTGGACCTGCCCGAGGCCGACTTCAACGCCGCCATGGAGCGCCGATTCGACCACCAGCTCGGCCGCATGCAGCTCTGCAGCACGCGCCACGCCTACCCGCTGGTGGGCGTGTGGGCGCGCCGGCTGGTGGCCCAGCGCTTCGCCGTGGTCGGCGACGCCGCCGTCGGCATGCATCCGGTCACCGCGCACGGTTTCAACCTCGGCCTGCGCAGCATCGATACGCTGTCGCAGGCACTGATGAAAGCGCAACAGAAAGGGCAGGACATCGCCTCACCCGATCTGCTGCAGCGCTACCAGCGCCAGCACCAGGGCGCCAGCCGGGGCCTCTACCTGGCCACCCACGCCCTGGCCACGCTCTACACCCGCGACGAAACCCCGGCCCGGCTGCTGCGCCAGGCCATGGTCGGCCTGGGTGAACGCTTCACGCCGTTCAAGCGGGCGGTGGCGGCTTCCCTGACCGGACTGCATTGAAGCGACGCCCAACCGGCCGTCTTCTCAACCACCGTTTTGACGTCATATTTGCTACCATTTGGCATGGCTTGCCGAGTGGTCGTAGACACCAACATCTTTGTTTCCGCATGTCTGAGCAGCGGCTCAGCACACCAGGTGGTGCCCGCCTGCCTCGACGGGCGCTGCAAACCCTTGATGGGTGCCGCGCTGCTGACCGAATACGAAGACCTGTTGGGCAGAGAAGATCTCTTGCGAACTTCTCCCCTGAGTGCAACGGAACGATCCGACTTGCTTGACATCTTTCTGGGTTGTTGTGAGTGGACCCGCGTCTATTTCGGATGGCGCCCGAATCTGCCCGATGAAGCCGACAACCACCTGATCGAGTTGGCCGTAGCGGGAGCTGCGCCCTTCATCGTGACGCGCAACTTGAGAGATTTCGCCCGCGCTGACCTGCGCTTCCCAGGTCTTTTCGTCGTGGACCCGCAGACCTTTCTAAAGGAGATCGAAACATGGCAGCCCTGACCCTGCGATTGCCGGAAGACAAGCACCAGCGCCTGCGCGCCCTGGCCCAAAGTCGGCACACCACCATCAACCGTCTGATGGACGAAATGACCACGCTCATGCTCGCCGAGTTCGACGCCGAAACACGCTTCAAGCTGCGCGCTGGCCGCGGTGCCGGGCGAACCGCCGAAGGCTTGGGTTTACTCGACAAGGTGGCCAAGGCGACACCGAAAGCATCGGGTGCCTGAGAAACGCGAGCAGGACGCCGTCGAACGCCAAACGGCTTTCGTCGAGCGCGCACGGCAAGCGCTCTTGAAGGCTGAAGCGGGTGGCCCGGTCTATGACGGCCCCGCCTACGCCGCCTACCTGCGCGAGCGGGAGCGCGCTGCGCTGGAACCCGGCCAAACCGCTGCGTTGGCCAAGCCCCCACCACAGAGCTGGCGAGCGATCCGCGCTCAGCGCTCCAGCCAGTAAGACTCGATCAGCTCGCCCTCAGCCGACATCAGCCACCACTCCATCACCAGCGGGCAGTGCCCGCCCATCGGCCACCGCGGCCGGCCCTCGCTTCTTGCGGTGTATCAAGGCGCTTGTCAGCAATCGGGTCTAGATTGACACTTGTCCATCGGCACGGGCGCGCAGTCGTCTGGCCGTTCACCACCGCCCGAGGAGACCAAGACATGCTGTCCGCCTACATCACCCACACCGACTGCGCACGCCACGAGATGGGCCCGCACCACCCCGAATGCCCGGAACGCCTGGGCGCGATCAACGACCACCTGCTGGTCAAAGGCCTGCTGGACTACATGATCCCGTACGACGCGCCTCTCGCCACCGAAGAACAGCTGGGCCGCGCGCACGCCTCGCTCTATGTGCGCGAGCTGTTCGCGATGGCTCCCACCGAAGGCACCCACCAGGTGGACCCGGACACCAGCATGAACCCCTGGACCCTGCCGGCCGCCCTGCGCGCCGCCGGGGCTGCGGTGGAAGCCACCGACCTGGTGATCGCAGGCAAAGCCTCCACCGCTTTCTGCAGCGTGCGTCCGCCCGGCCACCACGCCGAACGCGCCGCGGCCATGGGCTTCTGCTTTTTCAACAACATCGCCGTCGGCATGCGCCACGCACTGGACGTGCACGGCCTGCAGCGCGTGGCCCTGATCGACTTCGATGTGCACCACGGCAACGGCAGCGAAGACATCTTCCGCGGCGACGAGCGCGTGCTGATGTGCTCGATCTTTGAAAAAGGCCTGTACCCCTTCAACGGTGAAAGCGCCACCGGACCCAACATGGTCAACGTCGGCCTGCCCAGCCGCAGCGGCAGCGACGCCTTCCGCGCCGCCGTCACCGAACACTGGGTCCCGGCGCTGCACGCCTTCCAGCCGGAAATGATCTACATCTCGGCCGGCTTCGACGCCCACCGGGAAGACGACATGGGCAACCTGGGTCTGGTCGAAGCCGACTACGCCTGGGTCACACAAGAATTGATGAAAGTGGCCGATCAACACAGCAAAGGCCGTGTGGTCTCCTGCCTCGAGGGCGGCTACGTGCTCAGCCCGCTGGCCCGCAGCGTCGCAGCCCACGTGCGTGTGCTGATCGGCGCCGACTGAATTTTTAGCAACCTGAGTCCCTGATGGACAAACACTATCTCACGCCGCTTTTTCAACCCGAAACCATCGCCGTCTTCAGCGGAAAGGACACCCCCGAGCGCCAGTCAACGCAGGCTGTGGCCATGGTCGAAGCGCTCACCGCGCAGCGCTTCACCGGTCAGCTGGTGTTCCTGGACATCCACACCACCGGCACCCTGGGCGATCTGGCCCAGACCCGTGCCGATCTCGCCATCATCGCCCTGCCGCCGGGCGAAGCCATCGCCGCGCTGGAAGTGGCCGGCCGCATCAAGTGCAAGGCCGTCCTGATGGTGGGCAGCGGGACCCTCGCGGCCGATGCCGCCGAGATGCACCGCGTGGCGCGCCGCCATGGCATGCACCTGCTCGGCCCCAACAGCCTGGGTTTCCAGCGCCCGAAAAGCCAGCTCAACGCCAGCGTGGTCGGCCCGCTGGCCGCACCAGGCCCGCTGGCCCTGGTGTCACAGTCCGGCGCTCTCACCGCTTCCATCCTGGACTGGGCCAGCCAGAACGCGGTGGGTTTCTCCAATGTGATTTCGCTCGGTCCCAACACCAGTGTGGACATCGCCCAGGTGCTGGACTACCTGGCCTCGGATGGCCAGACCCACAGCATCGTGGTCTACATGGAGGGCATCTCCAGCGCGCGCCGCTTCATGAGCGCGCTGCGCGCCGCGGCCAACGCCAAGCCGGTGATCGTGCTCAAGGCCGGCCGCAAAACCGCCGGCAACAAAGCCGCCCAGACCCACAGCGGCGCCATCGTGGGCAGCGACGATGTTTTCGACGCCGCCCTGCGCCGTGCCGGCGCGGTGCGGGTGCGTTCCTTCGTCGAGCTGTTCTCCGCCTCCAAATGCCTGGCCTCGCGCTACCGCCCGGTGGGCAAGCGCCTGGCCATCGTCACCAACGGCGGTGGTCCCGGCGTGCTGGCGGCCGACTGGGTGAGCGAGATCGACCTTGAGCTCGGACAGCTCTCGCCGGCGACCGCGACCGAACTCAAAACCAGGTTGCCCTCGCTGGCCTCTCTCAGCGACCTGATCGACCTGTCGGAAGAAGCCAGCGCCGAACACTACCGGGCCGCCATCGATGCCGCCGGCCACGACAAGGCTGTCGACGGCGTGCTGGTGGTGCATTCACCCAAAGCCGGTATCGATGCTGCCGACGTGGCCCGCGCCATGGCCGACCTGAAAAACCGCCTGGGGAAACCGCTGCTGTGCTGCTGGATGGGCGATGCCTCGGTGGGCGAAGCCCGCGAGGTGCTGGCCAAGGCCAACATCCCGAGCTTTCGCACGCCCGAAGCGGCGGTGGGCGCCTTCGGCAACATCGCCAGCTTCTACCAGAATCAGCAGCTGTTGCAGCAGACACCGCCACCGCTGTCTGCCCTCGGCAAGCCCGACGTCGAAGGCGCGCGCCTGCTGATCGAGAACGTGCTGACCGAACGCCGCAAAGTGCTGACCGAGATGGAGTCCAAGGCGCTGCTCTCGGCCTTCCACATCCCGGTCACGCAGACCATCCTGGCGCGCTCGTCCAACGAAGCCATGATGATCGCCACCCAGCTCGGCTACCCGGTGGCGCTCAAGATCGACTCGCCCGACATCAGCCACAAGAGCGACGTCAACGGCGTGGCGCTCAACGTGATGAACGCCACCGCTGTGCGCGACGTGTACAACACCATGATCCAGGCGGTGACCAAGCTGCAGCCCGGCGCGCGCATCAACGGCGTGACGATCCAGAAAATGGCCAGCAACAAGCGCGGCCGCGAAATCTACATCGGCCTGAAGACCGACGACCCGTTCGGCCCGGTGATCGCCTTCGGGGCCGGCGGCACCATGATCGAACTGATCAACGACCGCGCCATGGAGCTGCCGCCGCTCAACCAGTTCCTGGCGCGCCGGCTCATCGAACGCTCGCGCGTGGCCGTGACACTGGGCGAATGGCGCGGCGCCAGCGCGGTCGACAGCGACGCCCTCGAACGCGTGCTGCTGCGGGTGTCCGAAATGGTCTGCGAGCTGCCCCAGCTGCGCGAGATGGACATCAACCCCATCATCGTGGACGAAGCCGGTGCGGTCGCGGTGGACGCGCGCATCGTCATCGAGAGCGCGCCCGCCACCGCCCGCAACTACGCGCACCTGGCCATACTGCCGTACCCGGCGCGCTACGAGCAGGTCTGGCCGCTGCGCGGAGGCGGCGAATACACCATCCGCCCGATCCACCCCGACGACGCCCAGATGGTGCAGGACCTGGTGCACGGCCTGTCGCCCGAAAGCCGCTACTACCGTTTCATTTCCAGCATGACCGAGCTGCCACCGGCCATGCTCTCGCGCCTCACCCTGATCGACTACGACCGCGAAATGGCCCTCGTGGCGATCCACCGCACCCGGAAAGACGGCCCGGACGGCGAACCGGTGGAAACCGAACGCATCGTCGGCGTTTCGCGCTACATCACCAACCCCGACAAATCCAGCTGCGAGTTCTCGCTGGTGGTGGCCGACGACTTCAACGGCAAAGGCCTGGGTTCGCGCCTGATGCTCAGCATCATGGAAGAAGCGCGCGACAAAGGCCTGACCGAGATCGAAGGCCTGGTGCTGGCCAACAACCACGGCATGCTCAAGCTCATGAAAGGCCTGGGCTACGACATCAAGCTCTTTGCCGACGACCCGGACTTCAAACTGGTGACGCACATGCTCTGAGCGCTCACCCCGCAACCCGAAAGCAACGCCGTCCGGCCCCCCGGGCGGCGTTTTTTCTGGTGCCTTCTTATTCTTCTAAGTCTTTATTTATAAATAGCAGTAGTAGTAGAAGGTCGCTGTCGGTGTGGACAAGCGGATTTTCTCCAGTCCCACCAAGCACTTGGCGTTGTCAGAAGCCTGTGCAGAGCCCCCTTTTCCCGCTGTCCGGAAAAAGGGACAAGTCCATCCACCCACGGTTTTCTGTGGATAACCTATACGTTGTTAAAAAGTTATCAACATGGTTGTGATTAAACTGGGTGGCTCAGCGCTGGTACGCCATCTGGGCAAAGCCCCAGGCCATGCCCAGACCGTGCAGCAGCGTGGCCGCCACGGTCAGCCCCAGTGCCGGTTTCAAGCGCTGGGGCTGGTGTCGATGGGCCAGCAGCCAGCCCAGTGCCGCCAAAGAGAGCGGCAGCGAAACCAGGCCCCAGAGTGCAGGCTGTGGCGGAATCAGCAGCCAAACGCTGATCACCAGCCACAAGTGGGCGCTCACAACCAGTCCACCATACAGTGCCGCCGCACTCGAAGGGCCGAGCCGCACCACCAGCGTGCGCTTGCCGACACGGGCGTCGGCCGCGGCGTCGGGAAAACCGTTGATCACCAGCAGTGCCGCCACCATGAGGGCGAAACCAAGCGCTGCACTGGCCGGGATCACAAAAAATGAGCGCCTTTGAACGTAGTCGGCACCGATCACCACCAGGAACCAGACCAGCGCCACCGTGATTTCACCGAAACCGCGGGACACCAGCTTGAAGGGTGGTGCCGAATAGGCCCAGGCCAGCGCCAGTCCGGCGAGGCCCAGCACGATCACGCCGCCCCCCGCCTTGACCGCCAGCAACAGCCCGGCCGGCACCAGGATCAGCAGCAGAGCCTTGGCGAGGTCGGCGGTCTGCTGCTCGGTGACCACACCGTTCTGGATCAGCCGCGAACCCCCGGTGAACGGAAAAAGACCCTGCTGGTTGGCCGCATCGGCACCGTTGCGCGCGTCGTGCAGGTCGTTCAGCACATTGCCCGCCGCATGGGCCAGCACCGCCAGCAATGTGGCGCCGAGCGCCAGCGGCAGATCCAGCCCGCAGCCGCAGGCCGAAGCGGTGGCCGTGCCCAGCACGCAGCCCACCACGGTCAGTAGCAGAAAGGCCGGGCGTGTCATGCGCAGCAGCAACCACGGGCCGACGGCGGTGTCGGGTTTCGGGAGGCTATCGGATGTGCGGCTCATGGCGGGTTCAGTATGCCCGCCAGGGGTGCGCAAGCCCTTGCTTTCGCGCAAACGTCCCCCTCGGCCTCGCCCCGGTTTACAGCCCCTCACACCCGCTCACATCCGGTGGCCGACCCTGCCACATGCGGCTGTTAAGATGGCCCGGCTCTCGGCAGGCCCTGCGCTTGCCGGACGCTTCTACCCAGCCCGCTCGCCGGGCTCCATGCCACCGAGTCCGCTCCCCTTCCATGTCCGTTGCCCTCGCTGCCAACGCGCCCACCACCTTCGAAATCAAGAGCGCCAACCTCCCCCTGGTGGCCTTGCTGCTCAAATCCGCCGACCTGACCCGCCTGAGCGCCGAATTCGCGCAGCGCTTCGGCGACGTGCCCGATTTCTTTGACCACGACCCGCTGGTGATCGACCTGCAGCCGCTGCAGCTGGCCGAACCCGGCGCCGCGCTCGACGTGCCGGCACTCACCGCCCTGCTGCGCGGATACCGGCTGAACCCGCTGGCCGTGCGCGGCGGCAGCGACGAACAGATGGCCCAGGCCATGGCCGCCGGCCTCACGCCCGCGCCCGAAGCCGTCGTGCAACGCGCCGCACCGGCCACCGCGCCCGAGCCGGTGGCCCCGCCGCAGCCCGCGCCCGGCGCGCTGGTGATCGACAAGCCGCTGCGTTCCGGCCAGCAGGTGTACGCGCGCGGTCGCGACCTGGTGGTCATGGCCATGGTCAACCCCGGTGCCGAGGTCATTGCCGATGGCCACATCCACGTGTACGCACCGTTGCGCGGCAAGGCGATGGCCGGCGCGCGCGGCAACGGCGACGCGCGCATCTTCGCGCTCGCCATGGACCCCGAGCTCATTTCCATCGCCGGCATCTACCGCACCAGTGAAACCGCCCTGCCCGCCGACGTGCGCGGCAAGGCCGCGCAGGTGCGGCTGCTGCCCGGCCCCGACGGCGACAAACTCGTCATCGATCCCCTGAATTCCTGAACCGAAAGACACCCTCACCATGAGCAAAATCGTTGTCGTCACCTCCGGCAAGGGCGGCGTGGGCAAGACCACCACCAGCGCCAGCTTTGCATCGGGCCTCGCGCTGCGCGGCCACAAGACCGCCGTGATCGATTTCGACGTCGGCCTGCGCAACCTCGACCTGATCATGGGCTGCGAGCGCCGCGTGGTCTACGACCTGATCAACGTCATCCACGGTGAAGCCAACCTGAACCAGGCACTGATCAAAGACAAGCAGTGCGACAACCTGTTCGTGCTGGCCGCCAGCCAGACGCGCGACAAGGACGCGCTCTCTCAGGACGGCGTGGAAAAAGTGCTGAATGACCTGTCGGCCATGGGCTTCGAGTACATCGTCTGCGACTCGCCTGCCGGCATCGAGACCGGCGCGCTCATGGCCATGCACTTCGCCGACGAAGCGCTGATCGTGACCAACCCCGAAGTCTCCAGCGTGCGCGATTCCGACCGCATCCTGGGCATGCTGGGCAGCAAGACCAAGCGCGCCATCGAGGGCAAGGAACCCATCAAGGAACACCTGCTGATCACGCGCTACAACCCCACCCGCGTGGCCGACGGCCAGATGCTCAGCCTGGAGGACATCCAGGACATCCTGCGCATCAAGCTGATCGGCGTGATCCCCGAGAGCGAGAACGTGCTGACCGCGTCCAACCAGGGCACGCCCGCCATCCACCTGAAGGGCACCGACGTGGCCGAGGCCTACAGCGACGTGATCGACCGCTTTCTGGGCGCTGAAAAACCGCTGCGCTTCATCGAAGCCGAAAAGGTCGGCTTCTTCAAGCGCGTGTTCGGGAGGAAGTGAGCCCATGTCGAAAAAAACCGCCAGCGTCGCCAAGGAGCGGCTGCAGATCATCCTGGCGCACGAGCGCAGCGGCCGCAACGCCGCCGAGCCCGATTATTTGCCCGCGCTGCAGCGCGAACTGGTGGCGGTGATCAGCAAGTACATCAAGATCAATCCGGACGACATCAAGGTCCAGCTCGAACGCCAGGACGACCTGGAAGTGCTGGAAGTCAAGATCGAACTGCCCGACCGGAAGTAAGGCATCGCCGATCCAGAGACACCGGGGAATCGGCTTTGCCGGGCCTCAGGTGTCGCCCCCCTTTAAGGGGGACGCGCGCAGCGCGGCGGGGGTCTTTATGATCCACGCATGCTGATCGAAACCCTGGGCGCTGCCCGCGACATGGGGCGCCTGAACCAGATTCTGGGCGTGCTGATCCGCCACGGCTTTGGCGACAGCGTGCGCCGCCTCGGCCTGGCCGACCGGCTGGAGCGCGCCGGCCACGCCCTCAAGTGGGATCACGCCGCCGACCGCGCCTCGCGCTCGAAGAGCTCGGCCCCACCTTCGTCAAGCTCGGGCAGATCCTGGCCGGCCGCGCCGACCTGTTCGGTCCCGATTACATCGCCGAATTCGAGAAGCTGCACAGCAACGTGCCCGCCGTGCCGCTGGAACAGCTGCGGCCCCAGCTGCGTGAAGACCTGGGCGACGAGCCCGAGGCTGTATTCGCCCGTTTCGACGTGGAGCCGCTGGCAGCCGCCAGCATCGCCCAGGTGCACCGCGCGCAGCTCAAGGACGGCAGCGAAGTGGTCGTCAAGATCCGCCGCCCCGGCATCACCGACACCATCGCCGCCGACCTGCGCCTGCTCGCGCGCCTGGCCGCGCTGGCCGAAGCCGAGCTGCCCGCGCTCAAGCCCTACCGCCCGCAACAGCTGGTGCGCGAACTCGAACGCTCTTTGCAGCGCGAGCTGGATCTGGCCAGCGAATGCCGCAACGCCGAGCGCATCGCCGCCAACCTGTCGGGCCTGCCCTGGATCGTGGTCCCCAAGGTGCACTGGGCGCACACCCGCGAGCGCGTCAACGTGCAGGACTTCGTGGACGGCATCGCCGGGCACGACCTGGCCCGGCTCGACGCCGACGGCCTGGACCGCGGTCTGCTCGCCCGGCGCGGCGCCCAGGCGGTCCTGAAGATGATCGTGGAGGACGGCTTTTTCCATGCCGATCCCCATCCGGGCAATGTGTTCTACCTGCCGGACAACCGCATCGCCTTCATCGACTTCGGCATGGTCGGGCGCCTGTCGGCGCGCCGCCGCGAAGAACTGCTGCAATTGCTGCTGGGTCTGGTCGAACGCAACCCGCAGACCGTGGCCGACGTCCTGCTCGACTGGACCGGCGACGACCACGGCGTCAACCTGGGCCAGCTTGAAACCGAGATCGAGACCTTCGTCGACCAGTACCACGGTGCGCCGCTGGCCGAACTCAACCTCGGGCAGATGCTGGCCGACGTGACCACCATCCTGCGAGAGCACCACCTGGGCCTGCCGTCCGACATGGCCCTGCTCATCAAGGCCTTCATCACCCTGGAGGGCATGGGCCGCAGCCTCGACCCCGAGTTCCACATGACGTCCGAAGCGCTGCCCATGCTAAAGCGCGTGGTGCGTGCCCGTTACCAGCCCAAGGTGGTGGCGGGCCGTGCCTGGCAGACACTGCGCCGCACGCTCGCGGTGGCCGAGCAGCTGCCGCACGATGTGTCGCGCCTGCTGCGCAACGCGCGCCGCGGGAGGGTGCACGTGGGCATCGACATCGCCCACCTCAAGCGCGTGGGCGACCAGATCGACCGGGCCGCCAACCGCCTCACCATGGCGCTGGTGATCGCAGCGCTCATCATCGGGTCGTCCATCGTCATGACCGTGCAGGGCGGCCCCACCCTGTTCGGCCTGCCGGCTTTCGGTTTCCTGGGGTTCGCCAGCGCCTTCCTGGGCGGCCTGTGGCTGGTGCGTGCGATCTGGCGCAGCAGCAAAGGCCGCGATCTGCCCGACGGCAGCTGACACCCACGACGTCTCAATGCCCCAGAAGGAGAACCCAGTCATGTTGCCGAAACGAATGTTTGCGCTCGTGCTGACCACCGCCCTGGCGGCCGGCCTGTCGGGCTGTGGCACCCAGGTGGTCAACCCGGTCACCGGCCAGACCGAGCGCACCACGATGGACGAGCGCACCGAGCTGGCCGAGGGCAAGAAGGCGCATGAACAGGTGAAGCAGGAATACGGCGTCTACAACGACCCGCGCCTGCAGGCCTATGTGAACGAGGTCGGGCAAAAGCTGGCGAAGCAATCGCACCGCGCCAACATCCCCTGGACCTTCACCGTGCTCGACAGCCCGGAGATCAACGCCTTTGCCCTGCCCGGTGGCTACGTGTACATCACCCGCGGCATCCTGGCCTACATGGAGAGCGAGGCCGACATGGCCGGTGTCATCGGGCACGAGATCGGTCACGTCACCGCGCGACACGGCGCCCAGCGCGCCACCCGCCAGCAAAACGCCGGCCTCGGGGTGCTGGCGGCCACCGTGCTCGGCGCGGTTCTTGAGAGCAAGGGCGGCATGAGCGGCGGCACCGAGATGTTCGGCCAGATGGCCCAGGGCGTGGCCGCTGGTTATGTGGCCACCTACAGCCGCGAACAGGAGCTGCAGGCCGACCGGCTGGGGGCCGAGTACCTGGCGCGCAGCAACTACGACCCGCGCAACATGATCGACGTGATCCGCGTGCTCAAGCTGCAGGAAGCGTTTGCCATCGACGAGGCGCGTGCCGCCGGCAAGTCGGCCCCCGAACGCGACAACTGGCTCTCCTCCCACCCGAGCAACGACCAGCGCCTGCAGGCCATCAGCCAGAACGCGGCGCAGTTCAAGGGCACCTACGCTTCCGACGGCAGCCAGCGCTTCTTCCAGATGATCGAGAGCATGCGCTTTGGCGACAGCCCCGAACAGGGCCTCACGCGCGGGCAGCAGTTCTACCACCCGAGCCTGGGATTTGCCATGACCGCGCCGCCCGGCTGGCGCATCCAGAACGAACCCAGCGCGCTCACTTTCATCAGCCCGCAGGGCGACGCCGCGCTCAAGGTGCTCCCCGTGCCACCGCAGGCCGGCAAGACGCACGACGAGATCCTGAAGAACGGCTTCAAAGCAACCCAGGGCCAGGTGACACGCGGCACCATCGGCGGTTTTGCCGCCACCCATTTCACCGGCGTGCGCCAGGTGGCCGCTGGCCGCACCGAGCCGCTGCAAGTGACCGTGGTCAGCGGCCCTGCGCAATCGACCTACGCCATGGCCTACCTCGCAGCCGACGAAGCGGCCAAACAGCGCGCGTTCGCCAACCTCATGGCCACCGAAAAATCGTTCCGCGCCATGACCGCCGCCGACCGGCAAGCCGCCCGCCCCTGGCAGGTGCGCACGGTGCCCATGCCGCGCGGCGGTTTTGCCGAGCTGGCGCGGCGCTCGGCCATCCCTGAAAAGCGCCTGCAGCTGCTCAACGGCACCTGGGGCCGCAACGATCCGCCGGTCGGCCAGATGGTCAAGACCGTGGTCGAGCAGTGAGGCGGGCCGGTTTGCCTCCTCGCGATCGGTCCAGCACGCGAGCCCGCACAAAATTCCGCATCGTGGTACATTAGCTGGTTCGCCTTGGGCGACTGGCTGCGTCCAGGCCTGATGGCCCAGACGCACGGCCCCCGGCAGAGGGGTCGCCGGTCTTGCCCCACCATCGCGAACCAGGCCCGTTGTTTCACCACGCGGCCGCGACTTTTCTCCCTGCTGTTGCCGATGCCCCTGCCGTGGCGCGTGCGCCGTGACTGACCGGTGTTCCCAATACCGTGCCAGCCCCGGATAATCCAGTTGGGCACCCCGGCGCTTTGGGGCTGCCACTTTTGTGTTTCGGGCGTTGTCTGCTGTGCGGTCCTTCAGGGCCGCGGTGTTTCGCCCTTTGATGTTTTTGATGATTCAACCGATTTCCGTTTCTGCAACGAAGCCACTTTCTCCCCTCTCCCTGGGCAAGTACCGCATTGCGGCCTGCCCGCGCCCGCTGCCTGGCGGCCGTTTTGCCGCGCAGGTGTCCATTGCCAGCGGCAAAGGCAGCGCATCGACCGACCGCGTGATGCGCTTCCACGACGACTTCCCCACCCACGATGCCGCTGCGCACTACGCCGTGGCCCAGGGCATCGACTGGGTGAACGCGGCCATGGCCGTGCGCAGCCTGCCGGTCGCTGCGGCCGCCGTGCTGCAGACAGCCCACCCCATTTGTCTTTGAAACGCTAGCAAAGGAGCCACCCATGGCCAAAGAAGAACTGATCGACATGATGGGCATCGTCAACGAGGTGCTGCCCGACACGCGCTTTCGCGTGACGCTGGACAACGGTCACCAGCTGATTGCCTATTCCGCCGGCAAGATGAAGAAGAACCACATCCGCATCCTGGCGGGTGACCGGGTCTCGCTCGAACTCTCGCCCTACGACCTGACCAAGGGCCGCATCAATTTCCGCCACATCGAAGGCCGCGGCCCGGCCGCTCCGCGCAAGCCGCGCTGAGCTTTCTGCGGCGGTGATCTGCGCGCCCGGCCGGACGCGCTTCACATGCCCATACCGCCGTCCACCGGCAGCCCAGCACCGGTGATGAAGCGGGACGCATCCGAGCACAGGAACACCACCGCGTCGGCCATGTCGGCCACCGTGCCCAGGCGTCCCAGCGGCGTCTGTTCCACGATCGCGCCCACGGCGGCCTCGGGCGAGGCGAACAGCCCCACGCCCACCACATCGTTCGCCAGTTTCATGCCCATGTCAGTGGGCACCAGGCCCGGGTAGACGCAGTTCACCCGCACGCCGTAGCCCAACTTGCCCGACTCCATGGCGCCCACGCGGGTGAGCCGGTCCACCGCCGACTTGGTGGCCGAATAGCCTGCGATGGCCGGGAACGCGATGGTCGCCGCCACCGACGCGATGTTGACCACCGCCCCGCCCCGGCCCGCCATGCCGCCCGGGCGCATGGCACGGAAGGCGTGCTTCATGCCCAGCGCGGTGCCGACGATGTTCACATCCAGCATGCGCCGCAGCTCGGCCGCGTCGATGTCGGCCACCAGCGCGGTCACCTCGATGCCGGCGTTGTTCACCAGGATGTCCAAGCCGCCCAGCTCGCGCACCGTGGCGGCCACCGCGGTTTCCCATTGCGCCTCGTCGGTCACGTCCAGGTGCACGAAATGCGCCGTGGCACCGCCGGCGCGCAAGGCCTGCACCGTGGCCTGGCCCGCTTCGTCCAAGATGTCGCCGACCACCACCGCCGCGCCAGCCGCCGCCAGCGCCTGCGCCATGCCGGCGCCCAGGCCGCGCGCCCCGCAGGTGACCAGGGCTTTGCGGCCCTTCAGATGGAATTCAGACATGCCGTTCTCCCGTGTGTGGATGGACGGCCCTCGCACATCAGGGCCGGACCCACCGCACTGTAGGCAGGTCGACCGGCGGGCGCGCGGCAGACCTGTCTGATCTGCCGCAACCGGCTCAGGTCTTTGCCCGCGCCCGCCGCGCCCGCACCGCCGCCGCCAACCCCTGCAGCACCGGCACGGTTTGCTCGAAACTGATGCAGGCGTCGGTCACGCTCACGCCGTGTTGCAGCGACTGGCCGGGGGTGATGTCCTGGCGGCCTTCGTTCAGGTGGCTCTCGATCATGATGCCGGTGATGCGCGGGTCGCCGGCGGCGATCTGTTGCGCCACGTCGGCCGCCACGTCGATCTGCCGACGGTGCTGCTTGCTGCTGTTGGCGTGCGACACGTCCACCATCACCTGTTCGCGCAAACCCGCCGCCTTGAGCAGCGCGCAGGCGGCGTCCACATCGGCCTGTGAATAGTTGGGCGCCTTGCCGCCGCGCAGGATGACGTGGCAGTCCGCGTTGCCGCGTGTTTCAAAGATCGCGGCCTGGCCCATCTTGGTCATGCCCATGAAGGCATGCGGCGCCTGCGCGGCCTGGATGGCGTCGCTCGCCACCTTGATGCCGCCGTCGGTGCCGTTCTTGAAACCGACCGGGCAGGAAAGTCCCGAGGCCAGCTGGCGGTGGCTCTGGCTTTCGGTGGTGCGCGCGCCGATCGCGCCCCAGCTCACCAGGTCTGAAATGAACTGCGGTGAGAGCAGGTCCAGAAACTCGGTGCCCACCGGCAGGCCCGCAGCCAGCACGTCCAGCAGCAGCTGGCGCGCCAGTTCCAGTCCTTCGTTGATGGCAAAACTGCCGTCGAGGTGCGGGTCGTTGATGTAGCCCTTCCAGCCCACCGTGGTGCG
>LNFM01005638.1_pt1 | contig 21439 bp, 20 predicted proteins | sample 596031 | NCBI WGS metagenome assembly LNFM01 (sample SAMN04254537, study PRJNA301005) | activated carbon metagenome | isolation source: dual media filters at the Ann Arbor, Michigan drinking water treatment plant | place: USA: Ann Arbor
GCGCCACTCCAGTGGCGCGTCTTGTCGACCGGCCGCCGCGCCACTGGAGTGGCGCGCCCCCAGCCTCTTGAAAGCCATATGCGATCGCCTTGACTACGTCATGAGGAACTAGGTCGGCTTGATGTTGCCCTTCACGATGACGTCGGCCCAGCGCTTCATCTCGGCCGACATCTTCGCCAGCACCTCGGCCTGCGGCCCGCCGGCGATCACGATGCCGAGCTTCAGCATGCGCTCGCGCAATTCGGCCTCGCCGATCACCTCGTTGCCGACCTGGTTCAACCGGCTGACGATTTCCGGCGACACGCCCTTGGGCGCGAACAGCGTGTAGTTGGTCGCCGATTCGAAGCCTGGCACGCCGGCCTCCGCCATGGTCGGCACGTCGGGCAGCAGGGGCGAGCGCGTCTTGCTGGTGACGGCGAGGCAGCGCACCTTGCCCGAGGCGATGTGCGGCAGATGGGCCAGCACGTTGTCGATCGAGACCTGGACCCGATTCTCGTAAAGGTCGGCCTGGAAGAAGCTGGTGCCCTTGTAGGGCACATGCGTCATCTCCGCGCCGGTCATCTGCTTCAGCATCTCGTAGTTGAGATGGATCAAACCGCCGAAGCCCGACGAGGCATAGGAGAGCTGGCCGGGCTTGGCCTTGGCCAGCGCGACCAGTTCCTGGACGCTGGCCGCCGGCAGGCTCTGCGTCACCAGCACACCGATCGTGCCGTTGGCGATCTCGAGGATCGGCATGAAATCCTTGGCCATGTCGAAGCTGAGGTTCTGATGGAAGTACGGCGCGATCGAATAGTCGACCATGCTTCCGACCATGAACGTGTAGCCATCCGGCGTACTACGCGCCAGGGCGGCGCCGCCAATCGTGCCGCCGGCGCCGGGTTGGTTGTCGACCACGATCGGCTGGCCGATCCTGGCCGCGACCTTCTCGGAGAAGGCGCGCGTCACCGTGTCGACGCCGCCGCCGGGCGGATAGGGCGCGATCATGCGAATCTGCTTGGCCGGCCAAGCCTGTGCGCCGGCCGCGGTGGGCAGCGCGAGCGTGAAAGCCGATGCCGTCATCAGCCGGCGGCGCGAGAGCGTGGACGTGCTCATGGCGTTTCCTTGCTTCGGGTGCGCTCATCTATAGACGGCGGCGGACGACGCTCCAAGACCAAGTCAGCGCCTCACCAAACTCTGCCTCAGGAACGCGAACAGCCGTTGCCGCGCGATGGTGTTCTCGCGCATCGAGAAGAAGTGGCTGGCGCCTGAGACGATCAGCAGCTCGGCTTCCTTGCCGAGGCCGCGCAAAGTCTCGGTCATGCGCAGGCTCTGGTCGAGCGGCACGTTCTCGTCCTTGTCGCCGTGCATCATCAGCACAGGCACGTCGATCTCGTTCGCATGGTTGATCGGTGAGCGCGCGGCGAGGCCTTCGGCGTCGGCGAGGTCGTCGAGATAGGGCCGCACGAAGGGATTGGCCTCGTACCAGCCCGGCAGGTCGGTGGGCGGGAACAGGGCCGCGACACAGCGGATCGCCGGCCGGCGCGCCGCCGCCAACAACGCCACCTGGCCGCCCATCGAGGCGCCGATCAGGCCGATGCGGCCGGGATCGACCGAGGGCAGGCGGCGGAGCCAGTCGATCGCGGCGATCACGTCGTCGACCTGTCTGCCGCCCTGGTCGTTGTCGCCGTCCGAGCCCAGCCATCCCCGCAGCGACAGCGACAGCACCTTGTAGCCGGAGTTCGCCGCCAGCTCGGCGAGGTGGCGGTCGGTCCAGGCGTTGCGGCCGAAGCCGTGCAGCAGCAGCAGCGCGGGATGCGGCGCCACGCCGGCTTCGGGCTTGTAAAGATAGCCGCCCAGCGTCACGCCATCGCCGGGGAGGCGAACATGCTCGACGCCCTCGATCTCCGGCAGATCTTCCCAGCGATAGGCGATCTCGAAGCGCGTGCCGTCGGGGCAGCGGAAGGCGAAGCCGTAGTGGCCAGGAGCGGTGTAGGGCTCCTCGGCCGGCGCCTGCGTGATCTCCGCGCCGATCTCCTGGAGATGGGCGTGCAGCGCGTCGACCTGGGCGCGGTCCTTGGCGACTAAGGCCAGGATGGCACCGCCGGTGGCGGCGTCGACCGCGGCCTCGCGCAGCATCAGATGCTGGTCGCGCCGCGCCCACAGCACGCGATCGGCGTCGGCGCCGATGCGCGTGAAGCCGAGCAGCGGCAGCCAGCGGCGATGGAACGCCGTCGAGGCCGCAAGATCGGCGACCTCGATGGTGGCGCCGATGAACGACGCCGGCGGCCGCACGAAGGAAGGAGACGACGGGTTGGCCATGTCAGCCCAATCACCGGCGGGGGCGCCGATGGCGGCCGGTCGGCCGCAGCTTCAGTGAATCACCACGCAAAGATGGCGTCAAATCGGCGGGCCGCAAGGCCGCGCGGCGCTATGTGATCTCGGACTGCCACAGAGCGGCGGTGTACTGGTGTTTCTCGCCGCACGAATACTTCACGTACTTCGGATTGGGCTCGTGCTGGCGGACTTCCAACAGGGTGTTGTTGCCCATGTTCGCGACGACGATGTCCTCCGGTCCGAGATGCCGGGACACCAAGCACCGCAACGTCGCGATGATGCCGGCATCGGAGAGCTTCTCCTGCTCGACGGCGCACTGGAAGATGATCTCGCCATCTTCATAGCCGTCGATACCCCAGAACCATGTCTTGTTCGCCATCGTTCACACCCGCACCAGCAGCTTGCCGCGGTTGCGGCCCTGGAACAGCTCGGCCAGCGCCCGGGGCGCGTTCTCGAACCCCTCGACGATGTCCTCGGCTGCCTTCACCTTGCCCTCGGCCAGCCAGCCCGCGAGCTCGGCCACCGCCTTGGCCTGCTGATCGGCGAAGTCCATGACAATGAAGCCTTCCATGCGCAGCCGCTTCACGACCAACAGGCCGGGCACCGCCGCCGGCCCCGGCTCGGGCTTCTCGGCGTTGTATTGCGAGAGGTTGCCGCAGCAGACGATGCGGCCCCGGAGGTTCATCAGGAACAGCGCGACGTTGAGCACCTCGCCGCCGGTGTTGTCGAAGTAGACGTCGACACCGTTGGGGCAGGCTTCGCGCAGCGCGCGGCGCACATTGCCTGCCTTGTAGTCGACCGCCGCGTCGAAGCCGAGCTCGCGCGTCAGCCAGGCGCACTTCTCCGGACCACCCGCCGTGCCGACGGCACGGCAACCCTTGATCTTCGCGATCTGGCCGACGATCGAGCCCACCGCGCCGGCCGCCGCCGAGACCAGCACGGTCTCGCCCGCCTTGGGTCGGCCGACATCGAGCAGGCCGTGATAGGCGGTCAGCCCGGTGACGCCGAGCACGCCCATCAGGTGTTCCGGCTTGTGCCGGCGGTCGCGTTTGGTCAGGTCAGCCGCCTTCATCACCGCGTGGTCCTGCCAGCCGATCATGCCGTCGACCAGATCGCCTTTGGCGAAGCCGTCGGCCTTCGACTCGAGCACCTCGCCCATGGCGAAGCCGTGCATCATCTCGCCCGGCAACACCGGCGCCTTGTAGGTCGGGCTCGGCGCCATCCACGCGCGGTTGGCGGGATCGAGCGACAGCAAGGTCGTGCGCACCAGCACCTCGCCCGGACCTGGCGTCGCCACCGGCGCCGTGCGCAACTCGAAATGCTGCGGCCCGACCATACCCTGGGGGCGCTCCTTCAGGATCCATTGGCGGTTCATCACGGCGGCTACTCCAGCGGCTTGAAGCCCGTCGACTGAATGCGCGGGCCCCATGTGTCGGCCTCGGTCTTCATCATCGCCGCGAGCTGCGCTGGCGTGGATGGTGTGGGCAGCATGCCTGACTTGGCGAAGGCTTCCTTGACCTCGGCGGTCCCCAACACCTTGGCGACGGCTTCAGATGCGCGCGTGACGATGGGCGCCGGCGCGTTGGGCGGCATGAACAGCCCGAACCATTCGGTGACCACGACCTCCTTCACGCCCTGCTCGGCGAAGGTCGGGACGTCGGGATAGAAGGGCGAGCGTGCGGGACCGCTTGTCGCCAGCACGCGCGCGCGACCGTCACTCTTGAATGGCAGGAAGGAGCCTTCGGGCAACATCAGGGCGGCGAGCTGGCCGGCGGTGAGATCGGCGATCGCCGGCGCGCCGCCGCGATAGGGCACGGCCTGGATCGGCGCGCCGGTGGCGCGCGCCAGCATCATGGTGAGGAAGTGCGGGAAGGAGCCTTCGCCGGGGTTGCCGCAATTCGCCTTGCCGGGATTGGCCTTCGCCCAGTCGGCGAACTGCGCCAGGGTCTTGACCTCCGCCGGCACCATCGGGCCGACGGCGATGCCATGGACGAATGTCGCGGCGAGCGAGACTGGCGTCACATCCTTGGTCGGATCGTAGCTGAGCTGGCGATAGACGTAGGGATAGACGGTCACCGTCGAGGCCGGTGTCACCAGCATGGTGCGGCCATCGGGCGGCGCGTTCTTCAGCAGGTCGATGGCGATGCGGCCGGCGGCGCCGGGCTTGTTGTCGACGATGGCGTTCTTCGCGTAGGCCGGCGCCAGCTTGTCGGCGAGCCAGCGCGCGGTGACGTCGGCCGTGCCGCCGGCCGGAAAGCCCACCAGGATCTTCAGATTATCGAGCGCGTCCTGCGCGCGCGCCGCCGTGCCCGAGAACGCCAACGCGGCGCCCGTTGCGCTCAAGGCGCCCCGACGAGTGATCATCGTTGCCATGGTTCCCTCCCCGAATCCTTCCGGGAAAGGTGATCGGTTGCGGGGATCGAGTCCAGCGGGCTAAGCAAAAGCAAAGGCCCCGCAACCTGCTTGAGGTGCGGGGCCAGAGAAAGCAGAGGCCGCTGTTTCAGGCGGCCGTGCGATCAGCCAACGGCCTTGAGATTGTCGGCCGACATCTTGCCGCTCTTGCGATCGGCAACGAGTTCGAACTCGAGCTTCTGGCCTTCGCTCAGCATGCTCATGCCGGCGCGCTCGACCGCGCTGATATGCACGAAAGCGTCGTTACCGCCGCCGTCCGGCTGGATGAAGCCGAAGCCCTTGCTGATATTGAACCACTTCACAGTTCCCGTCGTCATGGGAGACCTTTCACAACAGAATATATGCTGGCCGACGCGCACCCCCCGAAGGAAGCGCGTGAAGACCGTCGAACTCGCACCAGATTTTCGGGATGGGGTGTCGTGGAGCGGACCGCCGGACATGCCGGGAGCGCGGACCAAATCATCTATCCGTGTATCGACCGCCGTCATATGGGGTCTCGCGCCGGCGGTTACAAGCATGTGACATAAAAGGGCGGCCGAAGCCGCCCTTCGTCAATCGTATCCAGTGAGCGGCGACGCGCTTACGCCGCCTTCTGATCGCTGCCGGCGAGGTTGCGCAGCACGTAGTGCAGCACGCCACCGTTCTTGAAGTACTCGATCTCCTCCAAGGTATCGATGCGGCAGGTGACGACGATCTGCTCGCTGGCGCCGTCGCGGCGATGGATGGTGACCGGGATGTCCATGCGCGGCTTCAGGCCGCCCTCGATACCGCCGACATCGAAGGTCTCGCTGCCGTCGAGCTTCAGCGACTTGCGCGTCATACCGTCCTTGAACTGCAGCGGCAGCACGCCCATGCCCACGAGATTCGAGCGGTGGATGCGCTCGAAAGTCTCGGAGATCACCGCCTTGACGCCCAGCAGGTTGACGCCCTTGGCCGCCCAGTCACGCGATGAGCCGGTACCGTATTCCTTGCCGGCGACCAGGATCTGCGGCGTGTTCTCTTCCTTGTAGCGCATGGCGACGTCGAAGATCGGCAGCGCCTCGTCCGACTGATGGTGCTTGCTGAAGCCGCCCTCGATACCAGGCACCATCTCGTTCTTCAGCCGGATATTGGCGAAGGTGCCGCGCATCATCACCTCGTGATTGCCGCGGCGCGTGCCGTACTGGTTGAAGTCGGCCGGCTTGACGCCGCGGTCGAGCAGGTACTGACCGGCGGGCGTCTCCTTCTTGATCGATCCCGCCGGCGAGATGTGGTCGGTGGTGATCGAGTCGGCGAACAAACCCAGCGGGCGGGCGCCCTTGATGTCGCCGAGCTTGCCCGGCGTCTTGGTCATGCCCTCGAAATAGGGTGGGTTCTGCACGTAGGTCGAGTCCTTGTCCCAGCTATAGGTCAGGCTGGGCTTGGTCTTGATCGAGCGCCAGAACTTGTCGCCGGCGAACACGTCGGCGTAGCGCTTCTTGAACGCCTTGGCCGTCACGTGCTTGTCGACCACCTTGGCCACTTCCATGTTCGAAGGCCACAGATCCTTGAGGTAGACCGGCTTGCCCTTCTTGTCGTGGCCGATCGGATCCTTGGTGATGTCGATCTTCATCGAGCCGGCCAGCGCGTAGATCACGACCAGCATCGGCGAGGCGAGGTAGTTGGCGCGGGTCTGCGGGTTGACGCGGCCCTCGAAGTTGCGGTTGCCGGAGAGCACCGAGCAGACCACGAGGTCGGCATCGGTGATCGCCTTCGACACCGGCTCGGGCAGCGGTCCCGAATTGCCGATGCAGGTTGTGCAGCCATAGCCCACCAGGTTGAAGCCGATCTTGTTGAGGTCCTTCTGGACGCCCGCCGCTTCGAGATACTCGGTGACGACCTGCGAGCCCGGCGCCAGCGAGGTCTTGACCCACGGCTTGACCTTCAGCCCGTACTTCACCGCGTTGCGCGCGATCAGACCGGCGCCCAGCATGACGTAGGGGTTCGAGGTGTTGGTGCACGACGTGATCGCGGCGATCACCACGTCGCCGTGGCCGAGGTCGTAGTCGGCGCCGACCGTCTTGACGCGCTTGCCGTCGTCCTTGCGGCCGAACTCCTTCTCCATGTTGGCCTTGAACTCGGCGGCCGCGGCGGCCAGCGGCACGCGGTCCTGCGGTCGCTTCGGGCCGGCGAGGCTGGGCTCGACATGGGCGAGATCGAGCTCGAGCGTGTCGGTGAAGATCGGGTCCGGCGACTTCTTGGAGCGCCACAGGCCCTGCTTCTTGGCGTAGGCCTCGACCAGCTTGGCGGTCTGGCCGCGATTGGTGATCCGGAGGTAGTTCAGCGTCTCCTCGTCGATCGGGAAGAAGCCGCAAGTCGCGCCGTATTCCGGCGCCATGTTGGCGATGGTCGCGCGGTTGGCCAGCGGCATCTCGTCGAGGCCGGCGCCGTAGAACTCGACGAACTTGTTGACCACGCCCTTCTTGCGCAGCATCTGCGTCACGGTCAGCACGAGGTCGGTGGCGGTGGCGCCTTCCGGCAGCTTGCCGGTGAGCTTGAAGCCCACGACGTCGGGAATCACCATCGGCTGCGGCTGGCCCAGCATGGCCGCCTCCGCCTCGATGCCGCCGACGCCCCAGCCCAGCACGCCCAGTCCATTGACCATGGTGGTGTGGCTGTCGGTGCCGAACAGCGTGTCGGGATAAGCGACCGTCTCCTTGCCTTCCTTGCGGGTCCACACGACCTGCGCCAGGTACTCAAGGTTCACCTGGTGGCAGATGCCGGTGCCCGGCGGCACGACGCGGAAATTGTCGAATGACTGCTGGCCCCAGCGCAGGAAACGATAGCGCTCGCCGTTGCGCTCGTACTCGAGCTTGACGTTCTCGCCGAAGGCTTTGGTGTTGCCGAAATTGTCGACGATCACCGAGTGGTCGATGACGAGATCGACCGGCACCAGCGGGTTGATCTTCTTGGGATCGCCACCGAGCTTGGCCATGCCGTCGCGCATCGCCGCGAGGTCGACGACGGCGGGCACGCCGGTGAAATCCTGCATCAGCACGCGCGCCGGGCGGAAGTTGATCTCGTGTGCCGACTTGCCGGCCTTGAGCCAGCCGGCGAAGGCCTCGATGTCGGCGGCGCGCACCGAGGTGCCGTCCTCGTGGCGCAGCAGGTTTTCCATCAAAACCTTGAGCGAGTAGGGCAGGCGACTCAGATCGCCCACCTTCTTCTCGGCTGCCGCCAGACTGAAATATGTGTAGCTCTTGCTGCCGACCTTCAGGGTCTTGCGGGCCTTGAAGCTGTTGGGATGGGCGGCCATGTCGAGATGCTCCGGCGTGCGCGCTGAAGGCGCGGGAAAGATCGGCCGGAACATAGGCCGCGACCCGAGCGAAGGCAACGCGAGGCACGCCGCGCGGCCTTCCAAATCGCCGCCGGGGCACGATAAGGTGCGCGCGCGCCGCCCGGGGCGACGGGCGAACCGGAGAGATGTCGATGCGGTCTGTGTTCGCGGCCCTGCTGGCGACGCTGGTGTTGTCCGCCGGAGTGGCCTCCGCCCAATCGGTGGGTGACGATTTCGACTGGGATCCGGCGCGGCGCGACTTCCGCCAGCCCGGCGGCGCGCCGTCGACCGGCACCGCCGGATCGGGCGCGATGGCCGGGCTCGACAAGGAGCTGGCCCGTCCCGACCTGACGCCGCAGAAGCGCGCCGACCTGCTGGTGCTGCGCTCGATGCTGTTTCGGTCGATGGGGCGCGAGGCCGATTCGCGCCGCGATTTCCAGGAGGCGCTGCGGGTCTGGCCCGATACCCGCTTCGACATCCTGGCCGCCGCGGCGATGGCCGACGCCAATGCCGGACGGACCCAGCCGGCGCTCGATACTCTCGACAAGGCGCTGCGCGAGCGGCCAGGGCTGCCGACCCTGCTGACCGTGCGTGGCCAGGTGCGGCTGATGCTGGGTGACAACGATCTGGCGATCGCCGATCTGTCGCCGCTGGTCGACAGCAGCCCGCGCGCGCGGTGGCTGCGGGTGCAGGCCTACTTCAACAAGGGCAGCCACCGCGAATCCTCGGATGACGTCGAGGTGCTGATGCGCGGCTGGAGCGGCGCGGCGCCGGTCCTGCCCATGCTGTGGCGCTACGCCAACAACGTGAAGCTTAGGCGCGACGCGCGCGGCGCGCTGGCCGCCGACTACCGCACCTTCGGCGAGCCCACGGAATGGCCGGCGCCGATCGTGCGCCATCTGCTGGGCCGCATGACGGCGGGCGACCTCGACGTCGCGGCCGAGACCGACGCCGGCGCCAAGCGCACGAACGGCCGGTGCCTGACGGCGCTGTTCCAGGGCCTCGACTCGCTGCGCGGCGGCAACCGCAACCGCGCGCGCGAGCTGTTCCAGCTCAGCCAGGCGCGCTGCGGCCCCTCAACCTCCGCCAACCTCGCCGCCTCGGCGGAACTGCGGAGGATGTAGCGCGCGGCTGTCAGCCCTCTCCCAACGTCGCGAACGGGCCGATGAAGCGGGCGATTTCCGCCAGGACGCGTTGCGGCTGCTGCAGATGCGGGGAATGCCCGCAGGCCGGGATCAGCCGCGTCTCGCTGTAGCCCGAGACCTTGCCGGCGATCAGGCCAAGCTGCAGCTCGCTGCCGTACTCGTCGTCCTCGCCCTGGATCGCCTGCACCGGCACCTGTACGCCGGGCAGCCTGTCCTCGATCGACCAGTGCGTGAAGGCGGGATCGAGCCAGGCGTCGGCCCACAGGTTGAAGGCGCCGTCGACATCGCGATGATACTTCGCCAGCCGCCCACGCAGATCGCCGCTGTCGAACGTCGCGCGCGCCTTGCGGATCGAGGCGACGCCGTCCGACTCGCAGATAACATGCGCGGCCAGGGTCACTACGGCCTGCAAGGGTTCAGGGTCGTGACCAGCGCTGATCAGCGCGATGCTGCCGCCATCGCTGTGGCCGATCAGGATATGCGCACCGATGCCGGCCGCCTCGAGCACGCGCGGCAGCACCTCTTCGGCCTCGATATGCATATAGGCGGTGCCCGGCGGCTTCGGCCACGGCGAGGACTGCCCGTATCCCGTGCGGTCGTAGGCGAAGCCGGCGAAGCCCGTGGCGGTGCAGAGCGTCGCCGGGAAGTCGCGCCACATCTCGACGCAGCCCAGGCCTTCGTGCAGGAACACCAGCGTTGGTCGCGTGTAGCCGTCGTCGCGACCCGCGCGCGCGATCCAGCGCCCGCGGATGCGGCGGTCCGTCAGATCGAGGAGGAGGTCATCGGCGTCCATCGCGCCGATGTAGCGTCTCCGTCAGCGTATCGCCAGCGCTCAGCCCAGCAGGTGCTTTGTGCTCTGCTTGACGGTCGTGACCAGGTTCTTGGCCATCAATGACGCGTTCTTCGCGGTGAGCTGACCGTAGCCGGTGGTCGGCGTCGCCGCCAACCCGCCGCCGCCTAGGGCGATGTCATGGATACCGGCCTTCATCGGATCTGAACTGTTGTTGATCGGAACCACCGTGGCGCCCACGTCGAGCCTATTGTGCATCAGCTCGTGGAAGGCGATGTGCGCCAGCTTGTCGGCGGGCATGTTGTTCTCGACATAAATCTCCGACAGGACGCCGTCATCGAGGGTGGCTGTGCGGCCGGCGGCGTCGCCGCCACTACTTTTGGTTATCGAGCTGGGGATCAGGCTGTTGGATGGGCTGCGCAGCACGTGGACCACCGAGGTGCCCTTGTCCATCCAGTTCAGCTTGCGCTCGGCGGCGGTGAGGTCCCAGGCGAGCATCCAGCCCAGCGACGTGCCGGCCAGCTTGTTCACCTCGCCAAACAGCTTCGCCATCGTGTCGTTCATGGTCTCCATCGATTTCACCGAGAAGTAGCCAAGCCCGCGCGGATCGGCGAAGCCCTTGCCGCACTGAAAATAAATCCTGATGTCGCTTGATCCCCCCGCCATTGAAAATCTCCCCCCGGTCTGGATGTTCGACACGAATGGTCGAACGCACCTCCAGTAAGCCACGAATCCGATTGCCCAGCCAGCGCTGCCGACCACGGCGCATCGCACCGACGGCCAGATCCGCGATGTTCTGATGAAGAGTTTTTGAGCGCGGCCATGGCGTGGCGCGACCGGGCGCCTAGCGGATGGGAAAGTAGATCTCCATCTGGTCGTCGGCGACGTAGACTTCCCATGGCGCGCCGGCCGGTTGCTTGCCGTTGGCCTCCATCCACGCGTGGATGGCTTCGTAGGCCTTCTCGCTCGTGGCCTGATCGCCGACGTGGACGGTTTTCGCGACCGTGGCCTTCGGCAGTTCCGTCGCGACGAACTTGCCCTGTGACTTCGCCGCCTGCGCCAGCGGAAAGCCCGATTCGCAATCGAGAACGCCGTCGGCGAACTGATAGGTCCGCGTGAAGGGCGCGCCGGCCGGCTGCAATCCGGCCTTCTCCAGGTAGCCGCCGACGGCGCCGATGTTGCCGCCGATGGCCTCTCCGGCTTGTTCGATCTTGATCTTGCCCTTGATGACAAGTGCAGGGCGGGCGGCATGGTCCTGGACCTGGATATCGTATTTCACAGAGTCGTTTCCTGTCGCGAACGTGGGTGGCCCACGCTACGCAACGGTCCCACAACACGATTGTAAAATTCCGACCTCGGCCGCTACGTCGCGGCGGGAGTCGCAGGATCGGTCGGCGTGGTGAGATGGTCCGACATCACGTGACTGCCGCTCAGGTATCTCATCGGGCTCACGCCCGAGAATTTCGTGAAGTCCCGGATGAAGTGCGATTGATCGTAGTACCCGCAAGCGGCCGCCGCGTCGGCGAGGGTCAGCGTGTTGGCCTCTTTGGTCATCGCCAGGAACTTCTGGAAACGCACGATGCGCGACAGAGTCTTCGGCGCAATACCCACCTGCTTCTTGAACTTGCGCTCGAGCTGGCGCTCGCTGTAGCCGATGAGCTTGACGAGGTCTTGCGCCGAGTAGTCACCCTCCGACCGCACGATGTGGTGGCACGCCTGGCGGATGAAGATGTCTTCGCCCGACTCTTGCGTCAGACGCTCCTCGAGCACGGCGATCATCGCCGCGAGGCGCGCGTCATGGGATTCGCAACGCGCGATCCGGTCGTGGATCGCCGCCGAGAACGCGGGTTCGAACGCGGCGAAATCGACCACCCGGTCGACGAGCTGCTCGTAGGGAACGTCGAAAAAGCGCGCGGCGCCTGCCGCCTTGAACCGGATGGACACGACACCGATCTCGCCGGTGGGCTTGAGCATGATGCGCTCGGTGAGCTGACCCGACATCAGGACCCGCGCCTGGCGTTCGTATGCGTCGCCTTCGAGCTTCAGGAACGCGTCACCGAAATGAACGATCAGCTCCGTCTTGCCGTCGGGCAATACGATCTCGGGCTCCGGATCGTCGCCGCCTTTGGGTGCCGCCAGGAGCCAGATGCAGTCGACAAACGGCTCAAGGTGGGCGGGCGGTGGCTGAGTTTTGTAAAGCATCCGAGGGGTGGTCGTTACGAGCCGAAGTAGATGCCCAGCGCGAGGAGCGACATGAGAAGCCCCGCTGAAGCCAGCAGGCCGGGGAACACGACCATCGATCCGATCGTGTCGTCGTAGGCGATATCGGGCCGTCGCGGATCGATGCGCACGCGCACGCGCGCGCCCAGCGGATACCGCAGTCGATAGCCTTCGCTGCGCAACCGCTGGCGCGCCTGGTGGTCGAGCCGGGCGATCCTCTCCTGGCCTCCGGCATCCAGATATCGCAAGCGGGGGACGACGGTCGAACCGCTGGGGTCGCCCGCGGCGCGTCGGTCGGCGGCCGAGATCCGATGCGCCTCGCGACTGACGACCTCGGCATCGACCAGCGCCCCGGAGAGTCGCGCCGAGATCCGTCGCCTCATCATGACCACGCCGGTCACGAGCAGGGGTACGCCGATCGCGGCGAACGGAATCGCCAGTTGCCACTCCGCGCTCGTTGCGGTGCCGGCCATCTCGACGTCCGGACGGCGCCGTGCGCCTTACACCGGTCGCTCGCCTTTCACCGTCACCCGGTTGCCGCTGCGCGTGTGGGGCCAGTAGTCCCACATCGCGCGGTGCTGGACGCAGCGGTTGTCCCAGAAGGCGATCGAGTTGGCGCGCCAGCGGAAGCGGCACTGGAACAGCGGGTTCTCCATGTGCTCGTAGAGATAGCGCAGGATGCCGTCGCCCTCGTCGCGTGGCACGCCGACCAGGCCACGGGTGAAGCCGCGATTGACATAGAGCGCCTTCTTGCCGGTGACGGGATGGGTGCGGATCACGGGATGCTCGGCGCGCGGGTACTCGGCCTTGTCCTGGACGCCGAAATTCTTGTAGAGGCCGCGATAGACCGACTCGCCGTCGTGGATCGCGGTCAGGTCCTCCAGGTACCGCTTCATGCGGTCCGAGAGCGCCTCGTAGGCGGCGTACATGCTGGCGAACAGCGTGTCGCCGCCCTTGGGCGGGCAGGTCTTGATGTAGAGGATGCTGCCCATCGGCGGTTCGACGTCGCACGAGACGTCGGTATGCCAGCCCTCGCCATTGGCGCGCGGGCTGTCCTTGTCGGCGTGGATGATCATCAGCTCGGGCTTGCCCGGCTCGTGCGGCGCGGCGGGATGCACGTGCAGATCGCCCCACAGACGGCCGAAGGCGAGATGCTGGTCGGGCGTGATGGTCTGGTCGCGGAAGAAGATCACGCTGTTCTCGGCCAGCGCGCGGTGCAGCTCGTCGATGGTCTGGTTGGAGAGCGGCCGGCTGAGATCGACGCCGCCGACCTCCGCGCCGATGATCGGCGTCAGCTTGTCGACGGTGATGCTTTCGTAAGCGCGCTCGTCGTCCGCGACGTGCTTGTAGCGGGGCCCGGCGTTGCCGCGCATTTGCGTGCTCGACATGGTGTCCTCCGTCACTCGGCCTTGATGCCGGCGGCGCGGATCACCTTACCCCAGCTTTCGATCTCGCTGGCGGTGAAAGCGGCGAATTCCTCCGGCGTGGTGAAGTCGCGGCTGCCGCCCAGAGCGTCGAGCTTGGCGACGACCTCGGGCGAATTGCCGGCGGCGATCATGTCCTTGTTGAGCTTGGCGATCAGCGGCTTGGGCGTGCCCTTGGGCGCGTAGAAGCCTGACCAGGTGGTGAACACCAGACCCGGCAATCCGGCTTCGGCGGTGGTCGGCACGTTGGCCAGGGCGTCGACGCGGCGGGCCTGGGTGACCGCCAGCGGCACGGCGTAGCCGTTATCGGCCATGCCCTTGGCGCCCACCAGGTCTATGATCATGAACGACAGACGGCCGCTCTGGATGTCGGGGATGGCTTGCTGGTTGTTGCGATAGCCCACGAACAGCGCGTCGCTGCCGATCAGCATCTTGTAGAGCTCGCTGACGACGCGCGCCGAGACCGCGCCGGCGCCGAAGGCGTGCTTGCCGGGCTCGGCTTTCAGCCTGGCGGAGAGCTCGGCGAGCGTCTTCACGCCCAGCCCCTTGTGCGCCAGGACCACCATGGGCACGAGGCTGAAGCGGGTGATCGGCTCGAAATCCTTGATCGCGTCGTAGCTCAGCTTTTCGTAGAGCGAGGGATTGCCGGCATGGGTCATCGAGGAAGTGGCGAGGATGGTGTGGCCGTCGGGCTTGGCGCGCATCACCGCCTCGGCGGCGATGATGCCGTTGGCGCCGCCCTTGTTGTCGATCAGCACCGGCTGGCCCCACATCTGGGTCAGCTTGTCGGCCAGGATGCGCGTGGAGATGTCGGTCGAGGCGCCGGGCGGGAAGGGCACGACGAGTGTTACCCGATCGGTCGGGAATGTCTGCGCCCGGGCGCCGGCCGCAGGGGTCCCCGTGGCCAGCGCGCCGGCGCCCGTCGCGAGCATCATCCGCCGCCGATTCAGCATCCGTTTCCTCCAATTTCGTTAGTTTCAGTATGACGGCTTGACCGGCTTTTCCCGAGTCGCTACTAGCCCCCGTCCCGTGGCAAGGCTGCATTGCAAAATCAGCGCGCTCTAAGAGGCCAGCCCCGGGATCCCGCGACGGATCGATTCGCCGCGGCGACGGGAGGGTTGAGGATGCAGCAGGCCGCCGCCACAAGCGACGACACGTTTCCCAAATTGCTGGCCCGCAACGCCCGCGTGCGCGGGGACAAGCCCGCCTATCGCGAGAAGGAATACGGCATCTGGCAGAGCCACAGCTGGGCTGAGAGCGACGCCCAGGCGCGCGACTTCGCCGCCGGCCTGGCGGCGTTGGGCTTCAAGCGCGGCGACAAGCTGGTGATCGTCGGCGACAACCGCCCCCGGCTTTACTGGGCGATCTGCGCGGCGCAGATGCTCGGTGGCATTCCGGTGCCGGTCTACCAGGACGCGGTGGCGTCGGAGATGGCCTACGTGGTCGAAAATGCCGAAGCGCAGTTCGCGCTGGGCGAGGATCAGGAGCAGGTCGACAAGCTGCTGGAGATCCGCGCCACGGTGCCGGCGCTGAAGACCATCATCTATGACGACCCGCGCGGCCTGCGCGAGTACACCGACCTGGTCTCTTACGCCGACACCCAGGCCAAGGGCCGCGCGCTGCGACAGGAGAAGCCGGGCTTCCTCGACGCCGAGATCGCCCAGGGCAAGGGGTCGGACGCCTCGATCATGCTCTACACCTCGGGCACCACGGGGCGGCCCAAGGGCGTGGTGCTGAGCTACGACAACCTCAGGATCACGGCGCAGAACGCGGCCGACTTCGATGGGCTGGTCGAGGGCGACGAGCTCCTGAGTTACCTGCCGATGGCCTGGGTCGGCGATCACATCTTCAGCTATGCCCAGGGCCTGTCGGTCGGGCTCACGGTGAACTGCCCGGAATCGGCGGCCACCGTCATGACCGACCTGCGCGAGATCGGGCCGACCTATTACTTCGCGCCGCCGCGCATCCTTGAGAACCTCATCACGACGGTGACGATCCGCATGGAGGATGCCGGGCCGACCAAGCGCGCGATGTTCCGCTATTTCATGGCGCTGTCGCAGCGCATCGGCGGCGCCCTGCTCGACGGCAAGGCGGTGAGCATCGGCGAGCGGTTGCTCTATCGTCTGGGCGAGATTCTGGTGATCGGGCCGCTGAAGAACACCTTGGGCCTGTCGCGCGTGCGCGTGGCCTATACGGCGGGCGAGGCGGTGGGCCCCGACATCTTCAATTTCTACCGCTCGCTCGGCATCAACATGAAGCAGCTCTACGGCCAGACCGAGGCCAGCGTCTTCGTCACCATGCATCCCAATGGCGACGTGCGGCTGGAGACGGTGGGCAAGCCGGCGCCGCAGGTCGAGATCAAGGTCAACGACAACGGCGAGATCATGTTCCGTAGCCCCGGCGTGTTCCTGGAGTACTTCAAGAACCCGGCGGCGACGGCCGAGACCAAGACGCCCGACGGCTGGGTGCATTCGGGCGACGCGGGCTATCTCGACGAAGCCGGCCACCTGCGCATCATCGATCGCGCGAAGGATGTCGGGAAACTTAGCGACGGCACGCTCTTCGCGCCCAAGTTCATCGAGAACAAGCTGAAGTTCTTCCCGCACATCAACGAGGCGGTGGCCTTCGGCGACGCCAGGGGCTTCGTCTCGGCCTTCATCAACATCGACCTGGTGGCGGTCGGCAACTGGGCGGAGAAGCAGGATATTTCCTATGCCAGCTACCAGGAGCTGGCGAGCCACCCCAAGGTTCATGGCCTGATCGCCGATGAGGTGGCGCAGGTCAACCGCGACCTCGCCGCCGATCCCAAGATGGCCGGCGCGCAGATCAGGCGCTTCCTCGTGCTGCCCAAGCTGCTCGACGCCGACGACGGCGAGCTCACGCGCACGCGCAAGGTGCGCCGCGGCTTCATCGCCGAGCGTTACGGCGCGCTGCTCAAGGCGCTCTACGATGGTTCCAAGGCCGCCCACATCCGCACCGAAGTGACCTTCGACGACGGCCGCAAGGGCGTGGTCGAGGGCGACGTGGCGATCCTCGACGTGCCGGCGGCCGAGCCGCTGCGCAAGGCGGGCTGAACCCCATGCGCAGCAGGCAATTCACCGAGACCTTGCTGACGGTCGAGAACATCTCGCTGAGCTTCGGCGGCGTGCGCGCGCTCAGCGACATCAGCTTCGACATTCGCAAGGGCGAGGTGCGGGCCATCATCGGCCCCAACGGCGCCGGCAAGTCCTCGATGCTGAACTGCATCAACGGCTTCTATCACCCGCAGCAGGGCGCCATCACCTACAAGGGCGTGCGGCGGCAACAGATGCGCCCGCACGAGGCGGCCGCGCAGGGCATCGCCCGCACCTTCCAGAACATCGCGTTGTTCAAGGGCATGTCGACCCTCGACAACATCATGACCGGGCGGAACCTCAAGATGCGCAGCGGCATCCTCGCCCAGGCGCTGCGCTGGGGTCCGGCGCTGCGTGAGGAGATCGCCCATCGCGAGTATGTCGAGCGGGTGATCGACTTCCTCGAGATCCAGCACGTGCGCAAGGTACCGGTGGGCCAGCTGCCCTACGGCCTGCAGAAGCGCGTCGAGCTGGGTCGCGCGCTGGCCGCCGAGCCCGAGTTGCTGCTGCTCGACGAGCCGATGGCCGGCATGAACATCGAGGAGAAGCAGGACATGTGCCGCTTCGTGCTCGAGGTCAACGAGGAGTTCGGCACGACGATCTGCCTGATCGAGCACGACATGGGTGTGGTGATGGACATTTCCGACCGCGTGGTGGTGCTCGACTACGGCCGCAAGATCGGCGACGGCACGCCCGAGGAGGTCAAGGCGAACCCCGAGGTTATCGCCGCCTATCTCGGCACGGCGCACTAGGGGGCGGTGCAGGTGGTTTCAGCAATCCCCGACCTCATGCTGAGGAGGCCGCGCAGCGGCCGTCTCGAAGCATGGGCAACGGGTTCGGTGTGTGTTGCCCACCCTTCGAGACGCGCCCTTTGGGCGCTCCTCAGGGTGAGGCTGGGGGCCTGACTATGGCGTTCTTTCTCGAAGTGCTGATCGGCGGGCTGCTGGTGGGTGTGCTGTACTCGCTGGTGGCGCTGGGCTTCGTGCTGATCTTCAAGGCGTCGGGCGTGTTCAACTTCGCCCAGGGCGCGATGGTGCTGATGGCCGGCCTCGTGCTGGTGCAGCTGCTGAACCCGACCTACATCGGCAAGTGGCATTTCGCCGGCGTCGCCGCGCTGGTCGCGGGCACGATCGGCGTGCTGGCGCTACGCGCGCTGAAGCCCGTGGCGTTGACAGGTGGCGGCGGCACCCTGGGGCAGCGGCTGCCGCTGCTGGTCGGCGCCGGCACCGGCGTGCTGGGCGGGCTCCTGGCGCTGAGCGCCGGCGGCAAGGGCTGGCCGGTGTGGCTGGCGGTGCCGGCGTCGGCCATCGTCATGGTGGCGATCGCCTACGCCATCGAGCGCGTGGTGCTGCGCCGGCTCGTGAACCAGGAGGGCATCATCCTGTTCATGGCGACCCTGGGCATCACCTTCTTCATCGACGGCTTCGGCCAGACGATCTTCGGCTCCAACGTCTACAAGCTCGATCCCAAGGTCTACTTCGGCATCCCCAACGAGCCGGTGTTCCTGCTCGAGGGCGTGTTCCCGGGCGGCATTCTGGTCAACAACCTCGACATCTGGGGCGGGATCGTCGCGGCGTTGCTGGTCGGTGCGCTGGCCGTGTTCTTCCAGTACACGCGCACCGGCCGCGCGCTGCGCGCCGTGGCCGACGACCACGCCGCGGCGCAGTCCGTCGGCATCCCGCTGAACTGGATCTGGTTCATCGTCTGGTCCGTGGCCGGCATCGTGGCGCTGGTCGCGGCGATGGTCTGGGGCTCCAAGCTCGGCATCCAGTTCTCGATCACCTTCCTGGCGCTCAAGGCGCTGCCGGTGCTGATCCTCGGCGGCTTCACCTCGGTGCCGGGCGCGATCGTCGGCGGGCTGTTGATCGGCGCCGGCGAGAAGCTGGCCGAAGTCTACCTGCCGCAGCTCGCCAAGGATCTGCTCGGCGTGCCGATGTCTGGTGGCATCGAATACTGGTTCGCTTATGTGCTGGCGCTCGCCTTCCTGCTGTTCCGGCCGCAGGGCCTGTTCGGCGAGCGCATCATCGAGCGGGTCTGAGGGGGCGCCGACGATGTTTTACCGCGAGGCTGGCCAGTACAAGACGAGCTACCGCGCCGACATGGCGGTGTTCCCGATCGCGCAGGACCGGCTGGCGATCGGCGCCATCCTGGCGATCGCTTTCTTCGTGCTGCCGTTCATCGGCACCGAGTATTTCTTCAGCTCGATCATGGTGCCGACCCTGATCCTGGCGCTGGCGGCGATCGGCTTGAACATCCTCGTCGGCTATTGCGGGCAGGTGTCGCTGGGTTCCGGCGCTTTCATGGCGATCGGTGCCTACGCCGCCTATAACTTCGCGATCCGCGTGCCGGAGCTGCCGCTGCTGGCGGTCATGCTGCTGGGCGGCGGCGTGTCGGCGCTGGTCGGCATTGTCTTTGGCGTTCCGTCGCTGCGCATCAAGGGTTTCTATCTCGCTGTCGCCACCCTGGCGGCGCAGTTCTTCTTCGACTGGCTGTTCGCCCGTGTCGGCTGGTTCACCAACTACACGCCCTCCGGCGCCGTCTTCGCGCCCAAGCTCGACGTCTTCGGCTGGACCGTGAACACCCCGGTCGAACGCTACCTCTTCGTCCTCGCCATCGTCGTGCTGTTCGCGCTGCTGGCCAAGAACCTGGTGCGCGGCCATGTCGGCCGGCAGTGGATGGCGATCCGCGACATGGACATCGCCGCCGAGATCATCGGCATCCGGCCGATGTACGCCAAGCTGACGGCCTTCGCCGTGTCGTCCTTCTTCGTCGGCGTCGCCGGCGTGCTGTGGGCCTTCGTTCACCTCGGCTCGTGGGAGCCGCTGGCCTTCAACATCGACCGCAGCTTCCAGCTGCTGTTCGCCATCATCATCGGCGGGCTGGGCTCGATCGCGGGCTGCTTCCTCGGCGCCGCCTTCATGTGGATCCTGCCGATCTTCCTCGACATCGCCCTGCCGCCCTTGGGGGAATTGGTGGGCTTGACCGTCGACAAGGCGACCGTGGCGCATTTCTCGCTGATGATCTTCGGCGCGCTGATCGTCTTCTTCCTGATCGTCGAGCCGCACGGGCTGGCGCGGCTGTGGAGCATCGCCAAGGAGAAGTTGCGGCTGTGGCCGTTCCCGCACTGAGCGGAGATCGGCGCGATCACCGCCGCGATGTTGCGGCGCAACAAGAAAATACCTCCGCTCCGGCACGGTCGCGCACTGGTTCCGGCGACGGAGGCTCCATAGATTGAGACCAAACCGGCGAACCCGCCGGGAGAAACCACAGGAGGCGATGACCATGGGTGTGATGGGCAGATGGGCCGCGGCGGCGCTGGCTGCGGCGGTCGGGGGCGCGGCGGCCTTGCCGGCGCTGGCGCAGAACGAGCAGTTCATTCCGATCCTGAGCTACCGTACCGGCGCCTACGCGCCGAACGGCATCCCGTTCGCCAACGGTATGAGTGACTACTACCGCATGATCAACGCCCGCGACGGCGGCATCAACGGCGTGAAGATCATGTTCGAGGAATGCGAGACCGGCTACGCCACCGACAAGGGCGTGGAGTGCTACGAGCGGCTGAAGGCCAAGGGCCCGACCGGCGCGGCGTTCTTCAACCCACTGTCGACGGGTATCACCTTCGCGCTGACCGAGAAGGCGCCGGTCGACAAGATCCCGATCATCACCATGGGCTACGGCCGGTCGGAGTCGCGCAACGGCGCGGTCTTCACCTGGAACTTCCCGTTGCTCGGCACCTACTGGTCGGCCGCCAACATCGCCATGCAGCACATCGCCAAGGAGATGGGTGGCATGGACAAGCTGAAGGGCAAGAAGATCGCCCTGGTGTTCCATGACTCGCCCTACGGCAAGGAGCCGATCCCGGTGCTGACCGAGATGGCCAAGCGCCACGGCTTCGAGTTCATCCAGCTTCCCGTCACGCATCCCGGCGTCGAGCAGAAGTCGCAGTGGCTGCAGATCCGCCAGCAGCGGCCCGACTACGTGCTGCTGTGGGGCTGGGGCGTGATGAACTCGACCTCGGTCAAGGAGGCCGCGGCCGTCAACTTCCCGCGCGACAAGATGCTGGGCGTGTGGTGGTCGGGCGCCGAGCCCGACGTTCTGCCGGCCGGCGATCAGTCCAAGGGCTACAAGGCGCTGATGCTGCAGCACGGCTCCGGCAAGTACCCGGTGCACGCCGATATCCTCAAGCACGCCGTCGGCAAGGATGGCTCGCAGTCGAAGCCCGAGGACATCGGCGACGTCCTGTACAACCGCGGCCTGGTCAACGCCATGCTTGGCGTCGAGGCGATCCGCACGGCGATGGCCAAGTTCGGCAACAAGCCGCTGACCGGCGAACAGGTGCGCTGGGGCCTCGAGAACCTCAACCTCACCGAGGAACGGCTGAAGGCGCTGGGCTTCGAGGGCGCGCTCAAGCCGCTCAAGATCAGCTGCGCCGACCACGAAGGCGCCCGCACCGCGCGCGTCCACCAGTGGGACGGCGCGAAGTGGAACGTGATCTCCGACTGGTACACCGCCGACGACGCGCTGCTCGGCCCGATGGTGCGCGATACCTCGGACAAGTACGCCAAGGAGAAGAACATCGCGCCGCGCGATTGCTCCAAGGAGAGCTGAGCCACCAATACCTTCCCCCGGAGGGCAGGGCCATTGCGTAAGGATCGGGGACCCGCTTTCGGGTCGCGCCGCTCCGGCGACGCGGCCCGAAGACATCGAACGACGCCGCCTGGTCGTGG
>LNFM01005639.1_pt1 | contig 21439 bp, 18 predicted proteins | sample 596031 | NCBI WGS metagenome assembly LNFM01 (sample SAMN04254537, study PRJNA301005) | activated carbon metagenome | isolation source: dual media filters at the Ann Arbor, Michigan drinking water treatment plant | place: USA: Ann Arbor
TGGCGCTGGTCATCATCAACATCGCCGACCTGATCTTCGCGGTGGACAGCGTGCCGGCGATCTTCGCCATCACGACCGACACCTTCATCGTCTACACCGCGAACATCATGGCGATCCTCGGCCTGCGCGCGCTCTACTTCGCGCTGGCGGCGATGGTGCATCGCTTCCACTACCTGAAGTATGCGCTCGCCCTGGTGCTCGTGTTCATCGGCGCGAAGATCTTCTGGAACAACCTGGTGGGCAAGATGGACCCGGCCATCTCGCTCGGCGTCACCCTGGCGCTGATCGCGGGCGGTATCGTCTACTCGCTGTGGAAGACCCGCAACGACCCGCCGATCGTGATCGAGGCCGAGAAGGCCGCCGCCGAGCGCGCCGGCTGAGCTTCAGAAAAGCTGGGTCATGAAAAAGGCCGGCACCCTTGCGGGTGCCGGCCTTCCTTTTTGCGTTCCGCCTACATCTTCGCGGTCAGCTGCCTGGCGATCTCGAACATTTCCTCCGGCGCATAATCCGGCGTGAAGGCGGAGGGGACACCGACGAGTTGGTGGATCTTGCCACCCTCCGGCATCCCGTCCACCACCTCAAGCTCACCCGGCGGATCGCCCGGCAGCGCCATCTCGCCCCGGCCCCAGATCGCCGACATTTCCTTGTAGTCGTTCGGGCTGAAGCGATAGAGCCGGCGATGCGAACCCTCCGCCAGGTATTTCTGGCTTTCCGGGATGTTCGCCAGGTTGATGTTCGGCGTCGGCAGCATCTTGTGGATGTCGACGCCCGTCAGCTGTTGCAGCGCCAGCGCATAGGCATGGGCGTGCACGGACCCGCGCACCAGCAGGTAGCCGCAAACCTCCCGCGCGGTCGGGTCCTTCACCGTCTCATAGACCCGCAGCTTGTGCAGCCGCGCGCCGCATTCCAGGTGGAAATTGTGCAGCAGGTCGATCACCACATTGCCCGTGGTGGTGACCATGTCCGCATTCCAGGACATGGAATTGCTGTTCACCGGCATGGCGCCGCCGCCATTGGAGGCGAAGCTGGCGTAGGAGCGGATGTCCTTCATGTCGGCGAAGGGCGCGCCGGTGATGTCGCCGCCGTCGCCGGTGTCGTCACCCTCGCTGTCCGGGCCGTTGTTGAGCATGGCGACGCCGTTGCTCACCAGCTCCACATGGCCCAGCTCCTCCGCCGTGATCGCGGCGACGAGGCTGTAGAAGGGGCGCAGCTTGGCCTTGCTGCGGAAGTTGAAGCTCTGGAACATATAGTTGCCGAGCGTCGACATCTCGCCATACTTGCCGCCGAGCAACTCCTGCAGGGCGGCTGCCTCATTCGGATCCTGCCGCTTGGGCGGCGGCAATTCGGTCTGCAACTTGTCGATGCGCAGGAACATGTGCGCTCTCCCGTGTGGTGTACGGGACGAACGGCATCCGGGCGGGGCAGTTCTTTGCGGAAGGCGGTGGGCCGCCCCCTGCCGCGTCACCTGTCCGTGTGACGCGGCAGGGTGGGATCAGGCATCCAGGCGGATGCCGAGGCGCCGGATCATGCCGCCCCAGCGCGAGGTTTCCTCCGCCAGGAAGGCGGCCGCTTCCTCCGGCCCCGTGGCCATCACCTCGAAGCCCGCATTCTCCAGCCGCTGCCGCCCGGCGGCCTCCCGCAGGCCCTTCTGCGCCTCCGCCGCCAGGCGGGCGATGCGCTCGGGCGGGGTGTTGGCCGGGGCCACCATGATCTGCCAGCCATAGGATTCGGCATTGGCCATGCCCTGTTCAGCCAGCGTCGGCACATCCGGCGTCAGGTGGAAGCGGTTGGCGGAGGTGACGGCCAGCGCCCGGATGCTGCCATCGCGCACCTGGCCCATCACCGCCGCGGTGGTCACGACCATGGCCTGGATGCGCCCGGCCACCAGGTCCAGCGTCGCCTCCGGGAAGCCGCGATAGGGCACATGCAGCAGGTCCAGCCCGCCGGCCTTGGCCATCAGGTCGACCATGCCGAGATGCCCGCCGGAGCCAGGGCCGACCGAGCCGAAGGCGAGCTTGCCCGGATTGGCACGGGCATGCGCCACGAAGCTGGCGAGGTCCGTGGCCGGCAGATCCTTGTTCACCACCAGGAATTGCGGCCCGCGCACCAGCAGCGAGACGGCCTTCAGGTCGCGCACCGGATCATAGGGCAGGTTGGCGAACAGCGCCGGCGCGGTGGAAAGCGGGCCGTTGATCGACAGGCCGATGGTGTGCCCATCCGTCGCCTTGGCCACCGCATCCGTGCCGATATTGCCGCCCGCGCCGGCGCGGTTTTCCACCACCACCGGCTGGCCCAGCGCGGTGGCCAGATGCGCCGTCACCACGCGCCCGGTCAGATCCGGGCTGGAGCCCGCCGGGAAGGGCACGATGAAACGCACCGGCCGGTCGGGCCAATTGGCCTGGGCGCGGGCGGACAGGATCGGCGCGGTGGCGAGGGCGGTGGCGCCGGCCATCAGGCCGCGGCGGGTCAGGGTCATGGCGGAATCCTCCGGGATTGTTGGGGCGCAGAATGCCCGCTGGCTGCGTGGGCGGAAAGGTCTCTCAGCCGCCGGCGTAACGGCGCCCGGCATGGATGAAGCCCTGCGCGGGGAAGGCCGTGTTGCCGAGCGCGTTGATCGGCGGATACCAGACCCGCACCCGCGACCAGTCATTGCCCGGGGAGACATCCACCACGCGCTGATCCGTCATGATCCGCCCGCGCGCCGCCCCGGTTGCCCAATTGGCGTGGTCCACCAGGATCTCCCGCGCCCCGACCACGCGGGACACCACGGCGACATGCCCCGCCCGCATCCGCGGCGTGCGGCCGATCACCAGCACGCTGCCCGGCCGTGGCGCCGCACCCCGGTCGTACCGCCCGGCGGCAGCATCCCACCACTGCCAGGCATCGCCGGACAGGCCGATGCCGGACCGCGCGCGGGCATAGGGCACGCAGGAAATCGGCTCCCCCAGCTGCGGCCGCAGCGGCGCCACCACCGCGGAGGGCGTGCGGGAGGTGCCGCAGGCCGCGAGCGTCAGCAGCATCAGCATGGCAAGGACGGCGCGCATGGCCTTGATTCTATCAGGCTGCGCCCTGCGAATCGAGCCTCAAGCCGGGGCTGGGCTGCCCGGTCAGGGCGTGAAATCCACCTCATAGATCCGCCGTGCCGCCCGCAGGCGCCGCCCGGGCGACAGCGGGCGGATGTCGCGCAACTCCCAGGCCAGCCAGCCTTCCTCGAAGACACTGGCGCAGGCGGCTGCCATGTCGGCGCGCGTGAAGGGGCGAATGGCGGCCACCCGCACCAGGGCGACGGCCATGCCATCCGCATCCTCCTCCCCCTCCCGGGTCAGGCGGCGGCCGTTTTCCACGATCAGCAGATCCTCGGAGGGATGCAGCTCCGGCACCCAGCGCCGCACCTCCAGCGTCTTTGCGCCGGACGCGATCAGGCTGCCGCTGGGCCGGACGATCGACAGGGCGCGCATCGCGCGCCCGCTACGCCGCCCGCGCCGCCGGCACCGCGCGCATCCGCCCACCCGGCAGCGCGCCGGGGATCGCCGCCGCGTAATCCGCCGCCGCCAGCAGCGCCGGCCAGTCCACGCCGGTGGAAACCCCCATCCGCGCCATCAGCCAGGCGACATCTTCCGTCGCCACATTGCCCGTCGCCCCCGGCGCGAAGGGGCAGCCGCCGAGGCCGCCCGCCGCGCTGTCGAAGACGCGGCAGCCGGCCTCCCACGCCGCAGCGCAATTGGCCACGCCCAGCCCGTAGGTGTCATGGCCGTGGAAGGCGAAACGCGGCTTGCCCTCCGCATCCGGCCAGCTGCGGATGGCATGGCCGATCACCCGCCGCACCTGGTCCGGCGCGGCATTGCCGGTGGTGTCGCAGATGCTGATCTCGATGCCCTGGTCCAGCGCCTGCACCCGCTCCACCCAATCCAGCGCGTCCTCCTCCGGCACCACCCCCTCGAAGGGGCAGTGGAAGGCGCAGGACAGGTTGAAGCGCACCTTCATCCCCGCCGCCCGCGCATCCGCGACGATCCCGGACAGGTCCATGAAGCTGTCCATCCGGCTGCGGTTCACATTGGCCTGGTTGTGGCTTTCCGTGACGGACATGAACACGCCGACGCGCTGCGCGCCGGCCGCCTTCGCCATCTCGAACCCCCGCCGGTTCGGCGCCAGCACGGTGGACTCCAGCCCAGGCAAGGCGAGTGCCGCCGCCAGCACCGCGCCGGTATCGGCCATCTGCGGCACCGCCTTGGGGCTGACGAAGGAACCGATTTCCATCCGCCGCAGCCCGGCCGCATACAGCTTCCGCACCAATTCGATCTTGGTTTCGGTCGGCACGAAGGGGCCAATGGATTGCAGGCCGTCGCGCGGTGCGACTTCCGATATCTCGGCGCTATGCATCGCGGGACTCTCCCAGCAGTTCACCAAACACATGGTCGTTGTGCGCGCCGACGGCGGGGGCCGTCCAGCGCACCATCTCGCGCGGCGTCACGCCATCGAAGCGGAAGGGCGCGGCGGGGTGCAGCAGGGTGGCGCCGAGCAGCGGGTCCTCCACCTCCATCACCGTCTGCCGGGCGCGGAAATGCGGGTCCTCCGCGCAGTCGCGGATGTCGTACAGGCGGGAGCAGGGGATGTCGGCGGCCTCCAGCACCGCCTCGGCCTCCGCCGCCGGCAGGGTGCGGGTCCAGCGGCCGATCTCGGCATCGATCTCCGCCATGTTCGCGCAGCGGCCGCGATTATCGGCGAAGCGCGGATCGGCCCCCATCGCCGGGTTGCCGATGGCATCGCAGAGCCGCTTGAAGATGGGGTCCGAATTGCCGCCGATGCACAGCCACTTCCCATCGGCGCAGAGATAGGTGTTGGTCGGCGCCGCGGTCAGGATGGCGGACCCCGCCGGCTGGCGGATCGCGCCGGTCAGCCCGTATTCCGGCAGCATCCCCTCCATCAGGCTGAACACCGCCCCCACCAGATCCACATCGATGATGCGCCCGCGCGCCTGCGGATTGCCCTTGATGGACCAGCAGGCGGAGGTCACGGCCAGTGCCGCATACATCCCCGCCAGGTCGTCACTGATGGAAACACCGCAGCGCGGCGGCGGATGGTCCGTGACGCCCGGCGTCGCCGTCAGGTGGCGCAGCCCGCCCATCGCCTCCCCGATCGAGCCGAAGGCGGGCTTGTCCCGGTACGGCCCGTCCTGGCCATAGCCGGAGACGCGGGCGATGATTAGGCGCGGATTGGCCTGGTGCAGCACCTCCGGCCCCAGCCCGATGCGCTCCAGGTAGCCGGGGCGGAAATTCTCCACCAGCGCATCGGCGCGCGCCACCAGCTTCAGGATGCGGGCGCGGCCCTCGGCCGATTTCAGGTCCAGCGTGACGGACAGCTTGTTGCGGCCATGGATGCTGAACCAGACGGGGTGGCCATTGTGCCGGCTGCCCCAGCCGCGAATCGGGTCGCCCTCCGGCGGTTCGATCTTGATGACCTCCGCGCCGAGATCGGCCAGCAGCCGCGTGGCGAAGGGGCCGGCGATGTAGTGGCCGAGCTCGATCACCTTGAGCCCATCGAGCGGCAATCCGCCCCGCGGTGGTTCCATCGCCCCATCCATGCCCGCCATCCCCCGCCAGTCCGGGCACGGGCTTACGGCAGTGCCGGCTTCACGAAAAGACCACCCGATTCATGGAAATCGCAACGAAGGGGAAACCATTCTGGCCACATAACGGTATCGGGGTTGCCGAGCTTCCGCACCCCATCTCTCCCTCGGGATGCCGGCTGCCTCCCCCCGATCTCGCCGGCATCCGAAACTCGGCGGGGCCCCTTCCCCGGGGTCCCGCCATTTCTTTGTCGTCATCGACGCGCCAGGGACGCGACCAGGGCGGCGCCGGACAGCACCAGGCCCACGGCGAAGACCGCCGCATGGCTGTCACCCGTTGCCGCGAACAGCGCCGCCAGGGCAAAGGCCACCGCCGCCTGCGCCACGGCATAGCCGGCGGTCGCGCGAATCCAGACCACGCCGGCCTGCGCGCCCGCCACCTCCCGCGCCGCGGCCAGCGTCACCGCGGTGGCGCCAATGCCGGCAAAGCCGCCGAGCGGCGCGGCCAGCAGCAGCGCCGGCCACCAGGGCAGCAGCGCCAGCGCCAGGGCCAGAACCTGCACGCCGAGCCAGATCGGCAGCGCCCGCCGCCCGCCGATCCGCCCGGCCACCCGCCCGCCGAGCAGCGTGCCCGCCACCGCGCCCAGCCCGAACAGCACCCAGACCAGGGACGCCGCCTCCACCGCCAGGCCGCGGCCGCGCACGGCGAGGTCGGCCAGATAGACCATCGGTGCCACCATCCCGGCGCCCGACAGCGCATAGGCCAGAAGCAGCCGCAGCGCCCGCGGCACCGCCTGCGCCACCTCCGCCGCCGCCAGCGCCGGCGGGTTCGGCCAGGATGGCCGCGCCAGCAGCCACAACAGCCCGACCACCACCGCCAGCCCCGCCCAGGCAAAGGCCAGGCCGCCCCAGAGCAGCATCGGCACCAGCAACCCGGCCGCGGCCACGCCGCTGCCGGCACCCGACATCACCACGCCGCCCGCCATGCTGCGCTGGGCCGGCGCCACACTGGCCTGGGCGGCCGGCCCGGCCAATGCCATCAGCACGCCGCCCGCCGCCCCGGCCAGGCCGCGCCACAGCACGAACCACCACAGCCCGCCCTGGACCGCACAGGCGGCGAAGGCCAGCAGCGCCAGCGCCATGCCGGCATCCAGCGCCCGCGGCACGCCGAGCCGCGCCGCCAGCCCGCGCCCGCCGAGCACGCCGGCCAGGTAGCCGGCCAGATTGGCCGCCCCCAGCAGCCCGGCGCCGCCCCCATCCACCCAGCCGGCGCCGACCATGGCCGGAAACAGCGGCACATAGGCGAAGCGGGCCAGGCCGATGCCGGCAAACACCGTCGCCGCCGCCGCCAGGGCAGGCCGCCAGACGCTCATCGCCGCGGTCGAGCCTCAGCGTGGTGACGGGGTACGTGGCGCCGCGTCATCTGGCGGGCGCGCATCGCGCAGCAGGCGGCGCAGCCGGGCGATGCCGCTGCGGGCATGGCCGGTCTCGCACAGCCGCAACGCCGCCTGCACGCGGCTTTGCAGGTCGATCGCGTGCGCTGGGAGGTCCCTCGCCTGCGGCGGGCGGTCCATCGCCCCCGGCGGGGTGGCGAGGCGGCTGGCCAGGTGCCGGCAATAGGCCACGCCATCCGTGGTGACACGGAGGGGCTGTTCCGGCGGCACGGCAAGGGCCGGCCCCAGCGGCCAAAGAAGGACCTGCCACCAGAAGGCCAGCAGCAGCAGAAGCCAGGGCACGCGCATGGCGCCCATGATGCGCCTTCGCACCGCATTGCAGCGTGAAGTGCAGGTGAAATGGCGGCCATGCGGGCCGGCCGCCTCATGCCGCCGGCGCGGCCGGGCCTGGCCCCATACCGGACCCGGACCCAGCCCCGCCACCCGCCCCGCCACCCACCGGCAGGCCGGCCGGCAGGCGCAGGGTCACGCGCAGGCCAGGCGGCGTCGCGCCGGGGTGGCTATCCGCCAGCACCACCTCCCCCCCATGCAGCGCCACCACGGCGCGCACCAGCGACAGGCCGAGGCCGGAGCCGGGCGTGGTGCGTGCCGAATCGGTGCGGAAGAACCGCTCCCCCACCCGGGCGCGATCCGCCACGGCCAGCCCCGGCCCGTCATCCGCCACGCTGATCTCGACCAGCCCGCCCTGCCATTGCGCCGCCAGCGCCACCGTGCCGTTGGCCGGGTTGAACTTCAGCGCATTGTCCAGAAGGTTGGCCACCGCCTGCAGCAGCAGGTCGCGGTCGCCCACCATGGTCAGGCTGTCGGGCAGCGTGCCGTCCAGCCTCTGTTCGCTGGCTTCCGCCGCGGCGCCATACAGCTCCGCCACATCGGCCAGCATCGGCGCCAGGTCGAAGGGCGCGAAGGCGGCCCGGCGGGCGCCGGCCTCCACCTCCGCAATGCGCAGCACGGCCTTGAAGACGCGGGCGATGTCATCGAGGTCGGCGATGCCCTGTTCCACCGCCGCGCGCAGGGCGTCCTCATCCGCCGCCGCGTCCAGGCTTTCCTCCAGCTTGGCGCGGGCGCGGGCGATCGGGGTGCGCAGGTCATGCGCGATGGCGTCCGACACGCCGCGCACGCCCTCCATCAACTGGGCGATGCGGTCCAGCATGGCGTTCATGGTCATGCCGAGCCGGTCGAATTCATCCTGCCGGTCCGACAGCGGCACGCGGCGGGACAGGTCGCCGCCGCTGATCGCCGCCGCGGTGCCGTAGACCGGCGCCAGCCGATCCTCCAGCGCGCGGCGCAGCAGCCAGGCGCCCAGCACGGCAATCAGGGCGGAGGAGGCCGCGGCCCAGGCGATGCCCTCGCTCAGCAGGGCGCGCAGCCGCAGCTTTTCCGCCACGTCCCGGCCGACCAGCAGGCTGTAGCCATCATCCAGGTTCACCCGCAGCAGCCGCGCCTCGCTTTCCGTGCCGTCGCGCAGCAGCGGCATGCGGATCCAGGGCGCTTCGGCCTGGGCCTGGTCCGGCCAGGCTTCCAGATTGCCGGCCAGGATGCGGCGGTCCGGCGTGACCAGCAGGTACAGCGCCTCATTCTGCACATCCAGCGCCAGGCGGTCGGCGATGGCCGTGATCAGCCCGGCCAGCCCGGCATCATGCTGGCGTTCGGTCATCGCCACCGCATCGGCGCGGATCGCCACATCGGTCTGCCGGTCCAGCGCGCCGGCGGTGTTCCACCACAGCACCACCGCCGCCGCGGTGGCCGCCGCCGCGAACAGCGCGGTGAACAGCAGGGCGAACCGGCCCGACGCGCTGCGCAACAGCCCGATCAGCGGCAATTGCGCGAGGTTGGGGTTCATGCCGGCCGGCGCCTGCGGGGGGCCGGACCCGTCAGGGCTGCGCCCGGATCATGTAGCCGGCATTGCGCACGGTATGGATCAGCGGCCGGTCGAAGCCCTTGTCCAGCTTGTGCCGCAGCCGGCTGACATGCACATCGATCACGTTGGTCTGCGGGTCGAAATGGTAGTCCCACACCTTCTCCAGCAGCATGGTGCGGGTGACCACCTGGCCGGCATGGCGCATCAGATGCTCCAGCAGGCGGAATTCGCGCGGCTGCACCTCGATCTTGCGGCCGGCGCGGGTCACGGTGCGGGAGAGTAGGTCGAGCTCCAGGTCGGCCACCTTCAGCCGGGTGGTCGGCACCTCGGCGGAGGGGCGGCGGCCCAGCGCCTCCACCCGGGCCAGCAGCTCGGCGAAGGCGAAGGGCTTGGTCAGGTAGTCGTCGCCGCCGGCCTTCAGGCCCTTCACCCGTTCATCCACCGCCGTCAGGGCGGACAGGAACAGCACGGGGCTGCGATTGCCCTGGCCGCGCAGCGTCTCCACCAGCCGCACGCCATCGACGCCGCCGGGCAGCATGCGGTCCAGCACCAGCACGTCGAACCCTTCGGAGGCGGCCAGGAACAGGCCATCGCGGCCATTGGCGGCGTGTTCCACCGTATGACCGGCTTCCTGAAGCCCCTTCTTCACGAAACGGGCGACTTCGGCGTCGTCCTCCACCAGCAGGATCCGCATGGGTGTTCCAGTGTGTTGCGAGAGATTTGCAGGATAGATCCGGATACGGCACGGCGTCACCTGCGTCGCGGGCAGATCACCCCTGCGGCGGCGCCGCGGATTACTTCTGCGGCGGCGCCGCGGATCAACCCTGCGGCGGCGCCGCGGATCAACCCTGCGGCAGCGCCGCGGATTACCCCTGCGGCTGGACCGGCCGGCGGCCGACCTGCACCGGCAGCTCCATCGGCCGCCCATTGCGCAGGATGGACAGCCGCACCGTCTGGCCGGGCGCGATGGCGGCAATGCCGCGGACCAGCGCCCGGCTGGTATCCACCGCATCGCCATTGATGGCCAGCACCTGGTCCCCCTGCCGCAACCCGGCGCGGGAGGCCGGGCTGCCGCGTTCCACCGCCGCCACCAGCACCCCGGCCGAGGCCGCCGTGGCGCCACGCTGCGTCCCCGGCTCCGCCCCGCCATCCTGCACGGACACACCCAGCCAGCCGCGTTCCACCCGGCCCGTGCTGCGCAGCTGCTCGATCACGCCGCGCGCCAGGTCCGACGGCACCGCGAAGCCGATGCCGGCCGAGGCGCCGGAGGGGGAGTAGATGGCGGTGTTGATGCCGATCACCTCGCCGGCCATGTTGAACAGCGGGCCGCCGGAATTGCCCGGATTGATCGGCGCATCGGTCTGGATGAAATCATCGAAGGGCCCGGCCCCGATCTCCCGCCCCCGGGCGGAGACGATGCCGGAGGTGATGGACCCGCCGAGGCCGAAGGGATTGCCCGCCGCCAGCACCCAATTGCCGACGCGCAGCGCGGCGGAACTGCCCCAGCCCAGCGCCGGCAGCGCGGCCCGCGGCTCGATCCGCAGCAAGGCGAGGTCGGTCAGCTCATCCATGCCGACCAGGCGGGCGGTGTATTCCTGGCCGTTCTGGAAGGTGACCTGCACCCGGCTGGCATTGCCGATGACATGGTTGTTGGTCACCAGCAGGCCGGTGGGGTCGATGACGAAGCCGGAGCCGGCGCCCATCACCTGCTGGCCACGGCCGCGCAGCCGATCCCGGAAATAGCGTTCGAAGGGCGTACCGCGAAGCTCGGCCGGCACCTCCGTCCGCGCCTCGGAGGTGACGGAAATGCTGACCACCGCGGGCAGCACGCGTTCCGCCAGGTCGGCGAAATCCGGCAGGGCAACCAAGGGGGCCAACGGGGCGCCCCGCTGCGCCTGGGCGGGCGGCGCGGCACAGCCGAACAGCGGCAGCAGGGCAAGGCCGGCGAAGGCGCGGCGAGGAAGCGCGTGGGGCATGCGGACTCCGGGGCAACAGGGCACGGGCAGGCTGACATATGGTTCCGCGCCGAGCGGGCGCCATGCCGGGGGACAGGTCAAGGGCTTCGGGGTGGCGGTGGTTCGGCAGCCCAGGGTTCCTCCGGCCAGGGGTGGCGCGGGTAGCGGCCGCGCATGTCGCGCCGCACATCGGCCCAGGCGCCGCGCCAGAAGCCGGCGAGATCCCCGGTGATGGCCACCGGCCGCTGCGCCGGGGACAGCAGCGCCACCTGCAAGGGCACCCGGCCGCCGGCCAGCGGCGGCAGGCGTTCCAGGCCGAACAGATGCTGGGCGCGGGCTTCCAGGGTCGGCACATCTCGGTCGTAATCGATGGCAGCGGACCGGCCGGCGGGCAGGTCCAGCCGCGCCGGCAGCGCGGCATCCAGCCGCCGCTGCTGGTCCCAGGGCAGCAGGCCGCGCAGCACGGCGACCAGGTCCAGCGCCTTCGCCTCCGCCAGTTTCGTGCGGCCATGCAGATGCGGCGCCAGCCAATCCGCGGCGGTGGCGACCAAGGCGGCGTCGGTCACATCCGGCCAGGCCTCGCCCTCGGCCTGGCGCATCCAGCCGATGCGGGCGCGCAGCTGTTTCGCGGCATTGGACCAATCCAGGTCGCGCAGCCCGCGTTCCGCGACGGCGATGGCCAAGGCGGTGGCGATGGCGGCGGGGTCGGCGCTGGGCTGGGCGTGGTCCTCCAGCACCAGCGGGCCGAACATCAGGCGACGGCGGGCGAGCACGGCGCCGGCGCGGGCATCGAAGGCGGCACCCTCCACCCAGCGCAGCCGGTCCGGGAAGCGGGCTTCCAGCGCGGCACGGTCCAAGGGCGCGGCCATGCGGATGCGCGCCTCCGTGCCCTGCAATTCCAGATCCGCCACCGCCAGCAGCGGGGCGCGGGACAGCGGATCGGTCGCCGGCAGGCGCGCGCCCTGCCCCGAAGCCAGGCGAAAAGCGCCATCCATGCTGCCGCGCTTGGCGGCGATCCGGTCCGGGAAGCCCGCCGCCAGCAGCGGCCCGGCCTCGCCCCCCGGCAGCGCCGCGCCATGCAGCTTCAGCCGCCGCCGGTGCAGGGCGCCGGCGCGGCGGATGCGCTGGAGGGTCGGGCGGTCCGCATCCCGGTGGTCGCCGCCATGCAGCAATTCCAGGCGCAGATTGATGTCGGAAGGCTGGTCGCGGCCCCGGATCGGGTCCCGTTCCTCCAGCAGCGCGGCGAGGTCGGCGGCCAGCGCCTTCTCCCCCTCATCCACCGCTGCCAGCAGCATCCGCGCCAGCCTTGGATGCGTGCCCATCCGGGCCATGCCGCGGCCCATGGCGGTGATGCGTCCCGCGCCATCCAGCGCATCGAGGTCCGTCAGCAGCGCCCGCGCCGCGGCCAGCGCGCCGGCCGGCGGCGCATCCAGGAAGGGCAGCTCGGCCGGCGCCGCGCCCCAGGCGGCGCAATCGAGCGCGAGGCCCGAAAGCTCCGCCTCCAGGATCTCCGGCCGGTCCTGCAGGGGCAGGCCGCGATGCAGCGCCTCCGACCACAGCCGGATCGCGACGCCCGGCGCGGTGCGGCCGGCGCGGCCGGCGCGCTGGTCCGCCGCCGCGCGGCTGATCCGCACGGTGGCCAGGCGCGCCAGGCCCGAGGCCGGGTCCAGCCGCGGCGTGCGCCGGAAGCCGCCATCCACCACGATCCGCACGCCGGGCACGGTCAGCGAGGTTTCGGCGATGGAGGTCGCCAGCACGACCTTGCGCCGGTCCGAGGGATTCAGCGCCCGGTCCTGCTCGGCCGGCGGCAATTCGCCATGCAGGGGCAGCACCTCCGCCTCGATGCCCGAGAGGCGTTCCGCGGTACGGCGGATTTCGCCCCAGCCGGGCAGGAAGGCCAGCACGTCCCCGGGATGCGCCCGCAACGCGTCACGGATGGCACCCGCCATCGCCTCCGGCAGATCTCGGGAATCCTTCAGGTCGCGCAGCCGGTGTTCCACCTGCACGGGCCAGGCGCGGCCGAGGGATTCGATCACCGGGCAATCCCCCAGCAACCCGACGAAGCGGGAGACGTCGAGCGTGGCGGACATTGCCAGCAGCCGCAGCTCCGGCCGCAGCGCCCGCTGCATGTCGAGGCAGAAGGCCAGCGCCAGGTCGGTGTCCAGGTTGCGCTCATGCGCCTCGTCGAACAGCACGGCGGCGACGCCTTCCAGCGAAGGATCGGATTGCAGGCGGCGGACCAGCAGCCCCTCCGTCACCACCTCCACCCGCGTGCGGTCGGACACCATGCGGTCCAGCCGCGTCGCCAGGCCGATGGTGCCGCCGGGCTGGCCCTCCCCCATCAGATCCGCCATGCGGCGGGCGGCGGCGCGGGCGGCGACGCGGCGCGGCTCCAGCACCAGGATCTTTCCCGCCTGCGCCCAGGGCTCCGCCATCAGCGCGAGCGGCGCCAGCGTGGTCTTGCCGGCGCCGGGGGGCGCGGCCAGCACGGCGTTGGAGCCTTCGCGCAGCGCCGCCGTCAGGCGCGGCAGGGCTTCGGTGACGGGCAGGTCCGGGAGCATCATCGGCGCCTGCCTACGCCGCCCGGCGGCGGAAGTCACATGCGCGATTGCCGGGGGCTGGCGCGCCCCCTAGCGTCGGCGGGCACCAGGCCCAAGGATCGCACCCGATGAAGCTGCCCAGCCACAGCCGCTACGCGCCCAGCGCCATCCCGAACCGCCCGACCTATCGCTGGCCGAATGGCGCCAGCCTGGCCGTGGTGGTCTGCAACAACATCGAGCATTTCGCCTTCCGCGCCGGGCTGGGCAGCGACAGCGCGCAGCACAACGCTCCGCAATCCTTCCGCAACTATGCCTGGCGCGACTACGGCAACCGCGTCGGCCTGTGGAACATGCTGGAGATGCTGGACGAGCTGGAGATCCCCAGCGCGCACAACGTCAACAGCGCGGCGCTGGACTACATGCCGGAGATCGCGGCGGCGCTGCGGAAGCGCGGCGACGAATTCATCGGCCATGGCCGCAGCAATGCGGAACGTCAGGACATCATGTGGGAGGAGGATGAGCGCCGGCTGATCATCGAAACCCGTGACACCGTCGCGCGCCATGCCGGCGTGGCGCCCAAAGGCTGGCTCGGGCCGTATCTGGCGCAGAGCCCCGTCACGCTCGACCTGCTGCGGGAGGAGGGTTTCACCTATGTGATGGACCTGCCGGCGGATGACCAGCCTTTCTGGATGGCGACGCGGGCCGGGCCGATCCTGTCCGTGCCCTATTCGATCGAGCTGAATGACAGCCCGGCCCTGGTGTTCCGCCAGCATAGCGGCCGCGAATTCGCCGACATGATCGTGGACCAGTTCGACGAGATGCTGGCGCAGTCGGCGCGGCGGCCGCTGGTGTGCAGCATCGTGCTGCATACTTTCGTGGTCGGCCAGCCCTTCCGCCTTCGCCCGCTGCGCGCCGCCCTGCGCCATATCCTGGCCCATCGCGACCGTATCTGGCTGTGCCGGCCGGGTGAGCTGGCCGCCCATGCCGCCGGGCTGCCGCGCGGCGTGGTGCCCGGGTCTGAGATGTTGGGTTCGGAGATGTTGGGTTCGGAAATGTTGGGCGACTAAAGCTGCATCGTGGCGAGGATGTCGGTCTCCGCGATGAAGTGGAACCGGTCGCCATGGAACCGCGCGAAGCCGCACAGCGCGGGCACGCCGGAGGTCAGGCGGTAGACATCCTCGCTTTCCAGCAAAGGGGTTCCGCGCTTCACCTGCAGCAGCCGGGCGGTGCGCGCATCGGCCGGGATGCTGCGCACCACCAGGCGCATGCGGTGCGGCGTTTCCCCCAGCGCCGCGCGCAGCAGGGTGTTCGCCGGCTGGCGTTCCAGCATGCGCGTGGTGACATGGCGGGCGAAGCCGGCGGGCAGGTAGCGCAGCTCATGCCCGAAGACCTCCCCATCCAGCAGCCGCAGGCGTTCCACCATTTGCACCTCCGCCCCCTCCGGCAGGGTGAGCGCGTGGAGAATGGCGGGGGGCGCCGGCATGATGCGGCGGTCGAGCAGGGTGAAGGAGGTATGCTTGCGGGGGCTGCGCGCCTGATCCTCAAACGCCAGGCTGAGATTATGGTCCAGCCGCCGCGGTGCGACGAAGGTGCCGCGGCCGCGACCGCGCGTGATCAGGCCAAGGCTGGCAAGCTGCGCCATCGCCTGGCGCACCGTCGGCCGGCTGATGTGGAAATGCGCCATGCATTCGGATTCGGTCGGCAGCGATTGCCCCACCATCGCATCCTGCCCCTGCACGATTAGCGCGGCGAAGCGTTCGGCGATCTGCATATAGAGCGGCATGGCACTGGCCGGGTTCAGCTGTGCGATACGGTGCAGGACGAAGGCGCGGGCCGTGCCACGGGTTCCGCCAGAGGGCCGCGCGGCCAGAGCGGAGGAGCTTGGCGCTACGCTCAGGACCTGGCGGGGGGGAGGGGTCACGGAGTTGGTTTCCTGCAGCGTCGCCGCACGAACAGTAGACGTTGCGGTGCAGTGAAGGAAGACGCGGGATGGTAATCTAAATGTTAGCATGATTAAATCACGCGCATCGCGTTGCGGCAGCCACGACAGCTTCTTTACAATCATTCGTTTCCAAGAAACGTTCTGTATCAACGGATGTTGTGAATGTGCCGCGGCAAGACGTGCCACCACAACGCCGCCCCAAACGTACAACTTGCATGGCAGCTCGCATCACGCCCAGCGCGCGTCAGATGCGGCGCCTGTCAAATGCAGCGCGCGCGGATGAAGGCGGCGAGGTCGGCGTCGAAGCGTGCCGGTTCCTCCAGGAAGGGCGCATGGCCGCTTTCCTCATACAGCCGCAGCTCCGCGCCCGGCAGAAGCTGCGCGATATGGCGGCCGGCCACCGGCAGCAGCACCTGGTCCTGCACGCCATGGATCACCAGCGCCGGCACATCGAGGCTCGGCAGCACATCGTCATGGTCCACCTGCCAGCCCATCATCGCGCCGCGCACGGCGGGCGGCGTCATGCCGTTGGTCAGGTCCATCAGCCGTTGCAGATCGGCCGGCAGCGGGGCGGCGGTGCAGGCGCGGATGAAGCGCAGCGTGGCATCGGCGGCCACCGCCATGTCGGCCGAGGCCATCTCCGCCTGGATCGGGCCGGTGGTGCCGCGGAAGCGCGCGGCATCCGGCACGCCGCCCTTGCTGATGGCGCCGACGAAGACCAGCCCGCCGAAGCCTGCCACGCCATGCCGCCGCGCGACGGCGCCCAGCACGCGCCCGCCGAAGGACCAGCCGACCAGCACCGGCCGGTGCAACGCCAGCGCCGCGATCACCGCCGCCACGTCATCCGCCCAGAGATCGGCGCTGCGATAGGCCTCGGCCTCCGCGGGTTTTTCGGAATGGCCATGGCCGCGCAGGTCGAAGGCCACCAGGCGAAACTCCCGCGCCAGCGCGCCGGTGAATTGCCGCGTCCAGCAGAGCGCGGCCTGGGAGAAGCCGTGGATGAACAGGATGGGCTGCCCATCCGCGCGGCCGCCTTCCACCACCGCCAGCCGCAACCCGCCCGCCCCGGTGACGTGGCGCGTGGTGGCGCCGCCCAGCCAATCAGGCATGCGCGGCAACCCGGGCCGAGTCGGGAACCTCGTCGCCCAGCAATTCGGGGTCGGCATAGCCGCGCACCGTGGCCAGGTGATGCGCCGCATCCTCCACGAACAGCGATCGCGCGATTGCCTCCGCCAGCCGTCGCGCGCCGTCGCCGACGCCGGGAATGTCGCCGCTGATCAGGCCGAGGCTGGCGATGGCGCCGATGGCGAAGGCGTGCACCTGGCCGATCCAGGGCGTGGTGCCGCCATCACGCTGCTGGAATTCGAAGCCGGGGCCGAGATAGGGATACAGCGCGAATTCGCCGAGGCCGCCGGGCGGCTGCAGCACGTCCGACCACAGCTTCACCCGCGGCGCCAGCTCCGCCAGTTCCGGCCGCCTCGACAGGTCGATGGCGAAGCCGGTGCCGAGGATCAGCATGGCCACCCGCATCTCCCGCCCCGGCAGGCGCAGCGTGACGCCATCCGCATCCTCCGCCACGGACCGCACCGGCGTGTCCAGATGCAAATGGAAGCCGGGCTGGCGGGCCAGGCGTTGCAGCGATTCGCGCGGCGGCGCCACGGCCCCCTCGCCGGCCGCCTTCAGCACCTCCAGCCGCGCGGCGTCATCGAGGCCCGGCAGGCCATGGGTGAAGCCGGCATGCACCATGGATTTGAAGCGGTTCAGCACCGGCAGCGTGGCGCGACGCACCAGCAGATGCACCTCCGCCGCGCCATGCTCCAGCGCCGTCGCGGCATTGTCCACGGCGGAGGCGCTGGCGCCCACCACCGCCACGCGCTGCCCGGCGAGTGCGGCGAAATCCACCGCATCCCGGCTGTGGCGGATGCGCGGGCCGGGGTGGGCGGGCGCCCAATCCGGCAGGCGCGGCCCGCCCAGCCCGTCCCGCCCGGTGGCCAGCACCAGGCGGCGCGCCAGCACCACGCCGGCGCCCGCCGTCTCCACCGCCACCAGCCCGTCCCGGCCACGGCGGATGCGGGTGGCGGTGACGCCGTTGGTGACCGGCAGCGCCAGCACGCGGCGCAGCCAGACCAGGTAGTCCTGCCACATCGCGCGCGGGATCTTGCCCAGCGCCTGCCAGCCCGCCTCGCCCTGCTGCGCCGTGTACCAGGCGCGAAAGGTCAGCGCCGGGATATCCTGCGCCGGCCCCACCAGATGCTTGGGCGATCGCAGCGTCTGCATGCGGGCATAGGTGACCCAGGGGCCTTCCTGCCCCGCCGGCGCCGCATCCAGCACCCGGTGGCGGGTGATGCCGAGTCGCGTCAGCGCGAAGCTGGCGGACAGGCCCAGCATGCCGCCGCCCAGCACCAGCACATCCAGCGCACCATCCGCCCGCCGCGGCACCCAATTGGCCGGCGGCAGGTTCAGCATGGCGAGGTCCTGGCGCAGGCGGGATTCGAGCAGGTCCAGCGACAAGGCGGTTCTCCGGGGGCACGGGCCTCGGGGTACATAACGCAATGCGGGGCTTCCGCCTGTCCAGCCTTGCCCAGCGGATGATGCGAAAATGGCATCGCAAATATATCAGTGCCGGGGCAGGGTGGCGGGATGCGTGCGGTTTCAGGCCCCTGCCCGGCATCCTGCAGGCAGCGCGCCAGCCCGCGGCGCGAAACGGCGTTCCGGGCGGCGGCTTCGTTCTTGATTTGTTCGGTTCACTCGGCCATCGTCGGCCCGATGCAGACCGCCCCGACCATCGCCACCGCACCGGATCAGCCCGCACTCGACCAGGGCACCGTCCTGGCCGCCCTGCGCGCGAGGGTGGCGCGGCTGGAAGGGCTGGGCCGCGCCCGGCATGGCACGGAACCGGTGCCGGTCGCCCCGGGCATCCCCCTGCCCGGCGGCGGCCTGGCGCGAGCGGCGATGCATGAGGTGGCGGCGATCTCCCCCGGCGCGGCGGCGGCCTTCTGCGCCGTGCTGCTGGCCCGCAGCGGCGGCACCGTGCTGTGGATCGCCAGTGGCGGGTCCGAGGGTTTGCAGGCCTGGCCGCCCGGCCTCGCCCGCTGCGGCCTGTCGCCGGCCAATCTGGTGCTGGTGCGGGCGGAACGCTGGGCGGATGCGCTGTGGGCGATGGAGGAAGCGTTGCGCTGCCCCGCCGTCACCGGCGCGCTGCTGGCGGTGGAGGATGCGGCGCGGCTGGATTTGACCGCGACTCGCCGCCTGCAATTGGCGGCGGAGACCGGCGGCGCGCTCGGCCTGTTGCTGCGGCCGGATGCGCCGAATCCGGACCCGAGCGCGGCGGCCAGCCATTGGCGGGTCGGGCCGCTGCCCTCCGGCGGTGGCGGGCATGGGCTGGAGGATCCGCGCTGGCAGTTGGAATTGCTGCGCGCCCGCGGCGGCCGGCCCGGCGGCCCCTGGGCGGTCACCTGGCGGGCGGCCTCCGGCGCGCTGGATCTGGAGGAGGCGGAGGCGCCGGCCGAGGAAACACGGCGCGCCCGACGCGGCCGATGAGCCGGCGCTTCCTGGCCCTGCACCTGCCGGACCTCGCCACGGCGCGCATCCGCCGGGCGGAGCCGGGCCTGCCGGCGCTGCCGCTCGCGACCTGGGAGGCCCAGGGCAGCCGGCGGCTGCTGGTGGCGGTGGATGCGGCGGCCGCCGCGCTCGGGCTCGCGCCCGGCCAGGCGCTGGCCGATGCCCAGGCCATCGCGCCCGCATTGCTGCTGCGTCCGGCGGACCGGGTGGGCGATGCGCGGGCGCTGCACTGCCTGGCGCTCTGGGCGCGGCGCTACACGCCGCTGGCAGCCACGGACCCGCCGGAGGGGCTGATCCTCGACATCACCGGCTGCGACCACCTTTTGGGCGGCGAGGCCGCGCTGCTGGGCGATGCGCTGGACCGGCTGCGCCACAGCGGCCTTGCCGTGCAGGGCGCCATTGCCGGGGCGGCGGCCACCGCGGCGGCGCTGGCCCGGGCGCGCGCCGATGCGCCCATCGCCGTCTCCGGCATCGAGGTCGCGCTCGCCGCGCCGCTGCCACTCGGCCCGGCGCTGCGGCTGGAGGCTTCGGCGCTGGAAGCCCTGGCCCGGCTCGGCCTGCGGCGGGTGGGGGATCTGCTGGACCAGCCGCGTGGCCCGCTGGCGCGGCGTTTCGGCAAGGCGCTGCTGGATGGGCTGGACGCCGTCACCGGCCGCCGGCCGCAAGCCATCCAGCCGGTGCAGCCGCCGCCCGAGCTGGTCGAGTCGCTCGACCTGCTGGAGCCGCTGATCACCCGCCCGGCCATCGATGCCGCGCTGGACCGGCTGCTGGCCGGGCTGTGCGCGAAACTGCGCCTGGCCGGGCGGGGCGCGCGGCGGCTGGCGCTGCTGGCCTGGCGGGTGGATGGCGCGGTGCAGGAAGTCGCCATCGGCACCGGCCAGCCGAACCGCGACCCGGCGCATCTGAGGCGCCTGTTCGCGGAGGGGCTGGGCGGGCTGGAACCCGATCTCGGCTTCGAGCGCATGGCGCTGGAGGCCCGCGCCACGGACCGGATGGAGACCGGTGCGCAGACCAGTCTTGGCCTCGGCGCGCGGCAGGACCGGGCGGCGCTGGCCGAATTGCTGGACCGGCTCGGCCAGCGGGCGCGGGTGCAGCGCGTGGCGCCGGTGGCGAGCCACTGGCCGGAGCGCAGCGCTCTGGCGCTGGACCCGCAGGCGGTGCCGCCCGCCCCACCGCCCGGCTGGTCCCGGCCCGACCAGCCTGTGCTGCGCCTGCGCCGCCCAAAACTGCTGGAGGTGGTGGCCCTGCTGCCGGATGCGCCGCCCGCCAGCCTGCGCTGGCAGGGCCGATCGCAGCGCGTGCTGCGGGCGGAGGGACCGCTGCGGCTGGAGCCGGAATGGTGGCGCGCGAAACCTGGCGCCGAGCGCCGCGACGCCTATCGGGTGGAGCTGCCCTGCGGCACGCGGCTGCTGGTGTGTCGCGGCGGCGCCTCCGGCTGGCGGCTGCATGGCCATCTGCCGTGACCGGGTATGCCGAACTCGCGGCGCGCTCACACTTCTCCTTCCTCGACGGCGCCTCCCACCCCGCGGAGCTGGCGGCGACGGCAGCGAGGCTGGGGCTGGCGGGGCTGGGCCTGTGCGACACCAACAGCCTGGCCGGCGTGGTGCGCGGCCATGTCGCCGCGAAGCAGGAAGGGCTGCGCTTCGTGGTGGGCTGCCGGCTGGTGCTGACCGATGGCAGCGCCTGGCATGCCTGGCCGACTGATCGCGCCAGCTATGGGCGGCTGACGAAGCTGCTGTCGCAGGGCCGCATGCCGGCGCCGAAGGGTGAATGCTGGTTGGATCGGGAAAACTTGTTCGCCGCTGCCGAGGGTTTCGTGCTGGCCGCGATTCCACCCGCGGATTTCGATGGCCGGCAGTGGCGCGCCGATGCGGCGCTGCTGCGCGACCGGCTGGCCCTGCCGCTGCTGCTCGCCGCCTCCTGCCCCTATCTCGGCCGCGACCAGCAACGGCTGGATGAACTCGGAAAAATCGCGGGGGATGCGCTGCTGGCGACCGGCGACATCCGCTACCACCACCCGGATCGTCGCCGCCTGGCCGATGTGCTCAGCGCCATTCGCCTGCGCACCACCGTCGATGCGCTGGGCCATGACGCGGAGCCGAATGGCGAGCGCCACATCAAGCCGCCCGCCGAGATGGCACGGCTTTTCGCGCGCCACCCGCAGGCGCTGGCCAATACGCTGCGCGTGCTCAGCGCCACCGCCGGCTTCTCGCTCGACCAGCTGCGCTACGAATATCCGGACGAGGTCATGGAGCCGGGCCGCACGGCGCAGGAGACATTGGTCTCGCGGGTGGAGGCGGCGCTGGCGGCGCTGCCCTTCGGCGTCACCGCCAATCTGCGCGGCCGCGTCGACCATGAGTTGGAGCTGATCGGCCGCCTCGGCTACGCGCCCTATTTCCTGACGGTGCATGAAATCGTCGCCTTCGCGCGCGGCCAGGGGATTCTGTGCCAGGGGCGCGGCTCGGCGGCGAATTCCAGCGTCTGCTACGTGCTCGGCATCACCGCCGTCGATCCCGACAAGCACGATTTGCTCTTCGAACGCTTCGTCTCCGCCAGCCGCGGC
>LNFM01005641.1_pt1 | contig 21434 bp, 17 predicted proteins | sample 596031 | NCBI WGS metagenome assembly LNFM01 (sample SAMN04254537, study PRJNA301005) | activated carbon metagenome | isolation source: dual media filters at the Ann Arbor, Michigan drinking water treatment plant | place: USA: Ann Arbor
CCCGGCAGGAAGGGCATCACCACCAGCCCGGTCTCGACGAAGATGATGAGGAAGAGCAGGGCGTAGACCCAGGCACCGTAGGCCTGCACGAACTCCGCCAGGTGGCGGTCGACGTGCAGGATGAAGTCGATGAGGTAGGCGGCGTATTCCATGGCGGTGCGGATTCTGGCGGCTCAGGCCACGGCCGCAGTGTCGCTCAGGTCTTCGGCCAGGAAGCCGCCGCTCTGGTGCGCCCACAATTTTGCGTAGTGACCCCCGTGGGCCAGCAGCTCGGCATGGCTGCCCTGCTCGACGATGCGGCCCTGCTCCAGCACGATGAGCCGGTCCATGCGCGCGATCGTGCTCAGGCGGTGCGCGATGGCGATCACCGTCTTGCCCTCCATCAGCCCCAGCAGCTGGGTCTGGATGGCGAGCTCGACTTCGCTGTCCAGCGCCGAGGTGGCCTCGTCCAGCACCAGGATCGGCGCGTCCTTCAGCACCACGCGCGCGATCGCAATGCGTTGGCGCTGGCCGCCGCTGAGCTTCACACCGCGCTCGCCCACGTGGGCCTCGTAGCCGGTGCGGCCTTTCCAGTCCTGCAGCTGCAGGATGAACTCGTGCGCCTGCGCCTTTTTCGCGGCGGCGACGATCTCGTCCATCGAAGCGCCCGGCCGTCCGTAGCCGATGTTGGCGGCGATCGAGCGGTGCAGCAGCGAGGTGTCCTGCGTGACCATGCCGATGGCCGCGCGCAGGCTTTCCTGCGTCAGTTCACGCACGTCGTGGCCGTCGATGCGCAGGCTGCCATTTTCCAGGTCGTGGAAGCGCAGCAGCAGGTTGACCAGCGTGCTCTTTCCCGCACCGCTGCGGCCGATCAGGCCCACGCGTTCACCCGGGCGGATGACGAGGTTCAGGTCATCCAGCACCTTCTTGCCGTCGTCGCGGCCGTAGGTGAAGGTCAGGTGTTCGAAGCGCACCTCGCCGCCGGCCGGCGCGGGTTGGACGACCAGTTCGCGCGCGGCGGGGGCATCGTTCATGCCGTGCGGCACGGCGATGGTCTCCATGCCTTCCTGCACGACGCCGATGTTCTCGAAGATGCCGGTCACTTCCCAGCTCACCCAGCCGGCGACGTTGGCGATGGTCCAGGCCAGCGGCAACGCCGTGGCCACGGTGCCGGCATCGATCGCGCCCTGCCCCCATAACGTGATGCCGATGGCCGCCGTGCCCACCAGCAGCATGGCGTTCAGCGCCGACAGCGTGGTCATGAAGGTGGTGATGAGCCGCATGTGCGCCTGGATGGCGCCGGTGTGCTCGTCGATGACCTCGCGCACGTAGGCGTCCTCGTCCTTCGAGCGCGCGAACAGCTTCACGGTGAGGATGTTGGTGTAGCTGTCGACGACGCGCCCCATCACCAGGCTGCGCAGCTCGCTGCTGGTCTTGGCCAGGTCGCGCATCTTCGGCACGAAGTGGCGCAGGAAGAAGACATAGCCGCAGAACCACAGCATGGTGGGGATGGCCAGCCGCCAGTCGGCCAGGCTCATCAGGAAGAGCGCCGACAGGCCATACGCCAGGATGTACCAGACGGCGCGGATCGAGCTCACGACGCAGTCGCGCAGTGCGTTGCTGGTCTGCATCACGCGGTTGGCGATGCGGCCGGCGAAGTCGTTCTGGAAAAACGGCCAACTCTGGCGCACCACGTGCCAATGGCTCTGCCAGCGGATCAGGCTCGTCACGCCCGGCACCACGGCGTTGTTGCGCACCAGGCTGTCGGCCATCAGCGCCAGCGGGCGGCCCACCAGGATGAGCAGCCCCATGCCGACCAGCATCGGCATGGCATCGGCCAGCGCGGCGGCGCGGTCGGTGGCCTGCATCAGGCGCACCAGCTTGCCGATGAAGACCGGGATCACCGTGTCGATCAGCGCCACTGCCAGGCCGCTGACGAACATCGCGGCAAACAGCCCGCGCGCCTGCCGTACGTAGTGCCAGTAGAAAGCCAGCAGCCCCGCGGGCGGCGCGCTGCCGGGCCGCGCAGTGGGCTGGATGCGGGTTTCGAAGAAGCTGAACATCAAGGGCAGTCCGCCCGGACCCATCGTCGGGCCCGGGCGGATTCGTCGCATGGGGAAGCGACGGATTGTCGCGGCTCGCAGCACGGCGTGCTGCGCGACGGCCGCGCACGGTGCGGGTGGTGTCCAGGGCTTGTCCAGACGCCAAATGCAACCGCTTCGTTACATAAAGACCGCACAGTATCTAATGCGAACTGAATAGTTCAGCATTCGGCCTCCGCAGTTCCGAAGGAGCGCGGGTACCCCCCTCAACCCCTTGACCGGAGAACCCCGATGTCTGACTGGACCCGACGCCTGTTCGCTGTAGCGCTGGCTTCCCTGCTCGTCGCCTGCGGCGGCAACGACGATGACCCGCCGCCGCCCGGCACGCTGGCCGCCGAGGCTTCCGCCCGCGGCTTCACGGCCCTGGTAGCGGCGGCCGACAAAGCGGGCCTCGTGCCCGCACTCAGCGCCGGCACCTCCAGCCTGACGGTGTTCGCGCCCACCGACGCCGCGTTCACGGCCCTGGCCACCCGGCTGGGCTTCACCAGCGCGACGGCCATGGTCACGGCGCTCGACGGCCCGACACTGGCGAAGATCCTGCAGTACCACGTGCTGCCCACGAAGAAGATGGCGAGCGACCTCGTGGCCGGCGGCGCCACGTCGACCCAGGCCACCCTCTACACCTTCGAGGGCGCCGCGGCGACGCTGGGCCTCACCACGGCGGGCGGCGTCAAACTCACCGACGAGGTGCTCACGCAGGCGAGCGTCACGACCACCGACGTGCCCGCCAGCAACGGCGTCATCCACGTCATAGACAAGGTGCTGGTGCCCCCGGGTGTGCTCAACGTGGTGCAGATGGCCCAGCTCAACCCGACCTTCTCGGTGCTGGTGGAAGCCGTCGTGGCGGCCAACCTGGCCACCACGCTGAGCGGCACCGGGCCCTTCACCGTGTTCGCGCCGACCGACGCCGCCTTCACAGCCGCACTCACCGAGCTGACGCTGACCAAGGCCCAACTGCTGGCCAGCCCCGACCTGGCGGGCATCCTGACCTACCACGTGGTCGCCGGCAACGTCCGCGCCGCCGACGTGGTGGCGCTGCCCAAGCCCGCCAGCGTGACGACGGTGCAAGGCTCGGCCTTCACGGTGGGCACCACCCTGGCCATCACCGACGGCCGCGCACGCACGGCGAATCTCGCCGCCACCGACGTCATCGCCAGCAACGGCGTCATTCACGTCATCGACAAGGTCATCCTGCCCGCGCCCTGACGCGTGCAGTCCGGCAAGTCCCTCAACCCACTGAAAGCCCATCCATGAAGCAGTACCTCATCGCCGCCGTCATCGGCGCATCCGCCTTCGCCGCACAAGCCAAGGACATCGTCGACACCGCCGTGGCCGCCGGCAACTTCAGCACCCTGGCCACCGCGCTGCAGGCCGCCGGCCTGGTCGACACGCTCAAGGGCAAGGGCCCGTTCACGGTGTTCGCGCCCACGGATGCGGCCTTCGCCAAGATCCCCAAGGCCGATCTCGACGCGCTGCTGAAGGACAAGGCCAAGCTCACCGCCGTGCTGACCTACCACGTCGTGCCGGGCAAGGTGATGGCCAAGGACGTCAAGGCCGGCATGGTGAAGACCGTGCAGGGCGGCAGCCTGACCGTGGCGACGATGGGCGGCGTGACCGTCGACGGCGCCAAGGTGTCGGCCACCGACATCGTGGCCGACAACGGCGTCATCCACGTCATCGACAGCGTCGTGCTGCCGAAGTAAACGGCCACCGGCGCCGCGGGCGCGGCGCAGCACCCGCGGTCAGAAGGTGTAGCCCGCGCCCACCGTTGCCCCCTGCAGTGGCTGCAACAGCCGCAGCAGCGGCTTCAGCGGCCCGTAGCGCAGCGCCACCTTGCTGGCTGCGGCCAGCAAGGTGGCCAGGTAGGCGGCGTGGGCCGCGTCGGCCCCAACGCCGCGCTCCTGCCGGTCGCGGCAGGCCTGTCCCAGCAGCATCAACTGGCGCTGCAGGCCCATCCATTCCAGCGCGCGCCAGCATTCGCCGAAGTCCGGGTCCACCGGCAGACCGGCGCGGCGGGCACCGTCCCACCAGCGTATCGCCAGGTCGAGTTCGGCCCCTTCGTCCTCGGCCACGCCACCGTCGCGCAGCAGCGCGGCGATATCGCAGGTGATCGGCCCGGCCGAGGCGCCCGCGGCTTCGGGCGTCGTCGCGGCGTCAGCCAGCGACCCACCGCCACGCACCGCGATGCGCGGCTGCGCCTGCGCGCTGCCCACCAGCTGCGCGCTGACGCGGGCCCACAGCGCCTGCCCGGCAGCGTCCCAGCTGCGCCCGAATTCGCGCTGCACGCACCAGACGGGGAAGAGTTCGAGCTCGGCCTGCAGGCGATCAGCGCCGTAGGCCGGCAGGCCGTCGACCGGCACACACGTCTGGAACTGCAGCAGGGCCAGCACGGCGGCGTGCAGGTGGGGCTCGGTGGTCAAGGCAGCAACACGGTTTGGGCCGCCACGCGGGCGGCGACAAGGCCGCGAAGGCGGCGGGCGCAAGGGCCGGCGTCGGCGGGCCCTCATGGATAATGAATTCTACGAACCCGCCCTCGCCCTCACGGCGCCGCAGACCCCCCTTGTTCCCGATGCGCTTCACCCCGCTGGCCGTGGCGGCAGGCCTGCTGGCCGGCGCCGGTGCCGCGCGTGCCCAGCCCGCGCCCTTGCCGGCGGGTGCGGCGGCATCTGCGTCGACATCGGCAACGGCGCTGGAGGCCAGCCGCCAGTTGCAGCCCCTGCCCCGCGGCGAAGCCGCGCGCCAGCTGCCCATCGTGCTGCAGGCCGACCGCATCACCAGCCAGCCCGACCTGGAGACGGTGGCCGAAGGCCATGTCGAGTTCCGCCGCGGGGGCACCGTCATCAAGGCCGACCGCCTGTCCTACGACACCGCGCAGGACCTCGCCAGCGCCAAGGGCCAGGTGCGCGTGAGCCGCGGCGCGGCGCTCTACACCGGCCCCGAGCTGCAATTGCACGTGCAGCGCTTCGAGGGTTTCTTCCTCGAGCCGCGCTTCGAGTTCTTCGAACTCGGTGCCGGCGGCCGCGCCGCACGCATCGACTTCCTGGACAGCGCCCGCTCGCGGGCCACGGGCGCCGAGTACACCAGCTGCCCGCGCGACGGCCCCGAGGAACCGGCCTGGCTGCTGCGCACCGACAGCGTCAGCCTCGACCTCGAGAAGAACGAGGGCGTGGCCGAAGGTGCGGTGCTGCGCTTCCTGGACGTGCCCATCCTGGCCTTGCCGCGCCTGAGCTTTCCGCTGTCCGACGCACGCAAGTCGGGTTGGCTGCCGCCGTCGATCAACACCGACAACCGCAGTGGCGTCGAGCTGTCGGTGCCCTGGTACTGGAACATCGCGCCGCAGCGCGACGCCACGCTGACGCCGCGCCTGATCACGCGGCGCGGCCTCGGCTTGGACACCGAGTTCCGTTACCTCGAGGCGCGCGACGAGGGCGCGGTGAACTTCGACTGGCTGCCCAACGACCGTCTCACCGGCCGCTCGCGCGAGGCGCTGCAGTGGTCGCACCTCGGCCGCTTCGGCAGCGGCACGCGCTACAGCGCCGACCTGGTGCGCGTGTCCGACGACGAGTGGTGGAAGGACTTCCCGAACGCCGGTCGCAGCCTGACGGCCCGGCTGCTGGCCGCGCGCGCAGCCATCGAGCATCCCTTCACCACCGGCCCGGCCGCGGGCCTGGTCTATGCGCGGGCATTGCAGTGGCAGGTGCTGCAGGCGTCGGACGAACTCGTGATCTCGCCTTACGAGCGCACGCCGCAGCTGGGCGTGCGGCTGGGCGGCCAACGCGGCGCCTGGCAGTACGCGGTGGAGACCGAGTACAACCGCTTCACGCTGCCGCGCGGGCTCGAGACACGCGCCGCGCGCCTCGAAGGCGAACGTGTGCACGTGCTCGGCCACGTCAGCCATGCCTGGCGCCAGCCCGGCGGCTGGTTCGTGCCACGGCTGAGCCTGAACGCCGCGGCCTACCGTCAGGGCGAGCAGCGCGCCAGCCGCGTCATCCCCACCTTCAGCATCGACACCGGCCTTGAACTCGAACGCCAGACCCGCGCCTTCGGCCGCGAGCTGCAGCAGACGCTGGAACCACGCCTGCTCTACGTGCGCACGCCCTACCGCGCGCAAAGCCAGCTGCCGAACTACGACGCGGCGGCGAAGGACTTCAACTTCGTCTCGATCTACACCGACAACCAGTTCTCGGGTGTCGACCGCGTCAACGACGCGCACCAGCTCACCACGGGCGTGACGACCCGCTTCGTCGACACGCGCAGCGGCGCCGAGGTGCTGCGCCTGGGCCTGGTGCAGCGTTACCTGTTCCGCAACCAGCGTGTCACCGCGCAGGCCGACGGCACGCCGGACGGCGCGCCGCTGGAGCAGCGCTTCTCCGACGCCTTGCTGCTCGGCAGCACCAGCGTCTTCCCGGCCTGGACGCTGGACGCCGCGGTGCAGTACAGCCCCGACCTGCAGCGTTCGGTGCGTTCGATCATCGGCGCGCGCTACTCGCCCGGCCCGCTGCGCACGGTCTCCACCACCTACCGCCTGGCGCGCGGCCTCAACGAGCAGGTCGAGGTGGGCTGGCAGTGGCCGGTCTACGGCACGGCACGCGCCGGCAATGCCCGCGGCGACGCTTCCTGCAAGGGCACCTGGTACTCGGTCGGCCGCGTCAACTACAGCCTGAAGGACAGCCGCGTCACCGATTCGGTGCTGGGCCTGGAATACGACGCCGGCTGCTGGATAGGCCGCCTCGTCGCCGAGCGACTGTCCACCGGCCGCAGCGAGGCGACGACGCGGCTGATGCTGCAACTGGAGCTGGTGGGCCTGTCGCGCATCGGCTCGAACCCGCTCAGGGTCTTGAAGGACAATATCCCCGGTTACCAGTTGCTGCGCGAAGAGCGCAGCCTCGCGTCGCCCGCCGCCGACAGGCCCTCTGCCCCCGTCCATGACTGACTCCCTTTCTCGCCTGCCGACCGCCGCCACCCGCACCGCGCTGGCCGCCGCCGTGCTGGCCTTCTTCCTGGGGGTGCCCGACGCCGGGGCCCAGGGCCGCAACGCGCCGCGCAACGGCGACTACATCGCGGTCATCGTGAACCAGGAGGCCGTCACCGCCGGCGAGCTGGAACGCCGCATCGAGCGCGCACAGGCCGAGGCCGGGCGCGGTGCCAGGCTGCCGCCGGAGGCCGAACTGCGCCGGCTGGCGCTGGACGCGCTGATCGACGAGCGCGTGATGATCACGCAGGCGCGCGAAAGTGGCATGCGCGTGGAGGACAACGAGGTCGACCGCGCCGTGCAGAGCATCGCGGCGCAGAACCAGATCACGATGGCCACGCTGCGCGAACGCCTGCGCGCCGAAGGTACCGACTACGGGCGCTTCCGCGCCAACGTGCGCGACCAGATCATGATCGAGCGCCTGCGCGAGCGCGAGGTCTACGGCCGCATCCGCATCAGCGACGAAGAGGTCGACGCCTTCCTCGAGGAGCAGCGTGCGAAGGCCAGCGTCGACGCCGAAACGAACATCGCGCAGATCCTCGTCACCGTGCCCGAAGATGCCGATCCCGCCACCGTGGCCGCGCGCCGCGCCGTGGCCGAACTCGCACTGGCCCGCGTGCAGAAGGGCGAGGCCTTCGAAGCCGTGGCGCGCGAAGTCTCGGAAGACGGCAACCGCGCCGCCGGCGGCGTCATCGGGCTGCGGCCGGCGTCGCGGCTGCCCGACCTTTTCGTCGAAGCCACCAAGTCGCTCAAGCCGGGCGAGGTCACTGCCGTGCCCGTGCGCTCCGGCGCCGGCTTCCACGTGCTGAAGCTGCTGGAACGCAAGGATGCGGTGCTCGGCCGCATCACGCAGACCCGTGCGCGCCACGTGCTGCTGCGCACCTCGCCGCAGCTCAGCGCCGAGGTCGCCGCACGGCGGCTGGCCGAATACAGGCGTCAGATCGAGGGCGGCGGCAAGACCTTCGAGGAAATCGCGCGCCAGTTCAGCGAAGACGGCTCGGCTGCCGCCGGGGGTGATCTGGGCTGGGCTTCGCCCGGCGTCATGGTGCCCGAGTTCGAGGAGGCGATGAACGCGCTGCCGCCCAACGGGCTGTCGGCGCCGGTGGTCTCGCGTTTCGGCGTGCACCTGATCCAGGTGCTGGAACGCCGCGAGCAGGTGCTGGAACTCAAGCAGTTGCGCGAGCAGGCGCGCAACGTCATGCGCGAGCAGCGCTTCGAGCAGGCCTACCTCGACTGGACGAAGGAACTGCGTTCACGCGCCTACGTCGAGTACCGCGAGCCGCCACAGTGAGTCACGTTGCCCGGAAGCGCTTCGGGCAGCACTTCCTGACCGACGACAGCGTCATCCACGGCATCGTGCGGGCGATAGACCCACTGCCGGGCCAGGCCGTCGTCGAGATCGGTCCCGGCCTCGGCGCGCTGACCTACGCGCTGCGCGACCGCTGCGGCGCGCTCACCGTGATCGAGCTCGACCGCGACCTCGCGTCGAGGCTGCGCCGCCAGAGCGGCCTGACGGTGGTGGAAGCCGACGTGCTGAAGGTCGACTTCAACGCGCTGGCGGCCACGGCCGGCCAGAAGCTGCGCGTCGTCGGCAACCTGCCCTACAACATCAGCACGCCCATCCTGTTCCACCTGCTCGACGCCTGCGGCGCGGTGCAGGACCAGCATTTCATGCTGCAGAAGGAAGTCGTCGAGCGCATGGCCGCGGCGCCGGGCAGCAAGGACTACGGCCGCCTGACCGTGATGCTGCAGTGGCGCTACCGCATCGAGAGCGTGCTCGACGTGCCGCCCGAGGCCTTCGACCCGCCGCCGCGTGTCGACTCGGCCGTGGTGCGCATGGAGCCGCTGCCGGCCGACGACAGCGTGGACGCCACCCGGCTGGGCGCGCTGGTGACGGTGGCGTTCTCGCAGCGGCGCAAGATCCTGCGCGGCACGCTGGGCCGCTGGATCGAGCAGCAGGGGCTGCAGACGCCCTTCGACCTGCAGCGCCGCGCCGAGGAAGTGCCGGTGGGCGAGTACCTTGCCCTGGCGCGTCTGCGGCACGCCTGAGCGAGCCGCGCCCAGCAAAAAGGCCCTCGCACTGCCGTGCCAGGGCCTTCGACTTGCAGGACGCGCGGTTTCAGGCTGCGCTGAGCCAGGCAGCGGTATCGAAGGCGCTGCTCATCAAAGGCATGTTCATGCCGAAGTTGGGGTTGGTGCCGTTCTTGGGCACGACCTTGACTGCCGGCTTGACTGCTGCTGCGGGGGCCACTTCAGTAGCCCGCTCCCATGACCCGATTTCGAGGGAGCGGGCTACTGAAAAGAATAGAAGCACCTGAACGGTATTCGCCGTTCCCCCCAGAACTCGGCGGCGTCGCGGAAGACCTCGAGCAGCTGCTCACGGGCCTCGCGGTCGAAACGCGGGTTGTCGGGGATCTGCTCGAGCACGACGACGAAGCCCGGCTGCTGGCCGGCCTTGTGCACGAGGTCGGTCATGCAGTCGTACAGGGCGTCGAGGTTCTTGCCGAAGTGGGCAGGAAAGGTGAAGGCCGTGGCGATGGCGTCCAGCACGTCCTGCTTGGTCTGCGCCGACGACAGGTTGGCGTACAGGAAATGCTGGCCCGCGGTTTCGGCGGCCTTCATCAGGTCGTCGACACGGTAAGCGCGTATCGCCTGGACGATATTCGGTCGGATGGTCTGCAACTCCATGGTCGCGATCCTCCTAGGCAAGGGCGTAAAGGTTTCAGGATTCAGGATGCCGACATTCATGGTGCGATGAGGCGAAAGCTCGCGTAGTGGTCGTCGGTGTAAAAACAGGCTTGCGGACGCGTCGGAGGCTTGCCGCCGCAGACGATGCGACGTGCCCCCCGGTTGAACGCGCCGGGTGTCTTGACCGTGTACTCCCGGTAAAACCCCCGGGGGTGCAAGGGCAACAGGCGTTCGCGGTTGCCGAACACCGTGCCGTCCTTCTGGTAGGGAAAGGGACCGCCTTGCAGGATGAGCCGGTGCGTGTACTGCGCCTCGGCCGGCAAGCTGCTCAGGGCCACCGGCGCCCTGGCAGATGGGCTGTCCGGTGTGCGGGCTGACGCTGTCGACGCCATCCCACCGGCTGCCAAGCCGACGGCCACCACGACGGCCGCCCCCCACTTGTGCAACGCCCGCCGCAGCCCACTGCTCGACGAGTCCGAACCGGTCCGGGACACGGGTTTACCCTGAAAAAGCAAACCGAAATGTTATCCGAACCCCCCTAAAAACTCAAGCCGCTGCCCAAGAATGGGGCAAGGGGCAAGGTTATTAGTGGGTGCTCACATGCGCTTAAGGTTTCGGGCGCAAGGCATCAAGCCGCAGGGCTTGATGCCCCTGCAGCCTCCCGCTGCGCGGCGCGCTCGCGCCTGCAGGCGCTCGCTCCTCGGCAGGCGACAGTCAGGCCGCAGGGCCTGACTGACGTCCTGCCTCGGCATCCGCGACGGTGAGGGCGGTCATGTTGACGATGCGCCGCACGGTGGCCGAGGGCGTCAGCACGTGCACCGGCCGGTCGGCGCCCAGCAGCACCGGGCCGACGGCGATGCCGCCGCCGGCGGCCGTCTTCAGCAGGTTGTAGGCGATGTTGGCGGCGTCGATGTTCGGGAACACCAGCAGGTTGGCCTCGCCATGCAGCGTGCTGTGCGGCATTAGCTTGGCCCGTTCGGCGGCGTCGAGCGCCACGTCGCCGTGCATCTCGCCGTCCACCTCCAGCCAGGGCGCCTGCTCGCGCAGCAGCGCCAGCGTGCGGCGCATCTTCACGGCGCTGGGCTGATCGCTGGTGCCGAAGTTGCTGTGCGACAGCAGCGCCGCCTTCGGCTCGATGCCGAAACGCTGGATCGCCTCGGCCGCCATCACCGTGATCTCGCACAGTTCCTCGGACGTCGGGTCGGCGTTGACGTGGGTGTCGACCAGGAAGACCTGGCGGCCCGGCAGCATCAGGCCGTTCATGCAGGCATAGACCTGCACGTCCTGCGCCGTGCGCGGGCTGCCGCCGTGGCGCTTGCCGATGACCTGGTCGATGTAGTGCAGGTGCTGGGCCGTCGTGCCCCAGGTACCGCAGAGCAGGCCGTCGACCTCGCCCTTCTTCAGCAGCATGGCACCGATCAGCGTCAGCCGGCGCCGCATCTCGATCTTGGCCATCTGCGCGCTGACGCCCTTGCGCTCGGTCAGCTGGTGGTAGGTGGTCCAGAAGTCGCGGTAGCGCGCGTCGTGCTCGACGTTGACGACGTCGTAGTCCAGCCCTTCCTGCAGCCGCAGGCCGAACTTCTCGATGCGCGCAGCCATCACCGCCGGCCGGCCGATCAGCGTCGGCCGCGCCAGACCCTCGTCGACCACCACCTGCACCGCGCGCAGCACACGTTCGTCCTCGCCCTCGGCGTAGGCCACGCGCTTGTGCGTGGCGCGCTTGGCGGCCTGGAAGATGGGCTTCATCGTCGTGCCCGAGGCAAAGACGAAGTGCTTCAGCTTCTCGCGGTAGGCCTCGAGGTCGGCGATGGGGCGCAGCGCCACGTCCGACTCGGCCGCCGCCTTCGCCACGGCCGGCGCGATCATCATCATCAGCCGGTGGTCGAAGGGCTTGGGGATCAGGTACTCGGGCCCGAAGCTCAGCGTCGCGCCGGCGTAGGCCGCGGCCACCACCTCGCTCTGCTCGGCCCGCGCCAGCTCGGCGATGGCGTGCACCGCGGCGATTTCCATCGCGTCGGTCACCGTCGTCGCGCCGCAGTCCAGGGCGCCGCGGAAGATGTAGGGGAAGCACAGGACGTTGTTGACCTGGTTCGGGAAGTCCGACCGGCCGGTGGCCATGATGACGTCGTCGCGCACCGCCTTGACCTCGTCGGGGCGGATCTCGGGCGTCGGGTTGGCCAGGGCGAAGATGATCGCCTTCGGCGCCATCGTGGCCACCATCGCGGGCTTGAGCACGCCGCCGGCACTCAGGCCCAGGAAAACATCGGCGCCTTCGATCACCTCGGCCAGCTTGCGCGCCGACGTGGGCTGCGCGAACTGCAGCTTGTCCTCATCCATCAGCTCGGTGCGACCTTCGTAGACGACGCCGGCCAGGTCCGTCACCCAGATGTTCTTGCGCGGCAGGCCCAGCTTCATCAGCAGGCCCAGGCAGGCCAGCGCCGCGGCGCCGGCGCCGCTGGTGACGAGCTTGACCTCGTCGATGCGCTTGCCCGCCACCTTCAGCGCGTTCATCACCGCGGCGCCGACGACGATGGCCGTGCCGTGCTGGTCGTCGTGGAAGACGGGGATCTTCATGCGCTCGCGCAGCTTGCGCTCGACGTAGAAGCAGTCCGGTGCCTTGATGTCCTCGAGGTTGATGCCGCCGAAGGTGGGCTCCAGCGCGGCGATGATGTCGACCAGCTTGTCGAGGTTGCGCTCGTTGATCTCGAGGTCGAAGACGTCGATGCCGGCGAACTTCTTGAACAGCACCGCCTTGCCTTCCATCACCGGCTTGGACGCCAGCGGGCCGATGTCGCCCAGGCCCAGCACCGCCGTGCCGTTGGTGACCACCGCCACCAGGTTGCCGCGCGCCGTGTAGCGGAAGGCGTTGGCGGGGTCGTCGACGATGGCCTCGCACGCAAAGGCCACGCCCGGGGTGTAGGCCAGCGCCAGGTCGCGCTGGTTGACCATCTGCTTGGTGGCGTTGACCGAGAGCTTGCCCGGCGTCGGGAACTCGTGGTACTCAAGTGCGGCCTGCTTGAGGTCGGCCACCTGTTGTTCTTTGCTGGACATCGCTCTGGTCTCCTGTGGGGCCGCTCGCGCTGCCCTGCAGAGGCACAGGCCGGGTCAGAGCGGGCGCGAATTGTAGGAGCGCAGTGTCGGTGGCGCAGCGCAGGGGGCGATGCGCGAAACTGCGTAGGCGGCCTGCGGCCGGCACGGCCAATACTGCGGCCGGCGACGGCGCCCGGCGCACCATGACCACCACCGATCTCCCCACCCTGCCCGAACCGGCCCGGCCGCGCCGCCTGCGGCGGGCGCTGCTCTGGGGCGCACTGGTGGCGCTGCTGGGGGTGGCACAGACGCTGCTGGTGGCGCTGACCATCAACTTCGAGGCCACGCGCGCGCAGGACGAGGCCGACCGCGTTGCCGCCGAAGCCGCCGCCGAGGTGCGCCGCGACCTGTTCGGCATGGTGCAGACGCTGCAGGCGCTGAGCTGGACCGACAACCCCGAGGCCGAACGATTCGCCGCGGCCGAGGCCCTGCTGCGCAGCCGGCGCGACCTCAAGCGCGTGGAGTGGCGCGCGCCCACGCTGGCCGTCACCGGGGCCGTCGACACGCCCTACCTGCCCAGCCTGTTCAGCCTGATGCCACGGCAGAACCTGTCGATCGACGCCGAACTCGCCTGCAATGCCGCGCGCCGCACCGCGGCGCCGTCGTTCTCACGCAGCTACTTCGTGCCGCGGCAGGGCGGGCAGGGCCTGGAGATCATCGACCTGTGCGTGCCGCTGCAGCGTGGCGGCCGCGAGGCCGGCTTCCTGGTCGGCAGCTTCTCGCTGGCCGACATCCTGGAAGCCACGCTGGCGGCGCGCAACCTGCGCCGCCACGAGGTCTCGTTCGTCGAAGGCGACGGCACCCGACTGGCCCGCGCCGGCGTGCCGCGCGGCGTGGGCGTCTACGTCGCCGAACGTGTCGTCGACCTGCCGGGCTCGACGCTGCAGCTGCGCGCCGACAGCGGCAGCGGCCGGCCCAGCCTCATCCCCAACCTGACCACGGCGCTGGTGATGGGGTTGTCGATCGCGCTCTTCGGGCTGCTGCTGATGCTGGCACGCGACGTGCGCCGCCGCGCCCAGGCCGAGGCCGCGCTGGCCGAGGCGCTGGCCTTCCGCCAGGCGATGGAAGACTCGCTGTCCACCGGCCTGCGCGCGCGCGACCTGGCCGGCGCCATCACCTACGTCAACCCGGCCTTCTGTGCCATGGTGGGTTTCGGCGCCGACGAGTTGCTGACGCCGCGCTCGGTGCAGGCGAGCGCCGACGCACCCTCCGTGCCGCCCTATTGGCCGCCCGAGTTCGTCGATGGCTACCTCAGCCGCCAGCGCGAGCGGCTGGTGGGCGACGGCCGCCAGCGCGGCGAGTCGCGCGACGCCCGCGAAGGCCACGAGACGGTCTTCATGCGCAAGAACGGCGAGCGCTTCCCGGTCATGATCTACGAGGCACCGCTGGTCGACGGCGACGGCCGCCACACCGGCTGGATGAGCGCCGTGCTCGACCTCAGCGCGCAGCGGCGCGTCGAGGAGTTTTCGCGCCAGCAGCAGGACCGCCTGCAGGCCACGGCGCGCCTGGCCACGGTGGGTGAGATGGCCTCGCTGCTGAGCCACGAGCTGAACCAGCCGCTGGCCGCCATCGCCAGCTACGCCAGCGGTTCGCTGAACCTGCTGGCCGACGCCGAGATGGCCCGCGACGCCGGCACGCCGGCCCTGCTGCAGGGCGCGTTGGAGCGCATCGCCGAGCAGGCCGAACGCGCCGGGCGTGTCATCAAGAGCGTGCACGACTTCGTGCGTCGGCGCGAACAGCTGCACGAGACGCTGCCGGCCGAGCGGCTGATCGAGGCCGTGCTGCCGCTGGCCCGCATGCAGGCCCGCAAGAGCGGCGTGCACATCGAGCTCGACCTGCCGGCCGTGCAGCCTGCCGCCCCGGGCGACCCCGCGCCCCAGACCGCACGGGGCACACGCGTGCGCTGCGACCGCACGATGGTCGAGCAGGTGCTGCTGAACCTGGCGCGCAACGGCATCCAGGCCATGGAGGCCGGCACGCCCGAGGCCGAGCGTGTATTGACGCTGCGCGTGCGCCAGACGCACCCGCGCTGGGTCACGCTGTCGGTCATCGACACCGGCCCGGGCATCCCGGCCGAGGTCGCGGCCAAGCTCTTCACGCCCTTCTTCACCACCAAGCCCGAGGGCATGGGCCTGGGACTGAGCCTGTGCCGCACGGTCATCGAACAACACGGCGGCGCGCTCGATCACGGCCCCGGACCCGGCGGGCGCGGCACCGAATTCCGCTTCACGCTGCCGGCACCGGTGGTGGTGGAAAGCGCCGGCACCGAGGCGCCCGCGGTCGCGCTGCCCACGCCGCCCTGAACGCGCGGCGGCACCGCGGCGGCGGCGCAGCATACTTGCGGTCGGTTCTCTCCCCAGCCGCCCTCCATGTCGCTCGATCCCAGCCTAGGCCTGCCCGTCGTCTACCTCGTCGACGACGAAGACGTCGTGCGCGACGCGCTGGCCTGGCTGCTGCGCTCGCGGCGCCTGCTGTCCGAGGGTTTCGCCAGCGCCGAGGCCTTCGAGGCCGGCCTGGCCGGCCGTGCAGCGCCCTGGCCCACCTCGCCGTCCTGCCTGGTGCTCGATGTGCGCATGCCAGGCACCAGCGGCCTGGTGCTGTTCGAGCGCCTGGCCGAACGGGGGCTGCTGCCGGCGCTGCCGGTGATCTTCCTCACCGGCCACGGCGACGTGCCCACCGCGGTGGCGGCCGTCAAGCGCGGCGCCTTCGACTTCGTCGAGAAGCCGTTCTCCAACAACGCGCTCGTCGACCGCGTCGAACTGGCGCTGCAGGCCAGCGCCCAGGCGCTGCTGCAGCGCCGCGCGCGTGACACCATCGCGCGTGCGCTGGCCGAGCTGACCGAGCGGGAACGCGAGGTGATGCAGCGGGTCATCGACGGCCGCCCCAACAAGCTCATCGCCGATGAACTGGAGATCAGCGTGCGCACCGTGGAAGTCCATCGGGCGCGGGTGTTCGACAAGATGAACGTGAAGTCGGCGGTCGAACTCGCGAACCTGCTGCGCGGCGCCGAGGCCCCGGGCGGGCACGACTGATGCCGGGCGAGTTCGAACTGATCGCGCGCCACTTCGCGCGCCCGGTGCGGCGGGCGGCCCTGGGCGGTGGCGACGACTGCGCGCTGCTCGACGTCGCGCCGGGCATGCAGCTGGCCGTGTCCAGCGACATGCTGGTCGAAGGCCGCCACTTCCTGTCGACGGTGGCCCCCGAGCGCCTGGGCCACAAGGCGCTGGCCGTCAACCTCAGCGACCTGGCGGCCTGCGGCGCCGAGCCGCTGGCCTTCACGCTGGCACTGGCGCTGCCGCGCGCCGACGACGGCTTCGTCGCGCCCTTCGCGCAGGGCCTGTACGCGCTGGCCGACGCGCACGGCATCGAGCTCGTGGGCGGCGACACCACGGCCGGGCCGCTGAACATCTGCATCACCGTCTTCGGCCAGGTGCCTGCGGGCCAGGCCTTGCTGCGCAGCGGCGCGCAGCCGGGCGACGCGCTCTGGGTCAGCGGCACGCTGGGCGACGCGCGCCTGGCGCTGCAAGTCTTCCGCGGCACCGTGGTGCTGCCGGGCGAGGCCTTCGAGACCGTGCGCCAGGCGATGGAGCTGCCGCAGCCGCGGGTGGCGCTGGGCCAGGCGCTGCGCGGCGTGGCCACGAGCGCCATCGATCTCAGCGACGGCCTGCTCGGCGACCTGGGTCACATCCTGCGGCGTTCGGGCGTCGGCGCGGTCGTGAACGTCGACGCGCTGCCGCGCAGCGCCGTGCTCGCGGCGATGCCGCAGCCGCTGCAGCACCAATGCCTGCTGGCCGGCGGTGACGACTACGAGCTGCTCTTCACCGCACCGGCCGCGGCCCACGCCGCGGTGCGGGCCGCTGGCGCCGCGGCTGGCGTGGCCGTGCACTGCTGCGGCCGCATCGAAGCGGCGGCCGGCCTGCTCGTGGTGAACAGCGAAGGCCAGGCCGTGGCCACGCCCTGGCACGCCTTCGACCACTTCGCATGAGCGCACCCCGCGCATGACCGCCATCGCCCGCCCCACGGCCGCCTTCATGCTGCGCCACCCGGCACGGTGGCTGGCGCTGGGCTTCGGCAGCGGCTTGTCACCCAGGGCCCCGGGCACGGTGGGCACGCTCTGGGGCTGGGTGAGCTTCCTCGTGCTGTCGCGCTGGCTCGACGACGCCGGCTGGGGCGTCGTCATCGGGCTGTCGCTGCTGCTGGGCCTGTGGGCCTGCACACGCACCGCGCAGCACATGGGCGTCGCCGACCCCGGCGCCATCGTCTGGGACGAGGTGGTGGCCTTCTGGATCGTGCTATGGCTGCTGACGCCCACCTCGTGGTGGAACCAACTGCTGGCCTTCGCCGTCTTCCGCTACTTCGACGCGGCCAAGCCCGGCCCCGTCGGTTGGGCCGACCGGCGATTCAAGCTGCGCCCCGGTGAAGCCATCGGCTGGCGCCAGGGTTTCGGCATCGTCTTCGACGACCTCGTCGCTGCCGCCTGCACGCTGCTGCTGCTTGCCGTGAGCGCCCGGCTGTGGAACTGAGCCACTTCGAACGCGAAGTGCTGGCGCTGGGCCAGGCGCTGCGCGCGCGCGGCTGGCGCCTGGCGGCGGCCGAGAGCTGCACCGGCGGCTTGATCGCCGCCAGCTGCACCATGGTCGCGGGGTCCAGCGACTGGTTCGAGCGCGGTTTCGTGAGCTACAGCAACGCCGCGAAGACCGAGCTGCTGGGTGTGCTGCCGAGCCTGATCGACGCCCACGGCGCGGTCAGCGAGGAAGTGGCGCTGGCCATGGCCGGCGGCGTGCTCACGCACGCGCCGGTGCAGATGGCGGTGGCCGTCACCGGCATCGCAGGGCCCGGGGGCGCGGTACCGGGCAAACCGGTGGGCACGGTGTGGCTGGCCTGGGGCACGGCCGGCGGCCTGCAGGCCGAACGGCTGCAACTGGGCGGCGACCGCACTGCGGTGCGCATGGCCACCGTGCAGGCCGCGCTGCGGCGCCTGCGCGAACACGCCTCAGGCTGAAGCCGCCGCGGCCGCGACCAGCCGTGCAGCGAGCTCGGCCGCCGGCATCGGCTTGCCGAAGAGGTAACCCTGCTGCAGCGTGCAGCCCAGCTTCAGCAGCAGGTCGCGCTGCGCCGTCTCTTCCACGCCTTCGGCCACCACGGTGATCTGCAGCGCCTGCGCCATGGCCATGATGGCCTGCGTCAGCGCATGGTCGTCGGCGTCGTGCGGCAGGTCGCGCACGAAGCTGCGGTCGATCTTCAGCTTGTCGGGCTTGAGCAGCTTCAGGTAGCTCAGCGACGAATAGCCGGTGCCGAAGTCGTCGATGGACAGCTGGGCGCCCGCCTCGCGCAGCCGCACGATGGTGCGCAGCGCGCCTTCGGTATCGGCGAGCAACGCGCTTTCGGTGAGCTCGAGTTCGAGCTCGCCGCGCTGCATGCCGTGGCGGCGCATCGCCGCGCGCACGGCGTCGGGCAGCGTGTCGTCGTTGGCCTGCAACGCCGAGACGTTGACCGCCATGCGGCCCACCTCCAGCCCGGCGTCGCGCCAGGCCGCGAACTGCGCGCAGGCGGTTTCCAGCGTCCAGCGGCCCAGCGGGCGGATGAGCCCGGTGTCTTCGGCCGCCTGGATGAAGGCGCCGGGCATCAGCAAGCCGCGCCGCGGGTGCTGCCAGCGCACCAGCGCCTCGCAGCCGACGATGCGGCCCTGGTCGCCACGCACCACCGGCTGGTAGTGCAGCACCAGTTCACCGCCGGCGATCGCCGCCTCGAGTTCACGCTCGAGTTCCAGGCGCTCGCGAAAGTCGCGGTCGATGTCGGCATGGAAGAAGAAGTAGCGCGCGCGGCCGGTGTCCTTGCCGCGGTACATCGCCAGGTCGGCGGTGCGCACCAGGCTGTCGAAGTCGGTGCCGTCGTCGGGGAAGACCGCGATGCCGATGCTGGCCGTGACCTGCGCCGTGTGCACGGCCCGCGTCAGCAGCACCGGTGCGTCGACGGCGCGCAGCAGGCGGTCGGCGGTGACGGTCATGTCGTGACGGCTGCCGGCGGCGGGCAGCAGCACGAGGAATTCGTCGCCGCCCATGCGGCAGACGTAGTCGGTCTCGCGCAGCGTCGCACGCAGCCGAGCGCCTATGACCACCAGCAGTTCGTCGCCGGCGGCGTGGCCCAGCGTGTCGTTGACGGACTTGAAGTGGTCGAGGTCGATGAACATCAGCGCCATCGCGCCGTCGTTGCGCCTGGCCGCGGCGGCCTGGTGCACGAAGAGTTCCCGCAGCAGGTGGCGGTTGGGCAGCCCGGTGAGCTGGTCATGCATGGCCATGCGGTGCAGCTCGTCGTTCTTGGACTGCAGTTCGCCGATGAGCTCGACGATGCGCGCGCGCACCTCGTTGAGGTAGCGGCCGAGCTGGCCCAGTTCGTCGGCGCGCGGCCAGTGCTGCAGCGGCATCGCTTCGCGCGAGGCCAGCGTGCCGGCCTGTTCGCGCAGCCGGTTGATCGGGCGCAGCACACGCAGCGAGAGCACCAGCGTCATCACCAGCACGCCCACCACCACCTGCGCCGCCAGCACCGCGGCCAGCTGGCGCAGGCGCACGGCCAGCATCTGGTCGATCTCGGTGTCGTCGAACAGCAGCCGCAGCCGCGCCACGCTCTGGCCTTCGTGCAGCACCAGCATCTCGGCGGCGATCACGGGCGTGTCCGCCGCGCAGCGCTGGCGCGTGACGTGCATCGGCTTGGCCGCAGGCTGCAGGTCCAGCACCTCGACGCTGCACACCGAGGGCTCGGCCACGATGCGCTCCACCGCCGCCTGCAGGCCGGGCTCGCTGAGCGTCCAGGCCGGCTCGGTGACCAGCGAGGCCGCCAGCAGCCGCGCTGCGGCACGGTTGCGCTCGACGATGGGGGCATGCTGGGCGCGCGAGAAGTACGCGTCCAGCACCAGCACGGCCAGCGCGGGCAGCACCATGCCGACGATGATCGCCAGCAGGAGGGTGCTGCGGATGGACAGGTGGGTGGGACGCATGCGCTCTCATGTCGGGCACGACCCCGGTCCATGGGTTTTCGGCCCGCCGCGCCCCGGCTTGAACGCGCGCCCGCCGCACCGGAGTAGGCTCGCGACATGAACGTGCTCTTGTGTGGCGACTTCGGCGCGGATGAGCGCTTGCGCTGGCAGCGCGCCCTGGCCGCTGCGCTGCCCGAAGCGCAGTGGCTCGACGAGGCCGGTGCCCGTGCCCGGCCCGACGCGGTGCAGGCCGCGATGGTGGCCAACCCGCCACCCGGCAGCCTGCAGGGTCTTCCGCAGCTGCGCCTGATCCAGAGCCTGTGGGCCGGCGTGGACCGCCTGCTGAACGACAGCACGCTGCCCGCAGGCGTGCCGGTCGCGCGCATGGTCGACCCCGCGATGAATGCTGCGATGGCCGAAACCGCGCTGTGGGCCGTGCTCTCGCTGCACCGCGGCTTCTTCGAATACGCCCGGCGCCAGCGCGAGGCGCAGTGGCAGGTGCACAAACAGCGTCGCACCAACGAGGTGAACGTGCTCGTGCTGGGCCAGGGCCAGATGGGCCTCGCCAGCGCCGCGCGGCTGGTGCAGCAGGGCTACACGGTGATGGGCTGGCGGCGCAACGGCGCACCGCTGCCGCCGCTGCTGGCGCGTGCGCACATCGTCATCAACCTGCTGCCACTGACCCCCGACACCCGCGGCCTGCTCGACGCGGCCTTCTTTGCCGCACTGCCGCCCAAGGCCGCCATCGTGAACCTGGCGCGCGGCGCGCATGTCGTCGACGACGACCTGCTGGCGGCGCTGGACAGTGGACGGCTGCGCCATGCGGTGCTCGACGTCTTCCACGCCGAGCCGCTGCCGCCCGGACACCCGTACTGGCAGCACCCCCGTGTCACCGTGCTGCCGCACGCCGCCGCCATCACCGACCCGCGCAGCGCCGCCACCGTGGCCGCGGAAAACCTGCGCGCGGCGCTGGCCGGGCAGCCGGTAGCCCACCTCGTCGACCGCCAGCGGGGGTATTGAAGCGCGCGTGCGGCGCCGGTCGCCCGCCTTGCTCAGGCCTGCAGCGCCAGCCCGCGCAGCGGTGCGCCGCTGCGCGCCGGCTGCAGCGCCATCAGCACCAGCCGCCGCAGCGCGTCCCAGGGGGCGTGCGGCCAGTCGGGGTGTTTCAGGCCCTTGACGATGCCGTCGCAGACACTGGCGGCGTCCATCAGGTGGGCGATCTGGTGGCCGGCCAGCAGCGGCAGCACACGCTCGAAGAGCTTTTCCTTCAGGCCCCAGGCGCGCGCTTCCTTCAGCGCCAGTGGCAAGGGCTTGCCGTTGTCGAGCGCCGCGCGGCCGCGTGCCAGCGCGCGGATGTCGTCGGCCAGCGTCCAGTGCACCAGCACCGCGGCCTCACCTTCGTGCTGCAGGCCGTCGAGCACACGCAGCGCCCGCGCGACGTTGCCCGTCCATACCGCTTCCGAGAGCTTGGTGATGTCGAAGCGCGCGACGTTCAGCACGGCGGACTCCACCTGCTCGAAGCTCAGTTCGCCGGCGGGGTGCAGCAGCGCCAGCTTCTGCATCTCCTGGTGCGCGGCGAGCAGGTTGCCTTCGACACGGTCGGCAAAAAACGCCAGCGTACGCTGGCCTT
>LNFM01005643.1_pt1 | contig 21432 bp, 26 predicted proteins | sample 596031 | NCBI WGS metagenome assembly LNFM01 (sample SAMN04254537, study PRJNA301005) | activated carbon metagenome | isolation source: dual media filters at the Ann Arbor, Michigan drinking water treatment plant | place: USA: Ann Arbor
CCGCCGACTCCGGCGGGGCCGACACCTGTGGCACGTCAACCGGCGCAGCCGTCATGCGTGGCGCAGTCTTCGAAGACGCGGGCTTCTTGGCTTGTGTCGTCGGCATCATCTGTCCCCTTTGAAGGCTGTCCGGGCGGAAACACACACATCGAAAGCCGCGCCCAAGCCAATTCCCAAGCTATCGCGTTCGCGTTCGTGCTTGTTGAGCAGGATCAATCGCACCCTCGAGGCCATGCCGCTGACCGCCGATGTCGACACCCCGCGTCGCATCGCCGCAAGCTGACTTTGGCCGACAGGGCCATCGCGTCGACGGGTGTGAGTCGCAGCGCGGAAGGTCGCGTGCGCGCACGGTAGGCCTCACGGGTGGCAACCGTCGAAGCCGATCCACAGCGCATCCAGTCCTCGACCACTGCCAGCGTCGATCGTGGCGTCATCGGAGCACCTCGGTCGCAAAGTAGATGGCCGCCTTGAACATGGCGAACACCACGCCGGACACCACGACTGCCGAAGCGGCGGCCGACGCAAGACCGGCCAGGATCCATATGCCGTCCCGCTCCAGGATGCCCAGCGCGAGCATGCTGATGGCCAGTGCCGGCAGCATGTTGCCAAGCGGAACGGGAAGCACCAGAACGATCGCAAGCAGCAGGCACACCAAGCCGACCAGGTACTCCATGGGCGGCAGGGCCAGCCGCACAGCGCGGGGCCGCAGCAGCCGCTCTGCTCGTGCCAGCCACGGGACTATGCGCCGCACCAGCGCCGCAAAGTCGGTGCGCGTCATCGTGCGGCGTGCGATCAGGGCCGGGAGCCAGGGCCGGCGACCGAAAGCCAGTTGCGCCGCCAGGAAGACCAGCGGTGCACCCAGGATGGTCGACGTACCCGGCGGCACCGGCAGCACGTTGGGCACCGCGAACACGAACAGGAGAGCCGCCAACGCCCGATCGCCCAGTACCGCCAGCAAGTCGCCGACGGAGATGCGCTCGCGGCTGTCGTCGTCCGCCAGGGTTTGCAGCATGAGCGACAGCGTGGCCTTGGCAGTCGGGCTTACGGTCGGCTCAGTCATGTGGTGGATGCCTCTGGGTTGCCACAACGGACTTCGAGGTGGGTCAGCAGGGATCTGGCCCTGACCGTGTCGGACCACCTCCTGGATTCCAGTACGGTGACGGCCTGCGTTTCGCCCCCGGTCTTCGGCTCCAACCGGATCGCGGAAACGCCGTCGACCGACCGGGCAGTGACCTCCGCACCTTCCAGTACCACGCGGCGGCGATCCGTGTCGCCGTTGCGCACCGAGACCGTCAGTTCACAGTTGGCGTGCAACGCATAACGCCACCGCTTGCCCAGGTGCGGTTCCTTGCCGAGTTCGTTGAGCGCCGCCAGCAGTTGCGCCTGAGTCATGCGCGAGGGTTCGATCTGCGGCACGTCCGCGGTGGGGTACCCATCGGGACACGCCGCCAGCAACAGCACGCACAGCGCTGACACTGCAGCGCGCCAAGCGAGACCGGAATGGGTCACTGGCAGGGCCACGGTCAGGCCCGCGCGGGGTCAGTGCCAGCCTCGGCCGGATCGGCCGGGGGCCGGCGGCAGGCCAACACCTTGTCGATCGTCTTGCCGTCCATGTCGACGATTTCAAAGTGCCAACCCTCCCAGTTCACGGCGTCGGCTACCTTGGGCAGGCGCCCGGTCAGCAGCATCATCATGCCGCTGAGCGTCTGGTAGCGGCCGCGGTCCTCCTCGGGCACAGACGTGAGTGCCAGGCGGTCCTTGAGCTCGGGCACCGGGATGTGTCCGTCGAGCAACCAGCTGCCGTCGTCGCGCTGCACGGCCCAGGAGGTCTGCGGGTCGCGCGGTCGGAACTCGCCGGTGATGGCCTCCACCAAGTCTTGCAGCGTCACCAGGCCCTGCACCTCGCCGTACTCGTCGATCACGAAGGCCATCTGCACGTGGGACTCGCGGAAGTTGTCGAGCAGTTCCATGCCGGTGAGGGTTTCGGGCACGTACAGCGGCTGCTCCAGGGGCTGGTCGCGCAATTCGCGGGCGCCGTCGCGCATCGCCCGCGACAACCACTGCCGCGCGTTGACGACGCCCTGCAGGTGGTCCAGGCCGCCCTTGACCACCGGGAAGCGGGCGTGGTCGCTGGCCTCGATGCGCGCCAGGTTCACTTCGAAGGGCTGGTCGATGTCGAGCGCCACGATGTCGGCGCGCGGCACCATCAGCGACCCGATGTGCCGATCGTCGAGCCTGAACACATTGCGCACCATGGCGTGTTCGTGCGACTCGATCACGCCGGCCGTCGTGCCTTCTACCAGCATGGCGTGGATCTCCTCTTCCGTGACGGCGTTGCCGCCGTTGTCCTTCACGCCCAGCAGGCGCAGCAGCGCGTGGGTGGAGATGGAGAGCAGCTTCACGAAGGGCTTGGTGGCGATGGCCAGCCAGTTGATGGGCCGCGCCACCAGGCGGGCCAGCGTCTCGGGGTGGGTCTGGCCCAGTCGTTTGGGCACCAATTCGCCCACGACGATGGAGAAGTAGGTGATGACCACCACCACCAGGCCCGTGGCGCCGTAGCTGGCCCAGACCCCGGGCACGCCCAAGGAGAGCAGCCACACGGCCAGCGGCCCGGCCAGCGCGGCTTCGCCGACGATGCCGTTGAGCACGCCGATCGACGTGATGCCGATCTGGATGGTGGACAGGAAGCGCGTCGGGTCCTCACCCAGCGTGACGGCGGCCGCGGCCGAGCGGTCACCCGCGTCGACCAGCTTCTGCAGCCGCGCCTTGCGCGCAGTCACCAGCGCGAGCTCGGACATGGCGAACAGGCCGTTGAGCAGGATCAGCGCGACAAGTATGGCAATTTCCATGAGGTCCTTGAAGAGTTCAGGTCGGTCGGCGCGTCGTTCAGAGTGGAATCAGCATGCCCAGACCGAGTGCGATGCGGTAGGCGACGAAGGGCAGGTAGCTGCGTGATCGCCATGAACGCGGCGCCCGGGTCGCCGCCCGACGGCAGCAGCGGACCGACGATGCGCAGGTGCGCGTTCGACGACACCAGCAGGAATTCGGTCAGTCCTTGCAGCGGGCCCAGGAAGGCAGCGTCGGCCCATTCAGTGCCGATCACGCGGCCCCGCGATGGGCCGCCTATTCGCAGCGTCGTTCACTCGTCGCGGCCACTGGCGATGCCCGGCAGCGCAAGCAGCCAATACGTGTTGCGCAGGACGCGGTTGCGTTGGCCGACGCCGGCAACGCCAGCGGTGATCGGGTCGTGGGTGGTGGTGTGGTTCATGGGCTGTCCTGTCGACTGAGAGTCCGGGCACTGCGGGCAGGCTGCGCCACAAGGGGGGCAGGCCGCGGCCGGATGTGCGTTAAGTGGAATTCCCCGACGCCCCCAACGCGGCGGGCTGCGCGGGCAGGGCCCACGCCTGCAAGGCCGTCGAATTCGGCGCGGCCGTGGCGCGTCAGCCCGCGAGGGCGGCGCCGCAGGGTGGACGCAAAGGTCCGGCGAGGAAGGGCAGTTCCGCTTCGGCCGATGCGAAGGCGCGCGGCTGGGCCATCACCACTGATGTGGCGCTGGGCGTCAGAGGCGTCGGCAGCAAGCCGGGCGATTCGGCCGCGGGATCGCTCTGAGCCAGCGACGGCAGGTCGTCCAGGTGATGGTGCTCCACCGAGCCTTCATGTCCCGCCGCCTGACCACCGGCATGGACGAATGCATGCCCCTGCTCGGGCGAAGGCTGCGCAAGGACGCGCGGTGCCTCGATGGTGCTGAGGCCGGACCAGAGCAGAACGAAAGACAGGACGAGGGCGATCACCCGAAAAGGCATGGATGCATTGTACCGAGCCGGTCGGATCGGCCGCCCACCGCAAAGGTGGTCTGCGCCCAGGCCGATGAGCAAGGCCAGGACGGGCAGGCCGTTCGGGTCGCGCAACCCGACCGTGCTGCATCGATGCGCAGCAACTCGGCCCGTGCGCTGATCGTGTCGATGAAGTCGGCCAGATCGTCGGGTGATGCCTTCAGCCTCGCCGATCAGGCCGTGACGCACTGGCTGTCCTGGCCCAAGACCTACGGTTTGGAAGCCGTCATGGCTTGCGCCGCTCAATGCGCCAGCTTGAGCACCACCACGCCCAGCACGATGAGCGCCACGCCCAGAAAGCGCATCAGCGAAGCCGGGTCGCCGTAGAACATCACCCCCACCAGGAACGTGCCGGATGCGCCGATGCCGGTCCACACCGCGTAGGCCGTGCCGATGGGAATCTGCCGCTGGGCCAGCCACAGCAGCAGGCCGCTAAAGGCCATGAAGACCACCGCAACGGCGATGCCCGCCACGCGCGTGGCGGGCTCCTGCGCCATCTTCAGGCCCACCGGCCAGCCGATCTCGAACAGGCCCGCCAGGACCAGGTAGAACCAGCTCATCGTGCGTTTCCTCCCGCCTGCAGGATCAAGCCACAGGCACGCGAGCATGCCTGATGCCGTCGAACCGCTCGCTCGGCGGTCGCAGGCCCGGGCGCGAAGCCCGGGCTCCCGTCATGCCGCACGTGCCGTGGAGATCAGCACATCGGTGCTGCCTTCGGCCAGCACATGCTTGCTGACGCTGCCCAGCAGCAGGTCTTCGGCGGCCGACTGGCCGTGCTTGCCCAGCACCACCAGGTCGCAGTCCTTGTCCTGCTCGTGCTCGATGATGCGCTGGGATGCATCGCCATCCACGACGCAGGGCTCCCAGTCGCCCGGCTTCAGGCCGGCAGCGGCCGCCAGCGCATGCAGGCGCTGGGTGGCGTCGGCGCGGGCCTGTCGCCGGAAGCGTTCGATGGTCGCGGCTTCGACGCCCGCGAACTGCAGCTTTTCCTCGAACGGCACCCGGTAGGCGTTGAACAGCATCAGCCGGGCATGCGGCGCCACCTGCCGCGCCAGCGTGATGGCGTGTGCCGACCAGGGTGAAAAGTCCAGCGCCACCAGGACGCGCCGGTAAGGCTCATGCGGCGTCTGCCGCACCACCAGCAGGGGCCGTGCGCTGCGGCGCAGCAGGCGCTCCGACGTGCTGCCCAGCACCAGCCGACGCAGGAAGCCGGCGCCGCGCGCGCCCAGGACCAGCAGTGCGGCGTGCAGCGCATCGGCCTCGGCGCCGATCTCCTCGAGCGCTGTTCCGCCGACGATGAACGTGCGCGCGCTGACGCGGCGGCTCTCCTGCAGTTCGAAGGCCAGCGCCTGCAGCTGCCGCTGTGCATCGTCGTGCACCTGCTGCTCCAGCGCGTGCCCCGGGCCCAGCCACTGGCGCAGTTCCCGCAGCGCGCCGCCCGGCAGCACGTGCATCAGCGTGAGCGGGGCGCCGACTTCGTGTGCCAGCCGCGCCGCACGGTCGGCGGCATGCCGGGCAGGGGCCGAGAAGTCGGTGGCGGCAAGGATGGGGCCCAGATGGCTCATGGGGAATCTCCCTGTTCACGGAGGTCGCGCGCCGGCCGCGCCGCTGCAGGCAAGCGGGGCCCGGGCATGCGGGTGGGGTGGTGCCGGTGCGCGGCGTCGATGCACGCTGCTAGCCCCAGATGTCCAGCGGTGGATCGGTGGCCAGCGCGCGCAGCAGGTCGGTGCGCGAGACGAAGCCCAGCAGGTCCTGGTTGTCGCCGACCACCGGCACGCCGGGCAGCCCGGTGTGCAGCAGCAAGGCGGCGACGCGGCGCAAGTCGGTGCCGGGTGCGGTGCTGGGCACCGGCGACCACATCACGGCCGTCACCGGCTGCGCCAGGCGGGCCGATTCCGCCGCCAGACCGTGCGGCTCCAGCAAGGCGGCCGGCATCAGCTGCGCCCGGCTCACCAGCCCGACCAGGGCGCCGCCATGGCCGACCACCGGCGCCTGCCCGATGCCGAGCCGGCCGAGCATCTGCCAGGCCTCGCGCAGCGTCGCCGTGGCCGGCACCGTGAGCGCCGGGCTGCGCATCACATCGGCTGCGCAGCTCAGCGGCTGACGCGCCCGGGCGGCCCCGCCCTGGCCGTAGGCCTGCACCGCCTCTTGTCCGAGGGGCAGCCCGCCGCCGCCACTGCCCGGTGAAGCCGGCATCGGCGGATCTGCCTCGGTCAGCACGGGTGCAGTGCGCCGCATCCTGGCGACGCCGGTCACCAGTTGCTGCTGCTGCAACTGCTCCAGCGTGCCCGAGAACATGCGACCGTGGACCCCGTGAACATGGAACATCGCTGCTTCTCCTGTCGACCTCGCGCGCTTTCACACCCCGCCCAGGTATACCAGCGCCGCGTTCACCACGTAGGTGGCGGCCAGCGCCAAGCTGACCCAGCTGACCACCCGCAGCGTGCGCCCGCGCGGCCGCATCACCAGGCCGATGATGACCAGGCCCGTCATCACCATGGCGGTCACCGCGGTGCCGGCATGCACCGATGCGGCGTCGGCGAGCAGCGGCCCGCGCACGTAGAACGCATCGTCCACGGCCAGTATCAGCACGTTGAACAGGTTGCTGCCCAGCAGGTTGCCGATGGCCATGTCCAGCGCGCCCAGGCGCAGCGCGCCCAGCGTCACGGCCATTTCGGGCAGCGTGGTCACGATGGCCATCAGCACGGTGCCGACGAAGCTCCGGGACAGGCCCAGGGCCTGCGCCAGGCCGTCGCCCACCTGCGGCAGCCAGCTGCCTGCCGCCAGCACCACCAGCGCGGCCAGGCCGAAGTGGCGCCATGCGTGCCGCGTCTGCCCTGCCGCTGCCGGCGCGGGGGTGGCGCCGACGGCAGCCATGGCCTGGCGCTCGTGCGCATGCACCCCCTTGAGCGCCAGCAGGTACAGCACCAGCAGCATCGGGCTGTAGACACCGACGTGCAGCACGGCCGGGGCGCGGTTGCCGGTGAGCAGGCTCATGGCAACGAAGCCCAGCATCACCACGCCGAAGCCGGCCGACAGCAGGTGCGTCGCGCTGGCCTCGCGGTACATCGGCTGCCCGCGCTGCAGGGCGTCGACGACGACCAGGAACAGCAGGTTGACGACGCAGGCGCCCAGCGCATTGCCCACCGCCAGGTTGGGTGCATCCACGAAGGCCACCGCACTGATGCCCGAGGACAGCTCGGGCAGCGAGGTCACGGTGGCCAGCAGCGCCAGGCCGACCCAGCCGCGTCCCCAACCGTAGGCGGCTGCCAGCGTGTCGGCGCTGCGGCTGAGCACGTAGCCCGCGCGCGCAATCAGCACGGCGCAGACGAGAAACTGGAACAGCAGCCAGGCCAGCGTCATGGCCGCGCCCGGCGCGCCGTGCGCACCCACAGCTTGCGCGCCTCTTCCACCCACAGCACCAGGCTGGCCAGCCCCAGCAGCGGCAGCAGCGACGCCAGCGCCAGCGGTACGGTATGGAACAGCGCGTTGAGCGCCGGCACGTAGACCACGGCCGCCTGCAGCGCGATGCTCAGCGACAGGCCCAGGGCCAGCCAGCGGTTGCGCAGCAGCCGCGGGCCCAGCGCCGACGCGATGGCCGACTGGCAGTTCAGCACGTTGAACCAGCAGCACATGGCCAGCACGGTGAAGGTCTCGGTGCGCACCATCTCCAGCGCCGCGCCCTGGCCCAGCCGCCACGCGAACCAGCCGAAGGTCACGGCCGCGATCAGGGGTGTCATCAGCGCCACGCGTGCCAGCAGCTCACGGCCCAGCAGGGGGTCGTCGCGCTGTACCGGCGGCCGCTGCATCTCGTTGCCGTCGGGCGGGTCCATCACCAGGTTGAGCGTCACCGTGCCCTCGGTGACGATGTTGATCCACAGGATCTGCACCGCCACCAGCGGCAGCGGGTAGCCGCCCAGCAGCGCGGTCACCAGCACCAGCAGTGCGGCCATCGAGGTGGCGAACAGGTACAGGATCACCTTCTTCAGGTTGCCGTAGACGACCCGGCCTTCCTCCACGGCACCGACGATGGTGGCGAAGTTGTCGTCGGTGATCACGATCTTGGCCGCGCTCTTGGCGACCTCGGTGCCGGTGATGCCCATGGCCACGCCCACATCGGCCCGCGCCAGCGCCGGCGCGTCGTTGACGCCGTCACCGGTCATCGCCACCACCTCGCCCCGCGCCTGCAGTGCCTCGACGATGCGCAGCTTCTGCGCCGGCTGCACGCGGGCGAACACGGCGATGCCGGGCAGCGCGTCGCGCAGGTCGGCTTCGCCCATGCGTTCGAGTTCGGGGCCATCGACGGCGCGCTCGCCGTCGCGCGCCATGCCCAGTTCGCGCGCGATCGCCAGGCCGGTGAGCTTGTGGTCACCCGTCACCATGATCGGCCGGATGCCGGCGACCCGGCATTCGGCGACCGAGCGCTTGACCTCTTCGCGCGGCGGGTCGATCTGCCCCACCAGGCCCAGCAGGCGTGCACGGCCGGCCAGCGCGTCGAAGCCGGCCGCCGCATCCAGGGCGTCGTCGTCCAGCGTGGCGAAGGCCAGCACGCGCAGCGCCTGCGTGGCCATGGCTTCGGCGGCTTCGCGCGCTGCGTGCAGGGCCACGGCGCCCTCGGCCGCGCACAGCCGCAGCACGGCCTCGGGTGCGCCCTTGATCCACACGCGGCGCGGCGCGCCGGGCATGCGGTGGCGCGTGGCCATCAGCTTGGTGTCGGAGTCGAAGGGCAGCTCGGCTTCACGCGGCGCTTCGCGACGCAGGGCCTCGAGCGTGAGGCCGGCCTTGTGCGCCAGCACCAGCAGCGCACCTTCGGTCGGATCGCCCAGAACGGCCCAGCCGGCGCTCTCCTGCTCGGGGGGCAGCAGCTGCGCGTCGTTGCACAGTGCGGCGGCCAGCAGCAGGTCCCGCAGCGCCGGGTCGGCCGCGTCTGCCGGGTTGCCGCCCTCGGTCATCGGCCCTTCGGGCACGTAGCCGATGCCGCCGACGTTGATCTCGCGGCCGCCCGGCAACCACAGGGTCACGGCCGTCATCTCGTTGCGGGTGAGGGTGCCGGTCTTGTCGCTGCAGATGACGGTGGTGGAGCCCAGCGTTTCCACCGCCGACAGGCGTCGGATGATGGCCCCGCGTGCGGCCATGCGCTGCATGCCCACCGCCAGCGCGATGGTCATGGCCACCGGCAGGCCTTCGGGCACCATCGAGACCATCTGGCTGATGGCCACCATCAGCACTTCGGACAGCGGCAGTTCGCGCCACAGGCCCAGCAGCAGCACCAGCACGAACAGGCCCAGCGCCGCCACCACCAGGGCGCGGCCGAACTGCTCGAGCCGCAGCTCCAGCGGTGTCTTGGGCTCCTGGGCGCCTTCGGTCAGACCGGCGATGCGGCCCACCTCGGTGTGCACCCCGGTGGCGACGACCACGGCACGCGCCCGGCCCGCCGTGACATGCGTGCCGGAATACACCATGCAGTGCCGGTCGGCCAGGCCGGTGGCCTCGGCCACCGCCGCCAAGGACTTGGACACCGGCACCGATTCGCCGGTGAGCGCGGCCTCGGCCAGTTGCAGCTGCGCCGCTTCGACCAGGCGGGCGTCGGCAGCCACGGCATCGCCGGCGGCCAGCAGCACGGTGTCGCCGGGGACCAGCTCGCGCGCCTCGATCACCTGCTCGGCGCCGTCGCGCAGCACCCGCACGCGCAGCGCCGACAGCCGGCGCAGGGCTGCCATCGAGCGCTCGGCCCGGCCTTCCTGGAAGCTGCCGATCAGCGCGTTGACCAGCACCACGGCCAGGATGACCATCGCATCGCCGCGGTGCCCCAGCGCCACGGCCAGCACCGCGGCGACGAACAGGATGTAGATCAGCGGGCTCTTGAACTGGCGCGCAAAGGTGCGCCACAGCGGCTTGGGCGGCGGCTGGGGCAGTGCGTTCGGGCCGTGCCGTGCCTGGGCCTGCCGCAGCGCAGCGAGGTCCAGGCCGCGTTGCGCATCCAGCCCGAAGTGCTGCATCACCTGCTCTGGTGGCAGGGCGTGCCACAAGGGGGCGATGTCTTCGGTGTGCCTGTCCGCCATTCAGTATCTCCTGGTGTGGACGAGACCCGGCTCAACTGCCCCGCGGCAACAGATCCCGGGGGAGCCGCCACCTGGCAGACACCCCAGCGTGGGCCCCGGTTCCGGGTGCGGCGTTGAGGTGCATCAATCACCGTGCCGGGCGGTCGTCCGCCGGGCCCGGCCGGGTTGGGCGGGCACGGGGCAGCGCGCCTGAAGCGCCGCCTTTTCTCGATGAATCGCCAGCGAATATTCGAGCACCGGACACAGGTCACCAGATCTACAGTCATGCCGAGCCCTGCACAAGCAGGAGGTGCCGATGCTTGCGACCATGCCCACGGCCCACGACGCCGCTGCCGCGCTGCTGGCCAGCGTGCTGTCTGCCAACGGACGCATCGAGGCGCGCCAGGCGGCCGAACGGGACCGGTTGCGCGCCTGCCGGACACTGGGCATCGAGCGTGAGCGGCTTTGATGGAGCGGCAAGCCATGACAACCCTGCGCGATCTGGTGGTCCATGTCGAGGACGAGTGGCTGTCTCGGCATGCGGTCGATCTGGCGGCCTCGCTGGCGGCGCAAACGGGCGCCAGACTGACGGCGCTGCTGGTCACTGCCCCGGTGAATGCCGGCGTGGGCTTCAGCGCGGAGACCGCATCGCTGGCGCAGCAGCTCGGGCAGGCACAGCGGGATGCGCTGCTCGGCATCGGTGAACGTCTGGCGGCGGGCGTACGCCAACGCCACGACGTGGCCGTCGAGGTGCGGCTCGCCGAAGGTGATGCGGTCGATGCCTTGCAGGCACATGCCAGGACGGCGGATCTGCTGATCACGTCGCAGCGGGATCCGGCCGGCGAGGGCGGGCTGACGACGGGTCAGTCTGCGCGGCTGCTGGTCGGTGCCGCCTGCCCGGTGATGACGGTGCCCTACGTCGGGTGGACCGCCAACGGCGCCGCGGCGCCCGACGCGGGGGCCTTGCGGCGCGCGCTGGTGGCCTGGTCCGACACCCGGGAAAGCGGACGCGCGCTGCGCGACGCCCTGCCGCTGCTGGTGCGCTGCTCCGAAGTGGGGCTGGTCAGTTTTGCGGATGCCGATCGTGCCGATGTCGCGGCGTGCCGGGCATCCCTGCGGCAGGTGGCCGACCACCTTGCAAGGCATGGGGTGCAAACCACGATGACCGTGCTGAGCCAGGCCGAACCTTCCATGGGCGAGCGCATGCAGCGCGGTTGGGTGCCGGACGTCGCGGTGGCCGAGGCCCTGCTGTCGCACGCCGCGGACACGCAGGCCGACTTCATCGTGATGGGAGGCTACGGCCACCCGCGGCTGTGGGAACTGGTGCTGGGGGGCGTCACCCGCACGATGCTGGAGACGATGACGGTTCCACTGCTGATGTCGCACTGACCGGATGGCCGCACGAGCACTCCAGGCTCGGGCCCGGCTTCCCGTCGACCTTGCCTTGCAGGGGGGTGGTGGCGGTTTGCGTACCCCTGATGGCGCTGGTGGCCGTGGTGGTGCTGGGAGCCGCTTTCGGAAGCTTCTGAAGGCCGACCCTGCGGCGGTGCTTCAGCGCCGCCGATGCCGCTTCCACAGCACGGACAGCTTCCAGGCCGCCAGGACCAGGAAGTAGGTCGCGATGCCCACGGCCGTGGCCAGAACCGCCAGGCCAAGCAGCAGCGGCTTGCCGACGCCCAGGATGCGGCGCATGGTTTGCTGCCACCAGCTTTCATCCACGGTGTCGACTTCCGCGGCGGCGATGGCGGGGGCCGGCGCCTGGGCCGACTCGCCGAGGATGGCGCTGCCCAAGGCCCAGGCGGCGTAGTACACGGGGCCGAAGGTCAGCGGGTTGGTGACCAGGGTGCTGGCCACCGCGGCCGGGACGTTGGCGCGCAGCACCACCGCGGCGGCGGCGCTCAAGGGAATCTGGGCCAGCGGGACCAGCAGGCCGAAGAAATGCCCAGCGCCATGCCCAGCGCGAGCCCGCGCCGGCTCATGTGCCACAGCCGCGGGTGGTGCAGCGCGGGGCCCAGCCAGCGCAGCCAGCGGTTGGCCCGGATGGCTTCGGCGCTGGGCAGCCAGTCATGCAGCTTCTTCATGCGCGGCTTATCGACGGTGCATCGGGAGCTTGTGTCAGGCCGCCTTGCGGCGCGGCGCGGCACGGGACGGCTGGGCGCGCTCTTCGGGCTGGAACAGCCCGTCACGGGCTGCACGGGTGATGGCCAGCAGGCAGGGGTGGGTGATGCGCCGTTCGATCGAGATGGCAAAGAACTGCTCCTCGACCTCGTCGATGGTGCCCACGTGCTGCACCTGCAGGCGCGACTCGATCTCCTGGGTCAGGACCTCGGGGCCGAGCAGGTAGCCCACGCCCTGGCGGCCGAATTCCTGCGCCAGCGCGCTGTCGTCGAACTCGGCCACGATGCGCGGGCGCAGCGCCTGCGACTTGAACCAGGTGCGCAGGCGCTGCCCGGCCGCCGAATCCTCGCCCGGCATCAGCAGCGGTGCGCCATCCAGGCAATCGGGGAAGGGCTTGCGCGTGCGCGCCTTCAGGGCCTGTGCGGCGAAGACGGCGATGCGCGAACTGCCCAGGCGGTGGCTGAAGGCCTTCACGCTGACCGTGGGCGGCAGCGGTGCGTCGGCGATCACCAGGTCCAGCGAGTGCACCGCCAGCTCGGACAGCAGACGGTCCAGGCGCCACTCCCTGCAGACGATGCGCAAGGGCTCTTCGATCTTCAAGGCTGGCTGCACCAGGTGAAAGGCGATCGACTTGGGCACCACGTCGGCCACCCCGACGCGGAACTCCATCGTCCGACCCTGCTGTGTCTTCTCGCGCACCGCGGCTTCCAGCTCGGAGCCCAGCGAGAAGATCTCCTGGGCGTAGCTCAGGGCGACCTGCCCCGTGTCGGTGAGCACCAGGCGCCGCCCGACCTTCTCGAACAAGGGGCCCCCCAGGCGATCGGCCAGCAACTGGATCTGGCCGCTGATGGTCTGCGGCGTCAGGTGCAGCTGGCGGCTGGCCGCGGCCACGCTGCCGGTCTCGGCCACCTGCAGGAAGTAGTGAAGATGCTTGTAGTTCATGGCGGTCATCAGATTTAGTCGAGCGAATGACGGCAATTATTCGAGTTTACGCGGACTATTCTGGCTCCTAGAGTGTGAAGCCCGGTGTCCACCCAACCGCCGGGAAAGGCGGGCCATGGACATCCGATTCTTCGCACGCGCAGCAGATGGCCGCATTGGCCACGAGGGATTGGCCGAGCATGCGCGGCGCCGACTGCAGCTGCGCCTGAAGCACCTCAGCGACCGCGTCGCGCATGTCTGGGTGAAGTTCGGCGACACCGCGGGTCGGCTCGGCCATCGGGAAACCTACTGCGTCATGCAGGTTCAACTGCGCGGCGCACCGGCGGCAACCGTGGTGGACATCGGCACGGACGTCCACGTCACCATCGACCGCGCGGCCCGCCGCGTGGGCCAGCTGGTGGAAGCACAGCTGAGCGTCGCGCACGGCTGACGTTCGGCGGGCCCGCACCGCGCGCTCGGCCGTCGTCAGCCCTGCGCAGCCAACGCGCGGCGGAGCTTCGGCCCTTCAGCGAGGGGCCATGTAGGCCGCGAACAGCGCGGCCGACAGCGCCCGCAGCCGCGCGCGCTGGGCCACGATCTCGTGGTGCAGCCCCTGGCGCTCCAGCCGCAGCAGCGCCATCACCACGCCGAAGGCCTGGCCCGGCGGCGCTTCCGCGGGCGCGGTGGCGGGCGCCAGTGCGGCGGCCAGCAGCGGTTGCTCGACCAGCACAAAGGCCGGCAGCCAGGCCCACTCTTCGCCCGACCCCATCGTGGAGTCGAACTGCGCCTCGAAGCGTGCCACCAGCTTGTCCAGCCGCGCGTCGGCCAGTTGCGGCAGCAGCGCCGCTGCGCGGGCGGGCGCCAGCCACAAGGCCTCGGCCAGCAGGGGCCAGGCGGCATCGGCACCTTCGCTGCGCCAGCGCGCCTGCGTCATCCACAGCAGCGGCACGGGAATGCGCCGCCAGGATTCGATGCGCGCCACGGCCTGCGCCGCCGCCTGCCAGGCCTGCGCGCGCAGGTACAAGGCGGCGGCATGGGCATCGGCTTGCGCAGGCTGCCAGCCCACGGCAGCCGCCCTGTCGGCCAGCCAGCGCCATTGGCCCTGCAGCCAGGCCGCGGCGTCTCGAGCGCCCAGCGCGGCCGCGGCCGCAGCGGCGATCGGGCCTTCCAGGCGGCGGCGTGCGTCCAGCAAGGCGGCCACGTCCAGCGGGCCCGTGATCGACCGCTGCCAGACCAGGTGTTCGATCAGCAGGGCGGCCGGCGCCAGCACGGTGTCGCCGCCGAACTCGGCCTGCAGCGTCCGGGCGGCGGCCTGGGCCGCGTCCGGTTGGCCGTCGAGCAGGGCCTGCGCCAGGTCGTTGCGCAGGCCCACGTCGCGGCTGTCGTCGAAGATGTCGAGCTGGTGGGGCATGGTCTTGATATCGGGCGGCCGGCAGTGTGCCATCGCGGTCGCGACGATGCCCACTGCGCCGCCGGTCGCTACAGTGAGGGCTCTTGGGGCGTCCGGGGGCTTGCCATGGTGGGTTCGTCCAATCCTCGCAACGGTGTCGATGCTCGTGCCGCGCGCAGGCGCTGGCTGCGCAGTGCCGGCGCGGCCGGGCTCCTGGCCGCGGCGCCATGGCCTGCTGCGACCGCGGCTGCGGCCGCGCCGCTGCTCACGCGGCCCATTCCGTCCACGGGCGAAGCTTTGCCGCTGGTGGGCCTGGGCAGCTGGATCACCTTCAACGTGGGCGCCGACCCGGCGGCGCTGCAGGCCTGCACCCAGGTCGTGCAGGCCTTCTTCGAGGGCGGCGGCCGGCTCATCGACAGCTCACCGATGTACGGCTCGTCGCAACCCACCATCGGCCATGCATTGGCGCGCCTGCGCCACCCGGCGGCGCTGTTCTCGGCCGAGAAGGTGTGGGTGGGCGACGCGGCGCGCGGCGCGGCGCAGATCGAGGCCTCGCGCGCCTTCTGGGGCGTGCCACGCTTCGACCTGATGCAGGTGCACAACCTGCTGGCCTGGCAGCAGCACCTGCCGCGGCTGCTGGAGATGAAGGCCGCCGGGCGGGTGCGCTACGTGGGCATCACCACCTCGGAAGGGCGGCGCCACGCCGAGTTCGAGCAGCTGATGCGCACGCAGCCGCTGGATGTCGTGCAGTTCAGCTACAACCTGCTGGACCGCGAGGCCGAGCAGCGTCTGCTGCCGCTGGCGCGCGAACGCGGCATGGCCGTGCTGGCCAACCGGCCCTTCCAGGAAGGCGCGCTGCTGCAGCGCCTGCAGCGCCACCGCCTGCCCGGCTGGGCGGCCGAGATCGGCTGCAGCAGTTGGGCGCAGGTGGCGCTGAAGTTCGTGGTGTCGCACCCGGCCGTGACCTGCGCGATCCCGGCCACCAGCCAGGCGGCCCATGTGCGTGAGAACCTGGGCGTGGCGCGCGGCCCGCTGCCCGACGCCGCGCTGCGCGCGCGCATTGCGGCCGACGTGGCGAAGCTGTGAGCGAGTGGTGGACCTACAGGCCGGCCGACTTCCTGATGTTCGCGCCGCGCAGCTACTGGCGGCTGTTCGAGTTGCACAACCAGGCGCTGTGGCCCTGGCAGGGCCTGCTGGTGGCGTTGGGGCTGCTGGCCATGGTGCTGCTGGCCATGGCGCCGCAGTTGCGCCACCGATCAGCGCCCACGCCGGTGCTGCGCTTCACGCTGGCCGGCCTGGCGCTGGCCTGGGCGGGGGTGGGCTGGGGCTTCCTCCTGCAGCGCTACGCCCCCATCAACTGGGCGGCGCAGGGCTTTGCGCTGGGCTTTGGCCTGCAGGCGCTGCTGCTGGCAGGCCTGGCGGCTGAAGGCGCGCTGCGGCCCGCGGCCGCTGTGATGCGGCGACGTCTGGCGATGACGCTGGGCTTGCTGGCCCTGCTGGCCTACCCGCTGCTGGCGCCGAGCTTCGGCCGGCCCTTATGGCAGGCCGAGGTCTTTGGCGTAGCGCCAGACCCCACGGCCTGCGCCACGCTGGCCGCGCTGCTGGGCGTGCAGGGTGGCTCGCCGCTGGCGCGCGGCTTGCTGACGCTGGCCTGGGGTTGTGCGCTGGCCTGGTGCGCCGTCAGCACGGCCACGCTGTGGACCATGGGATCTGTCCAGGCCGCGGTGCCGGCGGCCTTTGCGCTGGCTGCGTTGGTCGCAGCGCGATGGGGCCGTGCGCGGGCGGGGCAGGGCTGACGCCCCCCGCCATCAGCCCTTTCCGGCCAGCCCCAGCCTTTCGATCGTGGCTTTCTCCGCCTCAAAGGTTTCGCGCGCGAAGCGGGTGTAGGCCTCGGTGCCCATGTAGATGGTGGTCTGGTCGAACTTGTCGAAGGTGGCTTGCACGGCAGGGTCGTCCAGGGTCTTCTTGAAGGCGTCGTGCAGCGTGCGCACCAGGGCAGGGTCCATGCCCTTGGGGCCGCACACGCCGAAGGGCGAGTCGCTGACGGTCTTGTAGCCCAGCTCGTCCAGCGTGGGCACGTCGGGCCAGCGCTTGGTGCGCTTGCTGCCGTAGGTGGCCAGCAGGCGCAGCTTGCCGGCGTTGACGTGCGGGCCCCAGCCGGTGGCGTCGCTGGCGGCCATGGTGTGGCCGCCCAGCAGGGCCTGCATGTTGTCGGCGTTGCCCTTGAACGGGATGTGGTTGAGCGTGATGCCGGCGCGCTGCGCGAACTCTTCCACCGCCAGGTGCGGGCTGGTGCCGGTGCCGGTGGATCCGTAGTTGAACTTGCCCGGGTTGGCCTTGGCCCAGGCCACCAGGTCGGCGATGCTCTTGATGGCCGAATCGGCCGGAACCACCAGGCCGAAGGTGTAGCCGGTGAGGCAGGCGATCCAGGTGAAGTCCTTCAGCACGTCGAACTGCACCTTCTGCATGTGCGGGATGCGGAACACGCCGTGCGGCAGCTGGCTCAGCGTGTAGCCGTCGGGCTTGGCGTTGACCAGTTCGTTGGCGCCCAGCACGCCGCCCGCGCCCGGCTTGTTGTCGACGATGACCTGCTGGCCCAGGATCTTGCCCACGCTTTCGGCCAGGGCGCGGATCACGGCGTCGGTGGAGCCGCCCGCGGGCCAGGGGCAGATGTAGCGTATGGGGCGTGCCGGGAAGGCCTGGGCCCGGGCCAGCGAGGGCAGGGCGATGGCGGCGGCCGCGGCCGTGCCGTGGACGATGATCTGGCGGCGGGTGGGGCGCATGGGCAGTCTCCGGTATTGAGTGTTTCAGTCGCTGAGGTAAGCCGCGGCCAGCGTGTGCAGGTGCTCGCGCGAAGGGCCGTCCAGGTAGGGCAGCAGCAGCGCCAGCGCGTGGAAGGCGCCGCGGCCCATGGCGGCGGCGGCGCTCTCGGGCTCGAGCGCCTTGCGCGGCTCGCGCACGTATTCGTAGCTCAGCCAGTAGGTCACCACCACCACCATGGCGGTGGCCGTGGGCGCGGCCTCGGCCCCGGTGATGCGCATGGCGCCGCTGCGCGCCAGGCCGTCCAGCAACTGGTGCATGGCGCGCTGCTTGTTCTTGAGCACGAACTGGAAATGCGTTTCCAGCCGGCGGTTCTTGCTGAGCAGGTCGTTCAGGTCGCGGTAGAGAAAGCGGTAGCTCCAGATCAGCTCGAACAGCATGTGGAAAAAGAGCCAGGCGTCCTCGACGTTCTCGACGCCGTCGGCGGCGCGCAGGATCTCGTCCAGCGCCTGCTCGTAACGGCCGAAGAGCGTGTTGATCAGCTCGTCCTTGGCCGGGTAGTGGTAGTACAGGTTGCCCGGGCTGATGCCCAGCTCGGCCGAGATCAGCGTGGTGCTGACGTTGGGCTCGCCGAAACGGTTGAACAGGTCGAGGGTCACCTCGAGGATGCGTTCGGCCGTGCGGCGCGGCTTCTTGGGCGGTGGGGCCATGGGCGGGCATTCTTGCATCGGGGGCCTGGCTTGCCACTGCCTACAATCCCGCGCTCCATGCCCTCAGCCCCCGCCGCCATCGCCGTCAGCTTCCAGAACGTCAGCAAGGTCTACATGGGCAAGGGCAAGGGCGCGCGCGGCGAGGTGCGCGCGCTGGACGGCGTGTCCTTCGACGTGGCCCAGGGCGAGTTCTTCGGCCTGCTGGGCCCCAACGGCGCGGGCAAGACCACCTTGATCTCGGTGCTGGCCGGGCTGGCGCGCGCCAGCGGCGGCCGCGTCACGGTGATGGGCCACGACGTGGTGGCCGACTACGCCGCGGCGCGCAAGTCGCTGGGCATCGTGCCGCAGGAGCTGGTGTTCGACCCTTTCTTCAGCGTGCGCGAGACGCTGCGCATCCAGAGCGGCTACTTCGGCGTCAAGCACAACGAGGCCTGGATCGACGAACTGCTGGCCGCCTTGGGCCTGACCGACAAGGCCGGCGCCAACATGCGCCAGCTGTCGGGCGGCATGAAGCGGCGCGTGCTGGTGGCGCAGGCCCTGGTGCACCGGCCGCCGGTGATCGTGCTGGACGAGCCCACGGCCGGTGTGGACGTGGAACTGCGCCAGACGCTGTGGCAGTTCATCTCGCGCCTGAACCGCGAAGGCCACACCGTGCTGCTGACCACGCACTACCTGGAAGAGGCCGAGGCCTTGTGCGGCCGCATCGCCATGTTGAAGCAGGGCCGCGTGGTGGCGCTGGACAAGACCTCGGCGCTGCTGGCCGGCCGCGCCAGCACCATGCTGCGTTTCAAGACCGACGCCGCGCTGCCCCCGGCCGTGGCGGCGCAGGCGCGCGTCACCGGCCGCGTGGTGCAGCTCAAGGCGCGCGACGCGGCCGGTGTCGAGACCCTGCTGGCCACGCTGCGCGAGGCTGGCGTCAAGGTCGAGGACCTGGAGATCGGCCGCGTCGACCTGGAAGACGTGTTCATCGAGATCATGCAGGGCAGCACCCCATGAACTTTGCCGGTGCCGGAACGCTGTTCCGCAAGGAAATCCTGCGCTTCTGGAAGGTGGCCGTACAGACCGTGGCAGCGCCCGTGCTCACTGCGGTGATGTACCTGCTGATCTTCGGCCACGTGCTCGAAGACCATGTCGAGGCCTTTCCGGGCGTGGGCTACACCAGCTTTTTGATCCCCGGGCTGGTGATGATGAGCGTGCTGCAGAACGCCTTTGCCAACAGCAGCAGCTCGCTCATCCAGAGCAAGATCACCGGCAACCTGGTGTTCCTGCTGGTCACGCCGCTGACGCCAGCCACCTGGTTCGTGGCCTACGTGGGGGCATCGATGGTGCGTGGGCTGGCGGTGGGCGCCGGGGTCTTCATGGTGACGCTGTGGTTTGCGCCGCTGCGCCTGGCCGAGCCCTGGTGGATCATCGTGTTCGCCGCACTGGGCGCAGGCATGCTGGGCTCGCTGGGCCTGGTGGCCGGGCTGTGGGCCGAGAAGTTCGACCAGGTGGCGGCGTTTCAGAACTTCATCATCATGCCCATGACGTTTCTGTCGGGCGTCTTCTATTCGGTGAAGTCGCTGCCCGGCCTGTGGCAGACGGTGAGCCACCTCAACCCCTTCTTCTACATGATCGACGGCTTCCGCCGCGGCTTCTTCGGCGTGAGCGACGTCTCACCCTGGTTCAGCCTGGCGGTGGTGGGCTGCAGCTTCGCGGTGGCGGCGGCGATCGCGCTGCGCCTGCTGGCCAGCGGCTACAAGCTGCGCAGCTGAGCTACCCAACCGAGCAAGCCCTGCGACAATCGCGCCACCATGTCCGAACCCACTCCCCAACAGGTGCGCGATTTCATCGCCGCCGGCCTGCCCTGCGAGCGCTGTGAAGTCGACGGCGACGGCCGCCACTTCTTTGCCACCATCGTCTCCACCGCCTTCGAAGGCCTGCCGCGCGTGCGCCGCCACCAGAAGGTGTATGCGGTGCTGGGCGACAGAATGCGTGAGCAGATTCACGCGCTGTCGATGAAGACGCTCACCCCCGCCGAGTACGCCGCCGATCCCTCGGCGCCCGACCAGCACCTCCATCACTGAACGCCCTTGCGGTATGCCGCGGGGCCGCTTTAGCGCCGTAGCGCGCTCACCGTTTGCCCGCGTGTACCGGAAACCAAACCGATGATCACGCTCGCACTGTCCAAGGGACGCATCTTCGACGACTCGCTGCCGCTGTTGCGCGCGGCCGGCATCGAGGTGCTCGAAGACCCCGAAAAGAGCCGCAAGCTCATCATCGGCACCAGCCGCCCTGACCTGCGCGTGGTGCTGGTGCGCGCCACCGACGTGCCCACCTACGTGCAGCACGGTGGCGCCGACTTGGGCGTGGCCGGGCTGGACGTGCTGCTGGAGCATGCGGCCGACGCGGCATCCGGCGGCGGCATCGGCCTGTACCGCCCGCTGGACCTGAAGATCGCGCGCTGCCGCCTGAGCGTGGCCGTGCGCGAGGACTTCGACTACGACAGCGCCGTGCGCCAGGGTTCGCGCATCCGCGTGGCCACCAAGTACACGCACTGCGCGCGCCAGCACTTCGCCACCAAGGGCGTGCACGTCGACCTGATCAAGCTCTACGGCTCGATGGAGCTGGCGCCGCTCACCGGCCTGGCCGATGCCATCGTCGACCTGGTCAGCACGGGCAGCACGCTCAAGGCCAACCACCTGCTCGAGGTCGAGCACATCATGGACATCAGCTCGCGCCTGGTGGTCAACCCGGCCGCGCTCAAGCTCAAGCGCGAGCCTATGCGCGCGCTGATCGATGCCTTCGAAGCGGCGGTGAACGCCCAATGAGCGTTGCCATCCGCCACCTCAGCACGGCGCAGCCCGACTTCGAGGCCGCCTTCACCGCGCTGCAGCACTGGTCGGCCGAGACCGATGCGGCCATCGAAGGCCGCGTGGCCGCGATCATCGACGACGTGCGCGCGCGCGGTGATGCGGCGCTGCTGGAACTGACGGCACGGCTGGACGGCGTGCAGGCCACGACCATGGCCGATCTGGAAATCGGCGCCGCCGAACTGCGCGCCGCCTTCGACAGCCTGGCGCCGGCGCGGCGCGATGCGCTGCAGGCCGCGGCCGAGCGCGTGCGCGACTTCCACCAGCGCCAGCTGGACGCCAGCTCGCGCAGCTGGCAGTACCGCGACCGCGACGGTTCGCTGCTGGGCCAGAAGGTCACGCCGCTGGACCGCGTGGGCATCTACGTGCCCGGCGGCAAGGCGGCCTACCCCAGCAGCGTGCTGATGAGCGCCATCCCCGCCCAGGTGGCGGGTGTGGCCGAGATCATCATGGTCGTGCCCACGCCCGGCGGCGAACGCAACCCGCTGGTGCTGGCCGCCGCGCACGTGGCGGGCGTGCAGCGCGTCTTCACGCTGGGCGGGGCGCAGGCCGTGGCGGCGCTGGCCTGGGGCACGGCCACGGTGCCGCGCGTGGACAAGATCACCGGGCCCGGCAATGCCTACGTGGCCAGCGCCAAGCGCCGCGTCTTCGGCCAGGTGGGCATCGACATGATCGCCGGGCCCAGCGAGATCCTGGTGCTGGCCGACGGCAGTACGCCGGCCGACTGGGTGGCGATGGACCTCTTCAGCCAGGCCGAGCACGACGAGCTGGCGCAGAGCATCCTGCTGTGCCCCGACGCCGCCTACA
>LNFM01005644.1_pt1 | contig 21430 bp, 16 predicted proteins | sample 596031 | NCBI WGS metagenome assembly LNFM01 (sample SAMN04254537, study PRJNA301005) | activated carbon metagenome | isolation source: dual media filters at the Ann Arbor, Michigan drinking water treatment plant | place: USA: Ann Arbor
AGCCACAGTGGTCGACCGCGCGGTGGGTCGGAGACCGCAGGCGACGCCGCCGCCCTGCAGCCACAGTCGCAAGCACGCGTCACGCCGACGAACGCCAGCAATGGGCCGCAAGAGGCCAGTGCGTTCAACGCAATTCCACCTTGAGGCTCATGCCCGGCATGCCTTCGATGTGCACTTCGACCGGCGTGCCCTTGGCCAGAGCCTGCAGCAGCGGCAGCGCACGTGCCGCGGGGATGCCGCTGCGTATCGACTCCAGCCCGGCATGGTCGCAGGGCGTGGGCGCGACCTCGCCCTGCAGTGCCAGCGACAGGGCGTTGCCCGGTCCCAGTACCAGGGCCACGCCGAACACGTCGCTCAGCGGGCGCTTCGCATGCAGCGGTGCGGGGTAGGGCACGTCACAGACGACCAGCAGCACGGGCGCCTGGCGGCTGGCGCACAAGGCTGCGGCCTCCAGCAGCCCGGCGCCGAAGCTGGCGTCGTAAGCGGCCAGGCTGGTCGACGGCTGCCGGCTCTGCACGGCGATGTGCCAGTAGCCGCCCGGCGCGTTGTGCACCGAATTCGTGAAGCGCGTCGGCGACACCATGCGATCGGGTGCGGCCAGGGCTTCGCACAGCGCATGGCAGTTCGTCGGCTCGCCGCTGGACGAGGCGAAGACCGTCGCCAGTTCGGCCGCGTCCAGACCCGCGGCGGTGACGGCCTGGTCGGCCACCACGATCGAGACCTTCACCACCGGGCCGGCGCGGCGCCTCTCGGTGGCCGGCAGGCGCTGCGGCGGTGGCACAACGGTGGCGGTGGGCTGCCACTGGGCCGGTTCACGCAGCAGCGGCGCGGCGGTCGCCCAGTCCGTCAGGCCGGGGCCGAGCAGGCCGATGCCGAGGATGTCGAAGCCGATGGCGCTCATGACACCGCCCCGAACACCAGGCAGGCATTGCTGCCGCCGAAGCCGAAGGAGTTGCTGGCCACCACCTGCAGGGGCCGGCGCAGCGGTTCGCGCAGGATGTGGCTGTGCAGCGCCGGGTCCTGCGTGCGCAGGTTGAGCCCGGCAGGCGCCAGCCCGTGCTGCAGCGCCAGCAGCGCGATGGACGCTTCCACGCCGCCGGCGGCACCCAGTGTGTGGCCGGTGTAGCCCTTGGTGCTGCTGCAGGGCAGGGTGGTGCCGAACACGGCGCCCACGGCGCGGTCTTCGGCGGCGTCGTTGCCGGGTGTGCCGGTGCCGTGCAGGTTCAGGTAGTCCACCTGCCGTGGCTGCAGGCCGGCCTGCGCCAGCGCGCCGCGCATCGCCAGCACGGCGCCTGCGCCCTCGGGGTGCGGGCTGCTCATGTGGTGGCCGTCGCTGCTCTCGCCGGCGCCCAGCAGCCAGCCCATGGGCTCGATGGCGTCGCGTTCCAGCAGCGCAAAGGCCGCCGCTTCGCCGATGGACAGGCCGCCGCGCTCGGCGTCCCAGGGGCGGCAGATGTCGGGCGACGTCAGCTCCAGCGCCTTGAAGCCGTAGAGCGTGGTCATGCACAGGCTGTCGACGCCGCCGACCACGGCCGCGTCGATGAGGCCCAGCGCGATCAGCCGCTGCGCCGACGCATAGACCTTGGCGCTGGACGAGCACGCCGTCGACACCACGCAGGCCGGCCCCTGCAGGTCCAGCGCGGCGCGCACGTAGCGCGCGACCGAAGCCGTGTCGTGCGTCTCGCCGTAGTGCAGGCTGTCAGGCAGCGCACCGGTTTCGGGGTCGCGGTGGCGGTAGGCCACTTCGGTCTGCAGGATGCTCGACGTGCTGGTGCCCAGGAAGACGCCGATGCGGTGGCGGCCCCAGCGCTGCGCAGCCCTTTCCACCGCGGCGTCGAAGCCATCGCAGCGCAGCGCGAGTTCGGCCAGGCGGTTGTTGCGGCAGTCGAAGTTGGCCAGGTCGTCGCGCCAGGCGATGTCTTCGCTGCCTTCGACGACACCGAGCCAGGAGTCGATGGCCGCCGTCTCGAATTGCCGCGGCGCCAGGCCCGTGCGGCCGGCCTGCAGGGCGGCGAAGGTGGCGTCGCGGCCGTGGCCGAGTGCGCTGACCAGCGTGTGCTGTGTGATCGCCAGCGGCGTCATGGTCAGCGGCGAAGCGGCCGAAGTTGGGGTGGTGGTGATCGGGTTCATGCGGGGGCGTGGCGGGGCGGCAGGGCAGCCTGCAGTGTGACGGCATGCAGCCCGGCGGCGCGGGCGCGTTCGAAAAGACCGGGCAGCACGTCCAGCAGCACGGTGCGGCCGTTGGCGCCGCGGCGGGCATGACCGTCGTGCAGCAGCACGATGTCGCCGGCGGCCAGCGCCTGGCGGCCGCTGCCGGCCAGACGTGCCAGCACACGCTTCGGGTCGCTCTCGCGGGTGTCGAATCCGCGCCGCGTCCACGAGACGAGGTGCAGGCCCTGGGCGTGCAGCACCGGGTCGAGCAGCGGGTTGCGCAGGCCGGCCGGGGCGCGGAAACAGTGCGGGGCCACGCCGGTCAGGTCTGCCAGCCGCGCCTGCGCGTCGCCGACTTCGCGCGCCAGCTGGCGCGGCCCGCTGACCGAGAAGTTGTGACGGTGGCGGTGGCTGTGGTTCTGCACGCTGTGGCCGCGCGCCACGATCTCGCGCACCAGCGCCGGGTGGGCGCACGCCCGTTCGGCGATGCAGAAGAAGCTCGCCTTGGCGCCGTGGGCGTCGAGCAGGTCCAGCACCTGCGGCGTGACTTCGGCATCGGGGCCGTCGTCCAGGGTCAGCGCGTAGGCACCCTGCGACGCGGCGGCGGCCGGCAGTCGCGTGACGTTGGGGCCCAGCAGCCGGCTGCGTGGCCAGAGGCCGGCCGCCGTGAGGACGACGTGGTTGAGCACCACGCCGGCCAGCGCCCACGGTGCGGCGCCGGGCACGAACAGCGCGGCGGCGCCTGCCGCGGCATGCAGGCCGACGCTGGCACGCAGCGCCCCGGGCCAGGGCCAGGGCCCGGGCGGCGGCGGTAATGGGGCGAGAGCGGGGTTCATCGCGGCTGCGGGTTCAAGGGGCAATCACCCCTGGCGCCGCGGCGGCGGCGCAAAGGCCGCCGCCAGCAGCAACGCCAGCAGCGCACCGGGCGCCACCACGCGGCCGATGGCCGAGAGCGCCGGTATCTGCGACATCGCGATGAGCCCGAAGGACAGCACCGTGGTCACGTTGGCCAGCAGCAGCGAGGCCAGCGTGTCGTCGCTGGCCGGCGTGCTGGCGGCCGCGCTGCCCGCACGGCCCTGGTGCAGCAGATCGAAGAACAGTGCGTAGTTCGAGCCCACCGCCACCACCAGCAGCAGCCCCACCAGGTGCAGGATGCCCAGCGGCACGTTGAACAGCGCCAGCCCGCCCAGCGTCAGCAGCACGGCCAGCAGCAGCGGCTGGCACACCGCCAGCACACGGCGTGGTGAGCGCAAGGCCAGCGCCACCAGGGCCACCACGCCCAGGGCACCCAGCAGGGCCTGCGTGCGTGCCTCGCCCAGGTAGCGGGTGTACATGCGGCCGAGTTCACCGCCGATGTCGAGCCACTGCGTCTGCGGCAGGCCTTGCAGCGCCGCGGTCACGACGCCGGCATCGATGGCCTGGCCGGCCACCGGCTGCAGCGGCAGCAGTGCCGACCAGCTGCCGTCGGCACGCTGCAGCATCAGCGCGTTCAGCAGCGGCGCGATGGCGCTGCCGCGTGCGCTGTCGGGTGTGTCCGGCGTTTGTGTGCGGGCCGCTGCGACGGCGACGATGAAGGGCTCGAGCCGCTCGGCCTTCAGCGGTCCGCCGGCGGTGGCCTCGGCCAGAGCGGCACGCAACGCAGGGGTTTCGGGCAACGCGGCGCGGCGCCGTTGCTGCGTCTGCAGGCTGGGCAGGAAACGCGTGATGGTGTCGAAGCCGGCGATGGCACGCTGTTCGACGAGGACCTCGAGCCGCTCGGCCGCGGCTTCCGCACGCTGCAGCACGGTCTCGGGATCGCTCCCCTGCACGACGATCAGTGCGCCCCCGTCGCCACCGGCGCTGATGTCGGCGCGCAGGCCGGCGTCGAGCGCCAGCGCCTGCTTGGACACCGGGCTCAGCGACGAGAGCTCAGCCTGCCACAGGCCCGTGCGCTGCCACACGAGCAAGGCCGCGGCCAGGCCCAGCAGCAGCCACAGCGCCCGCGTGCGCGGCAGCACCGCCACCGCGGCACGTGCCGCGCGGCCGAGCTGCCGGCGCAGGCCGATGCCACGTGCGCCGTCGGGCATCAGCACCGGCAGCACGAAGCGTGTGGCCAGCGCCGCGCCCACGAGACCGGCGATCGAGAACACCCCCAGCTGCGCCAGCCCCGGGAAACCCGAGAACAGCAGCGCGGCGAAACCGCAGACCGAGGTCAGCAGGCCCAGCCGCACGGTCGGCCAGCCGTTCGCCAGCCAATGCCGCCAGCCCGCGCCGGGCTGGCCGCGCGCCTGGATCAGGTAGTAGATGGCGTAGTCGACCGATTCGCCGATCAGCGTGGCGCCGAAGCCCAGCGTCACGCCGTGCACGTTGCCGAACACGAGGCTCACCGCGACGATGCCGGCGAGCACGCCGGTGGCCACCGGCAGCAGCGCCACGCCCAGCGCCACCGGCGATGCAAAGGCCAGCAGCAGCAGCGTGCTCATCAGCAGCGTGCCGGCGATGGCCAGCCACTTCACTTCCTTCTCGATCTGCGCGCGGCTGTCGACCGAGAACACCGGCGAGCCACTCACTTGCAGCGTCAGCCGGGGCGCGTTGGCCTGCAGCGGCGCGAAGTCCGCCCGCAGCGCCGTCAACGCGGCGTGCTGGGCGTCGAGGTCGCTGCCCGGTGCCTTCGTGCTGGCCATGATCAGCGCACGCCCGGGCTCGGCGCTGCCGCTGGGGCTGCTGCCGCGCGCCACCCAGACGCCGTCCTCGCTGCGTGGCGAGCGCACCGGGATCATCGTCTCGGCGATGCGCTGCACCTCGCCCGTCGGGTCGGCGTCCAGCAGCGGCTTGATCGCGTTGCCGGCCGGCGTGCCCAGCAGCGACAGCGTGTCGTCTATCGCCTCGCGCAGGCCCTCGACGCCGAAGCGCTCGGGTGCGACGGCCGGGCTCAACAGGTAACGGCGTTCGAACAGCCAGCTGCCGACGCCGGCCCAGGCGTCGTTCTCGCCGTTGCTCACCTGCTCGAACTGGCCGCTGGCGCGCATGGCGGCGGCCAGTGCCTTCGACGCCGCCACGCGTTCGGCGGTGCTGCCGCCTTCGATGCCGATGAACAGCGTGCGCGCCGGTGCGCCGCTCTTGATCTGGTCGATGAGCACCCGCTGCTGCGTGTCGGTGGTGGCGGGCAGAAAGGCCGAGAGGTCGGCGGTGAAAGGGGTGCGCGTGATCTGCAGCACCATCAACGACACCGCCGCCGCCCAGAGCAGCAGCACGGTGGCGCGATGGCGCGGACTCAGCGCACCGGCGTTCATCGGGCCGGGCGGGGTGCGGGCGGTGCCGGCACGGGCGTCACCAGCGGGGTCACCAACATCAGCGAACGGTCACCGCCGGTGAGTTGCAGGTCGACGCTGCGCACGTCGCTGCGGCTGCCGGCGATCTCGATCTGCCGCACGCTGCGCGCCAGCCGCGTGTCGATGGGTGTCAGCAGCAGCACCCACTGCGCCGGCCCGCCCGAGACGGCGGTGTGGAAGTGCCGGCGCAGCACCTGCGCGTCGCCGCCGAGCGTGCCGCGCATCGCGTCGGTCAACGCGGCCAGTTCGGGGATGGCGTCGAGCACCATCGTGCGTGTGCGCGTGCCGCGCCTGAGCACGACGCTGTTGCCCTGCACCTCCATGGACTCGGCGCGCGGCTCCTCGGTGTAGCGCGCGAACTGGTCGGGCGCGCGAAAACTCAGGCGACCGCTGGACTGCAGCGTGCTGTCCAGCGTGCTCACGGTGCGTTCTTCGGTGAAACGCGCCTCGCCGCTGCGGCGTTGGGCCAGCAGCGCCATCAGCGCGTCGAGGTCGAAACCCGCGAAGGCCGGTGCCGTGCCCAGGCCCAGCAGCAGGGGCAGCAGCACGGCTGCGCGGCGCAAGGCGTCAGGCCGCTGCATCTTCCTGCCAATAGTCATAGAAGTTGAACCAGTTGTAGGGTGCTTCGCGGCACAGCGCCTCCAGCCGCTGCACGTAATCGGCCACGGCCGCGCGCACCAGGCGTTCACGTTCGGCCAGGTCGTCGGGCGGGTCGCGGAAGTCGGCCAGCGACTCGAAGCGCACGTCGTAGCGGTTGCCGCCGCGGTACAGGCCGACCATGAAGATGACGTGGCTCTTGAGCATCATCGCCAGCCGCATCGGGCCGTCGGTGAACTGCGCCGGCAGGCCGAAGAAGGGTTGTTCGATGCTGCTGCCGTGCACGGCCTTGCTGGCCATGAAACGGTCGCCGAGCAGGCCGGCCAGGCCGCCGCCCTCGACCCAGTCGCGGATGGCCAGCGCCGATCCGCGCTGGCCGATGGGGATGATGCTGAGCTCGAAGTCGGGTGACAGCGCCTGCAGCACGCTGTGGATCATGCGCGCGTTGTCGGGGTACATCACCATCGCCACGCGCAGGCCGGGGTGGCTGGAGCCGACGGCGTGCAGGGCTTCGAAGCTGCCCAGGTGCGCGCCGACCAGGAAGCCGCCGCGGCCTTCCTCCAGCGTGCGGTCGACCAGTGGGCTGCCGCTGATGTGCAGGTCGAAGACGTCCAGGCGGCCGCTGGCGAACCAGATGCGGTCCAACGCCACCGAGGCGAAGGCGTGGATGTGCCGATAGAGGTCCACCACCGTGGCCGGGCGCCCCAGGGCGCGGCCGAGGTAGCGGCGCGAATGGCGTTGCGGCCCCGGCGCGAAGAGCAGGTAGTACAGCGCGATGGGGTGCAGCAGTGCACGTGCGGCGGGCCGGCCCAGGCGCGTCGCGACCCAGGCGATGGTGCGCAGCGCCAGCATGTTGCTGCGCTCCTGGGTGGCGGTCCAGTCCTTCGCGGGCGCCGTGCTCATGACGCGGCCCCGGCGCCGAGTTGGCCGCGGGCCACCACGGTGTCGTCGCGCCGTACCTCGAAGGCCACGCCGCTGCCCTGCTCACGCAGCTGCACCTGAAGGCGGGCGCCCGGGCCGACGGGGCTGAGGAACTTGACCTGCACGATCTGCGGCGTGGCGCCCAGGCGCTCACGCAGCGCGGGCCGGCTGTCCAGCGTGCGCATCACCAGCGACAGCAGCACCACGCCGGGCAGCAGCGGCCGCCCCGGGAAGTGGCCGGCGAAGGCCGGATGGTCGGCGGGGATGTCGAAGTGATCACCTTCACTCAACGCGTCACGGGCAAAACGGGCCAGGGCGCTGGCCGTCAGCTTGCCCGTGGCCTCGCGCGGCAGCGCCGCCACGTGCAGCACGCGCCGCGGCACGAAGGCCGCTTCGAGGTGCTCACGCAGCGCCTGCGTGACCTGCGGCGCCGAGAGCGTGGGCGCGACGACGAAGGCCACCGGGCGCGTGATGCCGTCGGCCTGCTCGTCGGGCATCCAGAAGGCGCCATCGTCCACGCCCGGGATGCGGTTGAGGTGGAAATCCAGGTGCGCCAGCGAGCTGCGCTTGCCGGCGACGTGGATCAGGTCGTTGGCGCGGCCGAGCAGGCGGAAGTGCCGTGCGTCGTCGAGTTCGAGCAGGTCGGCCAGCGGCGTGGCGTCGGCCACGTGGCCACCCTGCACGAGGTAGCGTTCGCCGTCGGCGCCCGGCTCGCGCCACAGGCGCAGCGCGCCCAGCGTCAACCAGGTCTCGCCGGCCGTGGTGCGGCGCGTGGCCACCTGGCCGGCTTCGGTGCAGCCGTAGATCTCCACCAGCCGGCCACCGAACACGGCCTCGGCCTGCGCCGCGAGCTGGGGCGACAGCGGCGCCGTCGCCGACAGCACCAGTTCCACCGGCGGCAGCGCCACGCCGGCGCGCAGCAGCGTCTTGAGGTGGAAGGGCGTGGTGACCAGTGCCCGAGGCGCCGGCAGGCGGGCCAGCGCGGCGGCGATGTCGGCCGGGTAGAAGGGCCGGCCGGCGTCGAAGCTGGCGCCGCCCAGCAGGGCCAGCAGCACCGTCGACTCGAATCCGTAGCTGTGCTGCGCCGGCACCGTGGCCAACACGTTCAGACCCTGCAGGCTGGGCCGGCCCAGCAGTTCGGCCAGGCGTTCGGCTTCGGCGGCGAGGTTGGCCACCAGCGCGCCCCAGCGCTTGGCATGCGGCTGCGGCGCGCCGGTGCTGCCGCTGGTGAGCAGGCAGACGGCTTCGAGCCCGCTGGGGATCAGCGGCACCGTGGTGGTCGCCGGCGCATCGGCCGGCGCCGTGACGAACACCCGCGGCAGGCCGCCGACGTCGAGTGCCGCGTCGTCGAGCAGTGCATAAGGCGCGCTGCCGGCAGCGGGCAGCGAACGCAGTGTCTCGGGCAGCGCGTTGGGTGGCATCAGGCTGGTCTGGCTGCGCAGCAGTGCCGCCACCAGACCGAGCGCGAAGTGGTAGCGGTCCTGGCACAGGTTGACGGGGCGGCCGTGCGCAGGCAGGCGCTCGGCCAGCAGCGCGGCCTGGCCCAGGAAGGTGGCGGCGCTGACGGGCAGGCCCTGGCGCCAGGCCAGCGGCGCGGCCAGGTCGCGCGCGGCCAGCAGCGGCAGCGCGGTGTTCATGGGACGCTCCTGCACACTGTGCGCTCCGGGACGAGCGTTTCGACGCGGCCTGGCGCGCTCATTGGCTGCGGGCGCGGTAGGCCTTCAGCGCCTGGGCCAGTGACGCCCGTTCGAATTCCGGGTGGCGGCGGTAGCGCAGGACGTACTCGCCGACGAAGAGGCTGGTAGCCGCCAGTGGCGTGAGCACGTTGCAGAAGAAGGACCACCACGGCCAGGGCGCCAGCGCATAGATCGCCAGCGAAAGCACGACCATGCCCGCGAAGTAGCCCACCCAGACGCCCGTGAGCCAGCGTGTGTAGGCGCGCATCTCGGGCGTGAAGACGTCGTGGATGCGCTCGGCCATCAGCGTAATCAGCGCCGTGGCGCCGCGGCGCAGCGTGATGGCGAAGGACAGACCCAGGCTGGCATGGATGGCGGCGTGCTGCAGCACGTAGAGGCGGTTGAGGTCGGTGCCGCCGCCGCGTGCCACCAGCACCACCAGCAGCAGGGCCGCCGCAGCGCACCCCAGCAGCGTGGGCCAGTGCCGCCGCACCCAGCCGCCGATGGCGATGGCCACCAGCAGCGGGCCGAACAGCACGGCCACGGACCACGGCTGGTCGGGGGCGTAGGCCATCAGCGCATACGACAGCAGGGCGTAGGCCGCCAGCGCCGCCGCGACGGCCACGATGCGCCAGTGGGGCATGCGCCGCTATTGCGTGCGGTGCTGGGCCACGTGGGCCGCCAGCGTGCGCAGGGACTGGAAGATCTGGTGGTTGTTCTCGTCGTCGGAACGCAGCTGGAAGCCGTAGCGGTGCGAGACCTCCAGCGCCACTTCCAGGATGTCGATCGAGTCCAGGCCCAGGCCTTCGCCGAACAGCGGGCTGGCGGGGTCGATGTCTTCGGCCGGGGTTTCGAGATTCAGCGCCTGCACGAACAGGGCGGCCAGCTCACGCTCCAGCGTGGGCAGGTCGGACGGCACGGCGGGACCGGCGCTGGCGACGGCAGATAGGGTTGGGGACACGGGCACGACCTTCCTTGCGGACGGCACCGGTAAAGGCGTGCCGAGAGACCCCAATTGTAGGCCGGCTGCCTGCCGCTCCCGCCGCTGCCGCGGGCAGCCGCAGTGGCAGCGCGCTGTCCTACTTGCCCTCGATACCCAGCAACTCGACTTCGAACTGCAGCGTGGCCCCGGGCGGGATGTCGCTGCCGGCCCCACGCTCGCCGTAGGCGATGGCCGCCGGGCAGGTGAGCTTGGCCTTGCCGCCGACCTTGATGCGCTGCACACCTTCGGTCCAGCACTTGATGACGCGGTTCAGCGGGAAGCTGGCGGGTTTGCCGCGCTTGTAGCTGCTGTCGAATTCACGGCCGTCGGGGAAGGTGCCGCGGTAATGCACACGCACGGTGTCGGTGGCCTGCGGGCTGGGGCCCGTGCCGTCCTTCAGCGAGCGGTAGACCAGCCCGCTGGGCGTGGTGGCGGCGCCGGGCTCCTGGGCGGCCTTGGTCAGCGCATCCTGCGCGAAGGAGGCGCTGCCGAAGGCCAGCAGGGTGACGAGCAGACCGGTGTGCGTGAGATTGAGGCGCAAGGAAGCAGACTCCGTGGGTGGTTGGGCGGGTGGATGCCGCGACGCTCAGCGCGCCGTGGCGAAGGTCTCGTCGAACCAGCGGCGCACCATGCGCTTCTCGTAGCCCAGTTCGTCGACGCTGCGGTCGCGGCCGCGCAGCGAATACATGTAGCTCAGGTCGGCGAGTTGCGCGTCGCCCGACTTCAGCGCGCGACCGTCGGCCTGCAGCGTGTAGCTCAGGTGCACCTGCGGCCAGTCGGCGCGGCCGCGCAGCACACGCACCTCGTCGAAACGGTGCCAGCCGAAGGGCTCGATGTTGCCGGCCAGGTCGATGTCCCGGACCTCGATGCGCAGTGTCTGGTTTGCAGGCAGCTCGGTGCCCAGCGACCTCAGGTAGTCGGCCAGGGTCTTCAGCGTGCGTTCGCGTTCGCGGTTGCTGCGCCCGGCGTCGGCGAAGTTGTCGGGGTCGACGAACCTGACCTCGACCTCGCCGGCCCGGGCGGGCAGGCCGATCGCAGCGCAGGCGGCCAGCACCGCCAGGGTGACGCCGAGCGGCGTGGGCAGAGCAGACGTGCGCAAGGTGGGCATGGTTGGCTCCTCCGCAGTGAAGAGATGCGGCACTCTACGACGCCCAGCTGTCCCTGAGCGTGGTGATGCGATTGAAGACCGGTGCGCCGGGCCGGTGCGCCACACGGTCGGCGATGAAGTAGCCGTGACGCTCGAACTGGAAGCGGGCTTCGGCCGGGGTGTCCGCCAGCGAGGGTTCCAGCCAGCCGCGGGTCACGACGAGGTTGTTCGGGTTGAGCACCGTGAGATGGTCGCGCCCACCGGCCTCGGGCTGGGCTTCGGTGTAGAGGCGGTCGTAGAGGTTCAGCGTCACCGGCAGTGCGTCGGCCACGCCGACCCAGGTGAGGGTGCCCTTGACCTTCACCGTGTCGGCGCCGGGTGTGCCGCTGCGGGTGTCGGGCACGACGCGCGCCAGCACCTGCGTGACGCGGCCCTCGGCGTCCTTCTCGCAGCCGGTGCACTCGATCACCAGGCCGTACTTCAGGCGTACCTTGTTGCCCGCCACGACGCTGCCGTCAGGCTGCGTCCTGGGTGGAAAGAGCCTGAAGAAGCCCTTGGCCGGCAGCTCGGCGAAGTCCTCGCGCTCGATCCAGGCCTCGCGTCCCAGCATGAACTGGCGCTGGCCGAGTTCCGGGTGCTGCGGGTGGGCCGGTGCGGTGCAAGGTTCGAGGTGGCCGTCGCTGCCGTAGACCTCGGCCCAGTTCGTCAGCACCAGCTTCAGCGGGTCGAGCACGGCCATGGCGCGCGGCGCCTGGCCTTCGAGGTCGGTGCGCAGGCAGCCGTCGAGCACGCTGTAGTCGAGCCAGATGTTGGTCTTCGAAGCTCCGCTGCCGTCGGCCATCGCGCGGATGCTCGCGGGCGTGTAGCCGCGGCGGCGCAGGCCGAAGAGCGTGGGCATGCGCGGGTCGTCCCAGCCGGTGACGTGCCCCTCTTCCACCAGCTGCCGCAATTTGCGCTTGCTGGTGACGATGTAGCTCAGGTTCAACCGCCCGAATTCGTGCTGCCTGGGCAGCGGGCGCGCCAGCAGGCCCAGGTCGGCCAGGTGCTCGAGCAGCCAGTCGTAGAAGGGCCGCTGGTCTTCGAATTCGAGGGTGCAGATGCTGTGCGTGATGCACTCCAGCGCGTCCTCGATGGGGTGCGCGTAGGTGTACATCGGGTAGATGCACCACTGGTCGCCGGTGTTGTGGTGCGTGGCGCGCTTGATGCGGTAGAGCGTGGGGTCGCGCAGGTTGATGTTGGGCGATGCGAGGTCGATCTTCGCGCGCAGCACGGCGGCACCGTCGGGCAGCAGGCCGTCGCGCATCTCGCGCAGGCGGGCCAGGTTCTGCTCGGGTGTGCGGCTGCGGAAGGGGCTGGCCGTGCCGGGCGTGTTGAAGTCGCCGCGGTTGGCGCGCATCTCATCGGGCGACTGCTCGTCGACGTAGGCCAGGCCGGCCTGCACCAGCGCCTCGGCGGCGCGGTACATGAAGCCGAAGTAGTCGCTGGCGTAGTAGAGGTGGCTGGTTCCGCCCACCGTCCAGTCGAAGCCCAGCCAGTGCACGGCCTCGATGATGGCGTCGACGTACTCCTGCTCTTCCTTCTCGGGGTTGGTGTCGTCGAAACGCAGGTGGCAGATGCCGCCGTAGTCGCGCGCCAGGCCGAAGTTCAGGCAGATGCTCTTGGCGTGGCCGACGTGCAGGTAGCCGTTGGGCTCGGGAGGGAAGCGGGTGCGGATCTTCGCCGTGTCCGGCGCGCCGGCGGCGTGGTGCGCGGCGTCGCCCGGGCTGCCGCCGAAGTGGCGGCCGGCGTAGGCGCCCGTCTCGAGGTCACGCTCGACGATGCCGCGCAGGAAGTTGCTCGGCTTGGCCGCCGCCGGGGCGCCGGCTTTCGGGTCTTTGTGGTCTGTGGCCATGCGCTCGGCGGGTCGACGGTAGCTCGTCATTCTATCGGCCGGTCCCTGGCGCGACGGTGCACCGGCACACGGTGTTTACCGCGCGCGGCTGCAGGGGGTGGCGTGCACCCGGCGGGTGCCGCTATGATGCTCGCCGCAATGAAAGCGCTTTCAGAAAATTCCCTGCCGACCGGTGGCTTCGTCGTCGAAGCCGGCGAAACCTGGTACCGCATCGATGCGTCCGACCGGCTGCCGCCCTTCTTCATGGCACTGGCTGGCGACAGCGACCTCTGGGCCTTCGTGTCCAGTGCCGGGTCGCTGGCTGCCGGTCGGCACGACGAGGACGGCGCCTTCCTGCCCTACGAGACGGTGGACAAGATCCACACGCGCTGGGAACACACGGGGCCGCGCACCTGGATCCTGATCGAGGGCACCGCGGGGCGCGAACTCTGGGAACCCTTTGCGCCGCACCTGGACGGCGTCGCCGCGCAGCGTTCGCTGTGGAAGAACCTGTCGGGCACCCGCATTCGCTTCCGCGAGGTGCACCCATCGGGCCGCCTGGCCTTCCAGCACGAATGGTTCACTGCAGCGGCGCTGGGCCTGGTGCGCAGCGCACGGCTGGACCGGCTCGACCCCGCCGCGGGCGCGCTGAAGCTGCAGGTGCTCGACGGCCTGCTGAACCTGCTGCCGCCGGGCATCGGCGTCAAGGTCTCGCAGACGATGAGCAGCCTGACCGACGCCTACAAGTGGAACGAGGCCGCCGCCGGTGGCCGCCTGGGCCTGTTCACGCTGTATGCGCAGATCTGGGACCGTGCCGAACCCAAGGAAAGCTTCCACGCGCTGACGGCCTGGCATGCCGGGCTGCCGGCCGATGTGCGCACGCTGCTTTCGGCGCAGCAGGTGCCGGCCTTCTGCCGCACGGGCCGCGTCGAGACCGAGACGCTGACCCGTGGCCGGCGCGGCGCCTTTCTCGTCAACTTCGACACCGCGCTCGGCGCCGAGGGCTGCGAGTGGCACATCGTCGTCGACGGCCCGCGCTCGCAGGTGCAGGCCTTCGAACTCGCGCAGCGCCTGGCCGCCGGCGGCGGTACGGTGCAGGAGATCGTCGCTGCGCGACAGCGCAACGACGCCGGGCTGGACGAACTGCTGGCGCGTGCCGATGGCTTCCAGCAATCGGCCGACCCCATGGCCGCGGCCCACCACCGCGCCAACGTGCTCTTCAACATCATGCGCGGCGGCGTCTTCGTCGATGGCACACGGCTGGACCGCGACGACCTGCTGGCCTTCGCACGGCAGCGCCACCACGCGCTGGGTGCGGAGCTGGCGGACCTGGCCGCAGATTGGCCGGCGCAGGTGGAGCGCGACGTCGCGCTGCAGGCCGCGCGCGACAGCGGCGGCGCGCAGGCCGAACGCCTGGTGCTGGAGTACCTGCCGCTGACCTTCAGCCGCCGCCACGGCGACCCCAGCCGGCCCTGGAACCGCTTCGCGATCCGCGTGCGTGATGCGCAAGGTCGGCGTGTCGTCAACTACCAGGGCAACTGGCGCGACATCTTCCAGAACTGGGAGGCACTGCTGCCGAGCGCGCCCGCCTACGCCGGGTCGATGATCACCGCCTTCCTGGGAGCCATGTCGCCCGACGGCTACAACCCCTACCGCATCGGCCGCGATGGCATCGACTGGGAAGTCATCGAGCCCGGCAACCCCTGGAGCCACATCGGGTACTGGGGCGACCACCAGGTGATCTACCTGTTGAAGTTGATGGAGGCCGCACAGGCGCACGACCCGGCGCTGCTGCCCGCGCTGTGGGACCGTGCGCTCTTCAGCTTCGCCGACATCCCCTACCGCCTGAAGCCGCACGCGGCGCAGGTGGCCGCGCCGAAGCACACGATAGCCTTCGACGAGGCCGCGCACCAGCGCGCCGAGGCGCGTGCGCGGCAGCTGGGCAACGACGGCCTGCGCGTCTGCGACGATGCCGGCCGGCCGCTGCTGGCCACCCTGGGCGAAAAGCTGGCGATCATCCTGCTGGCCAAGGCGGGCTCGCTGCTGCCCGGCGGCGGCCTGTGGCTGCACACCCAGCGCCCGGAATGGAACGATGCCAACAACGCACTGGTGGGCAACGGCCTGTCGGTCGTGACGCTGGCGCATCTGCGGCGCTTCCTGGGCTTCCTGATCACGCTGCCCGGCGCCGAACGTCCTTTCACGCTGGCGGCGCCGACCCTGCAGGCGCTGCAGCACTTCGCTGCGCTGGTGCGCGCCACGCCCACCGACGCAGTGCACGACAGCGCGGCGCGCCGCAACTTCCTCGACGGCGCCGGCGCCATCCTCGACCCCTGGCGCGCCTCGGCCTACGCCGGTGCGGCCGGCCGCGTGCCGGCGACCGCGCCCGCCGGCCTCCTGCCCACGCTGGCGCACGAGCTGCTGCCGCTGGTCGATGCCACGCTGCACGCCGCGCGGCGCGACGACGGCCTCTTCGACAGCTACAAGCTCGTGCACTTCACGCCCGGCCGCGCCGAGGTCGCCCGCCTCTATCCGATGCTGGAAGGCCAGGTCGCACTGTTGTCTTGTGGATTCCTGTCGCTGACCGAGGCCGTGTCGCTGCTCGACACCTTGTTCGCGAGCCCGCTCTACACGCCCGGCCGCCAGTCTTTCCTGCTCTACCCCGACCGTGCCTTGCCCGGCTTCCTCGAACGCAACCGCCTCGACGCCCAGGCGCTGGCGCTGCCCGTGGTGCAGCGCCTGCTGGCCGCGGGCCGCAGTGACCTGTTGCAGACGCAGAGCGACGGCACCGTGCGCTTCGCGCCCGCGCTGGCCAACCGCGGCGACCTGGAAGCGGCCGGGGCCGACCTGGGCACCGAGCTCGTGCCGCTGGCCGAGGCCTACGAACGTGTGCTGAAGCACCATGAGTTCACCGGCCGTTCGGGCACCATGTTCGGCTACGAGGGCCTGGGCTGCATCTACTGGCACATGGTGGCCAAGCTGCTGCTGGCGGTGCAGGAGCGGGTGTTCGAGGCGGCCGATGCGCGCGCACCCGAGCTGCCCGCGCTGCAGCACCTCTACCGCCGCGTGCGCGACGGCCTGGGCTACCGCAAGAGCGTCGCCGACTACGGCGCCTTTCCGGCCGATCCCTACAGCCACACCCCGGGCGAAGGCGGCGCGCAGCAGCCGGGCATGACGGGGCAGGTGAAGGAGGAGATCCTCACGCGCTGGGGTGAACTGGGGCTGCGTGTGCGCGACGGCCTGGTGCACTTTCATCCCGTGCTGCTGGATGCCGACGAGATCCCGCCCGACGGCGCCCTGCGCTTCACCTGGGGGCAGCGGCCGTGCACCTACCGCCGCGGTGCAGCGACACGGCTGCGGGTGTTGCGCGGCGGCGTGTGGCACGACTGCCCGGGGCTGCGCTCTTCCCCGCACGGTGTGGAAGCGATGGAAGCCGACGTCGGGCTGTAGCACGCCCATGCAGCGCGTACGCGCGGCGGCTGCCTGACGAAAAAAAGCGACGCTGCAGTGCAGCGGCGCTTTCATGGGATCAAGCCGTGATCAGGGCTTCTTGGCGGCCGGGGCCGGGGCCGGGGCCGCTGCAGGCGCGGGTGCAGGCGCTGCTGCCGGCGTGCTCACCGCCGCCACCTTGGTGACGCCGATGCCCAGCCTGGCCACGAAGACCTCACCCTGTCGCGCATAGTCCAGCGCCTCGCCCAGCACCTTGGCCGCTTCCTGCGGTGCGTGGAAGCCCATCGAGTTCTCGGCGGCGATGAAGTCCAGCCGCCACTGCGCCTTGCGCTGCAGTTCCAATGCCTCGTTCAGCTGTTCCGGCGTGGCACCCGCCTTCTTGGCCGCGTTGATGGTGTCGATGAGCGCCGTGATGGCCACGCCACCGCGTTGCATCAGGTCGAAATTGCGCTGCTGGATGAGGTCGACGCGCTTCTTGATCTCGTCTTCCGACTGCTTGTGGCAGGTCTGGCAGGCGCGGTTGACGTTCAGCAGCGGGCTGCGCACCCAGTGGTCGGACACCTTGGTGGCGCCGTCACGTTGGTAGGGCATGTGGCAGTCGGCGCAAGACACACCGCTGCGGGCGTGCACACCCTGGCTCCACAACTCGAACTCGGGGTGCTGGGCCTTCAGGATGGGCGCACCGGTCTCGGCGTGTTTGTAGTCGAAGAAGCGCTCGCCGCTGGGGAACTTGGTGTCGTTCCAGTAGGCTTCCGTCTGCTCGGCCTTCAGGCCCTTGCCCCAGGGCAGGGTCAGCGGCAACTGCGTCGAGCAGTAATACTCGACGTGGCATTGCGCACAGACGTAGGAACGCATTTCGGTGCGCGTGGCGTCGGTGTTGGGGTCGTAGGGCTTGGCCTTGCCGCCGGCGCGCCAACGTTCGATGGACGGGGCAAACGGTGTCTCGGCTTCCGAGTTGGCCAGTTTCTGTATGCCCTGGATGAAACCCGGCCGCGTGACGATGAGCTGCATCGTCTTGGCATCGTGGCAGTCCGCGCAGGTCACCGAGTGGCCGTGCCCCATGTCGTGCAGCTTCTTGTTGAGGTCCTTGTAGCTGAACTTGTAGCTGGCCTCGAAGCCCTTCATCGCGTCACCGCCGCCCAGCTCCTTGTAGAGCGGCATCACGGCGGCGTGGCAGTGCAGGCAGGAGCCCGACTGCGGCTTGGTCAGGCGTGCGGTCTCTTCCTGGTCCTTCAGCATGAAGGCGTGGCCGCGGCGGTCGCGGTAATCGATGGAGAAGGCGTAGCCCAGGAACATCTTCTTCAGCCAGGGGTCGCGCTCGATCTTCTGTTCGGGCAAGGCCTCGCTGCCGCCATGGCCGCCGAAACGCGTGCGCGTGCTCTGCGCCGTGAGCAGGTAACTGTCGTACTGCTTGGGCCAGTTGATACCCCACGGCGCGGGGTCGGTGGTGTCCTGCGTCACCTCGACGAGGCGCGTCGTGGTCGTCTTCGCCTCCTGCTTGCGGTCGAAGATGTTGGTCAGCATCGCCGTGGCGCCAGCCGCGGCGATGGCCACCACGACGAGCAGGCCGACCAGCAAGAGCGTGGAAACGCCGCGTTGGGTTTTCTTCATGGTGTGCTCGGTGAATCTCAAGAGAAGGTGGGGAGTCAGGAAGCGGGACCGCCCAGGCCGGCGCGTGCGCCATGGCCGACGGTCTGGTGGCAGTGCACGCAGTTGAACTCGCCGGGCCGGCCGGTTTCGGCGGCAGCCTCGTGCACGAGTTCGCCGTGGCAGGCCAGGCAACTCTGTTGCAGGATGCGGCTGTTAGGCGGCTTGATCGTGATCGGCTCGTCGAAGTCCTGCAGCGTGAAGCCCTTCGAGTGATGCCAGCCGTTGATGGCCTTGGCCGTCCACTTGCCGACGAAGTCGTGCGGCAGGTGGCAGTCGGCGCAGCCGGCCACCGCGTGGTGGCTGGACTTCTGCCACGAGTCGTACTGCGAATTCATGATGTGGCAGTTGGCGCACACCTTGGAGTCGGAGCTCATGTACGACAGCCCCTCGGCATAGACCATCGTGTAGCCGCCGATGCCGGCGGCGATGCCAGCCACCACGGCCAGCAGCACCAGCAGCCAGGTGGGACCGGCCAGACCACGTTGCCGCATCGTTGTTCCAGTCTTCACAGGCCGCTCCGGACGGTGCCGATCGCCAGCCGCCCAGCGGCGGCCGACATAAGATTCATTTCAGATGCGTTATTTGAACCGCTGCTGCAGGGGCTGTCAGCCGGTTCCGCTTGTCTTGTTGACCCAGCGCAACAATGGCGACTTTTGGGTGCCGCAGTCTGTGCGTCGGGAGACCGTTCGATGCAGCTCACCAAGTGGACCGACTACAGCCTGCGCGTGCTCATGTTCTGCGCCGCGCACGCGGGGCGCAGTAAGCCGGTGACCATCTCCGAGATCGGGCAGGCCCACGGCATTTCGCGCAGCCACCTCACGAAGGTAGTGATGTCGCTGGCCGCGCTGGGCTATCTGGAGACCACGCGCGGTCGGGGCGGCGGTCTGCGCCTGCTGGTGCCGGCAAGCGAAACCCGCGTGGGTGATGTCGTGCGTCACACCGAGACCGACTTCACCTTGCTGGAGTGTTTCGACCCGGTGCTGAACACCTGCGCCCTGTCGGGCCACTGCCGGCTGGAGTCGGTGCTGCACGAGGCGATGGCGCGCTTCCTCAAGATGCTGGACGGTGTGACGCTGGCCGACCTGATGACGCCGGCCGTGGTGAACTTCCCGCTGCTCGCGCCTGCCCGGGTTGCCGGGCCGGCGGTGCCGGCGCGGGTGCGCAAGCGTGCACCCCGCGGGGCCTGAGGCGCTGGCGGCACGCACCAGGAAAGCGGCCCGCCGAAGCGGGCCGTGTCGCCTGGAAGGGCGCGGTGAAGCGCCGGCCGCTAGGCCGTCACGTCCTTGGCCACGTCCGCGTATTCCTCGATCTGGTCGAAGTTCATGTAGCGGTAGATGGCCGGGCCGTCGGCGTTGACGATGCCCATCTCGGCCTGGTACTCGGCCACCGTCGGCAGCATGCCCAGCTTGCTGGCGATGGCCGCCAGTTCGGCCGAGGCCAGGAAGACGTTGGTGTTCTTGCCCAGGCGGTTGGGGAAGTTGCGCGTGCTGGTGCTGACCACCGTGGCGCCTTCACGCACCTGCGCCTGGTTGCCCATGCACAGGCTGCAGCCCGGCATCTCGGTGCGCGCACCGGCGGCGCCGAAGTTCGCGTAGTGGCCTTCCTTGATGAGCTCGGTCTCGTCCATCTTGGTCGGCGGCGCCACCCACAGCTTGACCGGGATGTCGCGCTTGCCGCCCAGCAGCTTGGCTGCGGCACGGAAGTGACCGATGTTGGTCATGCAGCTGCCGATGAAGGCTTCGTCGATCTTCGTGCCCGCGACTTCACTCAGGAACTTCGCGTCGTCGGGGTCGTTCGGGCAGCACAGGATGGGCTCCTTGATCGTGTCCATGTCGATCTCGAGCACGTGTGCGTATTCGGCGTCCTTGTCGGCTTGCAGCAGCGTGGGCGCGGCCAGCCACTCCTCCATCTTCGCGATGCGGCGCTCGATGCTGCGTTTGTCGGCGTAGCCCTGGGCGATCATGTTCTTCAGCAGCACGATGTTGCTGTTCAGGTACTCGATCACCGGCGCCTGGTTCAGCTTGATGGTGCAGCCCGCGGCGCTGCGCTCGGCGCTGGCGTCGCTCAGCTCGAAAGCCTGTTCGACCTTCAGGTCGGGCAGGCCCTCGATCTCGAGGATGCGGCCCGAGAACTCGTTGACCTTGCCGGCCTTGGCCACCGTCAGCAGGCCCTGCTTGATGGCGAAGAGCGGAATCGCGTGCACCAGGTCGCGCAGCGTCACGCCCGGCTGCATGGTGCCCTTGAAGCGCACGAGCACGCTCTCGGGCATGTCCAGCGGCATCACGCCAGTGGCGGCGCCGAAGGCCACCAGGCCCGAGCCGGCGGGGAAGCTGATACCGATGGGGAAACGCGTGTGGCTGTCGCCGCCGGTGCCCACCGTATCCGGCAGCAGCATGCGGTTGAGCCAGCTGTGGATGATGCCGTCGCCCGGGCGCAGGGAAATGCCGCCGCGGTTGCTCATGAAGGCCGGCAACTCGCGGTGCGTCTTCACGTCCACCGGCTTCGGGTAGGCCGCGGTGTGGCAGAAGCTCTGCATCACCAGGTCGGCGCTGAAGCCCAGGCAAGCCAGGTCCTTCAGCTCGTCGCGGGTCATCGTGCCGGTGGTGTCCTGGCTGCCGATGCTGGTCATCTTCGGCTCGCAGTAGGTGCCGGGGCGCACACCCGTGCCTTCCGGCAAGCCGCAGGCGCGGCCGACCATCTTCTGCGCCAGCGTGAAGCCGGCCTTGGTGCCCGCGGGAATCTGCGGCAGGCGGAACACGGTGGACGACGGCAGGCCCAGGAATTCCCGCGCCCGCGCCGTCAGGCTGCGGCCGATGATGAGGTTGATGCGGCCGCCCGCGCGCACCTCGTCGAAGATGACCTGGTTGCGCATCTCGAAGCTGGTGACGGGCTGGCCGTCGCGCAGGATCTTGCCCTCGTAGGGCAGGATGTCGATGACGTCGCCCATCTCCAGCTTCGTCACGTCGACTTCGATCGGCAGCGAACCCGCGTCTTCCTGCGTGTTGAAGTAGATCGGCGCGATCTTGCCGCCCAGCGTGACGCCACCGAAGCGCTTGTTCGGCACGAAGGGGATGTCCTGGCCGGTGGCCCAGACGGCGCTGTTGGTGGCGCTCTTGCGCGAAGAACCGGTGCCCACCACGTCGCCGACGTAGGCCACGAGGTGGCCCTTCTTCTTCAGGTCCTCGATGAACTGCATCGGGCCGCGCTTGCCGTCCTCCTCAGGCTTGAAGGCGGCGCCGGCGCGCGTGTTCTTCAGCATCGCCAGGTAGTGCAGCGGGATGTCGGCGCGGCTCCAGGCGTCGGGCGCCGGGCTCAGGTCGTCGGTGTTGGTTTCGCCGGGCACCTTGAAGACGGTGACGGTGATGGTCTTGGGCACCTCGGGGCGGGTGGTGAACCACTCGGCCTCGGCCCAGCTCTTCATGACCTCGTTGGCCCTGGCGTTGCCGGCGCGTGCCTTCTCGGCCACGTCGTTGAAGAAGTCGAACATCAGCAGCGTCTTCTTCAGCGCGTCGGCGGCCACGCCCGCCACTTCGGCGTCGTCGAGCAGTTCGATCAGCGGGTGCACGTTGTAGCCGCCCACCATGGTGCCCAGCAGTTCGGTGGCCTTGGCCTTGCTGATGAGGCCGACCTTCACTTCACCGTGCGCCACGGCGGCCAGGAAGCTGGCCTTGACCTTGGCCGCGTCGTCCACGCCCGGGGGCACGCGGTGCGTCAGCAGGTCCATCAGGAAGGCCTCTT